>JGI24705J35276_12238141_pt1 | contig 16512 bp, 14 predicted proteins | sample TergutNt197P4_FD_35276 | JGI IMG/M metagenome (IMG submission 35276) | reverse complement strand
TCTCCTTTTCTCTCAGGAAAACAAAGTCAAGGTTAACGAAATTTACTCACTGTGAACAGGGGGAGGATGATCTTTTTGTTAGCGGTTCTTAGCCGCTTTCCGTTCCGCGAGCCGTTTGCCTTATTGCGGCGGCATCGAACATATCAGTGACAATGTGTCTGCATCTCGCTTCGCTTGGAAGTCTTCTTCGTTCTGTCGAATTGATGGGGCAGTTGTTGGCGCGAGAAGCGAAAGCATGGCGTAATAAGAGGCGCTAGCTGTTTAGTCCCGGCATTTGGTGGATCGTGTTCATGATGAATCGTTCTGGTTCAGCTGTCCAGATTTTGCAGAGGTACTCGTAGGGGGTCAGGCCGTCAAGGGTCTTTAGGCGGCGGGCATAGTTGTAAGCCAGGATGAAGTCGTGCAGGTGGTTTTCAAGCTGCTGATGGCTGTCGTAGTGGTAACGTTTGACCGTGGCCTCCTTAATGGTGCGGTTCATCCGCTCAAGCTGGCCATTCGTCCAGGGATGCTTGACTTGAGTCAGCCTGTGCTCAATGGACAGTTCGCGGCAAGTCCGACCAAAGATGTGTTCAAAGGCGTATTTGTCCCGTTTTCTGTTGGTAAATTGGATGCCGTTGTCAGTCAATACCGTGTGGATGGCATACGGTAATGCCTGGGCAAGCCGATGCAGGAACTGGGCAGCCTCCATCTTGCCGGCACTCGGATGCAGCTCGACGTAGGCAAACTTGCTGGTGCGGTCAATGGCCACGAACAGATAGAGCCGGCCTTGCGCTGTCTGGACTTCAGCAATGTCCATATGGAAGAACCCAATCGGGTAACGCTTGAATTTCTTCTTGGCGGGCCTGTCGCCTTCCATCTCAGGCAAGCGGGAGATGCCGTGGCGTTGCAAGCAACGGTGCAGGGAAGAGCGGCTCAGGTGCGGGATCGTCGGCTGGAGCGCGTACAGGCAATCATCCAAGGGGAGCAGACTGTGCCGACGGAATGCCACGATGATGGCCTCTTCTTCCACGGACAGCACACTTGAGTGCGGCTGCCTCGGGCCTGTGGGCAAATCGCTAACCGACTGGCGCCTTTTCCATTTGGCGACCGTTTTGGGGTTGATGCCGTAGCGGCCCGACAAGGCCCTTATGCTCTCTTGACTATGCTGTATCGCTCGACGCACCGCCTCTGTCGTGGTGGCGCTGCCGTGTAGAACTTGTCCCATAACGCATCCTTGCATTCAATCGAAGAGATTGTGCCACCAAATGCCGGGACTAAACAGGTAGTGTCTGGTGGTATCAGCACTTCGGCGCTTGCCAGCTCCTTTAACCCTCCCCCGTCGAGTTGCGCCGCCAACTCATCCACCCGTCGGTGTTCATCGCGCAACCACGCCACGAAGTCAGCCACTGGCAGGCATTCGGCCGATTCCGGTTCGTTGCTGTCGAAGAAGTTGACCCAGTGGTTTTCCGCCACATCGTCCTTCATTCGAGCCACAGCTTTACGCGCCAGCGCCTGTGCACCTTCCAGCGAGGTACCCTGGCTGCGCAGTAGCTTCTCCAGCGCTTCCACGGGTTCGATGTAGGGAGCGCGCTGCCCGGCGGGTGGCTCCAGTAGGGAGAATGTTTCTCTCCACCAGAGATCCTTGGGGACTTCAATCAAACCGCAAATGAGTGCCACCACGTTCGGCTCCAGATCCGAAACGGGCAATGCCTTCATCAATGCAGCAATATTGACCATCGTTTATCCTTTGTTCCCTCTGAGATGTGGCTAGGCGCAGGCTCAACCGTTTACTACTATAGCCTTCGGCACCAGAAACGCTAACTGGCCTATGCCTGAGGTCGCCTGGTGATACTATCCCACCTGCCATGACCGACAAGTTCTTCAAAGAGCCCATTCTCAACTCGCCCTACGCGTATCCGGCGCGGCATTGGGAACTGGACGGCAATGGTCAACCGACGCAGAGAATTGTCGACAGCCGCCGTCGGGCCGACTTCATTACCCCGATTCCGAAGCCGCGCAAGAAGAAAGGCGAACAAGCCAGCCTGCTGTTCGATGAAGGCAAAGGCCTGTCCACCACCGAACAGGCTTACGACCACACCGCCATCATCAATGCCGTCCGGCAGGAAGTGGATGCGTGGCGCAAGTTGCCCCAAGCCCAATGGCGGGTCACGCCGGAAACCGCCCGTCTGTTGGAGCACTGGCGCAACCACCACATGTTTATGGGCGTGCGACCGTTCTTCTGTCAGGTCGAGGCCGCCGAAACCGCCATCTGGCTGACCGAGGTGGCACCGCAGCTCGGCAAAAACGGCGAACGATTTCTGGATCATCTTGCCAAGAGCAATGCCAACGCCAATCCCGGCCTGATGCGTCTGGCGCTGAAGCTGGCCACCGGCGCGGGCAAAACCACGGTCATGGCTATGCTCATCGCCTGGCAAACGGTCAATGCCGTGCGCCGCCCACAAAGCAGGAAGTTCACCCGTGGCTTCCTGCTGGTTACGCCGGGCTTGACCATCCGCGACCGCCTGCGCGTGCTGCTGCCCAACGACCCGGACAGCTACTATGCCAGCCGCGAAATCGTCCCGCGCGACATGTTGCCGGATCTGGAACGCGCCAAGATCGTCATCACCAACTACCACGCCTTCAAGCTACGCGAGCGCATCGATTTGTCCAAAGGTGGCCGCCGCCTGCTGCAAGGGCGCGACGGCGTGGCACTGAACACACAGGAAAGCGAAGGCCAGATGTTGCAGCGGGTCATGCCGGAGTTGATGGGCATGAAGAACATCCTCGCCATCAACGACGAGGCCCACCACTGCTACCGCGAAAAACCCGACGCCGAAGACGACGACCTCGACAGCGACCAGAAAGCCGAAGCCAAGGAAAACAACGAAGCCGCGCGTCTGTGGATTTCCGGCCTCGAAGCCGTAGGCCGCCAACTCGGTCTGCAACAGGTCATCGATCTTTCGGCCACGCCATTCTTCCTCGCCGGTTCCGGTTATGCCGAAGGCACGCTGTTCCCGTGGACGATGAGCGACTTCTCGCTGATGGATGCCATTGAGTGTGGCATCGTCAAGCTGCCGCGCGTGCCGATTGCCGACAACGTGCCCGGCGAAGAAATGCCGAAATTCCGCGAACTGTGGAAGCACATCGGCAAGAAGATGCCGAAAAAGGGACGCGGCAAGAACGCCCAACTCGATCCGCTGTCCATCCCGGTGGAATTGCAGACTGCGCTGGAAGCCCTGTACGGCCACTACCGCAAAACCTTCGATCTTTGGAAAGAGGCGAAGGTCAAGGTGCCGCCCTGCTTCATCATCGTCTGCAACAATACCTCCACCTCCAAGCTGGTGTTCGACTACATCTCCGGCTTCGAGCGCAAGAACGACGATGGCTCGGCGACGCCAGTGCCCGGTCGGCTGGAACTGTTCCGCAACTACGATGAGTTTGGTAACCCGCTGGCGCGCCCCAACACGCTCTTGATCGACAGCGAGCAACTGGAATCCGGCGAGGCGCTGGACAACAACTTCCGTGGCATGGCGGCCGATGAAATCGGACGCTTCCGCCGCGAGATCATTGAGCGCACCGGCGACCACAAGCGCGCCGATGCCATCACCGATGCCGACCTGCTGCGCGAAGTGATGAACACCGTCGGCAAGGATGCCCGACTGGGCGAACAAATCCGCTGCGTGGTGTCGGTGTCCATGCTCACCGAAGGCTGGGACGCCAACACCGTCACACACGTGCTCGGCGTGCGCGCCTTCGGCACGCAACTGCTGTGCGAACAGGTCATCGGCCGCGCCCTGCGCCGCCAAAGCTACGAAACCAACGATGAGGGCCTGTTCAACGTCGAATACGCCGACGTGCTGGGTATTCCCTTCGACTTCACCGCCAAACCCGTCATCAGCCCGCCGCAGCCACCGCGCGAAACCGTGCTGGTCAAAGCGGTGCGCCCGGAACGCGACGCGCTGGAAATCCGCTTTCCGCGCGTGCAGGGCTATCGCGTGGAACTGCCGGAAGATCAGCTCGAAGCCGCGTTCAACGACGACCACCATCTGGTGCTCACGCCCGACCTCGTCGGCCCGTCCATCACCCGCAATGCCGGAATCATCGGCGAAGCCGTGGACTTGAATCTGGAGCATCTGGGCGACATGCGCCCATCCACATTGCTGATGCACCTGACCAAGCGCCTGCTCTACACCAAGTGGCGCGATTTGGGTGAAGAACCCCGCATGAACCTGTTCGGTCAGTTGAAGCGCATCACCCGCGTGTGGCTGGAAACCTGCCTGCAATGCAAGGGCGATACTTACCCGGCGCAACTGATGTATCAGGAACTGGCGGACATTGCCTGCGAGCGCATCACCAAGGCCATCACGGCGAAAGAACTGGAAAAAGGCCGCGCGGTCAAGGCCATCCTTGACCCGTACAATCCTGTTGGCAGCACTTTGCATGTGCGCTTCAACACTTCGCGTGACCAACGCTGGGAGACGCCCGGCCCGCCGCCAAAGTGCCACATTAACTGGGTCATCCTCGACAGTGATTGGGAGGCCGAATTCTGCCGCGTGGCGGAAAGCCACCCCAAGGTGCTGCGCTATGTAAAGAACCACAACCTCGGGCTGGAAGTGCCGTACCGCTTCGGCTCGACCAACCGCCTTTACCTGCCGGACTTCATCGTGCAGGTGGACGACGGCCACGGCGCGGACAATCCTTTGAACCTGATTGTCGAAATCAAGGGCTACCGGCGCGAAGACGCGAAGGAAAAGAAATCCACGATGGACGCCTATTGGATTCCCGGCGTCAACAATCTCGGTTCTCACGGACGCTGGGCTTTCGCAGAATTCTGCGACGTGTACGAAATGCAGGAAGACTTTACGCAGAAGGTGCAGGCGGAGTTCGACAAGATGTTGGCCCAAGCATCGAACATGGCCACGGGAGGCGGCTGATGGTGACGAAGAAAACCAGCAAGGCCGTGGCGCGGAACACCGCGCTCGCCCCCGTGCAGGCGACTGTGCCGCTGCTGGCCGACATCCGCGCCCTGGTGGAAGCCGCGCATCAACATGTGGCGCAGACGGCCAACGCCACACTGACGATGCTGTATTGGAACATCGGTCATCGCATCGGTGTGGAACTGCTGCGGAAAGAGCGCGCACCCTACGGGCAGGAGATTGTCTCCACAGTGAGTAGAGAATTGACGCTGGCCTACGGCAACAGCTTCTCCGAGAAAAACCTGCGCCGCATGATGCAATTCGCCGAGGTCTATCCCGATGAGCAGATTGTCGTATCGCTGATACGACAATTGAGCTGGACGCACTTCATTGCCCTCATTCCGCTGCAAGACCCGCTTCAGCGCGAGTTCTACGCCTGCATGTGCGCCACCGAACGCTGGAGCGTCCGCACCCTGCGCGAGCGCATCGGCTCGATGCTCTACGAGCGCACTGCCATCTCACGCAAACCGCGCAAGCAGATCGAGCAGGAGCTGGCCACGCTGCGCGATGCCGAGCAGATGACCCCGGCGCTGCTGTTGCGCGACCCGTATGTGCTGGATTTCCTCGGCCTGCGCGACACATGGGCCGAAAGCGATCTTGAAGCCGCCATTGCCCGCGAGATGGAAGCCTTCCTGCTGGAACTGGGCGCGGGCTTTTCCTTCGTCGCGCGGCAAAAGCGCATCCAGTTGGACGATGACGATTTCTACATCGACCTGCTGTTCTACAACCGTCTGCTGCGCCGCTTGGTGGCGGTCGAACTGAAGATCGGCTCGTTCAAGGCCGCCTACAAGGGGCAAATGGAGTTGTATCTGCGCTGGCTGAACCAGCACGAACGGCAGCCCGGCGAAGAACCTCCGCTGGGCATCATCCTCTGCACCGGCGGCAAGCGCGAGCAGATCGAACTGCTGGAACTGGGTGCCGCAGGCATTCACGTCGCCCAATACCTGACGCAGTTGCCGCCGCGTGAACTGCTGATGAGGCGATTGCACGAAGCCGAAAGCCGTGCGCGTGAATTGCTGGATCGGCACGAGCCAGCGCAGTCCGCAAAACCCACCATCGCCAAGAAGAACCGGAAAGGCCGCTGACATGGCAACCAGAAAAACCACACCCAAATCTAAACTGGCCGTCGAACACCTCACCCACAGCGAAGCCAAACGCAAGAACATCCCCACCGTCGAGCACCAGCCGGTGATGGAACGCAACGAGCAGGCGCCGGTAAAGGTGACGTATCCGCGCGGCGACAATGGGCTGGACAAGGAAAAGGCACAGCGCAACCCCGACATCGACCCGCAACTGGTGTGGCGTGGCAAGGATCGGCAGGATTGGTCTGATCTCGTCGTCAACGCGCCGCCGCTCTACATCCAGGAGAAGGTGAAGCCCAAGGTGCTGATCGACGACCTGCGCCGAGCCAGCGAGGCCGCTGCGCCGCAGGCGGGCGGCACGGCGGATTTGTTCGGCGACTTCAACGGCCTGCCGGAAGGGGCGGACAGGACGGAGTTCTACCAGCACGAGGGGCGTTGGCAGAACCGTTTTATCCTCGGCGACAGCTTGCAGGTGATGGCAAGTCTGGCCGAGCGCGAGGGGCTGCGCGGCAAGGTGCAGTGCATCTATTTCGATCCGCCCTATGGCATCAAATTCAACAGCAATTTCCAGTGGTCAACCACCAGCCGCGATGTGAAGGATGGCAATGCGGATCACATCACGCGCGAGCCGGAGCAGGTGAAGGCGTTCCGGGATACGTGGCGCGATGGGATTCATTCGTATCTGACGTATTTGCGCGATCGGTTGATGGTGGCGCGGGATTTGTTGACGGATTCGGGGTCGATCTTTGTGCAAATTGGGGATGAGAATGTGCATCGGGTTCGGGGGGTGATGGATGAGGTGTTTGGGGATGAGAATTTTGTAAGTCAAATCGGATACCACTCAACGTCTGGATCAACATCTGATTTTTTGTCAAACCCGAAGAATTATGTTTTGTGGTATGCGAAACAGATTGAAAAAGCAAAATTTAAGCGACTTTTTGTTGAACGTACTTTTGACATCACAAATCCAGGACCATGGCAAATAGTAGAAAAAAATAATGTCCAGTACCGACTCACTGAATTTATAGAGAGAGGAAACAATGTTGATAGCTCCACACGTATTATTCGAATGGGGGATGCAACCTCACAAAGGCAAGGGCGCGAAGCAGGCGACACCTCAGCCATGGGCTTTCCGTTTCCGTTTGAAGGGAAAATATTTCGTCCATCAGGTACACGTGGATGGTCAACCACTGAACCCGGTATGCATAGAGCTGCGCGTGCGGGCAGACTTTATGGGGGAGGTCAGTCTTTAAGTCTTGTGCGTTATTTTGACGAATCCCCATATTTTCCACTAAATAGCTCGTGGGAAGATACTGGCGGAACTGTTGGTTCCGACAAGATTTACGTGGTTCAAACTAACGTCAAGGTCATCCATCGCTGTATCTTGCTAACCACCGACCCCGGCGACCTCGTCCTAGATCCCACCTGCGGCTCCGGCACCACCGCCTACGTCGCCGAACAATGGGGCCGCCGCTGGATCACGGTTGACACCTCCCGCGTCGCGCTCGCCCTTGCCCGCGCCCGCCTCATGGGCGCACGCTACCCATTCTACCTGCTCGCCGACAGCCGCGAAGGCCAGAAAAAGGAAGCCGAAGTCACCCGCAGCGTGCCGTCCTCGCAACCCGTGTACGGCAACATTGCCCACGGCTTCGTCTATGAGCGCGTGCCGCACATCACCCTGAAATCCATCGCCAACAATGCCGAGATCGACGTGATCTGGGAACGCTGGCAGGAAAAATTGGAGCCGCTGCGCAGGGAACTTACGAAACTGGTCGAAAAGCAATGGCAGGAATGGGAAATACCGCGTGAGATAGAGCCATACATACCATCCTGGCTGACTGGCACATTTCAGGAACGTGTTGGCTTTGACACGGTTGATCGCCAGGCTCAGGTAAAAAGAATTAAGGAACTGCACGCCGACTGGTGGCAAGCTCGCATCAATCGGCAAAAAGAAATCGACGCCTCCATCGCCGCCAAGGCCGAGTTCGAGTACCTCTACGACAAACCCTACGACGACAAAAAGAAAGTGCGCGTCGCCGGCCCCTTCACCGTGGAATCGCTCAGCCCGCATCGCGTGCTCGGCGTGGATGAAGACGGCGAACTGATCGACGGCGTAGCCGAGGCACAGGCCGAATACGGGCGCGACTTCAACGCCATCATTCTGTAAACCCTGAAAACCGCTGGCGTGCAGCAGGCGCACAAGGACGACAAGATCGAATTCACCGCGCTGGAACCGTGGCCGGGCGAAGGCTATGTCTGTGCCGTCGGCACCTACCTTGAAGGCAACAACCCCAAACGCGCGGGCATCTTCATCGGCCCGGAATTTGGCACCGTGTCGCGTCAGGACTTGGTGGCCGCCGCGCGTGAGGCGGGCGACGCCAATCTGGACGTGCTCATCGCCTGTGCCTTCAGCTTTGATGCCATGTCCACCCAGTTCGAAAAACTGGGCCGCATCCATGTGCTGAAAGCGCGCATGAACGCCGACCTGCACATGGCCGAAGACCTGAAGAACACCGGCAAGGGCAATCTGTTCGTGATCTTCGGCGAGCCGGATGTAGATATTCTGGACCGCCACGGCATGAGCCTCATCAGGCGCGAAGGCGGGCGCGACATCGTCACCGTCCCGGCGGGTGAGGAGATGCGTGTGAAGATCAACGGCGTAGACGTATTCCACCCCAACACCGGCGAAGTACGCAGCGACTCGGCCTCCGGCATCGCCTGCTGGTTCATCGACACCGACTATAACGAAGAAAGCTTCTTCGTCCGCCACGCCTACTTCCTCGGCGCGAACGACCCGTACAAGGCACTGAAAACCACGCTGAAAGCCGAAATCAACGAAGAAGCGTGGGCGTCGCTCAACAGCGACACCTCGCGCCCCTTCCCCAAACCAGGCACGGGTCGCATTGCAGTGAAGGTCATCAACCACCTGGGGGATGAGGTGATGAAGGTTTTTAGGGTAAGCTAACGGCCATGACCGTAGAGCCGCTTACTTTGCACAACCCACCGATCGTTGAGGCCGTACTCGACATTGAGTGCGATTTTGCGTCCAGCCAATCAATCGCTGACCTGGAAAAACAGGCCGCCGAGAAGCTCCGTGATCGCTACCCGAAGTCTCGCAGGCAATTTACCCAGCAATTCATCATGGAATTCAGCGCCAGCCCGCCTGCCGAAAGCGATATGCCAGTTCCTAGCGTAAGCGCCTTGCAGTTCGCTCATGACGATGGGAAGCAACTCATTCAATTCCGGGATACGGGCTACTCATTCAATCGTCTGGCTCCCTACAGATCTCTTGATGAGTATCTCCCGGAGATTCAGAGGACATGGGATATTTTCCGCGAGTTGTTTGTACCGATCTTGATTCGGATGGTACGGCTACGTTATATCAACCGCCTGAAGCTGCCGTTAGACAAATCAAAGATCGAATTGAACGAGTACCTCAAGGTCGGCCCCCGGTTGCCGGATGAGGATAGCCAATCTCTTTTCGGGTTCCTGAACCAGCATCAAATGTTTGAAAAAGAGACGGGGCATCTCATTACAACCGTACTGATGGCTGAGGAAGTGAAAGACGACAAGTTGTTGCCTGTTATATTCGACAACATGGTTGCCGCCCCAGTTGATACCGATCCTGCCGATTGGCCAAAGATCGAGGCTACCATTCAGTCACTAAGGGATCTGAAAAACAAAGTTTTCTCCGGTACGTTGACAGAAAAATGCTTGCACCTGTATCGATAAATCCTGCACCCGCGTCCTCCCGCGTCGGCTATCCCGCGCTGAAGAAGAATGCTTATTCTTCTAGCGCCATCTCCGCAGAGGTTTTACGTCTTGCCGACTATGCAAAAAAACTGATTGGCGATAGCGTTTACAGTTCGTCGGATCTCCCACAAGAGGACGTTTCGGTCGATGTCGACAAGAAAAACACCATCTCGGCGAGGTTCGATGAGATTGCAAAAATTCAAGACGGCTGGTTCGAGGGCGGTGGGCTGGCACCCGATGCCGACAAGCTAACACTCGTCTCCGAGAAGCTAATCGCCGACTATCCCAGTAAATTGCCCATTCCGCAGATAGCGCCCAAGCAGGACGGAAACCTGCTGCTCGAATGGAAAGCCGAAGGCGACCCCTCACTGGACATTGACTTGACCGCCTTACAGGCAAGTTTCCACGTCTTTGGTGCGAATGGCGAAGACGTGGAGCACGATTTCAACCTCGATACCGTCGGTTGGGAGTCGTTGTTCGCTTTTTTGGGGGACAACATCAAGGCTCACCAAGCATGAACGAACAAACCTTGCTGTTGCGTCAAGTGCATCCGGAATTTTTTCCCGAAGGCGAAGTCACCAGCCAAGCTTTTTTTCCGTTCCCGAAGGACGAAGGGAAGTTGTCTGTCGATGATGGCGACCGGGTCACGGCGGAAGATTCGTACCGGCACTACACGGTGAATCTGGGCTTGAAGTCTGTGGGCGTTTGGGCCGTCAACGGTGCAGAAGTTGTCTCAGCCAGGTTGACGTTTCGTCCTGATCCAGTTGCCGGAAACGAGGCGCATTCGGTTATTGATTTTGGCGCACTCGCCGAAAAAGAATGCAGAAAACTGGCAAAGCGTTTGAAGAAATTCGCGCTAGATCGCGGCTGCTTGTATCGCGCCGCGTGATCTCCGTCAGGTAGCGACTGATGAACTTCCGCATCGCCGACACCTTCACCAACAGCCTTGCCCGCCTCACCGGCGAGGAGCAAAAGGCTGCAAAGACCACGGCCTTCGACTTGCAGGTTGATCCTACCGGCAAAGGACACAGCTTCCACAAGCTCGACCATGCCAAAGACCCGAACTTCTGGTCGGTGCGCGTCAGCCGCGATATTCGCCTGATTGTCCACAAGACGGCAAGTAGCCTGCTGTTGTGCTTCGTCGGCCACCACGACAAAGCCTACGAATGGGCCGAGCGGCGCAAGCTGGAGGCGCACCCCACCACAGGCGCGGCGCAACTGGTGGAAATACGCGAGCGAGTAGAGGAAATTCTCGTTCCGAAATACGTCGAAGCAGTTTATCCAGCCAAGCCAAAGCCCACGCTGTTCAGCAAGTACAGTGACGCGCAGTTGCTGGCTTACGGCGTGCCGCCAGAGTGGCTGGCCGATGTGAAAACCGCCGACGAAGACGCACTGCTGGAACTGGCCGACCATCTGCCTAGTGAAGCCGCCGAGGCGTTGCTGGAACTGGCGACTGGCGGCACGCCCGCCTTGCCGGAAGTTGCGGGCAAGGGTGTAGACCCATTCCTGCACCCGGACGCACAGCGCCGTTTCCGCGTCATGTCGGATATGGAGGAATTGCAGCGGGCGCTTGAATTCCCGTGGGACAAGTGGTCAGTGTTCCTGCACCCGGCGCAACGTCAGTTGGTAGAGCGCGGTTACAATGGCCCGGCGCGCGTATCCGGTTCGGCGGGCACGGGCAAGACCGTGGTGGCCTTGCATCGCGCCGCGCATCTGGCGGAGAAGAACGAGGACAGCCGCATCCTGCTGGCAACCTTTTCCGGTACGCTGGCCAACGTGCTGCGCACGCAGTTGTTCCGCCTGGTTTACAACCGACCGAAGCTGGCCGAACGCATCGACGTGGCTGCGATGGATGACATTGCGCTGCGCCTGGTCGACAAGCAGCGCGGCAAACCGAAGCTCGCTACACGCGACGACATTGCGGCCCTGATCGCCACAGTCAGCAAGGAAGTGTCCGGGTTGAAGTCTTCCACCAACTTCCTGCTGGCTGAATGGGAAGATGTGGTGGACCCGTGGCAGTTGAAAACGTGGGAAAACTATCGGGACGCCAAGCGGCTGGGCCGCAAGACCCGCCTGCCGGAAGCGCAACGCCAGTTGCTGTGGGAAGTATTTTCGCGCGTGCTCGCGACACTAAAAGCCGAAGACAAGATAACTCACGCCGGGTTGTTCACCCACTTGGCGGAGGCCATTGCCCAACGCGAGCATCCGCCGTTCGATTTCATCGTGCTGGACGAAGCGCAGGATGTCAGCCCGGCACAGTTAAAGTTCCTTGCGGCGATGGCGGCGGGCCGCCCCAATGCCTTGTTCTTCACCGGCGATCTGGGTCAGCGCATTTTCCAGCAACCGTTCTCATGGAAATCTCTTGGCGTGGACGTGCGCGGGCGTTCGCGCACCTTGCAGATCAACTACCGCACATCCCACCAGATTCGTTCGCAAGCAGACAAACTGCTGGGGCAGGAAGTGTCCGATGTGGACGGTAACGCTGAATCCCGCAAGGGCACTATTTCGGTGTTCAACGGTCCAGATCCGATCTTGCGCACCTTCAAGGACGCAGCAGCGGAATCGGCGGCGGTCGGGCAATGGCTGATGGATCGCGTCGGCGATGGCGTACAGCCGCATGAGATTGGCGTGTTCGTCCGCTCAGAAAACGAATTGCCGCGCGGCTTCGCCGCAGCCGCCGCGGCGGGACTGAGACATACGGTGTTGAGCCGCGACATTTCCACGGTCGAAGGCAGCGTTAGTGTCAGCACGATGCATCTGGCCAAAGGTCTTGAATTCCGCACGGTGGCAGTGATGGCCTGCGACGACGAAATCATCCCCTCGCTGGAGCGCATCGAGTCGGTAGCCGACGAATCCGAATTGCATGAAGTCTATGCCACCGAACGCCATCTGCTCTACGTTGCCTGCACCCGCGCCCGCGACCATCTGTACGTATCGGCGGTCAAGCCAGCCTCGGAATTCCTTCAGGACTTGCAGTTCAACAGGTGAATTCTGGATACCCTCATGGCACAGGTGCGTCGGTTCGCACGGAAGCGAAATGGCGCAAAGGGTAAAAGGGAAGGGAATGGCGCAGTAAGGGGTAATGGTATGGCCTGACGGCCTTCTTACCTTGAAAAGGCTGAGGCAAAGGGCCAAAAGGGATCGAAAAGGCCGACCTCGGCTGGCGCAGCTTCCCGCCCCTTTCGTCGGCTGGCACAAGGGCGTAGATCAGTTTTGTTGGCAATGCCAACGACCTTGATCTGAGTCAGCGGCACGGGCGGCAGTTTCTCCATCTGTCTCTTCCGGGTTGGAGTACTTTGTCCGTTCCTGTTCTTCTACTGGTTTTTCGGGGTTTCAGCTTCAAACCATGATTCACGTATCGACTGATACCGTTGATCTTGTGTCTTATATCTTATGCTATACCAGTGGTATAGCTATTTTCCTCTAAATCGCAGGCTCCCCAACAAGCCGAAAAACAGGTTGACTCGTAAAACCTGTTTTCTGTGGAACATAGTTCCCGTCTGGCGGAAATTGCTCCAACCCGCGCAAGGTGCGCGGAATTCTTAGGAGCAAGACCATGAAGCAAGACGTTACCCAAGAGTCGCGCTACAGCGACGGCGATTTCCTGACGACTTTGGAAGTCGCGCAAACCCTACAGGTCTCCAAGCCCACCCTGGACGGGTGGCGCTGCAAAGGCAGCGGCCCGAAGTTCATCAAGTTGGGCAAGCGGATGGTGCGTTACAAGTGGGCGGATGTCCGCCAGTGGCTCGAAAAACAGGGCAGGCGGTGAAGTCGGCATCTTTTCAGCAGGCCGGGGCGCGTGGGTTGCCGCGCGCCCCGGCAATCACAAACCATTTGGACATACGACATGAAGAAACGACTGCCTGCCTACGGGCAAGCATTGCGGAAGGCGCTCGATGACGGGAGGGAGCCGCTCCACGGCATCGGTGTCTGGATTGACCGGGCACCGCCAGAGCATTCCATCCTTGTGCCTCTGGCCGTGTTCCGCGACACAGAACCGGAATGCCTGGACTGGTCGCTGTGCTGCGGGCGCGACGTTTTAATCCCCCATGCCGACTCGGTTGCCGAACCCCGGCTGAAGGCTGTTTGCCATGCGATCCGCGACGCAGGCCCGAGGCGGCTGATCCTGTCCGTGGATCACCCATTCCCACATTTTGAGTTTGTCGTGTCGGTGAACGGGGGCAAGCAATGAGCGAAGCAATAAAACTCTGGGATGAACCCGAAACCAGTTCCTCCGACTGGCCGCCGCCGCAGCCGTTGTCCGTAAAAGTCGCGGCGCGGCCTTACCCATGCGACGCATTGCCGCAAACCTTGCGGGCGGCCATAGACGAGGTGCAGTCCTTTGTACAGGCTCCGTACCCGCTCGTGGCCAGTTCCGCGCTCGGCGCGCTTTCGACCGCATGCCAGACGCTCGTTGACGTACAGCGGGCGCAAAGGCTTATCGGCCCCTGTTCGCTTTACCTGCTTGCCATTGCCGATTCGGGTGAGCGCAAGACGAGTTGCGACAACTATTTCATCAAGGCAATCAGTGACTGGCAAAAAGCACAGGAAGAGGCCGCAAAGCCTGAACTGAAGCTATACAAGGTCGAATATACGGAGTGGGAAGCCAAACGCGAAACCGTCACGTTACAGATCGGCAAGCAGAGCAAGCAGGGGAAAGACCTGGGGGCGCTTCGTGCTGAACTGCTGGATGTGGAACAGCGCGAGCCGCACGCGCCACGAGTGCCGCGCCTGTTGCTTTCGGACGAAACCCCAGAGAGCCTTGCCTGGTCATTGGCCCATCGCTGGCCCTCGGCCAGCATCATTTCGAGTGAAGCCGGGGTCGTGCTCGGATCGCACGGCATGAGCAAGGATTCGGCCATGCGCAACCTCACCATGCTCAACGTGCTCTGGGACGGGGGCGAACTCCGGATAGGCCGCAAAACAACCGACTCCTTCACCGTCCGGGGCGCACGGGTCACGATGTCGCTCCAAGTGCAGGAGGCGGCGCTGCGGGAATTTTTCGGGAAAACCGGGGCGCTTGCCCGTGGGACAGGGTTTTTGGCGCGGTTCTTGTTGTCCTGGCCGGAGTCGGCGCAAGGCAGGCGGTTTTTCAGGGAAGCTCCGAAGGATTGGCCCAAGCTGGAAGCATTCGAGCGGCGCATCACCGTCATTCTCAATGCCCCTGTTGCCATCGACGAGGGCGGGGCTTTAGTCCTGCCCGTGCTGCACATGGCACAGGAGGCGCATGCAGCGTGGGTGCGCTTTCACGATGAAGTCGAGTCCATGCTGGCCGAGGGCGGCGAACTCCACGACGTGCGCGACTTTGCGAGCAAAGCAGCAGACAACGTAGCGCGGCTGGCGGCGCTGTTCCATGTATTTGAGGGGAAGGTTGGCGCAATCGGCGCAGGCTGCGTCATGTCAGCGCGCCGGGTTGTTGCATGGCACCTGAATGAAACCCTGCGTTTCTTTGGCGAGCTTGCGCTTTGCCCGGAATTGGCGGACGCGGTACGGCTTGATTCCTGGCTGGTTCGGTACTGCCTGCGCGAGCGCACGCATCTGGTGGCCAAATCGGTGGCGATGCAGTTTGGGCCGCTTCGGACAAAAAATAGACTGGACGAGGCCATCCGAGAACTTGTTGAACTTGACCGTTTGCAGGTGAGGCAGGAAGGGAAGCGAACCTGGTTGGCGGTCAACCCGGCAGTGATGGGGGGTGTGCCATGAGCCTGTCGTCACTCATCAGCGGCGAAGATTTTGACCAGCCTGCTAATGCTAATCTTGCTAAAACTGCTAATTTTGATGGGCTGCCCCACCCATCCTTAGCAAAATTAGCAGCTATAGCAGTAGCAAACGGCCTTGAAACAGTGTCTGGGCTGTCTTGTTGGTGGCGGCTGCATTTCTCCGGCGGTGGGGTGTTGGAAGTTTTTTCGCCTTCGGGCAACTCATACATGAGCATCCTGGAAGCCTACCCCGAAGCGGAATCCGCCGAGGCATTCGAGTTGGTGCACACGCTGCCCACTGCGCTCATGACAGAGGCCGAGGAGGCCACAATCCGGGCGTGGCTGGCCAGCATCGGCGAACGTCAGCAAGAGATCATCGACGAGGTGCTGGCGCAGTGCCAAATAAGCGCCGAGGCGCGGGGCTACTACATGGGGGAGGCGGTAATGGGTGAGCCATCAGATCAAAAATCTATACCCCGGGTATAGCTCTCCGGAAGCCAGTTTCAGTCCACCGGCGACTACGTAGAAACACGGTTTCGGTGGTCAATTTTCGGTTTCATCCTGACAGGCACGTCATGAGTCCGCCGTTGGTGCGTTTCCAGGCAGCTTTAGCAGGATTAGCAAAATTAGCAGGGGTCGTCAAAGACTGCACGACAGTACGGAGTCGAGCCTAAAACATCAATAAAAAATGCTAAACAAGTATCAAGGCGAGAGCCTGTCTCATCGGGCGGGCGTGGCCGGATGGTAGTACGGGGTTGGGGCAAGTTATCCGAACCCTGCGGGAATCGCCGGATAAATGACGAGTAGCTATAAAACCAGGTAAGGGTCGCCAACATAGGGGGCAATTTGCCCGAATCTGAATCTAACATGTTAGATATATGTTAGATTTTTCAAAAACAAAAAGGGCTGCGTTTCCGCAACCCTTTGATATTCCTGGAGGCGCGAGCCGGAGTCGAACCGACCTACACGGATTTGCAATCCGGTGCATAACCGCTTTGCTATCGCGCCGTGATCCAAAAAGGA
>JGI24705J35276_12238143_pt1 | contig 16539 bp, 13 predicted proteins | sample TergutNt197P4_FD_35276 | JGI IMG/M metagenome (IMG submission 35276) | reverse complement strand
GTCGCACGCTCTCATAGGCTACTGTTAACGGAATAACAGGTTCAGGCACGCTTGCTGAACAATTGTTTATACGACTTCTTGTCGCACTTATGACTGCAAAAATACAACATATTTTTTCAATATCTTCTATTGTCAGATTTATTAATTCTTTTAGCGTGATAGAAGCAAACGATCTGCAAACGATAAGCACAATGACTTTACGCGTTGACGCCCAGCTATTCCAGAAATGTTACAATGCAGTAAGAAAACCCGAACGGGGCGTATCCATCCAGGGTACAAAACGAATAGGATATGGCCAAATATATTCCTGTAATTCGTCATAACTACTTAGAAAATGGCAGTTATGGCGAGAGATGGAATACAATATAAAACTGTGGCTATGTGGTTAAGTCGCTACAATGAATCGTAGTTCCGGAACAATTGACTGTTTTCAACACATTGAAATACGTTATAAAAAAAGAGCAATTTTAAAAAAATAACTTTTTTTTGCATTTTTTTACAAAAAAAATTTTTTATGAAAAATACATCATTTATATTTGCGCCGATTTTAAGTGAAATTTTGTCGAATTTTAATAAAGAATACTTATGTAGGCATCAAAACAGCGTAATAATACATTAGATTTTTAAAATAGTAGCGGTTGCTACTTGTTCTTGCTTCCAAATTTTCCACATTGCCGCCCCGAAAAGGGCCATTAGGTCAAGAATAAGTTAGTGAACGCCCCGTTGGAGGCGTGGAATAACTTGTTTGACCTAATAGGCGTGGAAACCTTGGAAGCAGACAAAGGTTTAAGTTCCACGCTTTTTTTATTGTCTAAAATTGAAAATTCGTACACAAGAATTATTGCATTTTTAATAAATATTTTTATAAATAATTTTATCATAAAATAACGTATCATGCACAGGAATACTATTATCGCCGACAACGGCAATCAAAGAATGGGAGCCACAGACCATCACAAAAACGGGGCGAGTCCGAAAAACCGCACAAGTAGTGAAAATATTGAGTTATTTTTTTGCTTGTGTCGCACTCATGAGTAGTTCTACTGCATGTTGTTAAGCTAAGAGAGGAAAATATTCGGAAATCAGGGACGGTCTATTAGTATGCCGAAGTTAGCCGTCACCAGAAAAAATATTGTAGTGATTTTTAAGTGAGTGATGATTTAAAAGTAATTTTATATAAAGGAAAGAAAAAATGGACAAATTGAAGCATTATTTTATTGTAGAGAATGGCCAACAGACTGGCCCCTTTACCGTTGAAGATTTAATATCCAAAAAGTTAAGAAAATATACATCGGTATGGACTGATGGGATGACGGAATGGGGTTCTGCGGAAAGTATTGACGAGTTAAAAGATTTATTAATCCCAGAACCTCCTCCGCCACCAAAAACACCAAATCATCTGATGAATAATGATCCTCAAGCGCAAACTGCATCACCGCAACAAACCTTCTCATTTGATAAGGATTTTCTATCTGGTTCAGGCGGAATGCTTTTAGGAACAATCGGCGTAATTCTTTTTTCTCTATTAGATTGGGTGGATTTATCCGTTTTTGGCTATAGTTTGAAATTCAACATGTTTAGTCTTGCAAATAAATTAAATAGCAGTTTTTTCAGAGAGATTTTAAACGGTTCGAAAGAAGCTACATTGTTAAGAATTTTTGTGGTGTTCCTAATGATTGCATTGCTGTTATCATTTACTCTTTTGATCACCACTTTGTTGAAACCTAAGCTGAAAAACAAACAGGCACTGGCTTATTGTGGATTTGGGTTATGCGCGATTGTCACAGCAATATTTGTATTAGCGATGATATATATATCGTTAGACATTGAGCATTGGGTAATGACTATTTTCCCATTCATGACTTTAGGATCCGCTATTGTTTCAATGATATTTTTTGTGAAACGTCCAGAAAAAATAGATTTATCTAATATCGCAAGAGAACTTAGAGGCGCCGAAATGCAAATGACTGATAATGAGATACCAAATAATACAAAGAAACGAAATGATTTTATAACGGTTTGGTTATGGATATTGGTCGCAAGCAACTGTATATCAATATTTTTAGGTAATAGTTTGCCCAATTTCACATGGATGTCATGGCTTTTGTCGTTCTTGAATATTGGCTTTGTCTACCTGTTGTTTAATGGTAAAAAGAATGGTTTTTGGGGATTATGTGTTTCTGCAATAATAGGAATGTTCGTCAGTTTCTCAAGTTATTCATTTCATTCAACTGTGCTTATTTTATCAGCCTGTATTAGTATCGGGATCAATTACGTAATTTTTCAACTAAAAAACAACGGCGTTAGTTTTTGGAATCAATTAGAAAATACAAAAATTGATGACGATTTAAAAGATATTCTGGCAAAATGGATGAAGTGACTATACCTATTCAAAAAAACAAGCGAAATCTCAAAAATAATAAGAAGGACAAAATTCATATAGATTTGCTGTTGAATATGTTATGGTGCGAATCAAGAGGTAATATTTTTACCAGAAGACTTTACAATAGACTGTTAGTCAACCCAGAGAATTGGATATGTGAGACAAGTAGTGATCATATTTACGACTTGCGAGGAAAATGGAGGTTTGAATTCAAATACAACCGTTCATATATAATAAATCTGAAGATTGGAGGCATGAGCAAAGAGGAACCCATATTTACGACACATCAGAAAATTGGATAGAAACTAATTGATATAAATATAGATTATAAATTTAAAAGTTGTGCCCGACACGAATCAGGGAATTATGAAATGCTACAGTTTATTAACTTAATAAAAAAAGAACGTTTACAATGAAAAATGCAATCAAATGGTTAGGTATTTTTGCAGTAATGTTTATTTTTGCTTTCATGCATTCTTTTGCTGAATGTGAAGATTTCGAAAATGAAAATGCAAAAAATGGCGTTTTCTCCTATTTTTCAGACGATTATATTTCTTATCCTGACGGAATAGAGAGCAATACGATAAAATTAAGTGACCATTTTATTGACTTCCATCAGCTTAGTAATGAGCTAAATATATTTGGAAATGGAATTGATTTTGAATATATTACGGTCTACGAAAACAAAAATCTCCAATCTGTGTTCGAGAAATATGCCAACAACAATGTTGAAACGCAAAAAATTTTATTCTCCGATCTGTCGAATCAAGACATGGTAAAGTTGCCGGAAACTATTACTAACAGTGATGGCAATTATTCCAGGTACGAGTACGATTCTAATAATCGTATTACAAAAATAACAATGTACGAAAATAACAATGAAACTTCATCAACAACGCTTATTTACAATGACAATAATATTATTAAATGGAATGAATATACGATCAATAAAAGTGGAAATGAGGTAAATATTAATAGTGGAGTCAATCCAGGTGATTATTTTGGTAGATTAACATTAAACAACGATGGGTATCCTATTGAGATAACTGATGGATGGATAGAATCAGAGTTTTATGTATCATCAATACAATATAAAAGCGGAAATATAGTCAAAATGATATACCCCAGCTATGACTATGACGAACCTCCTCTGTATTGCATATTTACATACGATGAGAAAAAATCGCCTTTTATAAATTGTGCAACTCCTGCATGGTGGATGATTAAAAATTTTTCACATGGATATGGTAATAACAATGTTATTGAAGCTAATTACAGTGATGGTGACAGATTTGAATACCTATACGAATATGATAGCGATGGATTTCCAACCAAACGCACAGTTAAAAATTCAGGATATACAACTTCATACCAATATAGGGAACAAACGGCAAATACCGATACTCACAATACTGTACAAGCGATAGAAAATACAACAATACCCACATCAAATATTGAAATAATTACATCAGGAAGCACGATAAAGAACGAACCAGCCGTTTTGCATATTTACCGTAAGCGCAGACCACTTGACATATTTCCAAAACGTTACGAAATTCTGCTCGATAATGTAGTAGTCGGCAACACCACCAATAACTGGAAAATAACCGTAACTGTCAATACGTTTGGAACAAAAACATTATCTGCAATAATTGAAGGAAGAAAAGCTGAAGTTCGAAACAATTTTCAACCCGGTGGCGTTTACTATTTACGATGTGATGTTGATTCAAAAACTACAGATACAGGAAGAACCAAAACCACAACCAACAGAAATGGAATAATCACAACAATAAAAATAACAGATATGCAATACACCCCGATCCTTCTATTTGTGGACAAAAGTATAGGAGAATCTGAATTTAATGCTATAAAGTAATAGAAAACAGCACAAATCAAGCAGCAGTAGTTAATTAATATATTTACGCCATGATTGCTTTATCAGAAATAAAAATATTTGAGCATCTAAAAGTTGACTCAATTCAATAAATGTGAATGGTTTCTATGTCATGAATGTACGTGAAATTATACAAAAAGAAGAAGAAAGGCATCAGTTAGTCCGATTGGGAGTGATTGATAGATTGCAGGATGCCATAGACGTGCTGGAAGCAGGGTGTCCATTTTCTGAATTGAACGATTGGACTAAAAACGACATTTTGCGTTTTTTTTACAATCATGTCATAAAATATGCTTCTTTTATTGCTTGCGAAAAAGCTACAAATTTTAAGCTGAAAAGGGCGATGTTCAGGAAATCATCCGACCTGCTTCAGGCTTTTCGAAAAAACGAAGCTGCACTTTTAGACAAAGAGCTAAAAACTAATTCACAACTTACTGTCGCTTTCCATATTTCAGACATCATCTATGAATCAATCTATTCATCTTTTTGCCGGTCATCACAAAGGTTTGAAAATCCGGACGAAACCTGTTCGTTCTTTTTGGAAGAGTTGAAAAATTGTTATCCATTATACATCCGTGACTATGTTGAGTTGATTGAACAAGACGACAACTCGCTTTGGGAGGTTACCTGCCGCTATTTGCAGCAGTTGTCATACTATGTGGTCAGCCAATATTCGGGAACATACGGCGATGCCGGTTATCATGATATTATTTGTGATGAAACATGGAGTAAAGCCTACGATGTATTGAGAAAGCGAATCGTCGAAAAGGAAGGCAATGTGCCGTCATTCCAAACCGGCAAAGATTTTCGCAACTACATGATTAAGACCTGTCGTTACTTAGCCGAAAATCTCCATAAAAAGTATGCAAAAAAAGAGAGCGTACTTGACGACCTGTTTATGAATCTACAATATGATGAGGAAGGAGAAATAGCTGAGAAGGAATACAGTTTGTCTTTTGAACCGGAAGCCTCTGCCGAATCTGAACGCTTCGAAAACGAAGTGAAAGAATTGGAAATAGATACCGAAAACCCTTACGAAGTAGCTTATGCTGTTTCGATAATCCTCCTCAACAAAGATCACACGCTGCATCAACCGCTTGTGCAAGGCATAGAAGACAAAATTAAACTGCTCATTAACAAGGCAGTAAATAACATGAGCTATCAAGAGATAGTAGCTGCGTCATGCGAAAGACGTCCGGATGACAACGAGTTTCGGCGCGCTGTTGCAAAGGCAAGGAAAGACTATGAACGCATCCGAAAAACGCTCGCGGGACGGTTGATCGAACTAATAGAAAAAAGAAAAAAATGTCACATCCGACAACATAAACAGATGTATTAAATAAAGATGTAAACATTATGAGTAACAATTTTAACAATACAATCTGTTCCCGCACATCAGTAGAGCGCTATTTGCTCAACAAGATGACGCCAGACGAAGAAACACTGTTTCAGAATCACTTAGATTCATGCAACGATTGCACGGATTATTTAAATATTATTCGAAATGTAGCCGGGATAGGTAAAGATGAATTACCGTATATTGAAGTCAAAGCAACTAAAACGCCTGAATTTGAAGTTTTAACTCCGAAAAAAAATTTTTCGGCGGCACTTCACTTGTCTGTTACCATGCGCTTGATTATGCTGGCTGCCTGTCTGATTCCCGTATGCATAAAATATTTAACCGGTTCTTTCGTGAGCCGGGCACACCGCACGACACACATATCATGCACCAAAATAGAGCCCACGTTGAATATGCCGACACGCTTTCGTTAACAGAGGAAAACGGTAACAAACTTGATAACGTGTACTTACTTTTCCCCGAACAACCTGTTTGCACTGTCAACCCGGCCAAAGAGGAAATTGTTTTCCGCTGGAATATGGAAAGTGATTACCGACTACAAATGGAATCGGACGGAAAGAGTGTGATAACCATTACCGGCACGGGAATGACATGCAAGATTGATTCATCGCAGGTAATCCATTACGAACAGTTGGATTGGACCCTTGTCCTGAAGGGCAAAGAAATGAAAGGCAGACTATATATTCAAAATAAATAAGATGAGAATTGCAAACACGATCATACTACCCGTTCTCTTTGTCTGCTGTTTGCAGGCTGTACATGCACAAAAAATAGATCAAATTGAGGCAATGTTTGTCGAAGGCAAAATACAGGTGAGTTGCATGTTGCAAACCACTCCACTTGTTGATTTGTCCCTGCATTGGTCTGACAACAACGGCGTATCGTTCTACCCCTGTTGGGCGGTAAGCGGCGACTTGACAAACCAGTCAAGCGGTATGAAAAAAATTGTTTGGGACAGTGGCACAGACGGAATCATCATGGGTAATTTCATCTTCAAAATCACTTGTCTTCCCTCCAAACAACAAGCAGATATTCAGGCGACCAGCCCTGTTAGTGAGAAAAAAAACAAAACACATTTCCTGCTTATGCCCGGCATAGCTGTGGGCAATACGCTCTCAGGTACGCTCACTGTAGGTTTCTTATCGGGGAAATGGGGCGGTTATGCAAAAGTAAAATCTAACTTCGTCACAAAAATAGACGATCTATTTAGCCAATCTTCCAAGTATTACTATGCAGACGATTTTTCTAAAACGATACGTTACTCTGTTTCAGCAGGCATAAACAGTCAGGTCGCAGATATCCTGCTTATATATGTCGGCATTGGATACGGTTCAAAGTATGAACAATGGAAAACGATAGCTGACCAAAGGCCATCTCTCGGCGAGAAGGGCTTTTTTGGTGTGGAACCGGAAGTGGGTTTCATATTGAAAACAGGTAAGTTTCTGATTGGCATAGGAGCGAGTTCGCTATTTGGGAAGAAAAGGATATCTGTAGAAGCAAACGTTTCATTAGGTTTTATCTTATAGCTAAAATCGATATGAAAAAACTATTATTATTAAGTATTTACGCAATGATTTGCTGGGGTTGTGAAGATGAAGAAAATCATATACAACAGTTGTCTGGCATATCCAATCTATCAAAAACCGATATTACCGAGTTTTCAGCCATTTGTGCCTTTACAATAGAACCTGTTGGAACGACCCAACGAGCGGGTGTGATATTAGGATTTGATGATTCCTTTCTGTCAGATACGTCCAAAGTCTCTACAACGGAAATTGCCGACGGAAATATTTCACTCAACTTGTCTTCTTTACATGCAGACACTGAGTATTATTACAAGGCTTTTATCTCTGATAAAAACAATTCAGTGATTTATTCGGATGTCGGTCAGTTCAGAACAAAACCACTGATATTCAATACTTCAGCAGCTACAATAGAGGCATCGTATATAGCTGGACAATATTCATTTACCATCACCTCAAACGTCGAATGGACAATCGCCTCCAATCAAAGCTGGTGCACTGTTCAGCCTGTATCCGGCAACGGAAACAGAGATATAACCGTTTCTGTAACGGAAAACAATACCGGAACACCACGATCTGCTACATTGACCATTACTGCAGGCAATCAATCCCGCCAGGTAACGGTTGAGCAGGGCATTGACAATACAATGCTTAATGTATCCGTGTCAACAATAAATGCGCCACATACGGCCGGACAACATACATTTACTATAACTTCAAATGCAGCTTGGGAAATTCTCAATAGTCAATACTGGTGCACCACTCAACCCACATACGGAAACGGTAACCGTGAAATAACCGTATCTGTCGAGGAAAACAACACCGGAACACCACGCACCGCCACAATAACCATTATCGCTGGTACTCAATCACGCCGGGTAACGATTGAGCAGGGCATTGACAATACCACGCTTAATGTATCCATTCCTACAATCAATGCGCCCTATATGGCAGGTCAACATTCGTTTACTGTTACCTCAAACGCTGCATGGACAATTGCCTCCAATCAGAGCTGGTGCACTGTTCAACCCGTATCCGGCAATGGAAACAGGGATATAGCCGTTTCTGTATCGGAAAACAACACTGGAATGTTACGAACTGCCACAATAACTATTATGGCAGGAAATCAATCCCGACAGATAACAGTTGATCAGGACTATAAAGGAACAAATGAGTTCGGAAACGGGATCACACCGGCTCTCAGTTTTGGAGGAGGCAACGGTTCGCAAGGCTCTCCTTATTTGATATCTGATGCCAGGCAGTTGAAAAAGTTGGTGGATGATGTGAATAATAGGAATAACTTTGCCAATATCTATTTTGAATTAATGTCAGATATTCATGTATCTGCAAATGAGTGGATTCCTATAGGGCACGAGTCTAGTTTTTTGGGTAATTTTGATGGCAACGGTTATACCATAAGTGGGGTTTTGAAATCTGATAAGTATTCATGTTTTGGGTTTTTTGGTAGGCTTGATGGATATGCTCGTATATCCAATCTAACAATAACAGCCACAGTGAAAAATGAAATGAATGATGTGAACGGAAAAATTTCTATACTTACCGGAGCCATTACTGGAATGGGTTGGTTAAGCAATATCGACAGCAATATTATTATACAAAACTGCCATGTAACCGGAACGGTATCAGGCAGCTCCTGTGTTGGAGGTATAGTTGGTTGGGGAACTTATTTTTCGATTCAAAATTGTACTATATCCGGAAATATCAGCTGTATTGCAGGGTATTATGGACAATTAGCGGGAGGAATAGGTGGCTTTGTTCAAAATAGTGTTATTGCAAATTGTTCAGTATTCGTTCCGGTTACGGTTTCTGGAGGAGATGCAACTGTAACAGGAAATGGTTCTAGTATCGGAGGAATTATTGGAACAAACCATAATAGTAAAATTAATAACTGTACAAATAATGGGAATGTTATTGGTGGCACTGGTTTCTGCTTGACTGGTGGAATAACAGGCATTAATTCTGGGGAAATTAATAATTGTATAAACAACGGGACAGTTATAGGTGGTAGTAATATCAATTACGCAGGTGGAATTTCAGGCCAAAATCAAGAGGCAATCATTGATTGCACAAATAATGCAGATGTTTCTGGGAGATATGTTGGAGGATTGTCGGGATATAATTATTCTAACGGATGGAATAATCCTCAAATACATACCAGCCTAAATATTGGAAATATATTTGGAGAAAACTCTTATTTTCGAGGCGGTTTGGTAGGGTTTAACCAACATGGTTCTATCTATTCCTGCTGCACAAACCGAGGTACAGTAAACGGCGAGACAGCCAATGATAATAACCAAATCGGCAATGGCAACCTGATTGTCGAACCCTGCCCAAATGGCCATACAAAAAGATAAAAAAAGTTGATTAAAGTTTAATAAAATTGAAATATTTACCATAATACTATATGAATAGAATAATTTACTTAACCGTATTATTTTCAAGCATCGCACACTTTTTCCTCCACGCGCAGAGCGATGCGGTGAGCAAGCCGCTCAGTTTCCGAATGTCTTATGAAGATTATTTGCGCAGCTACATTAATCCACGAATAGAGGGCTGGGCTAAGTGGGACAGATTTGAGGAATCGCCTGCCCAGTATGAAGAGAGGGTGTCGGAAGAAAACACAAAAAGAAAGTATGAAGAATGGAAAGCCGAAGCCGACAGTATTTATAAACACAAGTATATGGAGACTGTAAGCTGGAACAAGTTTCGTTTGGCAGGGAACTACGACCCTGAAAACGAGACAGTGCTTATAGGGTCAGAACTGTTTGGCAACTTTGCAGTGCATATACCGAGAGGTGAAACCGCCCGCGAATTTGTGAGGCTGTTCGACCGGATACAAGTCGTTGATCCCGATTTTGTTTTTTGGGGAGACAATACAGTGACACTGAGTAGTGTTAACTTTGAGTTCCCCGACGGTGGAATGAGAATTGCCTACGACAGCCACACCCAACTTTCGCATAATGATATAGAGAGCATTGCAATTTCCGGAACTCGTTTTGATTTTACGACGGAACCGTCTGTTCGCCCGACATTGCCTGTGATTGCGAATAATGTAGTGAATGTAGATTCCGATATTCCATTGATAAACCGCATAAACGACGACGTGTATGGCGTTATCATTGGCAACGAACATTACTTCTATGAGATGGACACCAGGTTTTCGAATAATGATGCCGCCGTATTCTACGAATACTGCGTTCGCACGCTGGGCATTCCTCCTTCCAATCTGTTATTGCGCAAGGACGCCACTTATGGCGATATGTTGAACGCGATCCAATTCCTGAGTAATGCCGCAACAGCCAAGAACGGTAACATACGTGTTCTTTTCTATTTTTCGGGACATGGAATGTCCGACCTTCAGAATAATGACATGTACCTTCTGCCTGTTGATTGCAGTTCTAAGATATTGCAGGCAGCGCTTAAAGCCGAAACACTCTACAAGGAACTGTCGGATATGAAAACCCTTTCAGCCACAGTCTTTCTCGACGCATGCTTCAGCGGCAAAAGCAGCGAAGGCGCTTTAGTCGCCTTAGTGGATGGCAGAGGTATAGACGTAACGCCCCGCGAAGCCTCGCTTTATGGCAACTTAGTTGTTTTCAGCGCCACAACCGACGCCGAGATAGCCTATCCCTACGAAGCCCAACAACACGGCATGTTCACTTATTTTCTGCTCAAGATGTTACAGACAAACAAGGGCGACGTAACTTATAGCGACATGGCCGAATTTATTATCAATAATGTCAAGTCGTATTCTTTTGATATCAACAAACAACTCCAGACACCCAAGGTGCGTGGTTCGTACGATATCACAAATGTATGGCATGGATGGAAACTTATAAAATAAAAAAATGAAAAAAATCTGCCTGTTTATTTTCCTGTGTTGCACCTTCCTTCATCGTGCTGCCGGACAAAACTTTGACGATTTCGCCAAGCAGTTTGACAGTTTCCGTGAGAGTGTCAACACACAGTTTGTGGCGTTTCGTGATTCGGTTAATCGCGTGTATGCAGAATATCTTGCACAAAGTTGGGAAGCCTTCGAGACACAATCGCCAATACCTGCGCCCCGTAAACCGCTACCGCTCGAAGACCTCCGCTACGTTCCCGACGAGGACGGCACTCCGGTAGTATTACCGGTTGACACGCTCTCCGCTCCGTCATGGCAGAATACGGAAACCTACATCCCCGAAGCGCCGGAAATAAAGACACAGCCCGGACATCGAAGTCTGCAATTCCGCTTTTTTGGCACGCCTGTCGTGATGAGTCGTTTCGATGAGTTTAGCGCCATCCGCCTATCGTCTATAAGTGAGCGCAATGTGTCCGACTGCTGGCTTCAGTTTTCCCGGCAACCATGGCAGCCCTTCCTTCGCGAGCTACAGTTGTTGAAGGACGAGCTAAGTCTGAATGATTGGGGTTTCTACCAACTGCTTGTGCATGCAGGCGACGTCTATTTCCGACCTGCACAAATCAACGAAAAGGCGCTTTTTTCTGTTTTTATGCTTAACCAGGCCGGTTACCTCGTAAAGACAGGCCGGCAGGGACAACGGCTATTTCCGCTGATTGCCTTTCACACAGATGTTTACAATACGCCCTACATTGCTTTCTCCGACGGTAATTATTTCGTTATCAACTCCGATAAGTTTCCTGCCTCAGAGGTGGTCTATTCGTATCGTTTGAACTATTACACGGCAATAGCCGATTTGGATTTGGCCATAACGAAACCTTTTCGTCTCGATATGTTGCCGGGCATATCGAACCTGTCGTTAGGAGACAAAACATACATGATAGAATACAATGCCAATCTGATAAATTTATATGACACCTATCCTCAAACGGTTTTGTCTGTGTATGCCAATACTCCCCTTTCGTCTGTTACACTAAAGAGTTTGGAAAAGGAACTGCTACCGTATTTGAAGGATGTCACTGAAGAAGAAGCGCTAACATTCCTGCTTAAATTCGTACAACAGGCATTTGCCTACAAGACCGACATGGAACAGTTTGGCTATGAAAAATATTTCTTTTCCGAAGAGCTTTTTCATTATCCCTATTCGGATTGTGAGGACAGATCGGTATTGTTTTCCCAGTTAGTCAGACGTTTCATAGGCTTGGATGTTGTATTGCTCGACTACCCCGATCATGTAGCTACGGGCGTAAAACTTCGCAAACCGGTGGAGGGAGATTGCGTATTTGTAAACAACGAACGGTATATCGTGTGCGACCCTGCTTATATTGGTGCGCCTATGGGGCGTGCAATGGCAAAGTACAGGAACGTCAATGCCCGTATTATCGCCTTGAAATAAAAATTATTGAAGGATGAATTTACCACGCATATTATATTCCGGAATAACGCTTCTGCTTTCGCTCTTTCTTTTTTTCTCCACAGAAAAAACGTTTGCTCAGACAAAGAATGTGAAAGCAACCGGACAGTGGGATTTAGCCAATATAACATTAGAAAAAGCAAGACAGAACGCCATCGATAACGCCAAAGAAGAAGCGTTGCGCAAGGCCGGCATTCCGGAAGAATTTATTATCGTGAACACCGGACTTGTATCCGACAAGTTTTTTCATTTTGTCAGTCACAGTAATTCCGAGCTGCAAGGCGAGATCGTTTCGTACGACATCCTGAACCAGTCGGTTCAAACCGATGGAAACAGATACTTCTATATGGTGGAAATCAGCGCAAAAGTTAAAACGGGTAAGGTAAAACGCGACCTTGAATTTGTGGCTGCGGTGGAAGGTATCAAGAGCAGTCCCTATCAGGATGGCGAACAGTTTTCTTTCGACGTCAAGCCATACAAGGATTGTTATGCACATGTGTTTTGGTTTGATGAAGAAGGCGAAGGCGCTTGCGTCTATCCAAATGTAGAAGAGCCTGCAGAATTACTTGAACGGCTTAAAATCTATTCATTTCCGCGTACACAAAGTTACAAAGTCAGAAAAGAAAACAAGGAACTGACGGAAAGCATTTCGGTAGTATTCGTGTTTACCAAGAAAAATATTCCGTTTACCGGGGCGTGCACTTTTGAAAGTATCCAAAAATGGATCACCCGAATACCTTCCAACGAACGCTATTTGGATTATCATGCAATCGTTATTACGAAATAAAAAAATAAATAAAATTTGTCACAAATGCGAAAAGAGAGATATGTTGTTTTAGAAAGACGAATTTTAAATATCAAAATTTTAATAACAACTAAAAATAAACATTACATGAAAGTTTTACATTTTTTTCTGATTGGATTATTGATTACGCTCGCATCATGCGGAGCAAGTAAGGAAAGCAGTACGAGAACCGGTATGGAAATCAACCGCGACCGGCGAACAGTATTAGCGAGCGAACTGAAAAGGAAAGCCTTAAAGACAGCTCAGAAAGAGGCTAAAAATTACAAAAAAGAGGGTTATAGGGTTTTCTTAGGTGACATGCCGATGGATAAACAAATCGAAAACGCATGGATGAAAGCCATAGACCTGAACGATAAGGGATACCCTGAAAATATCGTGGGTCATGCACAGGTGACGGCAGGCAATTCGACAGCAGCCAAATCGCAAGCCCTTCATGCCGCAAAAGTAGAAATTGCAAGCCTTACATCCTCCATGATTGCAGCGCTGATTGAAAGTAGCGTTGGCAACAATGAAATAACCACAGTCGAAGCGCAAACGCTTAACAAACATCTCCAGGCATCCAAAGAACTCATCGTGGCCGATCTCGGGCAGGTGTTGAAAGTGTTGGAAATTTACCGCGAACTGCCAAACAAAAATGTGATGGTTATTACGCGCGTAGCTTACAATTCTTCATTGGCTCTCGAAGCAGCCGGAAGACGGTTAAGAAAAGAGATGGAAGCAGAAACCCAAGCCCTGCATCAAAAACTCGACAATGTTTTCAATCTGGAAAGGGTGCAAATGGGTTCCAATACAAATGTTGAAATGGACTGATTCATAAACAATAAAAACAATTTATTATGGACTCATTATCAGCAACAAAAAGAAGTGGAAGCGCATCCACTCGCATAACAGGAGCATTTATCGCGTGCAAGAAATTATTAGCAGTAGCCTTTTGCCTTTTTACAGTAGCTTTTTCAAGCAAGACAATTGCGCAAGCAACCTTTAATCTTTCGACGGGAACAGGAACCGGGTCCGGATGGACTTGGTCAAGTCCCGTACTTACCGTTAACACTGGAGCAAACATTACCATTAGCGGGTCGGTAAGCAATGGACGACGAATTGCAGTTGCTGCGAATGCTAAAAATGTAAGTATTACGCTAAACAACGTCTCTATCACAGGGCTTTCCAGTAATCAATCCCCACTTTTACTCAACAGTGGCGCGGAGGTATTCCTTACGCTAAACTCAGGAACAAATAATACGTTAACAGCAGGAAGTAGTGGCGCTGGAATACAAGCACCTAACGGTACATCTTTGACCATAAACGGAACAGGCATTTTGTCAGCAACTGGTGGTGATGCACCTAATGTAAGTAATGGTGGATCCTCCCCTAAACCTGGAGGTGGGAGTGGAATTGGTGGAGGTGGTGGAGTTGCTAAAAGTGGTACAGGTGAAAGTGGAGGTATCATCACGATCAACGGAGGTACAATAACAGCAACAGGTGGTAGTGGAGCTAAAGGTGGCGGCGGAGCCGGTGTATTCGAATCAGGCGGTGGCGGCGGTGGCGGTGGCGGCGGAGCAGGCATTGGCGGTGGCGGCGGTGGCGGCGGAAGTGACAACTATAGCAATGGTGTTACAAGAGGAGGTAGTGGTGGTAGCGGTGGCCTCATCTCTATTACCGGAGGTACAATTACAGCAACGAGCAAAGGTTACGGAAATGGTGGCGGCGCCGGATCAACTGCAGGTGGTGGCGGAGGAGGAGGTAAAGGTAGTGGCATCGGTGGTGGCGGAGGAGGCGGCGGTGGCGGAGGCTACAGCGTTTCCGGTATTTCAGGAGGAACAACCGGCAGCCATGGTTACGATAGTCCGGGAATTGGCATCGGTGGAAATGGAGGAAATGGAGGGAACAACTTATTTCCCAATACAGGCGGACCCGGCGGTTTTGGCGGCGAAGGCGGTACTATCATAATTAATGGAGGATCAGTGAATGCTAAAGGTACTAAATCTGCATCTGTAGGCACTCAAAACGGAACAATGATATCTGGGAGGATAGGGCAGATTACCTACCGCGTAACAACTTCGGACATCGCCAACGGAACTTACGCTGTAACAGTAACAAGTTTGCCAACAGGGGTATCGGTTTCCGGATCAGTATATATTAATAACAATTCAGGCACCTTGACACTGGAAAGCAGCTCAAATACCTATGCCGGCACTTTTAATTCGCAACTGAACATTAACGGCGTTCAGTCGGCTATTTTTAAGATTACAGTTCTGCAAGCGCCTGATATCATTACAAACTCACCTTTACCTAGTGGCAAGGTTGGCATTATATACAATCAAACACTTTCAGCAATGGGATCAGCCCCTATTGCATGGTCAATAACAAATGGTTACTTTCCACCGGGATTAAGTATAAATTCTGCTACAGGTGTTATTTCAGGCACGCCAACTGATGCAGGAACATTTAATTTTACAATAAGAACCACCAATAACGATACGAATAGCACTAAGCAGTTTTCTGTTGAGATATCCAAAGGCAATGGCGCTACTATAAGTGGAGCACCCATAGTCAGTGAACTGCCGACACATTACAATATCATGGTGAACCCTGTAACTATTCCAACCAATCCAGGCTACCAGTCGGTAGAATATGTTATTACCAAGTCAACTTCCACCACACCACCTACAGATGGGTGGCAATCCGGCACGACATTTGAGGGACTTGAAGCAAACACTACTTATTACGTCTTTGCCCGCTCAGCCGCAAATGATAATTATAATGCGGGTACAGCACAGAGAAGTGTTGGAATCAGGACAGTGAATATTCCTTCCATAACAATAACTTCCGGTGGACTAACAAACCTTAGAGTAGGTCAAGAAGTAGTAAACGGTGCTAACATTATTTTCACACTGACAAATGGCACATACGCATCGACAATTGCTTCGGCCGATTTCGCTGTTGAAAACCTGCCTCCAGGTCTATCTGCAGGTGCAGCAGTACGCGCAAGTAACTCAGTTGTAAGCGTACCGATTTCCGGAACACCATCAACCTCAGGCACATTTATTGTTACGCTTCCAGCTATTATTCCGGAAAACAACATGACTTCAACAGGCGCAATCATGCCATCAGGTACAATTACATTGACTGTAAATAATGCCCTTGTCAATGCCCAAGTGCAAATAACGAACCACCCGCAGAGTGCAACCTACACGCAAAACGATACCGCAGATGCGCTTACCGTAACTGCAATCGGAAC
>JGI24705J35276_12238144_pt1 | contig 16540 bp, 14 predicted proteins | sample TergutNt197P4_FD_35276 | JGI IMG/M metagenome (IMG submission 35276) | reverse complement strand
GACAAGCCGCCGCCATTCGCCACAATCGAGGAAGCCGCAAAGGCAGACTATGGCTTGCCATCCGCCGACCTCGTGAAGCTAACGACGGGCGGCACAGGGTTGCCAAAGAATTCGATCGATACCCGGATTGCCAAAGCCACGGCACCGGCGAACGCTCCCTTCCAGATCACGCCCGGTGCCAGTTATGGTGCTTATGCCGCTAGCCCGGTGCATCGCTTCTATCAGATGTTCCAGCAAATGGACTGCGCTGCAAAATATGCGACGGCGGCAGATCCTTCAGGTTGCTTGAACGACCTGTTTGCCTGGGTTGAAGTCAGCGTAGGCGCTGGCTCCAACGGCAAGTCGCAGCCCGCGGACTTCACGGACCAGAGCACGGGGGAAGGCTCGACTGCGATGGGTTTCTACAATGTTCAGCAGGGCGACATGCCCTACTTCAAAATGCTGGCCGACACCTATGCACTGGGCGACAATTATCATCAGCCGGTGAAGGGCGGCACGGGTGCCGATAGCGTCTATCTTGGCTTTGCCGCAGGCGTTTATTATACCGACGCCAAGGGCGAGCCTGGCACGCCTCCGGTGAACCAGATCGAAAATCCCAACCCGCAGGCGGATACGAACAATTGGTATACGCAGGATGGTTACGAGGGCGGTAGCTACAGCAACTGTTCTGACGCGTCTCAGCCCGGCGTGGGAGAGATACACAGCTACCTGTCCCGCCTGTCCTATCACCCGGCTCCGAACTGCCAGAGCGGACGTTATTATCTGCTGAACAACTATGCGCCAGGCTACCTTGGCGATGGTACGCCGGCGCCGCTCGGCCCGGATAAATACACCATTCCGCCGCAGTCACAGCGCTCGGTCGCCAATTCACTCGACCAGGCGAATGTGAGTTGGACCTATTATGGCGAGGGCTGGGACAGCTATGTCACCAGGGAGACCAACACCTATTGCGACATCTGTAATCCATTCCTCTACCAGACTTATGTCATGACCGATCCGGTTAAGCGTCAGAAGAACCTGAAGGACACGCGCGACCTCTATACGGATCTGCAGAACGGCGAGCTTCCGGCAGTCTCTTGGGTTAAGCCCGGAATCCGGAATGACGGCCACCCAGCCACCTCGAAATATGATATCTTCGAAGCGTTCACGAAGAAGATTGTCGATATGCTGCAGGCGAAGCCGGACCTGTGGGCCAGCACGGCCGTGTTCATTACCAACGATGAGGGCGGCGGCTACTATGACTCCGGATTCACTCAGGCCGTGGACTTCTTTGGTGACGGCACGCGCATCCCGATGATTGTCGTCTCTCCCTATTCGCGGGGAGTCGGCGTGGTGCACAGCTACGGCGATCACGCCTCCTTCGTGAAGTTTGTGAACGCGAACTGGGGCCTCAAGCCCGCCAACAGCTATGGCCGCGACAATCTGCCGAATCCGGTGACGACCGCAGCCAATCCCTATGTGCCAGTCAACATGCCAGCCATTGACGATCTGATGGCGTATTTCAACTTCAACCAGAAGCCCTGATTGCCACCTTACGGGCCTGTTGGGCGGCTGGTGGGACGGCACTATGCCGCCCGTCGGCTGCTTTCCGCTCGGCCGCCAGGTGTCCACGCCCTGCATGGCATAGTGATCAACAACACAGGCCAACCGGCAATCGCTGTCACCAACAACGTGAGTTTGGGCCGCGGCGGCGGTGGTTTGAATGACGGAGATGGCGTAACGATTACGGGCGGGGCCAATATCAGCGGGAACACGGTACTTCAGGACGGTGGTGGCATCCGTTCGGTTGGCGGCACTGTCAGCATCGGTACGGCGTCCGGCAATGTAACAGTGAGCGGCAATAGCGCCAGCATGGGCATCAGCACCTACGACGGTGGTGGTATCGTGTCATACAGCGTTGGTGTTGGTGATGGCAACGTGACGCTCGGCAACAGTGCCGGGACCGTAACAATTACAGGGAATACTGCAGGTTACACCACCGCTACGTCGGGCGTGGTCGCGAACCTGGGGTCCAGTGGCGGTGGCATCTTTGCAAATGGTGCTACGTCGATCACGAGCACGACAATCACGCTGTCGAATAACCGGGCGACGGGCGACGGCGGCGGCATTTATTCCGACGGATCGGTGTCGCTGACGGGTAGCCAGATCACAGTGACCGACAACAACGCGCTCGGCTTCGGTGGCGCGATCTATAGCAATGCCGGCACGGTTACCATCAACGGCGCCGCCACACTGACCGGTAACACCGCTACGAGCGGCAGCGGTGGTGCGATTCAAGCGGCAGGCGGTGGTGTGGCAGTGAACGGCAATCTGACGGCTATGAACGACATAGCGGGTCTTTCCGGTGGTGTGGTGTTGGCGAGCGGCTCCGTGATGGTCCTGGGAGACGCCAACCTGACCGGCAGTGGTGGTGCGATCTTTGCGGGCGGAGACGTCACGATCGGTGCCACCGACAGCACGGTCACGCTGAGCGACAACACTGCCGCGGTCGAGGGTGGCGCGATCTTTGCCAGCGGCGGCGTAACGATCGGAAAGGCCACCGTCACGGCCACGCTGACCGGCAACACCGCCACGAGCGGCAATGGCGGTGCGATTGATGCGGCGGGCGGTGGTGTGACAGTAAACGGCAATCTGACGGCTATGAACGACATAGCGGGCCTCTCCGGTGGCGCGGTGTTCGCGAGTGGCTCCGTGATGGTCACGGGAAACGCTGACCTGACCAGCAACACTGCCACGACCGGCAGTGGTGGTGCGATCCTTGCAGGCGGAGACGTCACGATCGGTAGCACCGGCAGCACGGTCACGCTGAGCGGCAACACGGCCGCAGTCGGGGGCGGCGCGATCTTTGCCAGCGGAGACGTCTCGATCGGCAACGCCGACAGCACAGACGTCATCACCGGTAATACCGCCGGCATCAATGGCGGGGCGATTTCGTCAGGCGGAGCGACGGCGCTCACAGGTGGTGCTGTCACGTTGTCCAACAACACGGCGACGGCGGATGGCGGCGGCATTTACTCTGCGCAGGCGGTAACAGTGACCGGTCCGCTAACCGCGAACAGCAACACCGCTACGAACGGTAATGGCGGTGCCATCGATGCGCAGGCGGGTGGTGTTACCGTAACGGGTAGCCTGACCGCCAGCGGCAACATTGCGGGCCTGTCCCGTGGTGCAATCTATGCCCTGGCGGGCGATGTAACCGCGACTGCCGATGTCAGCATGGACCACAACAGGGCCACGGGCGGCAATGGTGGTGCCATCGATGCGGTTGTGGGAGCTGCCAATCTGGCGACGGCCTCTGGCAGTGCCTCGCTGACTAACAACTTTGCGGCCGGTAGCGGCGGCGGCATCAACGCGGGTGGCGATGTTACGCTGGGCAACGATAGCGGCTCGCTGACGCTGACCGGTAATACCGCTGACCTGAATGGTGGGGCGATCGCGTCAGGCGGTGCGATAACGCTCGTTGGCAGTACAATCGTGCTGTCCGGCAACACCGCGGCGGGGGCGGGTGGGGCGGTCTTTGCGGCGGGCGACTTCACGCTCGCTTCAGGCAGCAATACGGTGATCAGCGACAACAACGTCGGTGCATTGGGCGGTGCGTTATGGATTGGTGGCAATGCCAATCTCAGGGCGACTGCTGGCGACATCACTTTTAGCGGCAATACGGAAGATGCAACCGGCACGCCGCGAGCCAACGCGATCTATCTGGACAACACCGGTGGCGCGACGACCACGACGTTCGATGCCACGGCGGGGCACAGTATTACTTTCTTCGATCCGATCCAGAGCAATGCCGCCAACGGACTGGTCTCCGTCATCGCCACAGGGGGCGGCATGGTGGTGTTCGATGGCTCGCTCTACAGCGCCCTGACCGATCGCTGGTCGCAGGTATATGGCAACACTGAAGTCCAAAGTGGCACGACCTTCGTGGTGCGGAACAACGCGGTCTACGGCGCGCTGGCGGCGGATGTCGGCGGCACTGCAGGAGGATCATCCTTCACGGTGGACCGCGGTAACGCGGTTGATGCCCTTTTCGTACTTCTGGATTTGCTGGAAGCTGACGCCGAGCTTCTTGCCAAAGTCTTCTTGCGTGATGCTCCTTGCGAGGCGTTGCTGCCTGATGCGGTTGCCGATTTCCACGTCAGCCTTGCTCGGCATTTTCGCCTTGGCGTTTTTCATGGCTTGCTCTCTGTCAGGTAGGCTTGCGCCTTTTCGAACGCGGTCTTGACCGTGACGCCCTAATTGAGCGCGCTAGCGGTCAACACGCGGTAGCCCTCTTTCAGCTTCGCCGCGTACTCGTCGATCAGTTTGTCAGCTTTGGCGAGATCGCGGCCGGGCGCTTCGTTCATAACCACGTTGATCATGATGGTCATGCCGAGGCTCGCGGCGAACATATTGACCTTGCCCTCCAGCAAGCGCTCAAGCTCCATCATGGCTTCGACGTACTCGTCCGGCGCTTCTCCAAATCGAAAACTCAACGGCGTGTCCCTCCTTGCTGACAGGAGGGACCATAGCCGTCATTTCGGCGCTGGGCCAGCGAACATCAGGCGGCAATTGGCATCGGCAACAGCCCATCTGTGCCGAACAGCATCCGCCGCTCGAACGCGCTAGATGCCATGATCGGATGACGCCTCATGACCTTCTCACGATCAGCCTTGAAATCAGCTCCTAACAAAATCGCAGGTGTGAGTATTCCTGGCAAGAAACCTGACGGCGTTAACGGCTTATGCAGGAAGTACCTCTCATAAAAGCGAGCATGGTCTGGCGAGCAAACAATGATCTCGGTATCCGCGTTGAACGCCTCGCATGCCACGAAACCAAGCCGCATGATCGAGTGGGGCAACTCCAGTACGTCAATATCAGGATCGCGCACAAAGCGGGCCGCATCGATAAAGACCTCCCCACGATCCAGACGGGGGTTCAGGATATCGCCGTATGCAACGGCACATATCGACTCTCTGCACTCCTTTGTAAGCAGGTGAATCCTGATCGAACCGCTAAGCCTTTTCCCAAGATAAACGCCGAAAACCCAGGTATTCGGAGCGTCGTCATACTTGTCCGTCACCCGCTGATCTGCGGACTCGGCAATCAATCCCCCCCGCAAATACGCTCGGTATCGCAAAGCATAGATTGCCTCTCTCTCCTCCGTTGTTTGCGCAATTCTATAATCGACATCGCGAAATACTGCTTCCCCACGCACAAACCCCTCCCATTTACACGAATCAGTGAGTTTAACAGTAGAGCTGGCGTGGCGAAGTTTTCAATGTTTTGCAAAGTTTAACCCCCAAAAATGACAACTTTGGATGGGCCTGATTGCGTCGGTTGTCATAATCGCGATTTAATCGGACTCGCTCAGGTAGTATTTAATCGCTGTCACGCGTTATTCTCATGGGGGATGAGGACAAGTGAACAACTCTGCGCTGAACACCAAATTTGTTGAAGAAAAAATGGCGCCGGCGATCCATGCCGCGCTCGTCCATGCCATCTTCAATACGCAAGGCCCGATGCTGGCGGGCGTTGTGTTCGTCGTCTTTGCTGCTGGCATTACTGCCGAAAAAACAGGTCTTCCAATTCTATGGGCTGCAACCGGCGCGCTCGCGCTTTCAAGCTTGGCGCGACTTTATTCAGTAAAGAGGTACCACAACCGACCCATACCGACGAGTGATGCACAACTGGACAATTTGAAATTCCTGCACAACGTTGCCGCCTTGGTCCAAGTCTCGACGTTGGGCTTCTGGACATTCGCGGCTGTCGTATATTCGGACGATCCCATTGTTCACTTGATCGCAATTTCCGTTAACACAAGTCTTACGGCTGGAGGGGCGGCAAGAGCTTACGGGCAGCTAAACATCTTCCGCCATCAGGTCGTCCTCTCCTTTGGACCTGCGGCAATCGCGCTGCTGACGAAATTCACGCTTTACTACGTGTTCCTTGCATTCGCGGCCGTGACCTACATCATTTCCTTAAGAATAATTTCGGCTAACCTGACCTCGATTTTCATAAAATACCTGACCGAAAAGGAGCGGTCGAACATCCTCGCCACTCATGACGCCCTTACCGCTCTCCCGAATCGTCTCGGGTTTCAGGAAGCCGTTGAGCCGATACTGGCCGCCGATAACTCCGGGCTTTGCGCTTTTCTGATTATCGATCTTGACCGATTCAAGCAGGTCAATGACACGCTCGGCCATCCCGTTGGTGACAAGTTGCTCTTCTACGTTGCCGCTCGCCTTCGGCAATCGATCCGGGAACAGGATATCGCCGCAAGATTCGGTGGTGACGAATTTGCGGTTTTCATGCGGGGGATTGAATCTCCAGACGCAGCCGGCGTGATTGCTGAGCGTATTGTTGAAACGGTAGGGCGAAGTTACATCATCGACCTAAACAAAATTGAGATCGGTGCGAGCGTCGGCATCGCCATAACGCAGCCATCTGCAAACTATGATACCTTGCTCAAGAACGCCGACCTCGCCCTCTATGCTGCAAAGGCGAGTGGTCGCGGCAATCATTGTTTTTTCGAACCAGAAATGGCGACAAGGGTTATCGCGGAACGAGCCATTGAAATTGACTTCAAGACAGCACTGGCCAAGTCTGAATTCGAACTTCACTTTCAGCCCATTGTCAACTTGAAGTCTGGCAAGATCAGTTCGTGTGAGGCGTTGCTGCGATGGAATCATCCGGTGCATGGTTTCGTTCCGCCTGCCGACATCATCAAGATCGCACAATCCCTCAAAATGATGCCCGATCTCGGGCGTTGGATATTCAGTCATGCCTGTGCCGAGTGCGTCAAATGGCCCGATAACGTGGCAATTGCCATTAACGTGTCGCCAGCCGGTTTCATGGAACCAGTTTTCATCAGCGATATTCGTGATGGTCTGAAAACATCCAGCCTGCCACCGCACCGCCTTAACTTTGAGATCACCGAGGGAGCGTTGCTCGACAACACGGCCAATACTCAAAATGTGCTCTCGGACCTGCATAACCTGGGCGTCGGCGTTTCATTAGATGATTTCGGAACGGGCTATTCCAGCCTCAGTTACCTTCATCATTTCCGGCGCCGTCTTCAAAAGATCAAGATCGACCGCACGTTTCTTGACGGCAATGACAGGGGATATGCTCGCACTGTGCTATGCAGCATCGCCCAGCTTGCAACCGATATCGGGCTAACCGTCGTGGTCGAAGGCATTGAGACTCACGAACAGCTTGAACTGATCAGCTTGTGCCCGATTGACGAGGCTCAGGGTTATCTCTTCAGTAAGCCGCTTCCAGCGGCAGAGGTCCACGACCTGCTTACCAGTTCTCAGATAACCGGGTTGATGCCACCAAAGCCCGCCAATGACGACAGACCGCTCAAACCTATTGAGGTCGTCACTGAAACGTCTCCCGCCGATCCCGTTCCAACTGCGCCCGACAGCCAGCCTTCAGCGCGTCGACCAGCTCGGCAATCGTCCGGTCGATCTCGGCGAGGTCGCGCGACGGACAAAGGCAAAGAACCACCTTCGACATGACGTTTGCGGTTACGGTCGCGACCAAATCGAGATCGTGCCCGTCAAGCAGCCGGTCAATCCGCTCGTCCAGGCGCCGGAGAGGCGCCGGGGCATCCTCGATGCGCTTGTTTGGAAAGGCCAGCCGACCAACGCGCAAAGGCCGCCATGGTGCCACGGCGGCCTCGTTCACTTAACCGGTTTAAGCAGCGAGCGGCAACGGCTCGGGCATCGGTGTCATCCCGATGATATCGCGGAGGGCCACGTCGATCGCGTCCAAAATTTGCCGCTTGGTATCGAGCACCGGGTTCTTGCGGATCACGCCGCCGCGCGCATAGACGCGGGTGACGGGCGCGCCTGCATCCTTGCCTTTGGCGGTGTGGTCAAGGCAAAGGCCGATATTCGCATTGGTGAAACCGAGGTCGCTTGCCAGCGAAGCGGCGGTGCGGCGCAGATCGTAGGGCGTGAATTTCTTGAGGCCGAGGATTTCACAGATGCCGGGTTGCCAATTGCGCTTTTTGCCCCAGCTGTCCCACTTGCCGCGCAACGCGGTCGCCATGGCGCAGCGGTCGAGCTTTTCGCCGCGATGGTTGCCATTGCTGGCGCGGAACACCACCGCTTGACCGGGCTCGGTGATAGCCTCGGCCAAAATCTCTTGTGCCAGCGACGACAACGGTTGAACGATGACGCGGCGCTTCTTAACCCGCATCAGCGGCACCCGGATTTGCGCGGCTTGCGTGTTCAACCCGCTCAGTTCGCGCGGCTCGGCTGTTAGAAACTCCTTCGGCCGCAGCATGGTGCAGAGCGCAAACTTGAGTCCCAGCGCCACCGAGCGCGGGCACGGCAGGTCATCGCGGTCAAGGCCGTGCCACAGGATGTGGATTTCGTCCTCGTCGAGCACGCGCTTGCCTTCGCCTTTCGGCTCCAGTTTCGGCAGGTTGTGGCATGGCGAAGTCAGCACATAGCGGCGATCGGCCGAGGCCGCCCAGGTAAAGAACGCGCTGACCTTGTTTTGAGTCTGCCGCGCGTTGCTCGGGGTGCCTTTGTATTTGCGTTTCACCTTGCCGTGGCGCACGTCCTTGATCAATTTCGCGATGTGCTCGTTGGTCACTTCGCTAGCGATCATGCGGCCGAGCGTCGGGAGTAGGAAGCGGTTCAGATAGCCGAGGTAGTTGTTCCACGTCTCAACGCGGGCGCGCTGGCCGCCGTCCTTTTTGACCTCCAGCTCCTGCATCCAATCCTTGTACTCGTCGATCAGGTCCGCCACGGTCTTGGCGGTGAGCTTGGCGCGGCCGGCCTTGGCTTGGCGCGCGGTGGTTGCCACGTCCTCACCGGCGCCGACCCGGCCTTTGAGGCTCCAGGCGACCGAGCGGGCGCGGTCAACGTCAAAATGCACGTCGTCATAGATGCCGAGCCGGACTGTCACTTGTCTGCCAAGGACGCGGTCCCAGTAGCGCAGGAAGAAAGTCGCCACGCCTTTGGTGGTGACGCTGACGTAGAGGCCGGGGCAAAGATTGTCCTTTACCTTGATGCGCTCGGCCGGCTTGCTTTGGCATAGGCGCGCTGTAATGGTGGGCTTGGTGTTCGCTTTAGGCATTACTGTTGTCCTATCGTTGCGTGCTCAAATCGCCCTAGTGCCCGGCACTAGATACGACGGCAACGGGTGGCAACCCCTGGCAAAGCCTGACAACAAAACCGCTTGTTTTCTAGAGTTTTGTTGTTGCCACCCGTTGCCAAATACAGATGCAGGGCACGAGCTATAGCGGCGCTGCGAGCACCGAGTTTGCACGGCTCAACACCAATGGATCTGGCTTCATCTCGTCGCTTGAGGGCGGCTACCCGATCGCGCTTCCGCTGTTCGGTCCTGGCTTTGTGCTGGAGCCGCAGGCGCAAGTGCTGTGGCAGTGGGTGAGCTTTGATGCCGGAAATGACGGACTCGGCCCGGTGGCGCTCGGCACGACCTCAGAAACGACTGCCCGGGTTGGGGTGAAAGGCAAGTGGACAATCACGACGGACAATGGGCAGGTGTGGCAGCCTTATGTACGCGCCAATTTCTGGAGCGACTTCGGCGGCACCGCGGTCACAATGTTTGGGCCGGACAGCGTGCCGCTGATCTCACACACGCAGTACATGGATGTTGATGCCGGCTTCACCGCCAAGATCGACACTCATTTCTCCGCCTATGCCGAAGCTGGCTATCAGTTCGCAGTCAGCCACGATGGCGGCGGCAAGCGCGACGGTGTCAAAGCTACCGCTGGACTGCGCTATCAATGGTGAGCTCGAACCTCCGCCATTCGCCAACGCGTTCGCGGGCCCCAGTAGTTGCGCAGCGTCATTGTGCAAAGGTGAGTGTCACGATCAGTGGGCCCAGTACTGTGAGTAGCACATTGCCGACCGCATAGGGCACCGCGACGCCGAGTACTGGCGTCTGGCTTTCCGCGATCTCGCAGCATCCGTGGCGCTGTTTCTGATTGCGTTGCTGTCTTGCGAACTGAAGCCTTCGACTGTTTCGAAGGATTTGGAGTCTTGATCTAAATCAAACTTTGGCCGTGCGCGGCCGCAAACACTTTGCCCACCATGAATTCTGGATGGGAGACGGCGATGGCGCAGCAGACTAAGGAACGTCATCCTCGCTCAATAGGCCGGCGTATGAACAGACTTCGCTTAGCAGGAATCGCACTGTCAGCATCGATCGGCCTTGCGACGACCGCGCAGGCGATCACCGGTACCGTCCGGGTCACCGTTGCCAAGGGCGGCTTTGTCGTTGGTGTTGGGGGCGGCCGTGGCGTATTGACGTTTCGACATCGCAACTATCCGTTCACGGTGCAGGGACTGAGTCTCGGCCTTGCCGCCGGTGCGTCGATCAACAAGCTGGTTGGGCGTGCCGACCATATGAACGAACTCTCCGACTTCGCAGGCACCTACAGCGTAGTCGGCGCAGGGGCCGCGCTGGCCGGAGGCGTCGGTGGCGTCCAACTCACAAACGCCAAGGGCGTAGTCATTACTCTGCAAGGTCCCAAGGCCGGCGTCGAACTCTCGGCCAATATCAGCAAGGTCGTAATCACGCTCGATCAATCCAGCTCAACCCCCGACTGAGACAACAGGGCAGGCAGTCATGAAAAACCGTCGCATGCGATCCTTCGGCTTGGAGCGCGATCGAATTCCAAAGACTCAGTATCGCTCGGCTACGAACGTGACGCCGCGCATGGCTCGGTCATTGTAGCGGCCCTTGTTGGATCGCTTTGGCAACCGGACCCGGTCACGTGATAACTTCTTGTAGGGAATTGTCCGAAGCAGGTGTGCGATGCAGTTCAGCCGCGCCCGCCGCTTGTCGTCCGAACGGATAACATGCCAGGGCGCGTGCTTTGAACTTGTCGCCTTGAACATCATGTCGCGTGCGCGTGAATAGTCGTACCATCGCCGGTACGACTCAAGGTCCATCGGGCTCAGCTTCCACTGGCGAAGCGGGTCCTCGATCCGTGCCTTGAAGCGGCGCTCCTGTTCTTCCATCCCGACTTCGAGCCAGATCTTGATCAGGAGGATGCCGGCATCGACGATATACTTCTCCATCTGTGGACAGAGTGACAGGAAGCGCTTGTGTTCGTCGGGATCGACGAAGCCCATGACATATTCGACTCCAGCGCGATTGTACCAGCTGCGGTCGAAGATGACGATCTCGCCGCCGGCCGGAAACTGCTCCATGTAGCGCTGCATAAACAGCTGCGATTTTTGTCGATCCGAAGGTGCGGGCAGGGCGACGACCCGGAACACGCGTGGACTGACCTTTTCGGTGATTGCCTTGATGGTGCCGCCCTTTCCGGCGGCGTCGCGGCCCTCGAACAGGACGATGACCCGCAGCTTTTTCTCCTTCACCCATTGCTGCAGATGGCAGAGCCCTACCTGGAGCTTGCGCAGCTCCTGCTCGTAGGTCTTTCGCTTCATCTGGGATGAGGCTTTTTCGCGTGCCGGCATCAATCGCCCCAAGCTATCACGACGCTGATGTCGCCCGGCATGCCGCCAGGGAAGTCGATGATCTGGTAGCGGATGCGATAGCCGCGCGGTTTCAGATACTCGGACCAGAGTTGAAAGATCTCTTGTGGTATCCCCGTGAGCGTCTTTTCCCATCCGGGCTCCATCTGGTTGATGGCCCGGCCGCGGTCGGTGCAAAGCGAGTTGGGGAAGCGATAGACCTGGACTTCGGTCAGGCCATTTCGCACAGCACGCTGGATCACGGTGGAAGCAAGTTTGACTTTCTCTTCCTCCGACAATCCGGACGGCTTGCTCAGCTTTTCGATCAGCGCCCGTTTCTCGGCTTCAGTTGCCGCCATACGTCGCATTTGCGCGTCGGCCTTCTCAGCCTCCTTGATGGCCGCCTGCTTCTGGATGTCCTTCGCGGTAGGCAGCAGATCGTCGATGTTGGTGGGCATGGCAGCTCTCCTGATGGACCAATCACCTTTCAGCCCGGAACGCTACGGCCACCCGGAGAGGCGGACCCTTGATCCAAATCAAGCCCCGCCCATATAGGCACCGCACGGTACGGGCCGCAGGGAGACGAGGAGACCTCATTGACCGATCAGCTTCATCCCATGACGCCACACCATCTGCCGTTCTACGTCGCCAGACCCGGCGAGACGGACGTCCTGATGATCGTGATGGGCATCTTCCTGATCCTCGCGGTGCTCGCCGTCGGCAACCTCTATCTGCATCTGCATTCGCTGCCGGAGCGAATGGCGCACAAGTCGCAGAAGCTGCAGTTTGAGATCGTTGCAGTCCTTGGCCTGATCTCGCTCTTCACGCATATGCATATTTTCTGGATCGTGGGGCTGCTGCTCGCGCTGATCGATTTGCCAGATTTCAGCACGCCGCTGACCCGCATCGCGGGATCGGTCGAGAAGATAGCGGATAGCGAGAACCCTCCCGCCGCGGCATCGGCGGAGGAGGCGACGCTCGCTCAAACGGCTCCGGAGATGCGACGCGCCGCGTCAAGGCAGGCGAATACTCCAGCAAAGGAGCCCAGCCGCCATGTTTGAGTTGATGCTGTGCTCATTGTTCACTCTTGTTCCGGACTACCTGTATCGCCGCTATGTCCAGGGCAAGCGGATCGGCAAGGAGATCACGCTTTTTTCGATGTGGTACGAGCTCAGATGGGGCATCACCGGATGTGTCATGCTCACGGTGCTGCTCATCACGATGATCTTCTATTACCATCCGTCGACGAACTCCGCCGCGCTGTTCTTCAGGACGGTGCCGATCGTTCCCGAAACATCGGGACGCGTCGCCGAAGTCAATGTCGGCTTCTCTGCGCCCGTCAGGAAGGGCATGGTGCTGTTCAAGCTTGACAGCTCGAAGCAGGAGGCCGCGGTCGAAACCGCACGGCGAAAGATCGCCGAGGTTGACGCGCAACTCGTCAACGCCAAGGTCGACGTGGTCAAGGCGGAGGCCCAGCTTCAGCAGGCCAACAGCGACCACAAACAGGCCAAGGACGAGCTGGATGTGAAGATTGATCTGCAGCGGCGCAACCCCGGCATCGTGCCGCAGCGTGACATCGATAAGCTGCGGGTGCTCGTCGACGGCCGGCAGGCGGCCATCGACGCGTTTGGCGCGGCCAAACGGTCGGCGGAAGTTCAAGTATCGACCCTGCTGCCGGCGTCAAGGGCGAGCGCGGAAGCCGAACTGGCACAGGCCCAGGTTGAACTGGACAAGACGGTTGTCCGTGCCGGCGTCGACGGACGGGTTGAGCAGTTCTTCCTGCGGCCTGGCGACATCGTGAACCCGTTGATGCGGCCCGCGGGCGTGTTGATCCCGGAGGGATCCGGCCAGCGCGGGCTGCAGGCTGGTTTCGGGCAAATCGAAGCGCAGGTCCTGAAGCCTGGCATGATCGCCGAGGCCGCCTGTACGTCGCTGCCCTGGACCATCATTCCGATGGTCGTAACCAGTGTGCAGGACTATATCGCGGCTGGTCAATTCCGTGGTGGCGAGCAGCTTATCGATGCAAGCGCCACCAAGCCCGGTACCATTCTCGCGTTCCTCGAACCCCTTGATAAGAACGGTCTGGCCGACGTGACTGCCGGTAGCCATTGCATCGTCAATGCCTATACCAGCAATCACGAGGCGATCGCGTCAAAGGATACGCCTTTGCTCACGGGCTTTGCCCTGCATGCCATCGACACAGTCGGTCTGGTGCACGCGATGTTGCTGCGGATCCAGGCGCTGCTGTTACCGATCAAGACGCTGGTGCTGAGTGGTCACTGATACCGGTGTTCGCCAAGTGAGACGTCACACTAGTACGATCTATTTCGTTGGAGGTGGTGATGGTGCGGCTTGTGTTGTTGGTGTTGGCGATCATTATTGCGACATTGCAGGGAGTGGCTGCTCAGCAGCAGCACGCGACGACGCTGTCTGCTGCTACCCCTGAGACGACGCAGGCTGACCAGAACCTGCTGAAGCCCGAGCAGCTTGAGGCGCTGGTCGCGCCGATCGCGCTCTATCCTGACGCGTTGCTCGCCAATGTGCTGGCGGCCGCGACCTATCCGCTCGAAGTGGTGGAGGCCGATCGCTGGGTGAAAGAGAACAACAAACTCAAAGGCGACGCGCTTGAGGCTGGCGCCAGCAAGAAATCCTGGGACGATAGCGTCAAGGCGCTCACCGCGACACCTTCGGTGCTCGACATGATGAGCGACAAGCTCGACTGGGCCAAGAGTCTCGGTGACGCCATGCTGGCGCAGCAGGCGGATGTCATGGATGCGATCCAGCGCCTGCGCGAAAGGGCGAGGGCCAACAACAAGCTTTCTTCGAACGAGCAGCAGAAGGTCGTCGTCCTCCAGCAGGAGGGCAAGCAGGTAATTGCGATCGAGCCAACTGATCCGAACGCGATGTACGTTCCCTATTATGAGCCCGCGACCGTCTATGGCGACTGGCCATATGCTGACTACCCGCCGTACTATTTCGGCTATCCCTCCTATATTGGCGCTGGCGTTATCGCGACGGGCATTGCCTTCGGCTCCGCCTGGGCGATTGGCCGCTGGGGCAATTACTGGGGAGGCCGCTTCAACTGGGGCAACCGCAACGTCTACGTCAACCACCGCACTGCCAACGTTTGGCAGCACAATCCCGTGCATCGCCAGGGTGTCCGCTACAACAATACGAACGTTCAGCAGCGTTTTGGCAACAACAATGTTCGTGCCGGCGCGAGCAATCGCATGGACTTCCGCGGCAAGGGCGGCCAACAGGTGCTCAATCCCGGCGCGAACCGCACGGCCAGCCTAGGCGATCGCACGGGCAATGCCGGTGATCGTGCTGGCGATCGTGCCAGAGACCGTGCGGGTGATCGCGCCGGCGATCGTCCCGACCGCGCCGGCAATCGTGGCAACACAGGCGGAGCCAACCGGGCCAACGCGGCGGATACCCGCAGCAACCGTGGCAATGTCGGTAGCCGCGCCAAGCAGGGCGGCGGAGCCAATCGCGCCGCGGCGGCGAACCGCGCAGGAGGTGGTGGCCTCAACGTAGCGTCTGGCCGGGCCACCAGTGCGGCATCTGCGCGCGGCCGGGCGAGTTTTGCCAGCATTGGTGGTGGCGGCCGCGGCGGAGGCGGGGCGGTGCGCGGTGGAGGTGGCGGCTTCCGTGGAGGCGGGGGCAGGCGCTCCGATCTTGCGCTGAAGCATGACGTCGTCTTGCTTGGCCATCTCGACAACGGCCTCGGCTATTACCGCTTCAGCTACAATGGCAGCGACAAGGCCTATGTCGGCGTCATCGCGCAAGAAGTGCAGGCGTTGCGACCTGAGGCAGTAACGCGCGGCCGCGACGGCTATCTCAGGGTCTACTACGAAAAGCTGGGTCTCAAATTCGAGAGCTACCAGGACTGGCTTGCCTCAGGTGCGCATATTCCGGCCGGATCGAGGAGGGGACCATGAAGGCGTTTCGATTGGACCGCATCTGGCTCGCAAGCTGGACTGCTGCCGCAAGTCTCCTTCTGACGACTGCTGCGACGGCGCAGCAATTCTTCAACAGTCCCGATGACGCGGCCAGGGCGCTCGCTTCCGCGGTCAAGTCCGGCATCCAGCAGGACATGCTGAAGGTGCTTGGCGCTGACGGCGAAGACATCATCGCTTCCGGCGACGAGACGGCAGACAAGGCCGCGCGCGAAAAATTCCTGAATGCCTATGATGCCGGACATTCGGTGAAGGTCGAGGGCAAGAAGGCGTCGCTGATCATTGGCGCTGATGATTTTCTGTTTCCGATACCACTGGTCCACACCAAGGCCGGCTGGGAATTTGATACCAATGGAGGCCGGCAGGAAATCCTCTATCGCCGCATCGGGCGCAATGAGCTCGACACCATCCAGACCTGTCTCGCCTTTGTCGACGCCGAAGACGAGTATGCCGACAAGGATCGCGGCGACGGTGTCGGTGCCTATGCGCAGCGGATCGTCTCCAGCCCCGGCAAGACGGACGGTCTCTATTGGCCGTCGGATAACAACAACAGTCCGCTCGGCGAACTCGCCGCAGAAGCAAACACGGAGGGCTATCGTGTAGGTTCTGGGCCGCAGCCCTATCACGGCTACTACTACCGTATCCTCACGCGGCAGGGGCAGAGCGCCCCAGGCGGAGCGCTCAACTATGTCGTCAATGGCAAGATGATCGGCGGCTTTGCGCTGGTCGCTTATCCCACTGAGTATCGTAATTCCGGCGTCATGACCTTCATCGTCAATCAAGCCGGCACGGTCTACCAGAAGGATCTTGGCGAACGCACCGAAGCGATTGCCAAGACCATGACCGCATTCGACCCGGACAGGTTGTGGAAGAAGGCGGATACCGCGAGCAAGTGATCATTCGTGCCGCTGGCCGTTTCGATCGTCGCACTGGCATTCCCAGGTGACGGCGGCCTCAGCTGCTCATCCTCCCCGATTGCTGTAGGGGTTATCGTTGCCGATCGGGCCGCCGATAGCCTTCCTCGCCGTCTCTGAAAGGTGATTCTTGAGCCTAGCACTACTTTGGCACTTTTGAAGCGGTAGCGTCTGCAAACCTTTTCAGACAGTGGGGACATCGCCTGGGCGGAGAGCGTGC
>JGI24705J35276_12238145_pt1 | contig 16557 bp, 12 predicted proteins | sample TergutNt197P4_FD_35276 | JGI IMG/M metagenome (IMG submission 35276) | reverse complement strand
GAGTTCCACCGCCTCAAGGAAGGCGTGAGCCGCCTCATCGAGTTGTTGCATGAGGAAGACCCCTACCATACGAAGCCGCTTCTGAGGGGTTTTTATTTCACCAGCGCCCTGCAATCCAATGAGCCGCCACGCATTGCCGCCGCCGCTCGCCTGTCCAGGCAGTTCGGTTTGGTGCGTAACGGATCCGAGGCCATCGAGCCTTCAGCCTCACATAGCTACTTCCTGCGCGGCCTGTTCCATGACGTCGTGTTTCCCGATCAGCACCTGATCCTGCGGCAGACCCAGCCTCGCGCCAACCGCTTGCGCCTGGGCGGCATGTTGGCAGGATTTGCCACACTCATCCTCTGTATTGGGCTGCTGACTCAATCCTGGCTGGGAAATGGCGACATGCTCGCTGCCATCCGGGCGGATCATGCCCAAGCCAGTACCTTGCTTGGCTCGGAAGCCTTGGCGGACAAACTCAAAGGTTTGACCTTGCTTCAAAAGCATCTGGAAGTGTTACAGCGCCATCGCGAAAAAGGGGCTCCGTGGCAGATCGGCGTCGGCCTGTATCAAGGGCAAAAACTGGAAGCGGCGCTACGCAGGCAATACTTCAACGCAATACGTTCCGTGATGCTCGAACCGCTCCAAGCTAGGCTGGAAGCATCGCTCAGGCAATTTTCACCGGCGTCTGCGGCATCTGCTTCAACCCCTGGGGTTGTGCCGGTTTCCTATCAACACCCAACCCAAACTCCGGGAGACACAAGAACGAGCGCATCAACCAGCACCCCTGGTCAGGAAACTGCCGACAAAGCATTGGCAGAAGAGCGTTACAACGCGCTCAAAACCTACCTCATGCTTGGCTCGAAGCCGAAGCTGGAAACGGCCTGGCTCTCAGAGCAGTTGCCCCGTTTTTGGCAACCCTGGCTTGAATCGAACGAAATCCCGCCCGAATCCATTGAGAGTGGTGATGCGGGCAACGCGCTGAAGTTCTACCTCTCGCAAATCAGCGCACCGGATGTGCCACTGATTGAGAACGACGAATTTCTGGTCGACCAGACCCGCAACGCTCTGCGTCATGCCTTAACGCAACAGCCTGTCACGGAGAAGATTTATTCAGAACTGATCAAGCGCGCCAACACAAAATTTCCATCGCTGACCGTCGATTTCATCCTCAATGGCAAGGATATCGGGATTCTGACCGGAAACACGGAGGTGCCTGGCGCTTTCACCCGCGAAGCGTATGACAAGTATCTGAAGAGCGCCATCATCGAGACAAGCAAAGGCGGGTTAGAGAGCGCAGACTGGGTACTCTCTGTTGTGAGTCAGGACCATCCAGTAGAAAGCAGCGATTCAGCCAGCACACAGGCTGAATTGGAGGCGCTTTATCGCGCCGATTATGCTAAGGCATGGGTGGCATTCCTGAATGGCCTTGCTGTCGCTGATCTTCACGACATCACGAAAGCAGGCCAGATATTGGCACGACTGTCAGATAGCCAGAAATCCCCCATCAAAATCGTGTTGCAGCGCGCCGTGTTTGAGACGGCATGGGATAACCCAAGCAAGGTCACGACGGTTGTTCAGGACGCACGGCAAGCAGCGCTGGATAAGACGGTCAGGAAACTCCAGGATCGTACACATGCACCGAATATTCGCCTTGGCCTCCAGGATGAACGCTTTGGCCCGCTCGGGGTGCAATTTGCCTTCCTTCTGAAACTTGCGGGTGACGAACAACAGCCATCGGGTCTGATGTCGGGATACCTGGAGAGGCTTGGCAAACTCAAGACCCGTTTCAACAAGATTTCAGGCGCGGAAGAACAAGGGCTGGAAGCACGGGAATTGGTGGAAGCCACCTTGAGCGGCAAGGAGTCAGAACTCGTCGACACGATGGATTATGTTGACGACATCATGCTTGCGTCAGGCGAAGCCCATTTTCAGCAAGCGCTACGCCCGCTCCTGACGATGCCGTTGATCAAGAGTTACGCCGTGTTGCTGCCCCCCGTTGAGGAAGACCTCAATCTTCTATGGGAGAGCGAGGTGTACGACAACTGGAGGGAATTGGCTGGGAAATTTCCCTTCAGCAGTAGTTCTCGCGATGAAGCGGAATTCCTGGAGATCGGTCTTTTCTTGAGCCAGGGCGGTACGCTCGATTCCTTCGTGGAGACGACACTTGGCTCACTTGTGACCCGGCGTGGCAACCAGATCGCCGTCAACGAATGGAACGGTCGGGGGGTGCGCCTGAGTCAGGCATTTCTCACCAATACCGAGCGCCTGCTCTCGTTCGGTGCCATGTTGAAGCGCGGAGGCGAAACAGCGCGCTTTGAGCTACAGCCCGTACCGACGCCGGGGCTCTCGGACATCAGGGTCGAGATCGACGGCCAGACCCTCCTGTACCGGAACGGCCCCCAGCCCTGGAAGCCATTCAAGTGGCCTTCAGGCGAACAGCAGGGCGTGCGCATACAGGTGGTGGCCTTGAACGGGACGACCGCAACGGTTTTTGAGCAGTCCGGTCGCATGGGGTTGATCCGAGCGCTCAGTCAAAGCACACGCGCATATGACCCCAAAACCACGCGCGCCGAACTGTCATGGCGCGTTGAGGGGATCAGTGGAGCCGAATCGGTAAAACTCAATTTCAATATGGTGGGCGGTCTCAATCCGATGCAATTGTCGGCCTTGAGGTCGGTCAGCCTGCCCCAGCGTATTGCGCAATAGGGAGATGCCATGCCAATTGCCTATAAGCCTGCCCGAGACACCATTCCGCGCTATGCCGTATTCGGCAAATTGCCGCGCCGGGCAGACTTTGTGCGCATCGGTGGGGATCACCCGTTGCCGCGCGAGTTTGATGAACTGATCGGCAGGAGTTTGGCGCTTCTCCAGCGTCAATCCGGCTGGATCGAGGAAAGCTGCCTGGGGACGGGCGCGTGCGATTTCCAGTTCACCTCGCGCGACGGTCGCGAATGCTTCACCGGCGTACTGCATCCAAGCCGCGATGAATCCGGGCGCGTCTTCCCGCTCGTGGCGGGCATCCTCCTCCCCGCTCAGGCCGTTGTCCCCTATGCGCCGGAATTGTCAATCGCCAACGAACTGTACTTTTCCGGTTTGCGTGAGCAGTTGTCGAGTGCCGTTGAGAACGCTGTCGACCTTGTCGCCTGCCGCCAGTTTCTCGAAACCTGGGCTGCGCCGAATCCGCATGCGGGGGAGGACATCGCACTGGGAGAAGAAATTCTGAAACGGCACATGAACCGGACATCAGCGGGCGAGTGGCATGTTGCCCTTCAAGAAGCCGGGTTGGGTGGCCTCGACGACCTCTTGCTGGCGAGCACATTGTCGGACAGCACAATGCAGCGCAAAGCTGCGCCTGTCCTGCTTCCCTTATCCGGGAAAGAAGGAGAGGACACGTTGGATTTGGCTGCCTGGCTTGCGCTTTATCGCGTGGCATCAGGCCAGCACTGCACTCCAGACTACCTGTGCGGTTTTAGAAATGGGCAGCGCGTTCTTGCCGTTTCGTCAGGACGTTTCGGCGAATGGTTTTTGGCCGCATTGTGGGGGATGAAGCCCATGCCTCCAGCGGACGGAAGCAACACCGCATGGAAGCAACATCCCATGCAAACTGAATTTGCCTTGACGCTCGGTCGACTGCTGCTCGACCCCACGGTGAATCTTGCACAACTCATCGAAGCCCTGGAACGGATCGTCCGCAATCTCGCGGACAAACCCGTGCGCAACAAGGGTTTTCACTTTTCTTTTGTCAATTGAGGGAATGAATCATGGCTATCAGTAAGCCCGGCAAGAGCAACACACAGCACCAACTGGATCGCGTTCGCAAGCCGCGCGTGCATATTACCTATGACGTTGAAATTGAAGGAGCCATTCAAGAAAAAGAAATCCCCGGTGTGTTTGGCGTGCTGGGCGACTTTTCCGGCCAGCCCAAGGAGCCATTGCCCCCGGTGAACAAACGCAAGCCCGTTGAGATCGACCGCGACAATTTCGATGGCGTCCTGAAAGGGATGAAACCCCGTCTGGCGATGCGTGTGCCCAACAGGCTCGCAGAAGGGGATGACAGCCTGTTGTCGGTAGAACTCAAATTCAACTGTCTGGGAGACTTCGAGCCTCAAAAAGTAGCGCAGCAGATCGGGCCACTCAAGGAACTGCTCGAAGCGCGCGAGATGCTCTCCGATTTGAACAACAAGATGCTCGGCAACAATGAACTCAGTGAGTTGCTCGACGAAATCGTCCGCAACACGGATCAGGTTAAACAACTTCAAAAAGAAGTTGAGGGGAATGACAAATGAATCAAACCGCACAACAGCAAGCGTCATCCACAGGGCAACTCGCTGAACCCGGTGCTGGCCTGCTCGAATCCATTATCGAGCAAAGCAAGGCCGCAACCAACGAAGCGGAAAAGTCGCGTGCCAAGGACTTGATCGGCGCACTGGCCAAGGAGGTACTCGCAGGCTCAGTGGTCGTCGACAAGGATCTCGTTGCCAGCATCAATGCGCGTATTGCAGCGCTCGATGCGCTCATCTCGGCGCAACTCGACGAGGTCATGCACCAGCCCGAGTTTCAACGCCTGGAAGGCTCCTGGCGGGGGCTCAATTATCTGGTCATGGAGTCTGAAACCTCCACGATGCTCAAAATCAAGGTCTTCAACGTCTCCAAGAAGGATCTGCTCAAGAACTTCAGAACCTCTGCCGAATTCGATCAAAGTTCGCTTTTCAAGCGGTTCTACGAGGATGAATACGGCACATTCGGCGGCGCACCCTATGCCGCCATCCTGGGAGATTATGAATTTACGCGTCATCCGGAAGACTTTGAACTGCTCGAAAAACTCTCCGAAGTGGCAGCGGCTGCGCATTCGCCGTTCATCGGTGCCGCAGCGCCTGGGCTCTTCGGGCTTCAATCACACACTCAAATTGGCACAATCCGCGATATCGCAAAGACGATGGATACTACGGAATATGTCAAATGGAAATCCTTGCGGGATTCCGACAATTCGCGCTATGTCGGCCTGGTCATGCCGCGAACCTTGGGCCGTTTGCCTTACGGCCCGGACACCTTGCCGGTTGAAGCCTTCAACTACACGGAAAACGTCGACGGCACGGATCACAATAAATACCTGTGGTCAAACGCCATTTATTCCTACGGCACTGTACTGACCAACGCCTTCGCACAATTCGAGTGGCTTGCAGCCATTCGCGGTGTTGAGAACGGTGGCTTGGTCGAGAATTTGCCGGTGCATACCTTTGCGACCGATGACGGCGAGATCGCCATGAAATGCCCGACTGAGGTGGCGATCACGGATCGTACCGAAAAGGTTTTGTCCGACCTGGGTTTTATAGCGCTGACGCATTGCAAAAACACTGACAAAGCCGCTTTTTTTGGTGGTCAATCCATTCAGAAAGCCAAAACCTACAGTACCGACGCGGCCAATGCCAACGCGCGCCTGTCGACGCGACTCCCCTACATCTTTGCCGCCTCCCGGATCGCGCACTTTCTGAAGGCCATCGTCCGCGACAAGATCGGCTCTTTTAAGTCCCGGCAAGATATGCAGAATTTCCTCAACAAGTGGCTGCAAAAATACGTCAACCTCGACGACACAGCGCCGGACGAGATCAAAGCAAAACAGCCCTTACGCGAGGCAAGCGTTGATGTAAAGGAGGATAAAGCCAATCCCGGTTCGTATGGCGCTGCGCTATTTTTGCGCCCCCACTTCCAACTTGAAGAACTGACGACGTCGCTTCGGCTGGTGGCCAATTTACCAAAACCGACCCAACAATGAAGCGGCTTTTCAGCAGTGTAGTTCCAGTGTAGTTCCCTCATGCAACATTTCAGGAGAATAAGATCATGGCATTAGACGGATTCATCAAGATCGACGGCATTCCGGGCGAGAGCACGGACGCTGGGCACAAGGAGTGGATCGAGATTCTTTCGTTCACACACACGCTTGAGCAACCGGCATCGGCGACGGCCTCCTCGGTCGGTGGCGGGACGGCAGAGCGTTGCAACCACTTGCCTTTCATTTTCCGTCACCAGCTCGATAAGTCGAGCCCCAAGCTCTACGACGCGGCCAGCACGGGTCGCCACATCAAGGAAATCACTTTCGAGTTGTGGCGCGCAGCGGGTGACGAGAAAGTGAAGTACATGGAAGTGAAGATGGAGCAGTGCATCATTTCGAAGGTCGTATCAAGCGGCACGGAAGTCGCGGGTGGATTTCCTTCTGAGGAAGTCTCGATCACCTACGGAAAAATCAAATGGAATTACACCCAACAAAAACGCGATGGCGGTCAAGGCGGAGGCAACGTGGCCGCCGGTTGGGATTGCACCGAAAACAAGACTTACGCCTGATCAGCGTTTTGCGCCCGTCCGTGTTCGCGAACGGGCGCGTTTAAGGATATTCGTTGTCGTTTTACAGGCTTTTCATGTCCGTTAATCACGGCGGGAGAAGCCGCGAGGCATGCCGTGAAACGTGTGGCATGTCCCTGAGCAGTACCCTGGTTGCAAAACATTCGTATTTTGAGTCACCCCTGCCCAAGGGCAGGAGATTCCTCGATACGGTCTTGGGGAGCCTCAAACTCCCAGTGACGCTTTGCCTCGCTTGACTCCGCCGTAAATGGCGGAGCTTGCGCGAGACCCGTGTTCAGGTTCGCCCATGCCAATGCGACAAGGTAGGGCGGTAGCGTGCCTGAAGGCGTAGCCATAGAGAAAATCATGGATATTTCAAGTGCTCTGAAAGTAGCGGACACCGCGAAAAACGCAGCTAACACAGCAAAGAACATAGCCAGCGCCGCAAAAAGCGCAGCCAGCGGCAACCTGCTGGGCACGTTCTCGAAGTTCAATCCCGGCCTGGCGTTCCCGTCGTTGGAAAAAATGCTGGCTGCTTTTGCCAGCGCCTTTACCCAGGGCAACCGGCTTTTCAAACTTCAGATCGGCGATGGCAAAGTGTACGGGGACAGGCTGCTGCCGCAGAGCGTGGAGGGCGTTGAGAGCCTGTCTGCCTGCTACAGATATGAAGTCACGTGCCTGTCGCCCGACGCATTCATTCCTCTGAGCGGATTGCTTGGATTGTGTGCGCAACTGGACGTCATCACCGGGGCGGGAGGCGGTATCGGCCCTATCGCGGACGACTCCCAGGACGTTACCCGCTGCGGGTTGATCACCGATGTGAAGACGCTGCCCTCTGACGGGGGGTTCGCGCGCTATAAGCTCATCATCGAAGCGCCTCTGGCACTGCTCCGCTATCGAAGGACGAGCCGGGTCTTTCAAGACATTTCAGTGCCCGAGATCGTCAGGCAGATCCTCTCGGAGCACATCGAAGCCAACAGCGCCATCGGCGTCGCGCTCGATGTCAAACTGGATCTCGTCCGGCAATACGCCCCGCGCTCGTACTGTCTCCAGTACCGGGAATCGGATCTGGCCTTCATTGAGAGGCTGCTGTTTGAAGAGGGCTTACCCTATCGCTTCGAGCACAAAGGGGGTGAGGCGCCCGCCGTCACCTTCATCGTCTTCGATGACCCCTGGGGGCTGCCGCAAACTAAACAAGAAAGTGTGCGTTTTCACCGGGTCAGCGCGACCGAGGCCCAGGACAGTCTCACCGAATGGAACGAGTTCCTGAGAATCGGCCCTGTTTCTTCCAGCCTCTCCTGCTACGAGTACAAATGCGTCCAGGTTCACGAAGTATCGGAAGAAACCGGCATCGGGAAAGGCGAGGAGAGAATTGAGATTCCGGCAGAATCCTCCTTGGAATGCTTTGATCCGCAGACCCACTATTACGGGACTGATGCCAACGACCTTGACCGCTACGCAAGCCGACGCCAGGAAGCCCTTGACCGTGAAAAAGGCGGCTATTCAGCGCAAGGCAACGTGCGCCAACTGCAAGCAGGTCTTTGGTTCGTATTGAACGGCCATCCATCCTTCGACCAGGCCAGCGCCCCAGAAGAGCGGGAGTTTGTTGCCTGCGCACTGAAATTCAGCGCCCATAACAACGTGTCGGAAGGTTTGAAACAGGCATCCCCCCTCCCGTTCCTGAAACAGGGGAGCCAGAAGCCCGGAGAAGCTGAGGAGCCTCCGTACTGGGTAGAGATCGAAGCACGCAAGCGCGGCACTCCCCTGACCCCAACATATGCTCACACGCGGCATGCCAAGCCGACCGCCCCCGGCCTACAGACGGCCACTGTCACCGGCCCGGAAAATGAAAGGGAAGTTTATACTGACGCAATGGGCCGGATAAAAATACAGTTCCACTGGCAGCGCCCCAAGGAGCACCCGGCATTCGGCGCGGACTTTGATGAGAATTCCTCCTGCTGGGTGCGTGTACAACACCAGTCGGCGGGCGCGGCCTGGGGGCACCAGTTCATCCCCCGCATCGGGCAGGAAGTGTCCGTCGATTTTTTTGAAGGCGATATTGACCGGCCAGTGGTAACGGGAGTGCAATACAACGGCAGACACCAGAACCCCTGGTTCAGTGAGGCGGGGTTGTTGCCCGCCAATCGGACGCTCTCTGGCATCAAGAGCAAGGAACACCACGGGCAACAATACGGAGAGTTGCTCTTCGACGACACCACCGAACAGGTGCGGGTTAAGTTGAGTTCCGAACACGGCAAAACGCAGTTGAACCAAGGCTACCTTACGCATCCACGGCGTGACGGAGAGGGTGAGCCGAGGGGAGAAGGCTTTGAGTTGCGCTCTGACCTCTCCGGGGCGATCCGTGCTGCGCGGGGCGTGCTCATCAGCGCCCACGGGCGTGGGATGGCCGCAGGCTACCAACTTGACCGGGCAGAACTGATCGCCCAACTGGAAACGGCGCTGGAGATCGCCAAGGCGCTTGCCAAGGACTCGGAAGCGAACGAAGCCGAAACCACCAACACCGACCCACAGAAGCGCCTGACCGACTACGTCAAGAACTGGGAAGACGGCACCAACGTCGGCAAGGCAGATCTGTCCGAGGGTAAATCCATCGCGGCCCTGACCGCTCCCGAAGGCGTGGCAGTAGCATCAGAGGCCAACATTCTGGTGGCGAGCGGGGCGAGCCAGGATTTTGTGGCCTCACAGGACGCCAACCACACGGTCGGGCAAAAGCTGCGGATGCGCGTCGGAGATGCCTTGTCGATTTTTGCGCGGCAGACCATGAAGATCATTGCCGCGCTGGGCAAAATCCGCATTGCGGCGCTTTCCAACGAAATTGAGATTGCCGCCCAAAAGAAGCTGCACTTGATCTCACTCGAAGAGATCGTGCTCGATGCGCCGAAGATCACCCTGCGGGCGCAGGGGGCCGGGGTGGAATACGGCGGCGGCATCACCAGCAAGACCACAGGGGCGCATGTGGCTCACGCCGCCAGCCACAGCGCGCCGGGCCCGGCCAGTGTCTCGCCGGAAGGCGCGCTCAAGGCGTCGCAGGTCGATTACGATCAGAAGTTACAACTGCTCTGGCAGGGCAGCGGCGAGCCCATCAAGAATCGGCAATATCGTCTGCTCCTGGAGGATGGGCGCATCCTGACGGGCACGACCGACGCAGAAGGCAATGCGGAGCAGCTCCAGAGCGAGATCAGCTTTGCCCGGTTCAAGCTCGACCTGCTACCCGAGGCGACGGCGGCGGTGAAAGCTGTTGAAATACCTTCGCAGAACGCCGAAGATAGCGAGGATGAGTATGAGTATTCCTATACGATAGAAAATGTGGATGGGACTCCCGTCGAATCCGTTGTCTATCGTATCGATGCCAATGGCGTCAAACTTTGCGAAGGAATGTTGGGGTCGGATGGCAAAACGCTTACTTTTCCGATTTCGGAAGAAGGGGAGCTAACCTTTTGGATGGAAGAGTCATGATTAAAAAGCTATTTACCAAGAAACCAGCTACTAAGTCACCCAAGAAGACTACAACGTCACCAGCACCAAAGAAAGAACTGCCATCGCCTGTGACGGAGGTCAAAAAATTGGCTGCTGCTGCCTATGGCGAGGCTTCTACTGACGACGTCCCTGACGAAATAGCAGGAATTGCTTGGGCTATTGCGAATCGGGCAAGAGCGTCCAAAAAATCAATAACTAAAATGCTGGTGAAACCGGGGTATGTTTATGCGGTGACCAAGGCTAATATACGGTACAAGAAATTGATTAACGCAAGCGAAAAAGCAATAGCCGCAGACAAAGGAATGACATTAGCGATGGAATCTGCAAAAAATGCCTCGGAGAACAATGGTACTGATCCTTCTAACGGTGCGTACTGGTGGGATGGTGATGATTTTAAAACTAATCCGAATCACGACAAGAAAAGGAGAGGTTTTCGTTATTCTGATCCATCGCATAATATTTTTGAAGTCGAAGAAAAGAGAGTCCTTGTCATTAAAACTAAAACCATAACCAACAAAAAAACCAAAGAAAGTGAGACGACAGAAGTTGGTAGATATGATTATGTTTATGAGTCGACTGCGGCTTACGGAAGTACCATTTTTTGGAAATTAGGACAAGACTTTCTGAAAGTCTCTGGCGGGAGGGATTACAATTGAAAAGAATTATTTCTACGGTTTTAATCATCCCTACGTTAACTTTCGCGTCTGGAGGTGCAGGATTTAAGGACTTTGATGAGTATTACACAATTCAGCGGCAAGCTGGCTGGGTTAAAGAATTTGACGATTTTGATAAGTATTACGCTACCCAGCAAGATAGATTATTCTCTGGTAAAGGAATAGAAATGAACATGTACCAAAATGCTAGAGGCGATGATGCTTACTTTGCTCTTGAAGATACTTCAGAAAAGTATGGTCGAAAAGTCAAAATCAAAGTTGATGCTGACCATGATACCCTATCATTTATGATAGATGGGCATATATTTGAGCCGAGACAAATAAAAATGTTTCCAGGTGAAGGTAGTATTAGTTATAGTGATTTGAGTATGGATACTGCTGTGTATTTCAAATCTGATTGGACCTGTCTGGAGGATACTCCAAAAACCGCAAGGAGTACGGGGATTGGAGATAAGTCAGTATTTTTGGTAAAAACTTCAAAAGGACACAAACCACAAGCTTGGAAACTGCCGAATCTTTATGCCTCGTGTAGTGGGATTCGCATGAAGAACGGTCAGGTCATGTTCGATAAAATTGAATACCGTTTCCAGAAAGGGAAGGACATCTCTTCATGGCTAACGAATAGCCCTTCATGCCAAGGCGCACCGATTGGTGTTTCATTCAAAGAATACATCATTCAAGGAGGAAAATTCAAGCGCACAAAGAAACCTCCGCAAAATGCGACATTTGTAGACCCGTGCGACGTCTTCAAATTTACGTTGGATAAGCCATGACGGGAGTCAAGACTTCAAGAGCGAAAACCTTGGAACTGAATACGAAAAGAGGAAAAAGGAAATGAAGCCAGACAAGATTCGCATTGCGGCCCTGTCCGACGAAAGCGAGATCAGTTTTGCCCGGTTCAAGCTCGACCTGCTACCCGAGGCGACGGCGGCGGCAAAGGAACCTCCTGCCTCGCCAGGGGAGAAGGGCGCATCGGAAGAACCGGAGGAAGTATTTGACGAGCAGATTCAAGCAATCGACGAAGAAACCGGAAAGCCTGTTCCAAATTTGGCCTATTTCATAGAATCACCAGATGGGAATACTTATTCCGGTTTTACTGACACTAACGGTCTATGTGAAAGAGTCACCACTGATGAAACTAAGGCACTTAGCGTATGGTTTGGCGATGAAGCAGAAGAAAAGAAAGGGAGTGTATGATGGCTGGCGAGTCTAAAGTATTAACTAACACAACCAAAGATTCCGTTGCGCAGGTGAAGTATAAACGGAAAGTACGCATTCTGCTTTGGGGTGGTGCGTCGGAAACTGGAGATAATTCGGCATTTCTATTTGCAAAAAATAATGTGTTACGCGAGTACAGAAACATGGATAGCGGTAAATATGATTTTATTGAAAAACAGATAAAAGTAGCTAAAGATATTGTCGAAACAATCAATGCTCAAGAAGATGATGCTATTCGCCCATTGGACATATGGTCTCATGGAGGCCCTGCGGCTCTTTATATTACTACGGCATCCCCAAGACCCAAAGGTGATGTGCCGTGGTATAAGTCTTGGTCATATACAGCAGAGAGGTGGCTTATTCATAATTCGAGCCTATATTTTAGCCGCGCAAGGATGATTGTGAATGCAGCGGGGTGGACTTCAGGGTCAGCACTTGTTGGCGATATAAAGTTTGCAAAATTTGCAAATAATGCAAAAGTGGAATTACACGGATGCCGTACAGCCGAGGAAGGAGATGATAATATTGCCTCAGAATTTTCAAGACTCCTATTAGAAGCAGGAAAGGTGAATTCTGCCGTGATCGGGAGTGCAGAGAAATCAAATCCAAATATTAAAGGGGCAAAAACAACGAATGTAGAACAAGATTATCGGCACGGAAGAAGGGCTATTTACAAGCAAGGAAAACGTTTGCGTGAAACAAAGCAAAAAGGCGCAATTAGTGAAAAGGAGCTTGAAGATGCGAAATAAACAACGTCTCATGATAGCGTTTTTATTGGTAGTTTCTTTTCTATCTGGCATTGCTGCTGTAATGCTCTATCCGTTTAATGTGTCTCAAAACAGCGTTACAATTGATGTGCGGGATATGCGATACGCTTGTGGAGACTGTTTTGTCAGGTTTGGTGTTATAAACACTTATGATGAAGGCGGCAAAATAATAGACAATTTTGAAGACACTGACAGTCGCTCATTATACAGATTTAACGGATGGGACATAATTATTGTGTATAAAGGTAATAGCAATTTTCTCCAAAGTTATCAAGAGGAGCTTTATCAAAAGGACGAATATTGCTCATGGCCTGTTTTCCGTTTGAAAGGGCAGTTTAAGCGTAAGTTAATTAATAATTTAATTTGGGAAGGCAATGGTTATGACGGGCTGTATTTTGACGCCACTTCCGGAGTGTCAATCAACAATGACCCGGAATGTAAGGCAGTCCCGCAAGAAACAATGCTGCCCTAATACCCATATGTTTATCTTCCATAAGTTTTTAGCCATACTTCTGCTGGTTACAGCCCCTGATGTTGTAGGGGGCACGGAAAGCCGTTCCCGAGAATTTGTTGACGAAGGAATTTATAGATTGAGGGTGCGTGAAATTGCTCAGAATTTTTTGAACGACTTCAACGAAAAGAACGGCACTCACTGGCTTGCCTGGAATGTCGAAATGAAGTCCCTGGTTCCCGCTTGTACTGTGCCGTTGCAGATTGAATGGGTGCCAGAAAAGAGCGATTCCAGAGACAAGGAATTGATAGTTCAGTGCACAAAAACTATCAATAATGTAAAGTGGTCTGTATCAGTTCCGGTACGCGATGCGGGAACCACTTACAGCATAGAAATAAGTCGACATAGAAGCGATATTCACGGGCTTTACGAAATACGGCAAGAGGCGCAGACATTTGTCGCAGACTATAACAAAAAGAATAAATCACACTGGACTGCACTAGATCCGGACTTAAGAATTTTAGTGCCTAAATGCGCCGATCCTCTCATTATTGAATGGGGTGATGCAGGCAAAATTATAAACGGTTATGCTGTGCGAAATATTGTTGCGACTTGCAAGAATATTACAGAAAAAAGGCACCAGGATTGGAATGTCCGTGTCCCCGTTGCTTGCGATTTACCACCTGACAGTCAAAACATTCAATGCCATTACAACAACCTGCGCCAAGCCGCACTTCGACCGGGACGGTGGCTCCGGTCGACCTGCTACCTCTAACCACCTGAGTGGAAAGAAATCACATCATGGGAAATACAATAGACCAGAGATTTGCCAGCCAGACCGTTCGGCATGATGGCACCCAGTCTTGTCATGGGAACCTGTCCCAATCCGCCATGCCCACCAAGCAGATTTTCAGTTACACCCCAAACCGGGTGATCCCCATCATCTTCCTGCACGGCATTTTGGGAGGCAGGTTGCGGCTGACGAAAGAAAACCAGGAAAAGCTGAAAAAGAAAGACTCCGTGTCATATGACCCCGACGATAAGCTCGGGATGGTAAAAGGACTCGGAAGGATGGATGCCAAAGAACGGCAATTGATGTTCAACCCCAACGGGTGCGAGATCGACTCCTACGACACTTTGCCCGATGCCAAGGCCCGTGCCGACTACCTCAAGAGAAGCAAGGTCTCGGTGGATACGAATTCCCCCTTTCTGTGTGACGATACCTCGTCAGCCCCCAACGCGAAAACCGCCAGGGAAAAAGCCTGTGAGCGGGGTTGGGGTGAGTTGAATTTCAATTCTTATGGTGTCATCCTCAACCGGATGGAGTTGATGATGAACCGCAGGATGCCCAATGGCGAGCTAAACCCGGAGTGGAAAAAAATCATCGGTGTCGACCCTAAAACATGGGGGAACGAGGGGAAAACACCGGATTCACCGGGGGAGTTAAAGCCCCTTACAGAAGACGACCTGAAAAAGGTTGGCGGTGAAAAAGAATGCTGGTTCCCCGTCCATGCAGTGGGTTACAACTGGGTGCGCTCCAACACGGTGGAATCAAAATACGTCGCCAAGCGCATCAAGGCGATCATGACCAAATACACAACCCAGCTCATGGAATGTAAAAAAGTCATTGTCGTGACGCATTCGATGGGCGGCATTGTTGGTCGGGCGCTATGCCATCCGAAATACGGAAACATACAGGACTTGATACTGGGCGTCGTGCACGGGGAGCAGCCCGCGATGGGGGCTGCCGCGGCCTACTACCGGATGCTGGCCGGTTTCGAGTACCCGGATCACCTCAGCAGTTTCAATCCGGACAAACAATTTGGCGAGATCACATCGGATGTGCTCGGCAGCAAAGGCTCCTTGGTGACAGTCATCCTGGCCAACGGCGGGGGTGGGCTGGAGTTGCTGCCCAGCCGCGACTACGGCAACAAGTGGCTGCGGGCTTCCACCAAAGACTATTGGCGAATGGCGTTGCCAGAGAATGGCGATCCCTACGAAGAGATTTATAAAAAGGAGGGTAAGGAAGCCTGGTGTGGGTTGCTGCGCGAGAAATGGATCAATCCGGCAGGTGTAAAAGAAGGCAGCAGTCTTGAGAAGACAAGAGAATTGTTAGATCAAGCCAAAGCGTTCCACGAGAACATTTCCAGGACCTACCACCCCGTAACCTATGCACACTGGGGGTGCGATTCCAAGCGCCCCGCCTTCCGCAATATATGGTGGAGAGTCGAAGACTTGAAGCATCCCGCAACACTTCCGGGAACACTATTAGATCGCCAATATAGAAGGGCTACGGATAAAGAAGTTGATGGTGTTAACCCCGCTGAATGGCGGCTCTACGATTACCCTGATTCCTTTGAGAGCAGGGAGATATATGGAAGGGCGCTACCGCTCTACCTCGATAATCCCCGTAGCATCGTAGATGGCACCGGTAAAAAAACGAATGATACTCCCGAACACCCGCGCTTTTTTCAAGTCGGAATGTCCCCTCCTGAGGCCCCAGGAGACCAGACTGTGCCCCAGCACTCGGCAGAGCATCAGGCGGAATTCGGGAATTTGAAAGGGATTTTTCGGCAGAAAGGTTACGAGCATCAGACGAGCTACCAGGATGAGAATGCGATTGCCGCCACCCTGTACAGCATTGTCCTGATTGCCAAGACCATGCAATGGTAAAGAAAAAACCTTTCTGGCTGGCTGTCCTGGCATTCATCGTGCTGGTCGGCGCTGTCAAAATTTTCCAGCCCTCTCCTTATCATCCTGACAGGACACCCAAAATGGACAACATCCCGCCGAAAATAGAGGCTTTGTTCAAGAGCACCAAGCCCGTCTGCTTTGGCCGCTTCATCATCGACGTGCCTGAGAAGGCAAAGGTGGTTTGGGGAACGGCCACCGTACCTTACGATCTGGAAGTCTATCCCGATCAGGGGCACATCATTAAAGCGGAAATTAAAGCCAAGATTGATAAGATCACCGAAGAGAAACACCGCTCAGAGCCTTCGATGCTGAAAGAGGTGATTGATAGCGTGAATAGTGACAGCAAAATTGTAGTGGGTTACGAAAACTTTATGAGCAAAAATCTATACCAACTGTATTCCTATATCCGGCTAGATAAAACGGCTTTTGTACAGTCGATTCCGAGTGCGTTAATCAAAGACGAAGCAAAATATAAAAGGCTCACAGAAGAACTATTAAGTATTGCCCGCCGCCTGCGCTTGCGGGCAGAAACAGAAATCCCCGACGAGCAGGGCATCTGCATTGAAGAGGGTTTTATTCCTTTTCCGCTGGACTACGACCACGAAGTCATCCGCGTAGGATTCCGTTTCCCGGAAGTCCCGGACGTGACTTTTTCAATAGAAACTTACAGTATGTCCGAACCCAGCAGAGAAGACACATTGGCCTCCGCGTGGGAACTGGGCCAGGAGGCGGCTTCATCGGCGGGGCAAAGCCGCCTGTTCGCGCGCATCAAAAAACTGCGCTGGGGGGACCGCGTCATCGGGCAGTGGGAAGGCGCGGAAGGGCTAATGCGCCTGCCAAGCGACGGGCTTGAGCCGGAGACGCATGAATTCCAGTTCAAGACGCCCGGCGTGGGCAAAGACCTGCTGCGCCCTGCCGTCACGCTCAAACTTTA
>JGI24705J35276_12238146_pt1 | contig 16562 bp, 6 predicted proteins | sample TergutNt197P4_FD_35276 | JGI IMG/M metagenome (IMG submission 35276) | reverse complement strand
CTGCATTTCGACCCACCTCCATAATACAAATAGGCTTGTCCGTCGTCATCAATAAAAACGCACGGGTCAATCATCGCAAATCCGCCGATACCTTTTATATATCCTTGGTCAACGAAATCTTTTGCGGGATATTTGCTTGTGGCAACTCCTATTTTCCATGTGTCATTCCAGTATGTTTCGCTTGGATGCGGGTAATAGAAATAATAAACGCCGTTTCTGTACGCACAGTCAGGTGCCCACATGAATCCGCCTTCTTTACGTCCCCACGAAACTTGATCCGCGCGAAGTATTTCACCGTGATCGACCCAGTTTACCATGTCGTCGGTGGAATAAATATGATACTTATCCATCAGGTCGCAACCACGAGGCGGGTCGATGTCGTGCGACGGATACACGTATAAACGTCCGTCAGCCCACACATGCGCCGATGGATCTGCGGTATATAAATCACGTACAAACGGATTGTTTTGCGCATTGCAATAAAGGCTATATAAAATTAAAAAAAAAGTAAATTTGACAGATATCTTCATATTATTACAAAATTAAAAGAATATCAAAAGACTGCCATGACCATCCATGACAGTCTTTTGACGCACTTTCCTAAAAACTTAACTCAATTTGTTTATTTTGCCACCACCTTATGAACGGAAGTATTACCATTATCAATTACTTTCACAATATATATTCCGTTCATTAAAAAATCGTTTTTCTGTTGTTGTCCCTGCAAATTGTAAACAGTTACAATAGCGGAAGGAGAATAACCTTTCAGTTTTAAAATACCTTTGTCAACGTAAACGCTATTTTGAACAGAAGGGGTTTGAATTCCGGTACCTAAATCTTTGATTTCAAAGAAGTCGCTCCAGTTATTGCTCATGTCAAGTTCGGTAAAATCTTTAGTATCATTTACTTGCGCCTGTACATAATAGGGTCCTCCCGCTGTCCAATACGTCCAAAGATTACCTGTACCTGCTCCATTTTCGTCTTTCACTTTAAGCCAAGCTGCTTCACCGGGGGCAATGGAAGTAAAATAATTATCGCTCCATGTAGTTGCAACTTCGTTTTGTTGAGAATCATAAATATGGAATACTACGCCATGCTTAACACCATCAGGAGTCGCTAAAGTGCCGATATTTTCCACTTTGGCTGCAAAATTAAGCTGATCTCCATCTACAGGATTAGCCGGATCCCATGTTATATCCGATACAATCAGATCAGGATATGGAACTTCCGGCAACTGTGGCACATCACCTTTAGCCAGATAGGCTCGTTTTACCAATAATATTGAAGGTTCATTTCCTTGAGCTATGATAATAATATCGCGGATTCCACCACCCAATTCACCGTTATCAGGACGTACATATTGTCCCGGCACATCTTTATTAAGCGCTATTGCTACAAAATCAGAACCTGCCGGCGCAGTGGCTATGCTTGAAGGATATTGATTTTCAGGATTATAGTTGATTTGAATCGTAATGTCTGTTGTACACGCTTCTGCAAAATCAAGTTTGAAATAATCGTATTCACTGAAATCTCTTCCTTCATTTCCCCAACCCCAGTCTATCCAGTTATCACCGCTACTGGTCCCATTGAAAGAGATAACCCCCAGATCCAAATCACTGTTGTATTCATAAGTGGCATTTCCATGCCAATCCGGATTAAATTCATCGAACGATAAATTCAACTCCCCTTCGTTTGAGGCGGTAAGATTTTCAATTTTAAGGTTGCCCGATTTCGAACTCTTAATGTAGATGTATTCTACCGAATTTTTGAGGGAGGGATCTAATGTCATAGTGATAGTAACAGGACCGTTAACCGCGCTTTCTATATTGAATTTCGTGTCTGCATCCGCGCCGGAATATTTGACAGCAAATTCAATCGAAGTGTTATCGGCAAAACCACTTGCTGTCAACTGAACAGTAACTGCGGAAAAAGCCGAAAGGTCAAGCAAGTTGCCGCCACGAAAATTCCAACCTGCATATCCATAACCACTTTCAGTTCCCGGATAAACATAATTGATTGTTTGTGTAGAAGCATCATAAGTCACAGAATAGCCGTCAGGCGCTCCCGGAGGAGTGCCGTCATAGTTCACAAATAAGTTTAGCCCATCCAAGGGCAACAGCTCATTAATCGTTTGAGCTTGAGCATGCCAAGGGATTAATGCTAAAATTAACCCCAAAAACATTGTAGAGAGAAAATACTTTTTCATAAATTATTAATTTAAAAATGAATAAAACTATATTATTAAAAAACTGCATCATACACTAATTTAACTTGATTGACTACATAATTTGAAGCGGTGGTATTGAGATTATTGATATTCATCACAAATCCAAGCGTAATCTCCGTTTCTTCATCTAATTTGAATTGAATGGAATGCTCGCCGGTAATTAGCTTTGACGCTTCCAACCGGTACCATGAAAGTACAGAGGCATCATTTTCTATATTCTGAAAATCAGGAAGACTGTTTCCGGCAGTGGCAAGAAAATACACATCCACTCTTGTACGAGTTCCGGTTAGCGGACTTCCATTCGAGCAGTTGTATGAAAGCGTGTAACTTCCAGGAGGGAGTGTAGTCGTCTGATACACTTTCCCGTTAGAGATATTTACGCCCGTAACGCTTGCAAAATAAAGCGCTTTATTGGTTACGCTCCATCCCTGATGATTAGCGTCCACTTTTACTTCGTCGGAAATCGTCCAATCGAGAGGATATCCAAAACCGCCGCTTATTTCCACACCCAGGATACCGTCGGTACCTCCGCCCGGATTTAACAGGTAACGTTGAGAATAATCTGCATCGGCATTAACATATTTGGGTGCAACGCTGAAAGTATCAATAGCGTAAGCATCAGGCAAATAACAGGTTTGCATTTTGATTTTGCTTTCAGGTTTACAACCAAACAGCATAGTTGTATCTGAAGTCGCCGGTACTTCACGATTACGCAAAACGCCATCCGTATCTTCATATTGGAGTTCGACGAACGACGTCGGGTCGGCATTATACCATTCCATTAGCACATATCCGTCTTGTTGAGAAATGTTTTTGATAGGACGGTCATACAGGGAACTCTCATACAGAGCGCCATAAGATTTCCCGGTTGCCTGAGCAGGTACCGAAGGACGTCCTTCTTTGCTAAAGGTATATACTTCAAAATTGTAGGTACCTTCCACAAGGGGGATTTCTTGCTCTAAGGTATCAATACCGGCGCTTCTTTGTACCGGAATAATCAATGAATCTTTCCGGCTATTCCAATAAATAGTGACTTTGGCAATATTCGGATCGGAAATCAACAATCCTGAAAATACCACTCTGTTTCGTCCTGATCGAAACTGTAGAGAATCCACTTTCCCCGTGTAGATAATTTCCTTTCCATCGATGTATTTCAAATAATCATCCATTTTCGTACATGATGAAAAAATTCCTATTCCGCCCACAATAGCAGACAAGATGATAAATAAATTCAGTTTAATCTGTTTCATACTAATTAATTTACAGGTTGAATATCTGTAGCCCAAAAAGAAACTTCTCCGATACACATGTTGGTATTTCCGCTCCAGTTAAGATCACATACGATACGAATATAACGGGTCGTGTACTGTATATCTTCAAAAACAAATTCATCGCCGTTCTGTGCTGCGGTACGATCATCATCGGTCAGCGTCCCCGGCGGTAATCCGGAAGGTTTGATGTTTTCGATGTCGCACATTTTAAACCAGTTGGGATAAAAAGATCCGTCGTCGGTTGTAGCATTAACAGCTACAGTACGTCCCCAAAGTTCATATTTACGGGGTGTAACGTCGTTATACATGTGCTTGTCGTCCATGATACACCAAAGTTTGAAGCGGCTTAATGTTGCTACTTGTCCGAGATCGAATGTAAAATACATAGGTACGCCGGTAGCTACATTGCCTGTATGACAACCCCATTCTCCTTCCGCATCGCCAACAATACGGTCATCCCAGATATAACGCATTTGTCCTCCCCATTGAGTAACGTCGGCGTCTCCTTTCAGTTTCATTTCCTTGAAAAGAGATTTGTCCAACGGTATTTCAAAAAGCGGAGTTACCGTATAATAGACTGTATCGGTAGAATTACCCCATTTGTCGCGGGCATAAACGCCGAAAGTTCTTTCTACCGTTTCGAATCCCCGTACGGAAAATGAAACTTCCGGTTGTGCGGAATAAGAGGTGTAAGGCTCATATAAATCGCCCTGAACATTATCAGTCAAAACGCCAACAGCAATAAATGCGCCGCTCGGATTCTCGTAAGAAATGTTTATACCGCCGAAAGTCGGCTTATATTTAAGGGTTTGATAGACTTCCATAACCGGAGGAAGTTGCGGATGTACGGTAACTGTAGTGACTTCAGAGCGTTTTTCACTCCGGTTTACAGCATATAAGTCAACGCTATAATCAGCCTCACGTCCAAAGCCTTCTAAGGTAATCGTATTGGTATAGTACGAGGCTTTAAATTCCCTCGCTACCCCATTTTGAGTATAAGTAGCCATCACATATAACACATCCGGATCGTCGGGTATTGTATAAGTAATTACAACGCTTCCTGGCAAGTTTTTAACATCTGTTACCGTTACCTTTCCCGGCGCATTGGAGTTGTTTTCTATCGGCTTGTTTATATCTTGCGAACAGCCGAAAAACAGCACGGATATCAAAACCGTAACTATGAATATTCTTATTTTTTTCATATTTTTTTACATTAAAAATGATTGAATGAATTACTGCCTGTTACCATCCCGGATTTTGTACCAAATTCGGGTTTACAATTAAGGCATCTTGACTGAGCGGCGAAAAATAATCACGCGGCAAGATGAAGTTTTGTTGATAAATCGTAAGGTAACGGTAATAAGCTTCAGGGGTTTCCTGATTAATATCCCATCCTTGAATCAGTTGGTTCAAGCGGTCTAAATTTTTCCATCGCCGCACATCCCAATAACGAGAACCTTCAAACATCAATTCAATGGTACGTTCCTGCTTGATGATTTCCATCAGTCCATCTTGAGTGGCGAATTTGTTCGGCTGGTTGGAATATTGCGACCATGATTCGACCACGCCTTTTAATCCTGCCTTAGCCCTTACTTTGTCAACATACTCGATTGCACCGGTTAGATCTCCTGTTTGGCACAAGCTTTCTGCATACAGCAACCACAAGTCGGATAAACGCATTTCGGGCCATGGATAATCGCGAACAGTACGGCTTCCATAGTTGTCAACTATTACATAATACCAGTTTACTAACTTTTTGGGCCAATACCCTGTTATAGAATACCAGTCGGCTCCAAGACGCGCTTGTTGTTGTCCGATACGACTTTTAACCGACCACATATCAGGAGTAGTGCTGTTTTGCATATACCATATAGAGCCGTCGAAAGCCAGATTAGCATAAAAACGTGGCTCCCTGTCCAAATGCATGGCGGACACTTGATATCCGGCTACCAACAAATTTTTATAATCATCGGGGACGGTTACAATATCCGTTCTTGACTTTCCTGTCAGCCAAGTTTTATCTTCGGTGATGGGAACGCCGTTTTTCGTATAATAAAAATTGGTAATATTAATGGTCGGATTCAATGCGTCGGCAGCGGCGGCGTTATTGAGAGCCGCATCTGGATTAATTCGCGCCATAGCTAACGCTTGTAAAGCATCATTCCCTCTACGATTGACGCCGGTCAAACCCCAAATCAATTCCGAACTCCATGTATCATCGCAGAAACTGTTGCGAATCTGCATTTGCAACATAGTTGTGTCTGGTAAGGCTTTATCGGAAACAAATACATAAGGCTTTATACCTGCGCTTTCACACACCTGTATCGCTCTCAGGCAAGCATCGCTGGCGATTTCCCACTTGTGCGAATCATACGATTGAGGAAATAGATGAACGCCATCTTTATCTGTAAAATCGTAATAATCAGGATTGCCGTTGAACAAAGGGCTGGCTGCTGTTACCAGCAAACGAGCTTTCATACTCAATACGACAGGTTGAGTAACCCGTCCCAGTTCCTGGGATTCATTTGTTATTACTAATGGTAAATCGGGAACAGAAACGTCTCCCAGCGATTCATCATACAGGTTGGAAATATAGTTTACCACCGAATCAATTGGCATTCTCTTTTGGCGAACTTCATCGGATGAAGCGGTGACAGGAAGGTTCTTATCTTCAATGATAATAGGTCCATATTGTCGGAACAATAGGAAATGATAATAAGCTTTCAGGAACTTTACTTCACAAGTCCAACGTTTCCGGAGCGTAGGAGACAGATCATATATTTGATTTGGATCGGCTAATACATCAAGGAATGTATTGCAGTCGCGAATACCCCGGTAATAACGGGATTGGTCGGTACGCGACCCCCACATATCAATTAAGGGAACGTTTACATTTTGTAAGCCTTGCGCAATGTGTAAGGCGTCGTTTTCCTTATACTTGTTTGTCCATATTTCGTCAGCTCCACAAAGACCGATATTCATATTCACATTCGATGTCTCCGGAATATAAGAATAACAGGTAAACAAAAAACGTTCCGCTTCCAAGCGATTGGCAAAGGCATTATCAAGCGTTGCCACATTATCCGGGACTATATCCAAATAATGACAGGACGTGAAAAAACCGATATACAGAATAAATATCCCAATTGTATTAATAATTCTTTTCATTGTTTTATACTTTTAAAAACCAATTTGTAAACCAATATTATAAACCCGTTGAATAGGGTATCCTAATCCGCTTCCGCCCATTTCTATGTCCCACATTTTGAACCCGCTTATTAACAGCAGGTTGTTTCCGCTTGCATAAAAGCGCGTACTTGTCAAGTGCAATTTATGCAATGTTTTTTCCTTCAAGCTATACCCCAACTCAACGGTTTTCAGGCGCAGGAAGGCGCCATTGCGCATGAACCATGTGCTTGTCTGGATGTTGTTGTCAATCAGAGTTTCGCTCAGGCGAGGCCATACGGCATACAGATCTCGATTGGTTTCCGACCAGTGGCTATCAGCATACGCTTTCAATAAAGGAACATCTCGGACAAACGGATAATTTGAATCTTCAGACGCATCGACATGACGGAACGGACTGGTTCCTTTTGCATCAATCCAGAAGGATGAGCGTCCCGACCCTTGGAAAAAGAAAGATACATCGAAGGATTTGTTTCCTCCGGACAATCCAAATCCATAGACAATTTCCGGTACTGTCGGATAACCAATAGGCACAGCATCTGCATCGGTAATAATGCCATCTCCGTTCACATCGCGGTATTTGATATCGCCGGCGCCGTAAACTCCAAATGTCTGGCGGGGAGAATTAGCTACGTCCTGATCATCTACGAACAAACGTTCGGCAATCAAGCCATAAGTCTGATTGAGAGATTGTCCGACGTGCGAACGATATGCTTCATTATAGGCAGGTTCTTCATATTTCAGAAATACGCTATGTGCATAAGTGAAATTTACTCTTCCTTGCAACCAGTAACCGCCAGAAAAATATTTGTTGTAATCAATCGAACCATCCACTCCATTGGCTTTCGCTTCTCCCAAATTAGCTTTAAGCGGCGCAGCAAGTCCCATGGAAGAAGGAATACTTGCCCGATCCATTAGAATATTGGTACGATGCTCCATGAAATAGTCAGCTTCGATTTCCATGCCAAACAGACTCATTTCAAATCCCAAGTTCGTTTTATAACTTTTTTCCCAAGAGATATCTTTGTTTTCATAACGAGTCACACTGAATCCGTTAAGTGAATAAGGATTATTATTCACATAACCGAATGCATATCCACGCCCGCCATCGTCCATATTCATTTTTGAAAGGTAAAAAAAACGATCATTTTCATCACCAATAGCATCATTTCCAACTAAGCCGTAAGTAGCTTTCAGTTTTAATTTTGGAACAACAGTTTTCAAATTTTTCCAAAATTTTTCATTTGATATTACATATCCCCCGCCTACAGCAGGGAAAAAACCGAAGCGATGAGTTTTGTAAAAGCGTTCCGAACCGTTGTATCCAAAGTTAAATTCCGCTAAATAACGGGAATCATACCCGTATGTAAACCGTCCTGAAAGTCCCTGATTGCGATATGGTAGCGATAACAGCAAATCGGCTTTATTGGAATAAAGCTGTTCCCTGTTGTAATATACCAATAATCCACTTAGCTCGTGGACATCTTTAAATGTTTTGTTGTAATTGAGCGTACCTTCTACATAAATTGTTGAATTTACGTCTGTTGAACCCGGAACGTAATTTAGCCATTCGGAAAATGTACCGTCTGTATTGATTTGCTTTACACTCAATACTTGATCAGTCATCCGGTCATAAGATTGTACACCATAATAATACGGATCATAAGCGCGGGTTACATCAAAATAAGCGTAACGTGTCGTATTTAACAAAATTCTGCCCGTTAGTCCATCTGTGATAAAATTAAAATTCTGCTTCAATTCCAAGGCTGCATCCATCAGTGACTTGGAATATTCTTTATAACCACGCATCAAGTCGGCGTATGGATTCATGTAACCGGAATTTACATTACCGCGGGGAGCATTACCAAACATTATGTGCTTGATTTCCGGATCTAACGAAGCCGGATAATAAGGCGGAAATTCGACCGGATTGGATTGCAGCGCTTTTTTGTACATTATATCTCCACCGTCGATTGGTCCCTTATAATTGTCAAAAGTTCCCGCCAAACGGATAGTGGCTTCTGTTGTCTTTGTTACGTCAATGTTAATATTGGAACGAAGGGTATAAGTTTGCAAATTAATGTTGTTGTTGAAACTATTCATTTTATCCACTTTCAAATTTCCGTTATCTCTTGCGTAGGAAGCAGCAATGTAATAGCGTGCAATTCCACCTCCTCCGCTGATATTCAGGTTCGCTGCCTGATTGCTGGTAACCGGTTTGGTCAACAAATCCAGCCAGTTATTTGCAGGATACATTAATGGATTAGCCCCTCGTTGCGTTTGGTCTATTTTTTCCTGCGAATAGCGAGAATCGGTAAATCCCATCGGAGCGCGGGTATTGCGTGCTTCATTGTTTAATATCATGAAAGTTACGGGATCTGCTAATTTCACATTGGTTGTATTGGACGAGAATCTGTTTTCGAGCCGAACAGATACTTTAGCCGGTCCTTCCTTTCCTTCCTTTGTTTTGACCTGAATCACGCCATTAGCACCTCGCGCTCCATACAAGGCGGTTGCTGTAGCGTCTTTCAGAATGGAGAATGCTTCAATATCATCCGGTGTCAGACGTGCAAGATCATCAGTAGTGGTTTCGATGCCATCAATCAGTATCAAAGGATCTTTTTTATACCCGAACGTAGTAACTCCGCGAATGAAAAAGTCAGCATTGTCCTGTCCCGGTTCGCCGCTTCGCTGATATGAAATTATACCGGACAAACGACCGGCAAGCGCTGTGGTCAGGTTGCTGGAAGGAACTTTCAATTCTTTCGCATTGATAGTTGTGATCGAACTCACCATACTTTCCTTCTTCTGTGTTCCGAAAGCAACTACGACTACTTCACCCAACTCTTGACTGTTTTCTTTCATTACAATCGTCAATTCGGTTCGATTTCCTACAGCAACTTCAGTTTTTTCATATCCGATATAACTGACGGATAGCGAATCCTTGGGAGTAACGTCCAAAGAAAATTTACCGTCCGCATCGGTAGCTGTTCCGCGAGTTGTTCCTGCTACTCCGATCGAAGCTCCAATAATTGGTTCTCCTTTAGTATCTACCACACTACCTTTTATTGCTTTTACTTGGGCAAACGACTCTTGGGCAATTGCTAAAGTAAAAAACAGGAGAAAAAAGCGAATTAAATTTTTTTTGCTTTTGCGTTTCTTCATATATTTTTATATTAAATAATTATTTTTTGCGTCAAAAGTATCCTTATTATATTAAAGTACACCTTAATTTTTAACTTAAAAAAAAATTAAGGTGTACAATTTTTCTAAAAAGTTATTTATTCAATATTTTTTGTGTCTTGCTCGCCTTGTCTGTACTAACCTGAATAATCAGCAACTGATTCCCTTTCGGTAACGTCATAGAAACTCGCGATTGATTAACATTTTTCTGCGCCGTAATCAACCGCCCCATAACATCGCAGACCTCAATTTCGCGAATCGGATTGTCTGTTGCACTTTGCACAGTCAGAATTTGCTCAGCGGCATAAATACGAATTGCATCGCTGGTTTCCACTTTAGTTTCAATATCTGTATATGATTGTGCACGTAAAGACGTTCCGGAAGATTTGAACACAAATTTATCAAGATTGAAACCGCCGGTTGGAAAGGCTATTTCCATGCAATATTCGCCCTGCGGAAGGGATACGTCATTCAATGTCAGTACTTGCCAATTGCTCCATCCTCCGGTATTTGGAACAGGTATCTGATTGAGGTCGGGCATTATTTCCGATATTTCAAACGGAAAATGCATACGAAGGCGTCCGGTGGCATTAGGTGAAGCCACGTAGCAATCAACATTGTAAACACCGGCTTCCGGAACCTGTATCGTATATCTTAACCATTCGCCGTCGCTTATTCCCGCCACGTTTATAGGCGCATTGGGATCGGATAAATTCCAATTGTCAAACTTCACGCCCATATCTTCACGATAACCGCTATATACATTGGGTTGCGTATCATGCCATGCAATACCTTCGCCGCCTTTATCAAAATCTTCCGCCTCAATGGTTCCCGGAATCAAAAATGGTTGCGGATTAAAGGGCGTTCCCTGATATGCGGGCTTGAACACAATTTTGTCAAGATTAAAATTGCCGGTTGGAAAAGCTATTTCCATACAGTATTCACCTTTTGGGAGCGACATATTTTTCAAAGTCAATATCTGCCAATTGCTCCATCCTCCTGTATTTGGAACAGGGATCACGCCACTGTCGGGCAGTTTTCCCGATTCAAGCGGAAAATATATACGGAAACTTCCGCTGGCATTAGGTGAAGCTACATAACAATCTATATCGTAAACGCCGGCTTTGGTAACTTGTATTGTATAGCGCAACCACTCGCCGTCTTGGATTCCCGCCACGTTTATCAGTCCGGAGTTATTGTCAAACTTCACACCCATATTTTCACGATAGCTGTTCGATACAGGACTTGACGTATCATGCCAAGAAACGCCTTCGCCACCCATGTCAAAATTTTCAGCTTCAATGGTTCCCGGTATGGAGTACGGTATTCCTGCCGGGAATGGCGTTCCTGAATAAACATATTCAAAATCAAAGTAATCAACATTATGATTTCCATTTGTTAAGAATTTCAATACATGTACGCCGGCAGTAATAGATATTGGTACCGTTACATCTACATATTTATCATAACCATTTGTATTTGGAACCGTAACATTAACAGTTTGTCCGTCTATGCTTAACGAGAAAGAACCACCGCCACTGGCTCCGGAAGAAACATGGCAGGTTACATTGTAAGTTCCTGTAATTTCCGCTTGAACAGTGTAATTTGTCCATTCTCCGCTATTTGTCCAACCAATAAAATATCCGGTAGAACCTTCGCCCGAGTTAACATCTACGTTGTCTTCCGGTCGAAAACTTGTATCCCCATCTTTTGTCCCGTCGTCATGATATGCTACACCTTCGCCTCCGTAATCATAATATTCCGCTTCTATTTTTCCGGGTATGGAAAGAGGATATCCATTGGGATAGCCTGATCCAATTTCAAACTTAAAGTTATCAATGTTAAACCCGCCCCCGCATTTTAAAGTCATTTCGTACACGCCTCTTGACAATGCAACATTATTTGTTATTTCATTGTAAGTATTATAACTGCCTGTGCTTGGAACCGAAACCTGTCCCGAAACATCAATATCATTCATTTCAATAGAAAATGATCCGCCGGATGTAGATGACACAAGGTTTTTCATGCTATACAAGCCTGCTTTTGCTACTTCAACCGTGTATTTGATCCATTCTCCCTGTTCTATATATGAAACAGTTTTACCAGTTGAACCGTTTTCAATATCTACTCCTTCCATTGTGCGATAATTGGCATTTCCATTATTTGTCGCATCAGAATCATGGTAAGCAACTCCTTCACCTCCAAGATCGTAATCTTCCGCTTCAAACATACCCGGCACTGCAAAAGGCTGTCCCGAATAGGGTTCTAAAACCGGAGTTATAGTAGAGTTATCGCATATCAGCAGATAAAATTCAGTTATTGTCCAGTAATTTGCCTTGCTGGTATCAGCCGGCTTGGTAATCCTTATGTAACGAGCGGTAGTCGGTTCTATGGTAATCGTTGTCCGCACGGCTGTATTGCCATCGCCGTTGGCTATCTGTCGCCAAGTAACGTCATCATCCGAAACTTCAACTGTAAAAAGTTGTGGACCATCATTGGGATTGGAAGAATAATCAAGCATTACCTGATTGAAAGTAACAGCGTTCCGTGTATCGACTTTAAACCAGACCATGCCTTGACCGGTTCCTTGATTCTGCCAACCTGAATTCCAGTTAGTATTGAAATTTCCGTCAATAGCGTTGGAAGCGCTCTCATTGGAAATAGAAGCAGAAGCAATCCATCCGGTGCGATCTAACATTCCGGGTATGCTGTTTGCCATCACCGCATTATCACCAATATTGGATACATAACCCGCAAAGTTATTCCCTGATTCATTACGATCATAACATCCCTGTACTTTCAAGTTTGCAGTTCCTGATCCTGTCGCTGTATTTCCGGAATTAGATTTTTTCAATTGACTGCAGAACAAATCCAATTTACCAGCATCCATCTGAACGACAGCAGGGTTCCCTGACTGGTTGAAATTGGCGGCATAAAGACTAAAAGCGCCGGCGCCACTCTTCATAACCCCTGCTTTTTCAGGTGATCCCCCATAGTCTGATGCAAACATGTTAATTAAGCTGTTGCTTCCATAATTAGATGTCATTTGGATATAAGTGCAATCATCTCCCAATCCCAAATTTGTTTTAGCAGGTTGTAAAGAGCAAAACTGCGTGTTGATAAAATCAAATTTAATATTATCTCCATCTGCCAGCAAACAAACATTATCGTTGTCTAACCCGAAACCAATAGCCGTTCCCGTAGCTCCGCTCTTCAGCACAATTCCATTCAAGGTACCGTAATTGAAGTCGTTGTAGAGCATTGTATTTTTTGTGTTATCCAGCGTGACAAAGTCCAAATTAAGATAATCATAATTATATGGACTGTTCTCTTCGGTCATTGAACATCCGCTTTTATCCGAATTAGGCCAAAATCCATATCCGCTTTCATCTCCAACAGTATATATCATCGGGTTACACTGCATATTACAAATTTTACCATTATTAGTATTTTGGGCATATACTCCTTCCTTCCAAAACATGCCATTCAGATGATCAATATAAAAATTGTTGCAATTCGACAGATCGGCGCCTTTATAGGTAGCTCGCATACCAACATTTACAATATAAATATTATCACCATTTCCCTTGATAGCATACGGATACTGGGGAATATCATTAGTGTTATGATCAGGTGAATTTGCCAATATTTGCAGCGTTACATTGTCGCACATAGTTTGTGCTGGATAATTAAATGCTATACCTCGGATACCGCTGTTTGCATTTAAGGTAACAGGGGTATTCTCTTTTACATATATTTCCAATGTAGTTCCGGCACCAGAAGGCGCAGAACTGATATTTGCAGCGCCGGCTAATTCTACTCCGGAAGGAATTATTAATGATCCGTTAATTCGGTAGTGACCGGGTGGCAGAAAGACAATTCCTCCTCCGGCAGTTCCGGCAGCGTTCAATGCAGCTTGAATACCCTGAGTGGCATCTGTAACCGTACAGGAAGCAGGGTCTTTTGTAAACAAAGTGCGAACAGCCCATTGTACATTATAGGGCGCTTTAGTAACGTCAATAAATGTAGTACCTGCCGGCTTTTTTACTTCAGGACTAATTTCAATGCGAGCAGGTAACTTTTGAGAAGTAACTGCAGTCGAATTGAACTCTAATTGATACATAGTCTTGTTTGCTACATTCGCTGTCAAACTGCCCGGCGCTCCGTTAAATCGATTCCCTAAAAGGTCGCCTCTGGAATTTATTTCAAATTGCAGTTGGGGCGCAACATTGTTAAAGTCATTGTCGGTTGCCAGCCATTTACTTCCTTGCAGCAATATTTTACCGCTTGTGATTTTGGATTCCTCCAAGGAAACAATAGCCGTTGATTGTTTATCTGAAAATATAGCGTAGTTACCGGCTCCAACATCAATATCCCATTTATAAAGCTGAAGGATTTCACCGGCTTCCTGATTTAAATAAATGCCGTAATCGCAATTTCTGACTATGACATCGGTAAACATGATTCCGATGTCGGCATGACTTTCAAAACGAAGACCATATTTACAGTTTGTAAAGCTCAAACCATAATTTTGTCCGTTAGGAACATCTGTTGCGTTCAATCGGGAATGTGTGGCTTGAAATCCGATATAATATCCTTCCACATTGATATAGCAGGAATAAGTCCAGTCGTTTTTACGCATTACAATACCAGTACTGTTATTCCGTACCCAATTAGTATATGTTGTATTACTCATGGACGGTGAATTAGGCATGCCTGATCCAGCCCAGTATTGGGGAGAGAAATCGCACCATTCCACGCGTCCTACATCGTCAATCTGATCAATTTCTACTCCAAATTTCAATGGAGTTCCATATACACCGGATACAATCGGGCAACGACCTCCACCGGGGAACCAGACGCCTCCATAGGAATTAATCAGGGTAACATTTTTCACATTGACAAAAGCAGCTCCCTGACCTCCGGGCAGTTGCATCCGAATAGTTGCAGGAAAGGGAACAATATTGTTCGGATCTTGCTCCGGATACCAAAATGCTAAGTCCATGACAGCAGACGAACTGTTCATCCGGATAAATTCCGTTCCGTCTTCATTGCGTTTTCCACTGTACACTTCAAAAACAGTTCCTTCTATTCTCTGTCCTTTTACAGGTTTTTTCCATTCACCGCGAAGAGTAACCCCCTTTGGAATATTTAATGTTCCATCAAAGCGGTATCTTCCTTCCGGGAAAAAAATCACACCGCCGCCCAATCCTTTTTGATTCTCACCGGTGCAATTGTCCAAAATGTCCATAAGCGACTGAACATAAGCAGTCGCGTCTTTGTTGCCTTGTCCCCATTCATTGGCATCAACTACAAATCCTGCTACTACAGCATCGACAGTTGGATACTTCGGGGTCACTAACTGCCAAACAGGTGTTTGCGCATAAGAGTTGTATCCGGCAAATAAAACCAGAAATGCAACTAAAATCAAATAAACAAAATGTTTTGTCTTCATGATTTTTTTAATTTTTGAATATTAATATTTTTATTTTCACATCAAAAATATCAAGGCTATATTAAAGCATACCTTAAAATTCCTCTTAAAAAAATAAATTTGTAAAATTTTTTCTAAAAAATTATTCATTAATTATTTTTTGTGTCTTCCTTGCTTTTTCTGTCCATACCTGAATAATTAGCAACTTATTCCCTTTCGGTAGAGTCATAGAAACTTGCGACTGATTAACATTTTTTTGTATTGAAACGAGTCGTCCCAAGACGTCGTAAACGGCAATTTCTCGAATTTGATCGTCTATATTGCTTTGCACGGTCAATCGTCGTGCGGCAGCGTAAATACGAATAGCATCACTGGTTTCTACTTTTTCGATTGCCGTCATTTGTTTACGGAATACAAATTTATCGATATTGAAATCGCCGGTTTGAATGTCTATTTGCATACAATATTCACCTTGAGGAAAAGAAAGTCTTTTCAGTGTCACAACTTGCCAGTTGTTCCATCCGCCTGTATTGGGAACGGAAATCACGCCGCTGTTGGGCAGTTTTCCTAATTCAAATGGAAAAGACATACTAAAGCGTCCGTTGGCATTTGGTGAAGCCAAATAACAATCCACATCGTAAACGCTGGCTTCCGTGACCTGTACCGTATAGCGTAACCATTCTCCCGCTTGGGTTCCAGCTACATCTGTCACATGGGTATCGTTCCATGTTTCCAGTTTTACGCCGGTCGGTTCGCGATAACCATTGCTCGCAGGCGGCTGTGTATCGTGGAAAGCAACCCCTTCGCCGCCCAAATCAAAATCTTCCGCTTCAATGGTTCCCGGAATCGTCAAGGGTTGCGCATAAAAAGGCGTTCCGTGATAGGCAGGTTTAATTTCCAAATAGTCTATATTCATTTCGCCATTGAAAGTCAATGTCAATTCATATACGCCGCGTTCTAAAAAGACAAACTCGCCGACTTCTACATAATTGTCTAAACTTCCGGTATTAGGAACATCGACTATTCCGCCCGATTCAATCGTGTTGAGGGCAATGGAAAATGAAGCGCCCTTGACAGATGATACCAGCGCTCCTAAGTGAAATTCCTGAGCATCAGTTATTTCAACGGTATATTTAAGCCATTCGCCCGCCTGCGTATGTGAAACCACTTTTCCTGTGGCGCCGAGGCTAATGTCCACGCCTTCATTTGTGCGAAAACCGGCATCGCCCTGATTAATAGCATCGCTGTCATGATAAGCCAA
>JGI24705J35276_12238147_pt1 | contig 16565 bp, 16 predicted proteins | sample TergutNt197P4_FD_35276 | JGI IMG/M metagenome (IMG submission 35276) | reverse complement strand
ACAAACACGTAAAAGCGATTTATATGGCTTTCCGTATCACAACTAAGATTTTACTCTTAAACGACTAAATGATGTCCCGGCGAAGGAACCGTTCGAACGCGTGAGGTGTACAGTTCCACGACTACAAATAACCATTTATAGTTTACCCAAAAACAACACAAAAACCCAAAAACAACCAACCAACTTTAAACAAATACCCCTCCAAACACACAAAAAACCAACAACAAACAATAACCAAAACAAAAACAAAAAACAAAATCAACCAACTTACCAGTTTAGCAACAACAAACCACCACCCACCAACAAGACAACAGTCTGCATCAGCAAATACTAAGGGCAATAACAGCGGCAACCGAGGGTCCACTATGTCAATATGCAGTTCACAGTATTGATCGACTTCAAGTTCAAGTACCAGAACCTGCTTGGAACCAAAACCAACAGTCCAAAACTCCTCCACCGAACTAACAACCCCATGCAAGACAAAACCACAACCACACCACCAACCATAAACGCTCATTTAGCTTAGCAAAAAAATGCGGGACACTAAACTTGGGACGACTTGAATCAAAGTTGTATGCTACAAACAACAAGTTGATAATCCCAGGATCTACCAATATTCAAAAAGTTGAAATATCATTTGTTAATAATCAATAACCAACTAACGCGCCTCCAGAGGACTAGAATTGAGTGCTTATAAAAAAGCAAAACATCCCGATAAAAAAGCAGACCACAGAGGCTGTAGTAGTTATGAAGTCTCAGAATTATTAACTCCTCAACAAATCCACCTTGAACAGGGTCACTTTACGCATAATTTTTGTGACCTGCCCATAAACGACCCAACAGCGCTTATATCTGAGAAACAAACACTGATAAGCCGATTAGGTAATTCAGATGGCAAAACACTGGACAGCAAAACCAGAAACAGAATGGAAAATGATTTTGGCTACAACTTTGGCTCTGTCCGCGTACATACAGACAATTATGCCACCAATCTAACAGGGGCATTAAATGCTAAAGCAACATGCTACGGACAAGACATTTACTTTGGAAAAAATCAGTTTGCCCCAAACACCCAAGAAGGTGCCGATCTTCTAAAACACGAACTAACCCACTACCAACAACAAACCCAAACAGGAACAAAAAAAATCCAGAACCAAGAAGCAGAAGCACAAACACAAAAAGCAACTAATCTACGTATTTCGCTATTTCCGGAAATGACAAAACAGTTTCGAGAGAGTGCTGAAAAATTGAAAGCCATAGATGCACATTGGAAAAAAACAGAGAAACAACGAGAAGAGAAAGAGAAAGCGTGGCGAGCAGTAACAGAGGGCAAACTCTCTATGGCGACTTATAGAAACATGCCTGACCCGCTCCACCCCATATTTAGCAGCAGCTTCCTCTTTGTTCGCGATTGGGCCCCATTTGTCAGCGAAGTAAATAATGGCAGCATCATAGAAGTAGGGTCTGGTCCTATAAAACTTAGCTTGGGAATGTCCCTATTTGCTAATCCACAGATAGATATCAACGAAGGGAAAGCAGGCATTCAGGTTTTTAATCCATATGCTAGATTTGAATATAGCTCACAAACATACAAGCTCACGATTCAATCAGAAATTGGAATATTTTACATGAAAATAAACATAAATGACGACTTTGGCTCTATCTCGTCAGCAGTGGCACCATCAGGAGCAGTTAAAGCGAAATTTGAGTATAATATTCCAGAACAGATTAAAAAATACTTAAACATAGATACCGGGTGGATAGAAATCGGGGCTAAGGGCGGATTAACAGGGGAAAGGAAAGATCACAATGTCTTTATAAATATGGGGGTTACTTACGATTTTTCTCAGAAAGGTTTAACGTTGAAACCGATTGAATCAGCAATAGAAACAGCAGGACCATGGATAGCCAAATGGGTAAATCAACAAAAATTCAATAGAGAACCAGAGACTTCTGACACCGCAAAAAAATGATTATAAAAACAACGTATAGTATGTTATTTTTTTAACGCACCTATTGTAATGACCTTTTCGTTGGGTCCAAAGAAACTGATAATTTCAGAATAAGACGAATAGATTAATAGAGAGAATAGAGTATTTCTGCCAAGAATAGTGACTTTGGCTGTTTTGTTTCGAGGCGCTTTAGGCGATGCTTTGCTTGCGTATTACGCAGATCAACGATAGGTGAAATGTCTATGATTTTTTGGTGGATCTTTTGGGGGATAATTTTTCTTCTTTTTCGTCTTCGTCTTTTTCTTTGGTGATTTTGGTGTAGTAGTATTCGCCTATGTCTTTTTGTAATTTGTCCATTTGACTGTTTTCTTTGTTGACGCGGGGTCGAAGTGTGGTTGAGTCTCGGCGGAAGGTGATGTCCATTTCTTTTAGAAAAGTGTTCATGCCGCCGCGTAGGGTGGTTGGAGGGTGTGCGTGACCGGTTTCACCGGGTTTACCGTTAAAGACTATGAGGCGATCGGCGATGAAGTCTTGGGTGACTACGTCGTGCTCTACTACAAATGCGGGGATGCCGTGGGCTTCGACGACTCGTCGCAGGGTTTTGGCTACATTTAGGCGCTCCTCCACGTCTAGGTAGGCGCTGGGTTCGTCAAAGAGAAACAGATCGGCCTTGCGGCTCAAACAGGCGGCTATGGCGACTTTTTGGAGTTCTCCGCCGCTGAGTTCCATGACGTTTCGGTCCATAAGAGTTTGTAGGCGCAGAGGCAGGGCGATCTCTGTTTTGTACCAGCTTGAGGTGAAATTTTCTTTGGCTACACTCATCAACAACTCTTGCACGGTGCCCTCGTAGTCGGGGGCGATGTATTGGGGTTTGTAGCTCACTGTGAGTTTGCTTATGGGGTGTTTGTCATCAGTTTCTTCGATGCCGGCGAGCATTTTTACAAAGGTGGTTTTTCCGATGCCGTTGGGTCCTAGTATGCCGATGATTTCGCCGGCTCGGATTTCTCCGGGTTCAACAGAGAGCTTGAAGCCGCCAAAGGATTTGGTCATCACATTCCAGCTCAGCAATGGTGAACCGATATTTTCTCCGGCGGTGGGGGGTTTTTCTTGGAATATGATGCTTTCTTTTCGGAACATAATGTTCTCATCAGGGATATAGCCTTGGAGATAGATATTAATACCCGTACGAACGCCATGCACATGGCTGACAACACCGTAGACGCCGGGTTCGCCATAGAAGACACAGATTTGATCACTGAGATAGTCGATTATGGCTAAGTCGTGCTCGGCAACTATGATGGTTTTTTGCTGCTCTTTTAAGCTGCGAATGGCTCGTGCTACCACAAGACGTTGCTTAACATCTAAGTAGCTGCTGGGTTCATCAAATAGGTAAACGTCTGCGTCACGGCTCAGAGCAGCCGCAACGGCCACTCGCTGAAGCTCACCCCCGCTAAGCACCTCAAGAGCGCGATCCCAAAGATTTTTGAGCTCCAACTCCTCCGCAATAACATCAAGCTGCTTACGCTCATCAACCTTATCAAGCAAATCACCGACTTTGCCGGCAACAGCTTTGGGAATCTTGTCAACATACTGAGGCTTACTACTAATTTTGAGCTTTTTCTCACTCAAACGAGTAAAATAATCCTGCAAACTTGAACCACGATAATACTGAATAATCTCACTCCATTCAGGCGGCGTATCAAATTTACCCAAGTTAGGTTTGATTTCACCACTAAACATCTTGAGCGTGGTACTCTTACCGATACCATTTTGGCCCAAAAGACCCAACACCGTACCCGGCGAAGGCATAGGCAACCGATAAAGTTTGAAACTATTTTCACTGAAACGATGACTACAATCCTTTTCAAGCTCATCAGGAAGATTAACAATACTAATTGCTTTGAAAGGACACTTTTTAACGCAAATACCACACCCACTACAAAGAGTCTCAGAAATAATCGCCTTGTTACCCTCCACACGTATAGCCTCCACCCGACTACGCACCATAGGGCAGAAGCTTACACAAAGCTGATTACACTTCTTAACCTTACACCGATCAGTGTCTAATACGGCAATCCGCGTCATAGATAAACGACCACTACATCAATAAAAACAGTAAGTTATAAAGCTAAAACCACAAAACCACCTGATCAAACATACCCACCAAGACAACACACAGCCAAACCATCAAACCTTTCGCATCACCTCAACATAACAAGTGTGCTTGTTAAACTAGTACTTTGACCGCATTATAAGTTATGGTACAGGTGTTTTAGTTTGCCTCTTGCTTGTTTTGCGGTAAAGTACCAATTTATCTGCTTAACCGAATTATTGCGGTTGTTTTTCCAAATCGACAACTGTGTGTTGAGGGCCTCGATATCGGGGATTCGCCTATCCACACACGCGTCAAAGCACTCAATTCATGCTCAGCCACATTTAACCAGCTGCCATGCTTAGGAGTGAAGTGAATCTCCAAACGCCTAGCCAATCCGCGTGCCTTCTCTGCCGAAAAAACCAAATACAAAGAACCAACCGTATGAGTATTCAAATTATCCATAGTAAGACGTACCTTTTTAGCTCTCGGATAAAACTCAACCAGCAACCGCTCAATTTGATGCGCCCAATCAAGCTTGGTACGCCGCGGCACAGCCTCCACATGTCGCCACCCCGCCAAAGGTTCACAAAACACAAAAATGCTATACACGTCCCACCACGCTCATACTCATAATCCACCCGCTCCACCTGGCCCGGCTCCATAGGGATGGATGCCACCACATCGCCTAAAAGCCGATACGGCGGCTCATCCATACAAATCAGCGGAATCTGTGGATCATAGGGCAGAGCGTAGGTTTCTAAAATGTCCTCCATGCGGGCTACAAATTCGCCGGTGTAGTCGTGGGGTATGCACACTGTTTCTTTAGGTGAGGTTTAAGCCTCGTTTTTTTAAAGTTTTGCGCACGGTTTCTCTGCCTATGGCGGGTATGATTTCTTGCTCGACTATTTGTTTTGTGAGCAGGCGCAGGGTCCAGCGTGCATAGCCTAGGGGTGGTTTGCTGCAGGCTAAGGTGATGATTCTTGCTTCTTCTTCGCCGTTGACTAGGGGCTTTCTTGGAGGGGTTGGGTGTTTTCTGCGCCGCAGGGCGTAATCGAGGCCTTTGAGATAGAAGTTTTTGGTTGTTTTGTACAAGCAAACAACTGAGACTTGGCAACGTGCGGCGATCTTTTCTTGAGTTAGTGCCTCACCAACTGAAGAATCGGCAAGCAACAATACGCTGCAACGCGTTCTAAGGGTTTTAGGAGTCTTCTCTGCATTAATTGTCTCAAAAATCACCCAACGCTCATCTCAGGTCAAGTTAACCTTGTACTTTTTGTTCATGACTATGCACGCTAAAGACATAAACAATCAACACTTATTTATAATGTGGTCAAAGCAATATGCAGGTTATCAGATTTTTATCCGTAAGCCTATGCTACCAATTTATAGCTGACGAACCAATTTATGAGTTTATAACCGATGCCTTATAAAAACACGGAAAACCAATGGCAACTATGATAAATCAAAAATCAACAACTGAAAGCGTTTTGTTAGTGCTCTATGGAGCAAACATACACAGGACAGGATATTGAAGTAGAGCACCAAAGTCAGAATTGATTAGGTACCACTCACATTTAGCCAAGAGCTCAGAGTTAAGGTATAGCGCTTTAACTAACCATGCTTAGCCGTGTATCTGTGCTCATATTCTGATTTTGGTCATATGAACTTTTCCATGCTCTGCGCATAGACTTTTCAGCTGTTTGGTAAGAGGATGATCAACTGGATAAGGCACCAATACAGCATCGTTTCCGGCGATGCACAATACACCTCTTACTGACGCACATGTCATTGAGGCATTCTAAAAGCCTCAGCTCGATTTTCAAAAAATTCCAATATCAGATGGCATAGCGCACAGTCCAGGCTATTTGTGCTTAGTTACCCCTTTTGGACGTTTGTTGGTGATAAACTAATTCTTGGCCATTTTAGGACAAATTACCAATAAGTTACTTTCGCACGCTAACTTACCAAATTTAAGAAATGTATTTCGTCTATACATCTTGCTTTTAGCCATTTTTACGATTAAGACCATATTTGATCTTTTTTAGAGCTGCACCAATATTTCTTAACACAGGTATATATGTTCTGCCACAAAAAGGCAACTATTACATAAATAATCAAAAATCAACCCAAAAACAATACCTATCACTTAAAACGAGAAGTTAGGATTCGCATTTTCACTATATTTCATCCAAGACTACTAGTTACACTTTACAGGTTTTTAGATTAATATCAAGTTTTTCAATTCCTTTGTTGTGTATGCTATCGCTAACCGGGCTCTTTTCAAAACCGCGTTTTTACTTCTCATGTGTTTGTCGTGTAATTGGCTCGGATGTAGCTGATAAGCGCACTAGCACGGAAGTTCCATAATCATCAACAATATCTCGTATGGTTGCCAGCGCTAATGCGATTGCTTCCGCAGCTTTCCCAGTGTCCTTCAAATCAGGATTTGATTTTAGTTTTGAAACAATATCAGACAGATTCTTTACCTTTTTTACATCTATTTTACCTGCTTCTTTTAAATCTATTACACCTATTGCCGATTCTGCAAGTGCGGCTATGTGAGTTAATTTATTCACTATATCAACGTATGGTTCAGTTTTGCCAAGTGTCTCTTTATGTTCCAAAAGTAGTGTAGTTACTGCTTCTGCAGCTGAACATATGGCGAAAACTAGATCCTTTTTGGATATTAAGTAACGCCCGCCTTCACTAACACCGAGTTCAATGATCCCACCCGCAATGAGCTTAGCGCCCAGACTAGCGATTGTTAAGCCATATCCGATGGCTTCTGCCATTTTCATCCAAGACGCTACATCAAACTCATCTTTGAGCCGAATTAGGGCTAAAGCAGGCACTTCGATCTCTTTTCCGTCCTCAAGCATTATCACCCTCACCATCATTGTTTCAGGTATGACAATTCCGTCCATGAAAGCACCATAATCAATACCAGAATTTTCTTTAGTAAGCCCTCTTTCAACATAAAGACTAAAATGTGATACATTCTTCAATAGGACATGTATATTTCCGCCTTCTATTCGGCTAACTGCCAATGGGGTAGCTATAGCTGTAAATGCAGGCTTTCGGTAGAGAAAAGTTATTTTCCCTTTAAATGGAGGTTTTTCTGATTTGTGTTTTGTTTCTTCCATTGCACTTTGAGACCGCAGGTTACTTTGACTATTAGACGGTCTCCCTTTCAGAAGTCCCCTAATATTTTTAGTATTAATACTACGTTGAAAAAGTTCCCTAAACACGTCGTTATTGAGTTTACTTCTTTTTGGATTATGCACTTCTTTTTTTAGCTTGCCTAGAACAGTGGTTACGGAGCCCTCCTTATTTCCTATTCCAGACGGACCTTCAATAAAGGGCACCTCGTCTAATTCGTCTACGAGAAGTTGCACATAAGACCGCCCTAAACTATCCAATCTACCAGTTTCTTGATCCAACCTATCCAATGTGTAAAAACTGTATACAATTCCGCTTCCATCAGTCTCGGAATTTATTAACTCTTCAATTATTGCATTAATCTGCTCGCGAACTATTATTCTCATTAGTGACCGACTTATTTGATCATCTACCATTGATGATAATTTCTGAGAGGCTTTAGTTTCTTCTTGGTTTTGAACTATTTTTGTTCCTGTTTGGTTTTGTTGTTGGTAGTGGGTTAGTTCGTGTTTGAGGAGGTTTGTGCCTTTTTGGGTGTTTGGGCTGTAGTGGTTTTTTCCAAAATAGATGTCCTGACCATAACATGTTGCTTTGGCGTTTAATGCATTTGTTAGATTGGCTGCATAATTGTCTGTGTGTACCCGAACCGAACCAAAGTTGTAACCCAAATCAGTTTCCATATTGGCTCTTGTTTTGCTGTCAAGGGCTTCGCCACCGCCTGAATGATCCAATTGACCTATCAACGCATGTCTCTCAGATGTAACGGTTGTTGGATCGTTTATGGGCAGGTCACAAAAATTATGCGTAAAGTGACCCTGTTCAAGGTGGATTTGTTGAGGCGCCAATAACTCTGAGACCGTAAAACTACTACAGCCACTGCTATCTGCTTTCTTATCAGGCTGTTTCACTTTTTCATAAGTACTCAAAGCGATATCCTCTAAGACACATCAGCTATTTAATAATTATTAATAAATAGTATTTTAATTTTTTGAATATCAGTATTTTTTATCGTATCCTGAAATTATTTCGCTAGTTCCAATTATGTAAGCTACATGGTAAAGTTAGCAAGTCAACGTAAACTTAAGTTGTGTTTATTTCACTTTAAAGCCGGTGAGCTGACAGTAAACCATAGTATAGGCCTAATTAGCTCAACCTATGATACAAATCAAAATGCAACCTGCTTGACGCAACAATCCCAACAAGAAACAAAGGATATGTAGTTACAGATAACCTGACCCTGCAATTGCTGAAGAATCAAGCTATAGATCAAGCTGAAATAGATGCACCCTGGAAGCAGACAGAAAGAAAGCCGACCGAAAATCAAGAAATATATAGACAAAATAGGAAATCAAACATACAAGCATTACAGGCAGACAATAATAGTTGTGTTAGAGGCCTAGTTCGATGAGTTTCCGGGGGCTGTTGATTTCTATGGCTTTGGTTCCGGTGACGATGCTTGATAGTTTGGGGCTGGCTTCTGAGCCTAGGGTAACCACGACATTGTCTTTGTAGGTAAGGGTGACTGTTATGCCGGATTTAGCTAGGTCCTCAGCGACCTCTTTGAGCATGCCTAGGCTGTTGCGTGCAGAGCCAAGTTGGCCAAATACTCCGGTGAGGCCCTTGTTTTTTTCTGTGCCTTGTGTTGTAGCGGCAAGGGTGTCTTTTATGATGTCTTTGTTTAGGGCTTCGATTTCGATTTTTTTGTCGAGTGCTTCGATTTTAAGGGCCTCTGTGTTGTTTGCCGATACAGTGACTTTTCCTGACTTTAGCATGTCTGCTAAAACTGCTACCAGGGGCATCTTGACGTCCTTTTATGGAGTAGTTAGTTGGTTAGGGTTTTGCTTCTTTAGCATAGACTATATCTAAGACGACAGAGCCGTTGAGTTTTGCTTTAAATCTGCCCAAGTCAAGAGTTAGGTCTTCAAAGCTTAGTTTTATATCCGATTCTTTTCCGGCTAGTTTATCCATAACTGCTATGACGGTTGTAGCCATTTCTTGGGCAGTTTTCTCTATTTGGTTACTAGATTGTGTGTCGACCATTAAAATACACCATACACAATAAACACATCATAGCGTAAAAAGCTATTGCCTACAAACACCAACTAGAACAATAATTGTTAAAATTTAAAAGAAAAGTATGTAGAATGCCTATTTAGATTGGGTTTACCATTCTTCTTCTTCCCATTCTTCATCTTCGCCTTCTTCCCAATCATCTTCTTCTTCAAATATCATTCTCTTTCACCTCCATCAGGACCACACAAAATTATCCTGCGCCCGGCTGGGTTTAAGGATTTAGATTCGTCAACTGACGTTAACATGTAGTATAACCCTTGGAAAAAAACCGTTTTACACCAAGGCTTTGTACACTTCACAAACAACCAAAAGCATAAACAAACAAAACATCATCAGCTTCTAGCGGGCAGAGTTTTGTCAGCCAACTATGGTTGTTTGGTTTGTGTATAATAATTCTTGGAGGACAATAGTTGTCTGTTATTGCATGTGAGTTACCACAAAATGTATATACGAATTAGACTTAGGTTGTTTAGGTTGTTGTTGGTATGTCAGGCTTTCCTGGTTCGCCGAAGACAAAGTGGGGAGCAATACAAGTTATAAGAGGTAATTCGCCGGCTAAGGAAATCAAGTTCCAGTATAATCCAGACACCATATCGCGTACTCTAACACCCAAATATGGTAAAAGCGGTAATGCCGAAGCGTTTCGCCTTGAAGGTGAACCAGAGGAAGTGATAACGGTGGAGATAGAGTTTGATGCCACAGACCTATTGTGGCAAATAGGAACTGCAAAAATGAAAAAACAGGAGGCGAAAACAGGCGGCCAGGTTCCAATAAATATAGCGGAGCCAACAAAGCCTGAGGAGGATTTTTTGGGGGTTAGTCCACAGTTAGCGGCGTTGGAGTCTATCATTTATCCCACTTCTGAACAAATCAGCAACAATGCCGACCTAGCAGAGCAGGGTAAGATGGAGATTGTGCCGCCTATCGGACCCTTAGTAATGTTTGCTTTTGGCGATAGAAGAGTTTTACCTGTAAAAATAACTCAATATCAAATCCAAGAGCAAGCCTACGATAGCAAACTCAATCCTATTTTGGCAAAAGTGACCATAACCATGAGTGTTCTAACGTATACAGATCTGCAACAGCTCCAAAGGGCTGCCAAGGCAAATCATAGTATAAAAGAAGAAGCGGCGAACATATACTGGGGAACATAGTATGTTTGATTCTGATAGTCGTTATGCGCAGATAGAGGAGGAGGTTTTGACTACTGAGAGTGGTCAGGTGATTAGATATAAAAAGCGTCGTTTTCTCCCTCAGGGCGAGAAAATGGAGTTGGTTCAAGAAGTCACCGTTACCGCAGGGGATCGTTTAGATCTTATAGCGAGCAGAGTTTTGGGTGATCCAGAGCAGTTTTGGCGCATATGTGATGCAAACAATGCCATGTATCCCTTTGATTTAGTCAACAATGCAAACAAGATTCTAAGAGTGGCACTCGCAGGAACCTAACAGCATGTCATCATTGGGCATATATTTATCACTACTTATTGGAAAAGACGTACCAGAACCCGCACCTGCAACAATAATAGATGCTCTGCAAAGTGTAGAGGTAACATCCTCTGATGGGAGCCGGGATGGATTTCAACTCAGCTTCTCAATTGGCCGCAGTGGAGTATCAGATGCCTACGAATACCCCCTGCTTGCTAATCCATTGATTAAAGCATTTAATCGGGTTATAATTATGGTGTCGTTTGGAGTGGTTCCCAAGGTGCTAATTGATGGAATAATCACTCATCATCAAATAAGACTCAGCCCCGAACCAGGCAAATCCACTCTTAGCATCACAGGCGAAGACCTAAGCGTCATGATGGGACTAAAAGACAAACAAAAAAAACACCCCAAACAAAGCGCGGACAAAGTAGTTAAAACAATTATTGGGGCGTATTCAAAATATGATTTAAAAGACGATGTGATTGCCCCTGACTCCGCACAAGAAAAGGAGCACGTTCAGAATGCATCAGATTTGAAATTCCTTCAGGAATTAGCAACTAAATATAAATATGTATTTTATGTGGAGTCAGATAGCCAAAATAAAAACAGGGCCTATTGGGGACCTCCCGACCGTGAAGGTAAACCGCAACAAGCGCTTTCATTTAATATGGGGGAGGAGACCAATGTGAATTCTATTAATTTCCAAATGAACGCCCTAAATCAGAGCGCATTGAAAGGAAAAATACAAGACACCGAAAAGGGCGAAAAAATGGATATCCCCGACGAGACAAATTCCGATACCGCATTTGCAGAACAATCGGTGGATAAACAAGATTCAGACAACCAAGTAACTATACAATTACGTGAGAGCGGGCTTAGCATGCAAGAAGCCAGAATCAAAGCACAAGCAGAAGCTAAACGCTCAGCCGATGCGCTAACAGTTAGCGGTGAATTAGATTCCATGCTCTATGGTGATGTACTAAGAGCAAGACACCCCGTGACACTACGAGGCGTAGGGCAAGCACACAACGGACTATACTACGTCAAAAGAGTCACACACTCAATTAGCAAAGGAACCTACAAACAAAACTTTACCCTTAGCCGCGAAGGAACAGGAACCACAATAACAAAGGTGGATAAAAAAACATGAGCAACGAAGAGCCCCAGAGATTTTTTGGCAAATACCGCGGAACCGTAACCGACAATAAAGACCCCGAAAAACTAGGCCGCATACAAGCCAATGTTCCAGCCATTTTTGGCGAAGATAACTCAGACTGGGCACTGCCCTGCACCCCTTACGCAGGCGCAGGCGTAGGATTATTCTGCATACCCCCCATAGGCGCTATGGTTTGGATCGAATTCGAATCCGGCAACCCCGAAAAACCAATTTGGACCGGAGGATTTTGGAACGAAGGTGAACCCCCCGACGACTCAGCAGACCCCGAAATCAAATACCTAAAAACAGACAACACAACCATCATACTAAACGACAAAGAAAAAAGCATAACCCTTGACACCGAAGATATAAAAATAATTATAAACAAAGACGGCATCGAACTAAGTAACAGTTCCCAAAAAATCAAAATAGGCTCCTCAAGCGTAACAATAAACGACGGTGCACTAGAAATAATATAACTACACCAACAGTTACACAAAACTAAAAATAAACAACAAGTTACCCAAATATAACAACAGATCTAAAAATACCCAAGGTAACCTTCCAAGAAAACCAAAACGCTTGGCCATGCTCTAAGCATATATTCTATGAGATTACAACATTTGGCATTTATTGTGGTGTTGTTTTATTTTTGATGTTGTGGGCTATTTGTTGTCCGATTTTTTGGGGGTTGGCGGTTGTGTTTATTTTTAGGGTGTTTACGTTGTAGGTTAGGGGTTCGGTTTGGGTGCTTTTGTATAGGTTGGGGTTTTGGGTTTTTAGGGTGTTTGTTAGTTCGGTTATTATCATGTTTTGTATGTTTGTTTGTTCATGTGGGCTAAAGCCGTGTAGGACGAGTTTGTCGATTTTAACGTTGATTTTCATGGGGCCAGTTTCCTGTTAGGGGTTTTTCCATTTTGGTGTATTCGACTTGGGCAGCTCGTTTTATGTGTTGCATGTTTATGGGTGTGTTTTCGTTTGCGGCAAGAAAAGCGCTGTAGAGGGCAATGTTGCGTATGTTTCCGCCTGCGATGCTGAGTTTGGCTAATTGGGTAAAGTTTAGATTTTCAGTGGGGGTTTTTTTTGGGAATATGTGTTGCCAAATTTCGAGGCGGCTTTTTTCGTCGGGGAAGGGAAAGTTTATGATGAATTTAAGTCGTCGGATAAAGGCGGGGTCTAGGGTTTCGCGCATGTTGGTTGCTAGGATGGCTAGGCCGCAATAGTTTTCCATACGTTGTAGTAAGTAGTTGATTTCGATGTTGGCGTGTCGGTCGTGGCTGTCTTTTATTTCGGTGCGTTTGCCAAATAGGGCGTCGGCTTCGTCAAAGAAGAGTATGGCGCCGGTGTCTTCGGCGGTGTCAAAGAGTTTGGAGAGGTTTTTTTCGGTTTCGCCGATGTATTTGTTCACGACTGCGGAGAGATCAATGCGAAAGAGGTCTAGGTGGAGTTCTTGTGCGATGACTTCGGCGGCCATGGTTTTTCCGGTGCCGCTGGATCCTGAGAAGAGGGCACTTATGCCTAGGCCGCGGTTGTTTTGGTCTTCAAATCCCCAGTCTTCATAGACTTTGGGTCGTTGGGCGACGTGGATGATGATGTCTCTGAGTTGTTGTTTTTCGCGTTCAGGTAGCACTAGGTTGTTGAGGTTGGCTTTGGGAGTTATTTGTTGGGCAAGTTCAGAGAATTTGGGGCGGCAAACTGCACAGGCGGATTTCCACAATCGAGTTGTCACATCTAAGTCTTCATTGTTGTGTAGAGTGGCGTGGTTTGTTGCGGCTTTGATGGTGGAGGCGTTAAAATTGAATTGGTTTACTAGAATAGAGAGAGTATTTAGGAGGTTGGGGGTTTGGGGGTTTGTTAGGTTTGCTAGGTTTGTTTGCCAGAGTTGGCGTTGTTCGGTTTTTAGGGGTTTGTTGACTTGGAGGGTTAGGGTGTTTGGGGGGGTTGGGTGACGATCTTTTGTTGCTAGAAAAATGTGGCCGTATAGTTGTTCTATGAAGCGCAGGGTGGCTTTTTGGGTTTGGATATTGGTGGTGGGGGTATCATCGGTTGTAATGATTAGGCCTGCGCCAAACAGGGCGGCTTCGCGGGTCCAGAGTTGGGCTAGTTGGGTGGTTTCTCTGGGTTTTTGGGGGATTAGCTCGGCGGGTAGTTGCCAGAGGGTTAATCCTTGGGTGGTGAGAGCGGTTTGGGCGATGGTGAGTTTGTCGGTTTGGTCAATACCACAGAGTTGTATTATGGTGAGTTTTTCTTTGTTGTAGTTGTTGTTGTGCCAGGTGGTTTGGATTTGGTTTGCGATGTGTTGGTGTGATTTGACGGGGGAGTCGTTGTTGTTTGGGATGGGTGTGATTATGCCTTGGAGTTTGGTGTCGAGGTAGAAGACGCCTTTGAGGTAGTGCAGGATACGTTCGGAGATGTGTAGGGGTGTGGTTGTGATGGAAGTGTTTAGGGTGGGGTTGATTTCTATGAGGTGGAAGCGTCTTAGAGGCGAGGCGGGTGTGAGGGCGCTCCAGTGTGCGTTTGGGAGACAAGTTAGGGCTAGGCCAAAGGTGGGGTAGGTTATGTGGGGGTTGTTATTGGCTTCTGCTATGAGGGTTCTAATCTCGGATTCTAGTTCATAGCCAGCGCATAGAGCAATCAGTTGGGCTTCGAATTGGGATAATCCAAAAAGATACTGTAATGTTTCAATAGAGGGCACTCCATCAACGGTATCAGTCTCAGAGTTAATTTCATTGGGGGGATTTGTGTTTTCGATTTTGGGAGGTTGTTCATAGGGGTGGCCGATGTAGTGTTTGAGCAGGGTTTTAACTTGGTTAATGCTTAAGGTCAATGAGTTTGGGGGGGGTTGTAGTTTTGTTTTATACATCGCGGCACCGTCATTATTATTGGGAGACACTTGGGAGACCTATTTTTTAGTTGGGGGTTTTTGTTGTAGGGGGTTGATATGTAGTATGCGTTTGTCTACTTGTTTGGAAGTTTCTGGTTTTTTGGTGCTTTCAAGGAGGATTACGCTAACGTGGTATGCGACTGAGAGGTGGTATTCGGTTTGGGCAAATGTGGACCAGAGTTTGGTTAATTCTTCGATGGAGAGTGATTCTAGGCTGATTTTTAGGGATTCGGTTTGGCTGGCAAGATTTGAGGCCGCTATGAATTCTTCGCCTTCCGGTTTGAGTTGGGCAATTGTGTCTATGGTTTCTTTGATTTTGCGTTTGGGGATGATGGCGTTTTCATGTAGAGCGATCATGGCGCTAGACAGCATCAGCTGAGCCTTTAGTTCATGGGTAGATGCGGCGCTAAGCAGGTAGTGTAGATCAAGAGCAAGAAGAGGTTTTGAGAGCATACGGTTGCCATTTTGGTGTATGGTGGGTAAATCGGCGTTACGGTAGGCGATGTTTGGGGTTACTTGGTAGAGAAACAGGTTCAAGATATCATTGTCTTTGGTTAGGTTTTTTAGGACAGTAGCAGGTGTGGAGGTGCTAACATCAACAGAACCACCGTCAAGTACACTTTGACTCTCGCGTAATATTTCACGGATAACTGCAGTTGCAGTTGCTATAGCGCTATAATCACTCATTTAATTTTTCTCCGATCTTTGTTTGAGATAATCACTAAGAGACAAAACAGGGGCAGGGGGCAACTCAACCGGTGGCTCAGGGGCTCTCACAGCATGAACCTCGATGCGACCAATATGTATGGTGACAGTGGTTTCAGGCTCTTTAGAGGGGGACTGGATCTTAGCAGAAAATGGGGTATTCATCGGAAGAACAGGTTTAGGCGGCTTTGCCCTAAGTTCACCGGGGGTATTTTGTGTATCAATGTTTAGGGGTGTTACTGCAATTGGAGGCGGCAGGGGTTTAGGAGAAACCAAAGACACCGGATGCAGAGAGGGAATTGGTTGAGGTGTTTTAGGCTGGTTCACAGGTTCAACTATGTTTTCAGAAACATCCAAAGAAGAATCCGCCTCAAGACTAGGGGAAGATGTTTGTATCACGTCTTTTTGGGCAGTGACAAGGGGTACCGGACCATTTTTGGAACCCAAAGAGACATTAGAAATTTTTTCAGAAAAATCCCCGGAGCGATGTTCAAGAACGGCGTTTGTCACATCCGCAAATTTGAGGCTGTAATCTTCAAAGTTACCTGCAAAGGATGAATCTATAGGTTTGGTTGCGGGGTTGATTTCAACTGCGGCATTTGTATGGGTTTGCTCTGCATCAATTGGGGGGTTAGAGTTTTTTTCGGTTATGTTTGTTTGTGCGCTGGTTGGTATTTTGGGCAGGGTTTCTTTAGGTGGATATGCAGAATTCCAACGATCCCCCAAAGAAGATGCCAGTTCAACAGACTGCTCGTTTAATGTTTGTTTGTTAGGTGCCAACTGCAGAGAAGCCTTTTGGGGTCCAACTATAGAATCTGCGGTAGCACGCTCAAGTTCTCTGTTGGTTAGCTCGATTATCTGTGTATCAACATCCAGCTTTGGAGACTTAGCTAAAAAAGTGCCAGATATCTCCTCAGAAGAGTCTTGAGTAATTTTTTCTTCAGTTGAATCAAACACCATATACTTGGGCGAATTTGGCGGCTCTTGAGGCACCAAATCAGGTCTCAACCCCTCATAATTAACTGAATCAGACACAGACCGAACAGAAGAAGAAGAAGAACCCTCAACTGACAAAGAATCCACTACTACCACCGCTTTAGAAGAATCAACCAA
>JGI24705J35276_12238148_pt1 | contig 16569 bp, 17 predicted proteins | sample TergutNt197P4_FD_35276 | JGI IMG/M metagenome (IMG submission 35276) | reverse complement strand
AAGTAGACGATGAAGAGATCAAGGCGATGGACAAGAACATGTTCATAATACCCTTTGTCGGTCTCATCATCGGAATAGTCGCATCTATAATCGGACTGGTTTTCGATGGGTTAAGGGCCGGAGCGATGGTCTCGATCGCGGTGTTGGCATCGGTATACATTATGTCTAAGTTCCTTCACTTCGACGGGCTTGCTGATTTCGGCGATGGGATGATCGCCGGCGGGGACAGGGAAGGCCGCATCAGGGCTCTTAAGGACACAAGGATAGGCGCCGGCGGATTAGGTGTTGTGTTGGTGGTCGTGTTGGCGACGATCGCCGCATATAACGGGATCTGGACGGCATTCATGCTGGCGGCAGTTGTGGTCATTGCGGAGGTATTCGTCAAGAACGCAATGGTGGCCGCAGCGGCATTCGGAGAACCCGGGAACGGTATGGCATCTGAACAAGTGAGGAACACAAATACCTCGACGCTGCTTCTTTCGACCATCTTATCCGCAGGGCTGGCTTTCGCAGGATATCTGATAATGGGGCTCATTGTATCAATCGTCAATACAAACGGGATGTGGTCAACTGTGCCCTTGGTATCAGCAGTGATCCTCATCGCGGGTGCCGCCGTATCTTCTATATTTGTAGGATGGCTCATTGCCTACCTGTCGAATAAGAAGTTCGGTTTCGTGAACGGAGATGTTCTGGGCGCGACCAATGAGATATCGAGAGTGCTGATTCTATTCGTTGCATTACTGATAGTTCAGTTCTACACTATTCCGGAATGGCCGGGATGGATAATGGGATTCTTCTGAGGGCACATGCAGGCGCTGGTCAATGCCGGTGGGAAGGGCACCAGGATGGGCGCGTGCGGGATAGAGAAACCAATGCAGGTGATCGGCGGGAAGCCGGTCATCGGAAGGGTGGTGGACGCGCTCCGGGGCTCCGACAGGATAGACGAGATACTGGTCTCGGTGAGCGATAACACCCTGAAGACGGAAAAATACCTGAAGGAGACAGGCGTGGAGACGATAATGACATCCGGCGAGGATTTCGTTGAGGACCTTCACGATTCCTTCAAGGTCCTCAAAGGGAGATACGTCCTCACCTGCCCGTCAGACCTCCCCTTCTTCTCGACCAAGGAATTGGACAAGTTCATTTCAGCGTTCGACCCGAAGAGGATGGAATCACTCATCGCTCTCGTCGACAAAAAGGCTTATGAGAAACTCAACGTCAAACCTTCTTACACCCGAGACTACTACGGATCTGACTGGGTGGTCTCAGGCGTCTCCATCATGGACAGGGAGAAGATCCTCAGGGGAGTATATCTTCAGGAATTCTTCTACGAGACAGACTGCATGGGATTTGCCATCAATGTGAATACGCAGGAGGAACTTGACCAAGCGCGTAAAATAATAGAATAGGCAAACGCGTGCACCGTTTCGTAAGACAGATGTCAATCGAAGTTCATCAGCTTACGGTAGATCTCGTGCACCTTGTCCAGCAGGCCCATGCAGGTGACCTCTCCCGCACTTTGTATTATTGCGGCGACGGAAGACCCTCCGCAGCCGACCCCCTCCTTGATATATCCCCATTCATAGGCCTGGAGCCCTTCGTAGGGGCTTGAGGAATAGTCCATGTTCACGTAAACGATGGGGATGTCCGGCGAAATGGAGTCCATTATCTTCGCCATACTGGAATTCGGGTCCTCCATCAGCCACCTGGTGGTGCCTTGGAATATGTTCCCGACGATGCTCGGGTCCAATTTGACCGCCGCGGCTATTACCGCCGCCATCTGGGTCCCGCCTCCGACGATAACCGGGACCTTCTTTGCGGCACCAATAATAATGCCGACGTTAGCAGGCATCATAGGGTCGCCTACACATTCGATCGCTCTAAGAGGGTCGTCCGACAGGTCCCCGATCCCGATGCCGGCGGCTTTCAGACCTTCCGTCACCGTTCTCATTTTGAGTTCTCGCGGGTTGTTCGGCGAACTGCTGCTCACAAGGTTCTCTTTGACCACCCCCATCGCGAGAAGGACGGCAAGCGCGGTCGTCGTCCCGCCTGCGCAGCTCTCGCTCACAACGACGAAATCCGATCCGTGGGAGAGCATCTTTCCGAGGATGACTCCGTTGTCGAATACCTTCCTGACATTGGATACCGATCTACCCGATGTAACATAATTCCCGCACTCTCCTTCCATCTCTATGCAGGGGAGGTTGGGCCGGACCCTGCAGCCTCCGTTGACAATGAAGAAAGGCATCCTGGAGATCTCCAGCGCCGCCTTGGTAAGGGTGGCGGGAGTCGGTATCCCGCCGGGGTTGATCGGTATGCCCTTCATGCAGACCGTCTTTCCGAGGACCAGAAGTTCCGCATCCGCCGCCGGAGTGAACATGGTCAGTTCCGGCGTGTCCCCGGCGTCGGATATCCCCGGGATGGTGGAGGTCAGCGTATTTGCGACAGTACAGGTAAAGACCCCTCTTTTCCCCCAGATCCTGGAGAGTATGTTCTTCGCGATCTTCTCATTGCCGTATATGCTAAGCGAGGGCGGCAGTTCCATATCAGACATAGATTCACCTTATCTCATCAGCCGGGGAATGACCTGGTCGAGAGGTATCAGCTCTCCCTTTGACATATCCGTCTCTATGTTTGTCCAGAATGGCACCTTCATAATTATGTGTTCGCCTGTGACGCAGGACGTTCCGTGGTCGACGAAATAGACGATGCGTTCCGTGTCGCTGAAATATCTTTCCATGAGGCGGTCCGTCCTTTCCAGTATCTCGATCTTTTTGTACGGGTCCTTCTGGTGGCTGTACTCATCTACCTCATCGATGTGCAGGAAGACGTTCCCGTGCTTCAAAGCCTCTTTCGCCTCGGGGAACCTGTCCTCCACGTTATTGATGAGGCGTATGTCATGACCCAATGATGCCGCTACTCCCAGCGCCGTCGGGCTGTCCGATATGGCGGTCATCTTCCCGATGCACCCGTACGGGGGATACTGCATGGTGTATCTGCCGCATCCCCATGGGTAATCTGTTATTCCCTTCATCTCCTCGGCAACTTTCATCACAAATCTGCCGAGGTCTCCCGGTACCTCCTTGAACGGAGCATCGACCGGCGGTGCCGGAAGATCCGGAATATCATCGCATTCCATGGTGATGACAGCTCTGCCGTTAAGGAAGAATTCGATCTGCGGGTCGTATTCCCGCAGCATGTGAAAATTTCTCATCATCGCCGCCATGAGATTGTCGCAGAAAAGATGGGCGTGATAGGACCAATGTATCATTCCATCCTTTATCTCAGCCGGGCTCATCCTGTATGCCGTCCTGTCGCCGGATATGTCCATGCCGAGCCCCATCGCCTCCAACACCGCCCTCGGCAATTCGGGAGGGTGGCCGGTAAAGAATTCATTCAGGAAGAGCTGCGTGTATCCTCTTCCCGTGGTAAAGGACCTTCGAGGGGCTTTCTCATACATGAAGGGCATCTTCGCCACTTCGTATGGCTTTTTCCCTCCGAGGAGGGGGTGAGGATCATCTTCCATTCCGTCAAGAAGAACGAATAATGTGTTCATTGTATCCTCTTCAGTGCTATCGCCGCCTGTCCGACGGAAATTCCCCCGTCTCCGTTGGGAATGTTCTTGTGGAATATTAATTCGTGTCCCGAGTCCTTTGCCAGCTCTGAGAATATTTTGCAGACCTGGGAGTTGTATGAGACCCCGCCCGTGATGCCGATAGCGTCGATCCCCTCGGAATCGGCGGTCTCGATCGCGCTTTCGGTGAGACATCTCATCACATTGTAAACGATGGAATATGCGGCATCAGCAGGAGCGTGATCCCTGATCCGGGAGAAAAGGCCGACGGTCCTCACTTCCCCGCCAGATATCTCCGTCTCAAAACCCGGCACCAGTTTTCCGGACGCAAGAAGCGGTTCCAGCTTCATTGCGGGTTCCCCGTCGTATGTCCGGACCGAACAGATCCCCAGCGAGTACGAGATCGCATCCATCAGCCTGCCCATCGATGAGCACCTGACGCTTCTATACATCATCTTCGTCAGAACAGAGGCCTCGCTTTCGCTGAAAGAGGAATTCTCTTCGCCGTTCATGACATCGATCGCAAACCTCAGCCTCCTCAGGTCGTACAACGCCTTCTCGGACCCCAAAAGGGGTATGCCTTCCAGCTTTGTTACTCTGGAGAACGAAGATAGGTCCGATGAGAGGACCTCCCCTCCCCAGGCGGTGCCGTCGGTCCCGTAACCGCTGCCGTCAAGGGTCAGCGCGACAACGCTGTCCGTTCTGTTATCGGCCATAAGCGATGCGGCGTGCGCCCAATGGTGCTGCACCTCCATAATTTCCGAATCGAACTCCTCTGAGAGTCTTTTCGCGACCCCTCTGTTGATATATCCAGGATGGAGGTCCATGGCTATGATCTCCGGACGGCATCCCAGCAGCCCGATATGTGTACGAACGGCCTCTTCCAGATAATCCGCCACTCCTACGCCTTCCCCGTCGCCGATGTGCTGTGTGGGGTGTATCCTCCCGTCGGCGGCTATGGATCCGGTAAGGTTCTCCTGCGCTCCCACTGCGACCGCGGACCCCTTCAATGCGATCGGGATGTAAGACGGGATATGCCCTCTGGATCTCCTTATGAAGAATGTGTTCTCCCCGAACATCCTGAGCACGCTGTCGTCTGCCCGGTTCAGTATCCGCTGGTCGTGGATAAGGTACATGTCGGCGCCGAGCTCCATTATCTCCCGGTCATCAAGTATCATGGGTTCGCCCGGCGCATTCGCCGATGTCATTATCAGGGCGTCATCGTCCAAACAGCTGAAAAGAAGGTGCTGAGCTCCTGTATACGGCAGGAAGATGCCGATGTTGTCAAGTCCCGGAGAGACCAGTTCGGCGGTATCAGAATACCTTTTCCGGATCAGCACGATCGGCCGGTGGGGCGATGTCAGATTTTCCATCTCCTTTTCCGTCGGGATGCCGTACCTGCGGACGGCATCCTCATCCCTCACCATCACCGCGAAAGGTTTCTGTCCTCTCCCGTACCAGTCCCTGAGCTTGGGGACATTGTTCAAAGCGCAGCATATGTGCATGCCCCCCCAGCTCTTCATTATGCCTATCCTGCCTTCCGACAGTAAGCGGGCGAACCCCTCTATCGGATCGCCCGGGATCTCCGCGCCACTCTTATCGGTCAGTTTGTAGGCGGGCCCGCATTTCGGGCAGCATACTGTCTGATGGTGGAACCTTCTGTCCTCCGGGCTGTCATACTCTTTACCGCAGTCGGGGCATGGGCCAAAATCTTTCATTGCCGTCGATGGACGGTCGTACGGGAGACCGCCGAGAAGAGTGAATCGCGGTCCGCAGTTGGTGCAGGATGTGAAGGGATAATCCGATCTCCTTCCTCTTTTCATATCTTCAAGACAGTCTCCGCATATTGCCGTGTCCGTCGGGATGGAGACTCCCGATGAACCCTTTCGGGATGGGGATATCAAAAAGCTTCCCGTGCGTGGAGCGGGCAGTTCGATCTTTTCTATCTCATCCAAATGTGCCAGCGGAGGAAGGTCGGATAAGAACGAACCGAGGAATCTTTCCCCGTCCTCTATATCGACCGTTACATCCGATCCGTCGTTCCACACTATTCCGGAAAGCCCGAGCTTCGTAGCTGTCCTATAGACGGCGGGCCGAAATCCCACCCCTTGGACAACCCCTTTGAATACTATTCTCATGGTATTATCATAGCGCGCCGCACCCTTTGGCGGCCTCGATGCAATCGCAGTCGCTCTTTCCTATCTTAGGGAGGCCGAGCTCAAGAAGCCTCAGCACCTTCGCGAGACACTCGTTCATGGTCTTGACGACAATATCTATGCTCACATCCTCATCATGCCACACGTCGTAATCGGTCACTGTGGCAAGGCTGCAGTAGCAAATGCCGAGCTCCCTTGCAAGCTGGCACTCCGGCACAGCGGTCATTCCGATTATATCGCCGAACTGCCTGAACATATTGCTCTCGGCCCTGGTGGAGAACCTGGGCCCCTCGATGCACACGTACGTTCCGCCGAGGTGGCGTCTGATACCCATATCTTTTGCGGTATCCATGAATATCCCGTTCAGGTAGTCGCAGAACGGGTCCGGCATCGAGATGTGTACGGTTCTTTTGTCAAAGAAGGTATATTCTCTTTTCTTCGTGAAATCTATGAACTGATTAGGAATGACAAGGTCTCCGGGAGCATACTCGATCTTGAGGGAGCCCACTGCGCATGCGGATATCACGTATTCGCATCCTAGCTCTTTCAGCGCCCACATGTTGGCCCTGTAGGGGACGCTTGACGGAGGGTGCTGGTGGGACCTTCCGTGTCTGAACAGGAACGCCACCTCGACGCCCGCGATCCTGCCGATCATTATCTCGTCGGAAGGTTTGCCGTACGGAGTGTCCGGAAAAACGGTCTTTATTGTCTCAAAGGAGTCTGGGTTATATATTCCCGTACCGCCGATGATAGCTATTCTTGGCATGTTTGGGAATTCTTGTAAGGGTATAAAAAGGGGGTCCTCTTTTGAATTGAGCGGAACCCATTAAGACAGACCCAAATACTCCTTCTTACAATCGAATGGTTCTCAGTGGAAAGGCACTTTTTTGTTGAGAACCCTAACGCAATCACGCCGAACCATGAACTATCCTCCCAGTTGCCATTGCTTCGTAGGCGAGCGAGTATTCATCGGCGAGTTCTTCTTTGAACTCTTCCAGAGTGAAGACGATAATGTCTATCGGAACACGGGAGTCTTTCAATGCGACTCTTGTTTTGGCGCTGCGGATGAGCCTGCTCTCCTCTGATTCCTTTACAAGTATCAGGTCGAGGTCGCTGTCGTCCCCGGCTGTCCCTTTGGCCACCGAGCCGAATACAATTATGAGTATCGGCTCGATCTTCGTTCTCGCCAACTCAATGACCCTCTCCGCCTCGTTGTAGTCAAACATGTCCTTATTTGTCTATAATCAAAGATTTATAAAACTTGACGCCTAACACAAGAATGCGGTTTCATATGAAAAAAGAATGCAGGTACGCAGTTCTGACACGGGGTTGCCATATCTCAAGACAATGCAGATAAAACATCACGAAACCGACTGGAACAGAAACAGATAGAGCAAAAACGGTGCAACATGGCAGAAGAAAAAGAGATCGAGACCCTTTCGAAAAAGGAAATGTACGCCCTGCTGCTGAAAGACTATGAAGAGTGCAGGGACGAAGGCAGGGAATTCTATCTGAAGGAACTCTTGGAAGAGCTGAGAAAGGACCTGGAGTCAGAAGACCCGCGGTAACTTTCACTTGAGCAGATGCTTGATCATTTCGTACGGGGTGTCGTTAAGCGCCTTTACGATCTCCTCATCGGTAAGTCCGGCGCCCCTCGCGACGATCGTCGCCGTCTTCTCATCCATGAGGTTGCCGATGGTGTGTGCATCTGAGTTTACCACCATCTTCGCGCCCGCCTTTCTGGCCATGCCCGCCACGTGCCCGTTGGTGATGTTGTGGAACGCGCGTCCGGTTATCTCAAGCGCGACATCGTTCCTTGCGGCGAACTCCGCCTCTTCTAAGGTTATCAGGCCGGGGTGGGCCAGTATATCGACGTTGGGACTCATCGCGGATCTCAGGTTCGTGCCATGGGGCACCGGCTCGGACACCGTCTCCCCGTGCACAACCACGATTTCGGCGCCGAGGGCCTTTGCCCTCTTCGCCATCGCGTCTATCTTCGAGGGCGGAACGTATGTCAGCTCCACTCCCGGTATCACCGTTATGTAATCGCTGCTGAGCTCGGCGGCCTTCACAAGACTGGGGACGACGAGATCTATGTTCGTGATGTCCACATGGTCCGTTATCGCAAGGGCGGTGTGCCCCAACTCCTTCGCGCGGTACACAAGCTCCGACGGCGTCAGGTCGCCGTCGCTGAATATGGTATGGGTGTGAAGGTCTATCCTCATTTTTTCCTCTCCGCAAGCTTTTCGTAAACCTTTTCCATCGGAAGCCCCGACTTCTTTACCGCCACCATCACGTGGTATATCAGGTCCGCGAGTTCCCAGGCTGCCGCATCCTCATCCTTGTCCTTGAGGGCGAGAACGAATTCCCCGGCCTCTTCCACGACCTTCTTGTACATCTTGTTCTCGTCTGAATACAGGACGCAGGTGTAACTCCCTTCGCGGGGGTTGTCAAGGCGGTCTTTCAGTATCCTTCCCAACTCGGGGATGATATCCATCGTTTCGTCGAGGGACCCGTACAATGTCTCATAGAAGCATGACGGGGAACCGGTGTGACAGGCGGGGCCGGTCTGCCTTACCCTTACCAGCAGAGTGTCGGCGTCGCAGTCGGTCTGTATCGAGACGATCTCCTGGACGTGTCCGGATTCCTCTCCTTTCTTCCACAATTTCTGCCTGCTCCTTGACCAGAAGTGGGTATAGCCGGTGCTTTTCATGAGTTCGAAAGCCTCTTCGTTCACCCATGCCACCATCAGGATCTCGTTCGTGACATTGTCCTGGATGACCGCCGGCATAAGCCCTTTCTCGTCGAATCTCAGGTCGGTCATTTTACTTGAACCCCTCTGTCCCTCAGGTAGTCCTTGACCTCTTTGACGGTTACCTGTCTGTAGTGGAATACAGATGCGGCCAGTGCAGAGGAGACGTTCGTCTGCGAAAATACCTCGTAGAAGTCCTCCAGTTTGCCGCACCCTCCGGATGCCGTCACCGGTATCGTTACCGCATCCGCGACGGCTCTGGTCATGGGGATGTCGTATCCGTTCTTCACTCCGTCCGCATCCACCGAGGTCAGGAGTATCTCTCCGGCACCGAGGTCCTCCATCTTCTTCGCCCATTCGACCGCATCAAGACCTGTCGATCTTGTGCCTCCGTGAGTGACGACCTCCCAACGGCCGCCCGTCGTTTTTGCATCGATCGCGACTATCACGCACTGTTTTCCGAACCTTTCGGCCGCCTCGGTTATCATTTCCGGGTTCTTCACGGCGGCTGTGTTCACCGACACCTTATCTGCACCGGCGTTGAGCACCTCATACATTTCGTCCGCGCTTCTCATCCCGCCCCCGACCGCCAGGGGGACGGACACCTTTTTGGCGACCTCTGAAACAAGTTTCAGTCTGGTCTGCCTGTTCTCCAGGGTGGCCGAGATGTCGAGGAGCGTTATCTCATCCGCTCCCTGTGCGCAGTATTCCTCCGCCATGAGCGGAGGGGAGCCTATATCTTCTATATCAACGAAATTGATGCCTTTGACGACCTTCCCGTCCTTTGTGTCAAGGCAGGGTATGATCTTTTTTGTTACCATTCAGTTCACCTTCGGTCTGTCTTTTGTGCTGAGTTCCGCGTTCCTCGGTACGGTGGCGTTCTTCAGCGCCGTGCCTAATGCTTTGAATGTCGCTTCGACTATGTGGTGGTCGTCGAAGCCCCTTATCTGTACAACGTGCAGCGTGATCCCTGAGGACATTGCGAAGCTCCGCATGAAGTGGTGGTACAGCTGGTCGGGGCAGTCGATGTCGGCGAACGGCCTGTCTATGATGTCCACTGAGACCATCACGAGGGCATCATCCATCGGGACCACGACGGTGGACATCCTTTCCACCGGCCTGTCGTCAAGAGCTTTCTTGAAAGCGGTCCCCAGCGTTATCGCCGCATCCTCGACGAGGTGGTGGTCGTCATCGCCGGAGGCTTTCATGCTGACGTCGAAAGAACCGTATCTAGCAAAGGTCTCCACCATGTGCTTAAGGAACTGTACGTCGCATTTGACATCATATTTGCCGCTCCCGTCAATGTTCAGTTTTACTGAGACGTCCGTTTCCCGCGTTTTGCGTTCCAACTCAACTGTCCTTTCTGCCATATATTGCCAGAAAGACGCGGTTCTATAATAAATATGCTAAAGCGGAGCCGTCAGCGGGTATGCGGACGCATGACATAGACTATGGCACCTATCAAGAATTCCGTTGTTTGCCGAATATTTTCGGTCGCATTTGATAGGGAAAAGGGATTCACAAATTATATTGGAATCATTAATTGGTTTTTCTTTCCTCGTCGATGTCTTTCCACCCATATCTTTCAAGCGAATGTATGAAGGATATTGCGAACAAAGGGTAGTGCTCAACGCCGCTGTCATCGACGTGGATGTTTGTGTTCTCAAAGATCATACCTCTCTTCACGCCGTACGTCGGAGACATGACGCTGTATATTGCTTTGGCCCTTTTGTTGTTGCCGGATTTGACCTCAATCACCGCCGTGTCCCTGTCCATAGGTATGATGAAATCGGTCTCAAGTTTCTTTGTCGCGAAATAGAACGGAGCGATGCCTGTCTTCACCAACGCTTCGCACACGGCGTTCTCTGCCACACCGCCTTTATTGGCGTAGGTGTCCGCATTCAGTATCGACCATGCCGCTTGGGGGGCCATCATACCCATCAGCAGCCCCGTGTCATGGAAAAACAGTTTGAACGATGAATAATCCGCGTTCCATTCAAAGGGGATCTGGGGGTCTCGAAGATTGAAGCACTGATTCACGAGGTAAGAGTCCACTAACCATCTTACGGGCGAACCGTAGGTCTTTCCGTTGGCGTTCGAAGTGCCGTCTACCTGAGCATATATGAATTTCTTATTGTCCTTTGCAAGTTGGTTGGGAATCGACCTGAAACACTCGGCCGCCTTGGATTTGTCTTCTTTCTCCGCATATTTACCAATGTCTTCGAGATACATCCTGTTGATCCTTTCCTGCTTCATCCTGGCTTCATAAAAACTGCGGTCCTTTGAGAACCCTTCCACCACTTCAGGCATCCCGCCGACGACCAGATACTCGCGGAACCTGTCATCGAATGTTTTCAGGATGAAATCATCAATGGGCTCTGTCTCCTTGATGCACTTCGTTACATATTCGATGTGTGTCCCTTCCATCCCGGTGGCCCATAGGTATTCCTCAAAATCCAGGGAATACATTGTCATTATGTCGACGTATCCTACAGGATATGAGGTATCCCTTTTGTATTTCGTGCCAAGACTGGAGCCCGAAGCGATGACGTGGTATCTTCCATCGTCAGTGAAGGGTTTCAAAGAGGTGAAGGCACGGGGGCAGAGCTGCACCTCATCGAAGAATATCAGTGTATCTTCTGGCACTATTCTCACTTTTGGATACGTCATCCTCAGTTTTTCAATGAGGAAATCAGTCGATATATCCCCCTCGAACAGTTCTCTTGCTTGGGGGGTCGTCTCGAAATTGACATGGAGAAAATGCTTGTAATTCTTTGAGAATCTGGTGACGGAGTATGTCTTCCCCACCTGCCTTGCGCCAAAGATCAGCAGACATTTTCTATTCGGAGACTTCTTCCATTCAATGAGCTCTTCCTCTATTTTTCGCTTCATACCGATTCTCCATACACCCAGAGTAGTTATGTTTTTTTGATATTAATATTTTCGGCACGAACTTTAGGGTTAAAAATAATATTTTCGGCACGAACTTTAGGGTTAAAAATAATATTTTCGGCACGAACTTGTAAGTGTCTCATTCGGCGAACCACGGCCTGTCCCATTCCCACGGCCTTATCTTTTCAGTGTATAACGCAAGCCCGATGACGGCACCCGCCGCCCCCAGTGCGCTAAGCGTCCCGCAGTCGGATTCGGAGGTGACCCCCCCGGACGATATCACTCTGTGGGGACATCCCGATATGAACTTTCCGGCCTGATCCGCATCGATCCCTTTCATCTGCCCTTCCACGCTCACGTTCGTGTTGAGTACGCCGCCGAGAGGCAGGTCTTTGATGATATCGAACATTTTCTCTACGGTGACATCGGAAGAGCCCTGCCAACCGTTCACCGCGAGCGAACCGTTCTTGGTATCCATTCCGACCATTATCCTTCCAGGGTGTTCATCCGAGATCATGGAAAGCCAGTCCGGTTCTTTGATCGCCTTTGTGCCCACGATCACTTTATCTGCGCCGTATGAGACGAGATCGTCCACCAGGTTCTCCGACCTGATCCCGCCCCCTATCTCCACGGGCACGCCGCATTCTTTGATTATCCTTTTGAAAATGTCGATGTTGTTCCCCTTTCCGAATGCCCCGTCCAGATCCACGAGATGGAGGTACGGGGCCCCCTTCTCGACCCAGGACATCGCGGCGCTGAAGGGATCGGGAAGCGTTATCTTACGGCTGCCTATCTCCCCGCCGACAAGCTGGACCACCTGGTGATCGAGCACGTCCACGGCGGGTATGACGATCATGCTTCCTCCAAGATGCATTTGATCGCATTCAGGAGATCATTGTTCATTTCTTCGGTGCCGACCGTGAAACGGACGCAGTTCTCCATCCTTCTCTTGCTTCCGAAATCTCTTATCAAAATGCCCTTTCTCTTCAGAGCGTCCGTCAGGGCCGAGTGGTCGATGGGGGACCTTGCCAAGATGAAGTTGGAATCGGATGCGAACGGGAGGAAACCCAGCTTCGAAAGGCCCGACTCCAGTTTAGGTCTTTCCGTAAGGACCATCTCCCTGCTCCGTTCTATGAAATCCTGATCCTTCACCGCTGCGATAGCGGCCCCCTCGCTCAGACTGTTCAGGGAATAGGGGATCTTCACGGAATTCATCATGTCCGCGATATCCTTGTTCGCCACAGCATAGCCTACTCTTAACGCGGCCATGGCGTAGGCCTTGGAGAACGTCCTGAGCACGATGATGTTATCGAACTCGTTGACCCTGGGTATCATCGACCTGTTCGAGTACTCCCCGTACGCTTCGTCGACGATCACGATGCCTTTGAACCCGGCCAGCACCTCTTCGATATCCTTCTGTCTGAAAGAATTCCCCGTCGGATTGTTGGGGGAGGCGATGATCACTATCTTCGCTTCGGAAGATATGATATCGCCGACGTCCAGCTGGAAATCCTCCGTCAGTTCGGAGAACATGACGCTGCCTCCGTTCATCTGCGCGAAATAGTCGTACAAAGTGTACGATGGGTACGGGACGAGGCAGTTGTCGCCCCATTCGGTGAATGTTTTGAAAGAGATGTCAAGCACCTCATCCGAACCGCTCCCAACGACGAAATTATCCATCTCAAGGCCGTAAAGGGACGCGAGAGCGTACCTCAGGTTGTCCGAATACGTGACGGGATAGTCGTTCAGGTCTATCTTCTGTTCTTTCAGATATCTCATCGCCGCCGGATTGGAGCCGAGGACATTGGTGTTGGTGTCGAGCCTGACCATATCCTTGACTGCGCCGGGGCTGTAGTATTTCTTGAATCCTCTGGTAGTGCTTCTCATGATGTCCCTTGAGGCCATCACTCCACCAGCCTGTCTATCGAAAGCGTGAGTATGCCCTTTGCGCCGAGCCTCTTGAGATCGTTCACCGCTTTGTAGACATCCTTGGAAAGGATCACGACATGTACCGCCACCATCTCATCGTTCCCGGCTATGTTGAGGACGGTCGGCCCGCCTATGCCGGGAAGTATATCCTCAACAAGTTCCAATTTGTTCACCGGAACGTCCGCCATCAGATATTTGCGGTCCTCCGCCGCCATGACGCTCTTTATGGAAGCGACCACGTCGCCGATCTCCGAGCCCTTCTTCTTCAGCGCCGCATCCGATGAGTATACTGCGGCCTGGGAATCCATGACCTTGGATACTTCCGCGAGGCGGTTCGTCTTGAGGGTGGAACCGGTCGCGACGAGGTCCACAATGAGGTCGGATATGCCCAGATAGGGCATGATCTCCGCCGCGCCGGATATTTCTATCACCGTTACTTTCTTTCCCTTTGATTTGAAGAATTCCTTTGTCAGGTTCGGGAACGTTGTCGCCACCTTTACCCCGTTCGGAACGTCGTTCATGCTTTTGATCCCGGAAGATTCCGGGGCGGCGACGGAAAGGCGGCAGTATCCGAATTCCAGGTCCGTGAGTTTTTTTATTTTGTATCCTGACTCCGCGGCGAGGTCCTCTCCGGTTATGCCGATGTCGATGGCCCCGGTTGCGATGAACGCCGGAATATCTTGAGCGCGGACGAACATTATCTCCACATCCTGATCCTTCGCCGTGACGCAAAGTTTCCTTCCCCAGTCCTCTCCCAGATCTATTCCCGATTTCAGCAGGAGTTCAATGGCCCGTTCGTTGAGCCTTCCTTTGTTGGGGACAGCCATTTTTATCGACATAAGCAGACCTCTATGTTGCAAATATAAAAAGGTAGTAGATAAGGTTTCACGTTTTCGATCTTCTTCCGACGGAGAACATACGGTATGAAACTTCACTGTAACAGGTCTTGGGCCATGGATAAATGAGAGCTCAGCAAATGACCGCCGAAAAAGAGAATAATTGCCGAGCGCAGATGCGCAGGACCGTTCGCCGGTTCTCAAAAAGCGCAGACGCGATTACTCACTTCAATTGTGATCTCAACAATTCCGTATATGATGTCCGATATGAGGTCTCCTCGAACTGCTTTTTACCTCACCGGAACCTTTCTTTTCCGACAGAAAGGGATCCAACTCCTCCGCCGTGTACTTTCCGTCGAATCCTTTCAGTCTCTCCGAAAGGTCCGGTGTCCGAACCTATGCAGGCACGGGTTCCAATCGGACCTTCAGAGGAGTCCTTTTGCCTTGAATAACTCCGCATTGAGAACGGACCCGCCCGCTCCGCCCCTCAGGGTGTTGTGCGAAAGCGCGAACATTTTGTAGTATCCGTTGCCTTCCCTGAGCCTTCCGACGACGGATGCCATCCCCTTCGCCCTTTCCGGGCTTCCGGCGAGAGCGTCGTATACCTGCTGGGGCCTGTCCTTCTCCGTCCTGACTATTATCGGTGCTTCGGGCGCCGAAGGCAGTCTGAGCGACTGTGGCTCCCCCCGGAATTCCGAGAGGACGGAAGCTATCTCCTTCAGCGAAGGAGAGGAATCCAATTTCAGGACCAAAGACTCCAGATGGCCGTCGACAACAGGTACTCTGGCACAGTTGGCCATCACCTTGAATCCGGCGGGTCGGAAGCCGTCCTTTGAATAGCCGCCGAGGATCTTTGCAAGCTCCTTCTCCATCTTCTCCTCTTCTTTGTCGATGAACGGGACCACGTTCCCCACCGCATCAAGCGACGGGACGCCAGGATACCCTGCGCCGGAAAGGGCCTGGTAGGTAGAGACGAACACTTCCTTAAGCCCGAACTTCCTGTCGATGGCGAAGAGCGGCATGGCTATTCCGGTCGAAGAGCAGTTGGCGTTGGTCACGATGTAGCCTCCGTTCCCGTAGGTGTCCTGCATTTCGACCGAAGCGGCATGGTCCGGGTTGATCTCCGGTATCATTATCGGGACATGTTCGTCCATGCGGTGGGAGCCGGCGTTGGTGAAGACCGCCACTCCTTTCTTCGCAAGCTCGGATTCGGTGGGCCCGGCGAGTTCTGACGGTATCCCGGAGAATGCGATCCTCGCGTTCTTCGAGATGCGGCCGATGTCCATGGTCCTGATCTTCGCGTCCATCGTTTCCTCGGAGAACTCGTGATCCCTTACCTTCACTATATCCCCGAACCTCTTCCCCTCCGATCTTTCGGACGCATAGAACCCTTCCACTTCGAAATAAGGGTGCCCCTCAAGCATCTGTACGAACCTCTGGCCGATGGGGCCGGTTGCTCCGAGAACGGCGACGCTTATCCTGCTCATTTGATACCTCTTCTTTGGATATGGGTCATCAGCTATTTGTGTTTATTATGTTTTTGGAAGGATCAGTTCTTTTTTGTGCGGGAAGCATTTGCAAAAAAATGAGGTCGTGGAAGCCTGCACAAAGAGGAAGGCACACAACGATCATAAACAAACGGACATGTCTCAGATCCGTACTTCTCGTTACGGTGTGTCGGAAACGATGATGCATGTTTTTAATCTCTGATGCCGATTACGGAGCATGGACCTTGTGAAAGAAGGATTCGGCAAATACCCTTCGCAGGAGAAGGTCGCAAGACTTCTCCTCAAACAGGGGATAAGGGTCGAGAAAGGGATAGCATTCTGCAACAGCATCGAGCAGTCCGATGCCGCGATCGCAAGGGCCGCGGGTGTCGACAGGAGAGTGGTGAGGTCCACTCTCGACAGGATATCGTCGGTCCCCGAATTAGATAGGGTATTCTCCAAACTGCAGTCGATGTCTTTGCTTGCAAATGTCGCATCAGAGATCGGATGCACCGCGCTGGAGATCATCCCGACTGATGCCACGATCCCCGGGATAGTGGCAGGGATAACCGATGTGATATACAGGGCCGGCCTTTCAGTGAGGCAGGCGGTGGTGGATGATCCGGGGGTGAGGATGGATTCTCATCTGATCATAGTGGTGGACGGGGTCGTTCCGCCTGAGTTGTTGCCCGCAATAAAACAAAGCAGGGGCGTGCACAGTGTGATACTGCGCTGACGAGAGTGAAGAACGCAAAGTTAAACCTTTATTCTTTGTTATTAAGACAGAGTGCGTGAAAAAGTATCTTTTTTCGGTTAGTATTATATATCTCCATTTACTTCCTTATCCGTACACGAGGTGCTCCAAGCACATTGTGGACAGGCCTTTCGCAACCTGCGAAGAACGTACCCGTACAACGATGCGGACGATACGGGCGGGACGGGA
>JGI24705J35276_12238150_pt1 | contig 16577 bp, 15 predicted proteins | sample TergutNt197P4_FD_35276 | JGI IMG/M metagenome (IMG submission 35276) | reverse complement strand
CTCGGCTTTTGGTACGTGTGTTGGATCAGCTTCAAATATTTCTTGGGGTCAAGTTCTTCCCATTGCGGCAAGGACAACGAGGTCACGGAAGGATCGACCTTCCATTCGCACAGCGGCAGCTCGGCGCACAGCTTGTTCATGCTTTTCAGCACATCCACGCACACCGGGTAATGGCCGCTTTGGATTTGCGGCCATTTCCGCTCCAGCAAACGGAAACAGGGTTTGGGGCCTTGGGCCAGCATACGCAAAGCGGCAAGCCGCGTTTGGTACGATTGGCGCACGCAACCGGCGTCTTTGCAGGCATTGCGGACTTTGAGCCAATCCCTCTGCTCCATCCTGTAGCCCACCGGATCGGCAATGTATGGGGCCATTTGTTTGTAAGCCGCCGCTATCTCGCTCATGCTGGCTTCCGGATCGGCAATGCGTGGGTTTATCGGTTTATAAACCGCCGCCATCTCCTCATCCAGCTTCGACAATTCCGCATCGGCACAGATCATCTTCTCCACCGCTGTGCTCGCCTTGGCGCAAGCAAAGCCGGCGGCTTGGGCGGGAAGCGAAAACCCTACCGACAACAAACCACACAGTATCAACACAACACTTTTCATCTCGATCCTCTTCTTTATGGATTCAAGCAGACACAATGTGGACGAAGCGGTTGCCAACACCATCCGGCAGATCAACGTCCACACCGTAAAAGGACACCCTTGCCGTCATCGCCGTTCGGGTGCAGAATGGTGATTTTGCGCAATTTATGCTTGCCGCCATATTGCCGCATTGTATCTCTCTTTTATGAGACAGTACAGTGCTAACATGGCCTGGTTTGCGGGTTGAGGAAGGCATGCCGGCGCGAGGGTGGAGGAAGTCGCCTGGCTGCTGTAGCCGAAACAAGCCGGAAGCTTGAGTTGACAGTGGGTTCCCGCAAGGGTATCTATTCCACAGTACAGATGCACCGTCCGAATATGCTTTGCCCAGACCTCTGAGGCGAACAGCAAAGGAAATCCCACAATTTGCCGGAGTCGAAATTATGAAGAGAGCCCTTTTCGGTTTGATCTGTTGCCTGCTTGTTGCCTCCGGGTGTGCAATGGATCGGAGCGCGCAAAACAAGATGATCATCAATGAAGCAAAAAAACTCAATATCACTGCCAAGGAAACCACCAGGGGCGTGGAGATTAATTTTCCGGAGGTGCTGCTCTTTGATTTTAACAGCGATCAACTGCGGACCGACAGTCAAATTAAAATGCAGGAAATCGCGGCCATCCTCAATAAGCAGGGCATAGACAGCCGCGGACTGGCGGTCGAAGGACATACCGATAGCTTGGGCACCCCTGAGTACAATCTTATGCTTTCCCAACGCCGGGCCGAAAGCGTTGCCCGCTCGCTCGTCTTCAGTGGCGTGGCCAGGGAGCGAATGAAGGTCAAAGGCCTGGGCATGACTGCGCCCATCGCCGCCAACACTCATCCGAACGGAACAGACAACCCCGAAGGACGGACCAAAAACCGCCGAGTAGAGGTCATCGTCGAAAATTGATGCAGGATTCGATTCCCGCACATCTCAGGCACTTTTTGCTTGATCGGTTGCCATTCACGTCATCGTCGGATCCGGCGTTTTTCTATCTGACCAGTGCCGCGCGTGATGCGAAAGACCGGCTTGGCGCCCAGCTTGGACAACATGGGGCTCTCCTCTTTCTGGCTGGTCAGGGCGGCAGAGGTACGACCGCTCTTCTTCGATATCTAGCCGCCAACAGCCTCGGCGGACGCCAGTGGTACAGTATTGACCAAGCCCGGCAAGACGATGCTCCCAGCCTGTTGGTTTCGGTCCGCCAAACGCTGGAAGCGCATGCCACGAGCCGCCAACAGCACGGTGTCCGCCAGCAACCACCTCCGGTCATCGCCATCGATCATACTGACGAGCAGAAGCCTTCAGATCTGGCCGAACTCCTGCAATGGCATGCGGTGAGCACTCGGGCCTGTCCCTGTATCCTCCTCTTTGTTGGGACCGAGCCGCTTGCATGCTGTCGCGCCGCGGCCCCGCAAAGTTTTGCCAGGCGCAAGGTGGCTGAAGTTACCTTGCGGCCGCTCGTCAGCGCGGACACCGGTGCGCTCATCAACCACCGGCTACGCCACGCTGGCCATCAAGGCGCGCCACTATTCACGCCCGAGGCTGTGGAACAGATTCAGACGCTCTCTGATGGCCTCCCGAGAGACATTCTACATCTTGCTGATATTGCTCTCTACCTCGGGTATCATCTCGGCTTGACAACGATCGATGGCGCCTGCATCGATAAGGTGGCCAAATATGTACCCACCGCATCGCCAACATCACGTAAGCGAGCAGATACACCGGCTCTGCCGCAATCGGGCCATCTTGCCTTTCGCTGGCTCGTCCTTGCTCTTGTCCTCCTGATCGGAGTTGGGATCACTCAGTGGTTGATTCAGGATACTCCTGAAGCTACAGTCGCGAAGGTGATCGAAGCCTCCCCACCGGCCTCGACAGTGATACCGGCAGATAAACCGGTTGACAGCGATCGTCCCGACATCGTGACCCCTTTGCCACCTCAGCCTCCATCTCAGCCGGAACCACAGCCCCATGCCCCCTCTTCCGACCTGGCGGGCCAGCCTGATGCGGCTTCATCAGAGTCCCAGGGCGAAGACGCCGCTCTCATCGACAAGCCAGCGGACAACTTCGCCCACGATTTGGTTATTGATAATGCTGTCAAGCAACTGCAGCGGCCAGAGAGTCCTCCCGCCCCCGCCCCCGCACCACCACCGGCCAAAGCGGCGCAACCGATCACGGAACTCCTACAGGCTGTGACCGCGGGCGATCGCGACCAGGTGCAGCGCCTCCTCCATGCCGGTCTTTCGATTGACAGCCGCAACGATTTTGGTGATACATCCCTGTTGACCGCCGTCTGGCATGGCCGGAAGGAGGTGGTCAATGACTTGCTCAAGCTCTCCCCGACCATCAATTATCGTAACAAGGACGGCTGCACCGCTCTCTTTTTCGCCGCGGTCAGGGGCCATGCCGCCATTGCCGCAACACTGCTCGACCATGGCGCCCAGATCGATTTGGCCGACCGGGATGGCCGCACTCCCTTGATGGCGGCGGCCTGGAATGGGCATGCCGAAATCGTCCAACTGTTGTTGACGCACAAGGCCGATCCCAATCGTGCCTCCCGTGAGGGGTGGACGTCCCTCATGTTTGCCGCTCTCAATGGCCACACCAAGATCGGCGCGGCTCTTTTATCCCATGGCGCCAATCCCAACGCCACCAACCGGGATGCTCTTGACAGCCGCCTGTTGGCCGAGAAACATGGACATACCGACTTCCTCGCCCTCCTGCCTTAGGGTAATATCATTTTCTATTTTTAATGAAAAAAATATTCTTATTTTTTCATTAAAATTCAATATGTTATTATTGTGACCTGCTGCATTGGCACGAGGAAATGGTATAACTTCGGGTAAGAAACGACGATGCAGGACAAGAAAAAGGCCGGAATCCTTGATTTCTCGCGGAACTTCCGGCCTTTGATGGATGCCAGCGGATTGAGCTGGACTGTATATTGGCTCCCCGGGAGGGACTCGAACCCCCGACAAGGCGGTTAACAGCCGCCTGCTCTACCAACTGAGCTACCGAGGAATGGCGCTCTTCGTTAATGGTCATGCCGTGGGCACGTCCATTTCAAGACTGGCTAAATAGCATAGAGTCTTGAGACCGTCAAGAAAAAGTTGCGGGCGGATTGCTCCGTGACAGGCCCGCGGAGACCTCCACGCCGGTTCAAAACACCTGGCCGCGGATCAGGCAAACCGCGGCTTTCGGGGGGAATCGTAGCTGCCCAGGAAGAGCCGGAGCGGGGCCAGGATTGGATGATTCAATCCCGGCGCAGGAGCAGGGCCGCCCATTCCTCCTGATGGAGCCGGTCGAGCGGCTGCCAGCCCAATTGGCGATACGTACGAATAATGTTGGTTTCCTGGTCGCCGCTGAGAATGCCGGCCAGCACCAGGTGTCCTCCCGGTACGGCCAGGCGGGTCAGAGTTGCGGCCAGCTCGACCAGCACATCGTGGACGATGTTGGCGCAGATCAGGGGAAACGACCCCTGGATCTGGTCCACCGGGGTGATGCTGACCGTAACCTTGCCGGCAAAGCCATTGTTGGCGATATTGTCTAGGGCCACTGCCACGGCGTCCGGATCGTTGTCGATGGCCACCACCTGCTCGGCGCCGGACAGGGCGGCGGCCATGGCCAGGATGCCGGTTCCGGTGCCGACATCCAGCGCCTCCCGGCAGTGGCAGGCTTCCAGGCATTGCCGGATCAGCGCCAGGGCCATGCGGGTTGAAGCGTGCTGGCCGGTGCCAAAGGCCATACCAGGATCCATTTCGATGACCATTTGGCCCGGCTCGGGCTGATAGTCCTCCCACGAAGGCTTGATCACCAGGCCGGGAACGATCTCGATGGGTGTAAAATACTGCTGCCAGCAAGTGGCCCAGTCCTGGTCGGCGAGCAATTGAGAGGTGGGTTTGCTTACAACACAGCCGTACAGGGCAAACAGTTCGCCCATCTCTCGCTCGACCCGGGTCAGGAGGCTGCTCGCTTGATCCGGACCGGCGGGGTCATCGTCGTCCAGTTGGAAGAAGCCGCTGATCAGTGCCCCATCCTCGTTTTCCGGGCTCTGTTCCACCCCGGCGCCGCTGAGTACCCCCATGAGATCGGCGGCGGGTTCCAGCAGGGGATGGGGGCAGAACAGGGTAATCTTCAGCCATTGGGGTCTGGTTGCAGATGTCATAGTCTCATTCTTTGAGGAAAAGGGGATGGCCGTGTTGCTGACCCTTTTTTGTTTGGCGTACTCTGATAAATATACCCCGCTTTCGGCACGGCAACCATTTTTTCCCGCTCTCCTGCCGGCCGGGCAGGCTTTTCCGGCCGGGTTTTTGGTGGTCAATAAGCAGGGCCAATCAGGGGAATTGATGATTGACAAAACATTGGCGCCGCGATTAATTAATTTTTTATCGATTAGTTCCAGCTGGCCGAGGTTTCGCTGCGGTGGCAAGAAAGAGGAACAGGACGCCGAAACAGCCTTGACCGAAGCTCCTTGACCCATCGCTTTTCCATCGTTGTTGATCTCGCCTCGTTGTGCTCCAGGATTGTAGCCATGATCGACACCCCGGGCCACCACATCGTTTACGGTGAACTGCAGGATTACCTGACCGGCGAGATACTGCCCGACACCGACGATGAACGCATTCGCCAGGAGTTGGCCCGATTGCTGGTGGAACGGCTTGGCTACGGCAAACACGAACTGGAGCCACGGCTGACCATCGACACCTGCTACAACGGTATTCGGACCCAAAGCCTGATCGAACTCACCGTCCGCGTCGAAGGTCTGCGACTGTTCATTGTCCGCTATGGCCCCGGCTCCCTGGTCACCAGGGAAAAAGCGGCGATTGCCGCTGCCCGTCTCCTGGACCCCGACTATTGTATCCCCCTGGCCGTGGTTACCAACGGCCGGGATGCGGAATTGCTGGAAACGGCGCGGGGCAAGGTGCTGGCCACCGGCATAAATTGCATCCCCGACCGCGGCCGGGCGGCAGCGCTGGCCGGCGAATGGGTGTTTGCGCGTTTTGCCGACCCGGAGAGGCGGGATCAGGCCTTGCGGATCCTCAATGTGTTTGATCAGCAGGTCTGCTGTTGCGAAAATCGCAGCCGCCACGATGCCTGTTGAATACATAAAGAAACCAGATGCCGGCCTTGCCTTTGACAGCCGCCGCCACCACGATCAACCTTCACCCCTACGACCACCATGGAGAAAATGCACACCTGGAGCAAGACAAGCTGGCAAAACCATCCCGCCCTGCAGCAGCCGAACTGGCCGGACAAGGAGCGATTTGATCAGATCGTTGAATCGTTATCTCTGTTGCCTCCCCTGGTTTTTGCCGGAGAAATCAGGGACTTAAAGGCATTGCTCGCCAGGGCGGTCAAGGGGGAGGCCTTCCTGCTCCAGGGCGGCGACTGTTCCGAGGAGTTTTCTCGCTGCACCGCACCCAACATCCGCGAAAGCCTCAAGGTGCTGCTGCAGATGGCGGTCGTCCTCACCTATGCCGGTAACAAGCCGGTGGTCAAGGTCGGCCGCATTGCCGGCCAGTACGCCAAACCGCGCTCCAGCGATACCGAGAAGGTCAACGGCATCGAGATCCCCAGTTACCGGGGCGACATGGCCAACTCTGCCGATCCGGTGCTGGAGGCGCGCATTCCCGATCCGGCGCGGCTGCTCACCGGGTATCATCTGTCGGCGGCAACCATGAACCTGCTGCGGGCCTTCACCCGCGGTGGTTTCAGCTCGCTGCACCGGGTCCAGGCCTGGAACCAGGAATTCGTCAAGCAGTCACCCATGGGACGGTCGTACGAGCGCATGGCCAAACAGATCAGCAATGCCCTCAAGTTCATGGAAACCATCGGCATTTCCACCGACATCCCTCAGATGAAAGAGGCCCAGTTCTTCACCTCGCACGAGGCCCTGTTTCTCGGCTACGAACAGGCCCTGACCAGGGAGGACTCGGTGGCCGGCGGCTGGTACGATTGCTCCGCCCACCTGCTGTGGATCGGCGACCGCACCCGCCAGCTCGACGGCGCCCACATCGAGTTCTTGCGGGGCGTGCGTAATCCACTCGGCATGAAGGTCGGCCCCAATTACGATGCCGACGACATCCTGAGGATCATCGAGCGGCTGAATCCGGAGAACGAGCCCGGCCGCATCACCCTGATCACCAGGTTCGGCCACAAGGCGATCGACAAGCATTTGCCGCCCCTGCTGCGGACGGTCAAAAAATCGGGCTTCAACGTGCTCTGGACCTGCGACCCGATGCACGCCAACACCTTCGAATCCGAGTCGGGGCGTAAAACCCGTGATTTCGAGAATATTCTTTCGGAGTTGCGCTGCTTTTTCGAGCTGAACTGGATGGAGGGCACTGTACCCGGCGGGGTCCATTTCGAATTGACCGGAGACGACGTCACCGAATGTATCGGCGGCGCACGCCAGCTTTGCGACGCCCAGCTCGGCCAGCGGTATCTCACCACCTGCGACCCGCGGCTCAACGCGGAGCAGTCTCTGGAGATGGCCTTTCAGATTGCGGAGATGATCCGCAGCAATTGAGTTGGTGAATCTTACAAACTTTTAAGGCGCTTAAAAGGGGCGGCCGCTCAGGAGGCGAAGATGGCGGCGATTTCGTCCCGGGAGGAGCTGTCGAGCAGCCGCTGCCGGTTGGCGGGCTGCTTGAGGATCTTGCTGACCATGGCCAGGGTCTGCAGATATTCCCTGGCCTTGCAGGCCGGAGAAAGCAACACGACGAACAGGTACGCGGGCCGGTTGTCGATGGCGTCGAAGTCGATGCCGGCCTTGCTGCGCCCGAAGCAGAGCAGGATTTCGTCGAGTCCTTCGAGCTTGCCGTGGGGGATGGCTACCCCGTTGCCGAGCCCGGTCGAGCCCACGGCCTCGCGTGCCATCAGCGCATGAAAGAGCGTTTCTTCGGTGAAGCGGCCGCAGACCGTGGCGGCTATACCCGCCAATTCGCGCAGGGCGGCTTCTTTGGTTGCTGCCTTCATATTGAGCAGCATGGCGTCGTGGAGCAGCCTGGGCATGGCGGTTCAGGGGGTTTGTCTCCGGTGTTTGACCGGAAGAATTTTTAATTGTTCCCTGTACTTGGCGACAGTACGTCGGGCAACGGCGATATTTTTCTTGGCCAGCAGTTCGGAGATCTTGCTGTCGCTCAACGGCTTGGCCGGGTTTTCGCTGTTGACCAGTTGGCGAATCCTGGTCTTGATCGCCTCGGCCGCCACCGAATCACCATCCGGGGTGGCCACCGCAGTACTGAAAAAGTACTTCAGCTCATAGATGCCTTGGGGGCAGTGCACGTATTTGTTGGATGTCACCCGGCTGACGGTCGACTCGTGCATGCCGATGTCCTCGGCCACATCCCGCAGGATCAGCGGTTTCATCGCCGCTGGTCCCTGCTCGAAGAAATCCCGCTGAAATTTGAGCAGGCTTTCCATGACCCGGTAGATGGTTCGCTGCCGCTGCTCAATCGACTTGATGAACCATTCGGCATTTCGCTTGTTTTCGCGCAGATAGCTCCGTGACTCCGGCGTAAGACTGTTTTTCTGCTTGAGCAGTTGTTGATATTCGCTGGAAAGCTGCAACTGCGGCAATCCTTCGTCGTTGAGCTGGATGACGAATTCGCCGTCAATCTTGTGGACGAACACATCCGGCACCACGTAGTTGGTCTGCTCGTTGCTGAATTCGTTGCCAGGGTAGGGGGTCAACTCCTGGATGATGGCCACCGCCTCGTGCACTTTTTTGAGCGGTGCCGCGGTTTCCTTGGATATCTGGGCGTAATTGCGGGACTCGAGCAGGTTCATGTGCTGCTCGACGATCAGCCAGGCCAGGTGATGCTCCTGGTCGAGGCGGTCGAGCTGCAGCAGGAGCGATTCGCGGATGTCCCGGGCGGCGACTCCGGGCGGATCAAGGCTTTGCACCAGGCGCAAGGCCCCTTCGGCCTCTTCGGTGGTGCAGTTGCCAAATACACAAATATCTTCGATGCCGGCCTCCAAAAATCCGTGCTCGTCGAGATTGCAGACGATGAAGGTGGTCAGCTCGACATCCTGCTCGGTCATGGCCAGGTGGGTCAACTGCCACTGCAGGTAGGCAGATAAACCTGGGGTGACGGAAATGAAGTCGAACAGGGAAGGGGCGTCGGACGGCGGGGCTTCGTAGGAAAAGGAGAGGTCCGAGTCGAAGGTGTTGGTGTAATCCTCCCAATTGACCTCGGCGACGCTGGCCGGGTCGTCTCCCTTGATCCGGTCGGTGACCGTTGCTTCAGCCTGGTAGGTGTTTTCCTCCGCGCTGAGCGCCTCGGGATTGACGGCCGCCTCCAGGACGTTCGGCACCTCTTCCAGCATGGGATTCTGTTCAATCTCCGCCTGCAGGGCCTCGGTGAGTTCCAGACGGCCAAGCTGCAACAGTTTGATGGCTTGACGCAACTGCGGCGTCATTACCAGTTTTTGTGCCAGCTTGAGGCTTTGCCTGAGTTCGAGGGCCATGGAGAATCGGGTTTATTCTTTGCTGTCTTGCTCTGCCTGGCGATGGGTCACATGGTGAAATGGTCGCCCAGGTACATTTTCCTGGCCACCGTACTTTGAATGATGTCGTCGGCGCTGCCACTGGTGAGAATCTGACCGCTATTCATGATATAGGCAAAATCGCAGACCTGCAAGGTCTCTCGGACATTGTGGTCGGAGATCAGGATGCCCAGGCCCTTCTGTTTCAAGTCGCGGATAATATCCTGGAGATCGGCCACCGACAGGGGGTCGACCCCGGCAAAGGGTTCGTCGAGCAGGATGAAGCGCGGCTTGGTGGCCAGGGCCCGCATGATTTCAACTCGCCGCCGTTCGCCGCCGGACAGGGCATGTCCCTTGTGGCCAGCCAGGTATTCCAGCTTCAGTTCCGCCATCAGCTCGCCGATCCGGTTGTTGATCTCGTTGCGCGGCAACCCCAGGGGTTCCAGGACGATGCGGATATTTTCCTCGACCGTCAGTTTTTTGAAGACCGACGGCTCCTGGGCCAGATAGGTGATACCGCGCGAGGCCCGCTGGTGGATGGGCAGGGCGGTGATGTCTTCTTCGTCCAGGAGGATGGCGCCACTGGTCGGGCGGATAAAGCCGACGATCGAATAGAAGGTGGTGGTTTTGCCGGCACCGTTCGGCCCGAGCAGGCCGACCACCGAGGAACTGTACACCTGCACATTGACCCGGTCGACCACCCGCCGTTCGCGGTACTCCTTGATGAGCCCCCGGGTTTCGAGCACAGAGGTTCCGGTCATGGCTTTTGCTTGGATTCTGGGTGAAGAATAGCCCGAACCCGGTTGTTGGCGCCGCTGTCCGGTTCGACGACCGACCGTTTCTCGTCAAGGTAGTAGACGATGGTCTTGCCCGACACCATGTTCTGGCCTTGCCAGGCCCTGGCATTGCCGCTGAGGATCGCCTTGCGTTCCCGGGCGAAATAATCCATCCGCTCACCGGCGCCCAGCCAGTCTCCCCTGCTGATCTTGACATTGCCGGTACAGATCAGCTTCTCCACCTGGTTGGCGGGCTGATCGTTTTGCTGTCCCTGCGGGGGCGCGCCTTTGTTTTCGGCATAGAACACGCTCATCTCGTCGGACTTGATGGTGAGGTTACCTTGGCGGGCATCAACCTTGCCGCTGAACACCACGGAGTTCTTGTTTTCCTGGGAGACCATGCGGTTGGCTTCGATGCTGATCGGCGGATTCGACTCTTCGGCCGCCGCCTGGCGGATGTCCGGCGGCAGGAGAGAGGCGGTCAGCATCAGGGTGGTGCAAACGACGGCGTGAAAACGGCCCATGGCTTGGCCCCTTGGTCAAGATGAAAAAAGGTGACTACCCTTTTTTGGGTTTGTTTTTTGCAAATACTTTTTATGATACTGGGTTCGAGGATGAATGTAAAGGGCCGGGATCGAGACGAGTTCCTTTTCTTTGGCAAGGAAATAGAATAGTTTACACCGAGGGGAAGCAGCGGTACAATAGCCGATTGCATTGTAACCAGCCTGTGATGAACGGATTTGAGCACCGCAAGCAGAGGGGGAAAATACATGATCCGTGAAGAAATCGCCAAGGCCAAGGTTCTGGTGGAGTCGCTGCCATATATCCGCGAGTTCAGGGAAAAGACCGTGGTGATCAAGTATGGCGGCCATGCCATGGTCGACGAGGCCTTGAAGCGTAACTTCGCCCTTGACGTTATCTTGATGAAGTACATCGGCCTCAACCCGGTGATCGTGCACGGCGGCGGTCCGCAAATCAACCGTTTCCTGGAAAAAATGCAGGTCACCCCCAGTTATGTCCAGGGCATGCGGGTCACCGACGGCGAGACCATGGACGTGGTTGAGATGGTGCTGGTCGGCAAGGTCAATAAGGAGATCGTCGGCCTGATTAACCATTGCGGCGGCAAGGCGGTCGGTCTTTCCGGCCGGGATGGCGATCTGGTGCAAGCCTGCAAGCTGACCATCCAGGGTAAACCCACGGCCGAGGACCAGCCGCCGGAGCTGATCGACATTGGCCGGGTCGGCGAGGTGACCCGGATCAATCCCGAGATCCTCACCGCCCTCGACCGCCAGGACTTCATCCCGGTCATCGCCCCGGTCGGGGTTGGCGAGGATGGCCGCGCCTTCAACATCAATGCCGATCTGGTGGCCGGGGCGATCGCCGCTGAACTGCGCGCGGTCAAACTGATGCTGCTCACCGATGTCGAGGGCGTGAAAAATCAGATGGGCGAGTTGATTTCCACCATTTATCGCGATCAGATCGACGATCTGATCGAGGCCGGGGTGATCAAGGGCGGCATGATTCCCAAGGTCAACTGTTGCAAGGCGGCTCTGGACGGTGGCGTAGCCAAGGCGCACATCATCGACGGCCGTCAGGAACATGCTGTTTTATTAGAAATTTTTACCCGAAAAGGAATCGGGACGGAGTTGGTGGCATGACAAACGCAGAATGGGCAACAAGGGGAAATAAGGTGTTCATCGGTACCTACAGCCGTTTTCCGGCGGCCATGGTCAAGGGGAGCGGTTGCCGTCTCTGGGATGCGGACGGCAAGGAGTATCTTGATTTCCTGGCCGGTATCGCGGTCTGTGCGCTGGGGCACTGCCACCCGGCGGTCACCGAGGCCATCCGCCGCCAGGCCGGGGATCTGGTCCATATCTCGAATCTTTTCCACACCCTGCCGCAGATCAAGCTGGCTGAGTTGCTGGTCAATAACAGCTTCGCCGACCGGGTGTTCATGTGCAATTCCGGGGCCGAGGCCAACGAGGCGGCGATTAAGCTGGCCCGGATCCACAGCGACGAGGGCCGCTACGAGATCATCTCGCTGGCCGGCTCGTTCCACGGCCGGACGCTCGCCACTGTGGCCGCCACCGGCCAGCCCCGGTTCCACCAGGGATTCGAGCCCCTGCCCCAGGGATTCGTGCATGCCGAGTTCGGCGATCCGCGCACCATCGAGGCCCTGGTCTCGCCCAGGACCTGCGCCATCCTCTGCGAGCCCCTGCAGGGCGAGAGCGGGGTCCGGCCCCTTGCGCCCGAGTATATCCGGGCAATCCGCGACATCTGCGACCGGCACGGTCTTTTGCTGATCTTCGACGAGGTCCAGACCGGCCTCGGCCGGACCGGTACCCTGTTTGCCCATGAACAGTTGGGGGTAAGGCCGGATATCATGACCCTGGCCAAGGCCCTGGGCAACGGTCTGCCCATCGGCGCCATGCTGACCACCGAATCCATCGCCGCCTCATTGGCCGTGGGCTCCCACGCTTCCACCTTTGGCGGCAATCCCGTGGCCGCCGCTGCCGCGGTTGAGGTGCTCACCCTCATGCTGGCGGACGGGTTCATGGAGTCGGTCCGCGAAAAGGGCGCCTATTTCATTGACAAACTCCAGGCGGTTGCGGCCCGCTATCCCCGGCTGGCCGAGGGCGTGCGTGGTCGGGGGCTGCTGCTTGGCCTGGTGTTGACCGAGAAGGGGATCGAGCACGGCACGGACATCGTCCAGCAGATGTTTGAGCAAGGGGCGCTGATCAACTTTGCCGGCAACAGTGTCCTGCGTTTTGTGCCGCCCTTGATCGTCAGCACGGCTGAAATTGATTTGCTGATCGACAAACTCTGTCTGGTGCTCGACCGGCTGGCCTAGACCGGCCGGTCGTCTGCCGGCGCAATGGATGCCGTTTCCCTGGTGGCCGTGGCCATTTCTCTGGCCATGGATGCCTTTGCCGTTGCCCTGGCCGCCGGCGCTGTCCTTCATCCACTGTCCTTCAGGCCCTGTTTCCGCCTGGCCTTTCACTTTGGCCTCTTCCAGGCGATCATGCCGGTGATCGGCTGGCTGGCCGGGCGCACGGTGCACGCCTTTGTCGCCGCCTGGAGCCATTGGATCGCCTTTGCCCTCCTGGCCTACATCGGCGGGCGGATGATGGCCGAGGCACTGGAGGGCAGGAAAGAGGACGCCCAACCCGTTGACCCGAGCCGGGGCCTGGCCATGGTGGCCCTGGCGGTGGCCACCAGCATCGACGCCCTGGCGGTCGGCCTGACCCTGGCCATGCTCGACGTGGTCATCTGGATTCCCTCGCTGGTGATCGGTCTGGTCGCCTCCGCCTTTACCATCCTGGGGCTCTTTCTCGGCACCCGGGCCAGCGGGCGCTGGGGCCGGTGGGTCGAGGTGGCGGGAGGCGCCATTTTGGTCGGCATCGGCCTCAAGATCCTCCTCTCCGCCCTGTTCTTTGCCCCGGCATCCACCCCAACCGGGTGACCCGTTTTGCCGTCGCCCGGCCGGCGCGGCACAATGGGGGACTTGTCCGCGAAATCCCTTTGCAACGATCCCGTTTTCTAGTATGAACTATATTTTCACAGGAACGGTGTGGTGCCTTGAAAGGCCCGGTATCCTGGCGCCGCGTTTTGGCGCCGCCGCTCCCGGATTACCTTTGGACAGCACTATGAACGACCATCTCCTGGCCTTGGGCGATTTCTCACGGGAAGCATTGCGCTCCTTGATCGATCGGGCCTTAGCCCTCAAAGCCGACCGTAAGCGGGGCGTCCGCCGCCAACCCCTTGCCGGCCGCACCATCTGTCTGTTGTTTGAAAAACCATCGACCCGCACGCGGGTATCGTTTGAGTCCGGTATGTACAGCCTGGGCGGTCAGGTGATCTTCATGTCCGCCAAGGAATCCCAGTTGGGGCGCGGTGAGCCGCTCAAGGACACGGCCCGGGTGCTCTCCCGCTATGTCGATGCCATTGTGGTCCGCACCTTCGGCCAGAACGTGGTGGAGGAGCTGGCCCGGTATGCCACGGTCCCGGTGATCAATGCCCTGACCGATCTCCATCATCCCTGCCAGGTTCTCAGCGACCTGATGACCGTGCTCGAGGTGAAATCCACCCTGGACGGCGTCAGAACCGCCTGGATCGGCGACGGCAACAACATGGCCAACTCCTGGATTGAGGCTGCCTCGGTTTTCGGCTTTCCGCTGACCCTGGCCTGCCCGGACGGCTTTGACCCCAACGGGCACATCCTGGCCAAGGCGAGGGCGCGCGGCACCCAGCCGATAACCGTGGTGCGCGACCCGGCCGAGGCCATCCGCGGGGCAGCGGTGGTCAATATCGATGTCTGGGCCTCCATGGGGCAGGAGGCTGAGCAGGAACAGCGGATCGGCCTGTTTCAGCGCTATCAGCTCAACGCGGCCCTGCTGGCCAAGGCAGACCCCAAGGCCGTGGTTATGCACTGTCTGCCTGCCCATCGTGGCGAAGAGGTCACCGATGAGGTCCTGGAGGGGCCGCAGAGCGTGATCTTCGAACAGGCGGAAAACAAGATGCATATCCATGCGGCCATTCTGGAGCATTTTATCCTCAAGGGCAAAGCCGCATAGCTGTAAACCTTAAGCAGGCCCCGCGCCTGACAGTCAGAGCAAGTCTATGAGCGTGAAAAAAATCGTTCTCGCCTATTCCGGCGGATTGGATACCTCGGTCATCCTCAAATGGTTGGCCAATGAATACGGCTGCCCGGTCATTGCCTATTCCGCCGATATCGGCCAGAAGGAAGATTGGGATGCGGTTCGGGCCAAGGGTTTGGCCACCGGTGCTGCGCAGGTGATTGTCTCTGATCTGCGCGAGGAATTTGTCCGCGATTATATTTTCCCGGCCTTTCGCGCCAACGCCATTTACGAGGGCTCCTACCTGCTGGGCACCTCGCTGGCCCGGCCGCTGATCGCCAAGGAACAGGTGCGGATCGCTGCCCAGGAAGGGGCCGACGCGGTCAGCCATGGCGCCACCGGCAAGGGGAACGACCAGGTCCGTTTCGAGTTGAGCTACATGGCGCTCAATCCGAAGCTGGGGATCATCGCCCCCTGGCGGATTTGGGATCTCAACTCCCGGCAGAAGCTGGTCGCCTTTGCCAAGGAGCACGACATTCCGGTGCCGGTAACCAAGAAAAATCCCTACAGTTCGGACGAGAACCTGCTCCACATCAGCTTCGAAGGCGGCATCCTGGAGGATCCCTGGAACGAACCCGACGAGGAGATGTTCAAGCTGACAGTCTCCCCGGAGCATGCGCCGGATAAGGCCACCTATGTTGAAATCGATTTCGAGCAAGGTACGCCGGTGGCCATTGATGGCGAGCGGCTTAGCCCGGTGGCAATGATGACCAGACTCAACACCTTGGGCGGGGCCAACGGCATCGGCCGTCTCGATATGGTCGAAAACCGCTTTGTCGGCATGAAGTCGCGCGGCGTCTATGAAACTCCTGGCGGCACGGTCCTGCGGGCAGCGCATCGCGATCTGGAAACCATCACCCTGGACCGGGAAGTGCTCAGCATCCGCGACTCGCTGGTGGGCCGCTATTCGCAGCTTATTTACAACGGTTTTTGGTTTTCGCCGGAGATGCGGCTGCTCCAGCGCACCATGGATGATACCCAGGCCACGGTCAACGGCACGGTCCGGCTCAAGCTCTACAAGGGCAACTGCATTGCCGTGGGCCGGAAATCGGCGAATTCCCTCTATTCCGAGTCGTTTGCCACCTTCGAGGAAGACGAGGTCTACAATCAGGCCGACGCCACCGGCTTTATCCGGCTCAATGCCCTGCGTCTGCGTATCCAGGCGCATCAGCGAATGAAATGATGGCCGAACCCAAAAGACCCTCAGACAAGATGTGGGGCGGCCGCTTCGCCGAGGCCACCGCCGCCTCGGTGGAGGCCTTTTCCGCCTCGATCCAGTACGATGCCCGGCTCTACCGGCACGACATCGTGGGATCTGTGGCCCATGCCCGGATGCTGGCCCGCCAGGGGCTGATCACGGCCGAGGAACGGGATGCTATCCTGAAGGGTTTGAGCGAAATCGAGGCCGAAATCGCGGCGGGCGAATTTGTCTTCAAGCCTGAGCTGGAAGACGTCCACATGAACATTGAAAAGGCCCTGACCGACCGGATCGGGCCGGCCGGAGCCAAGCTGCACACGGCCCGCAGCCGCAACGACCAGGTCAACCTCGATTTCCGCCTGTACCTCCGCGACGAGGCCGACCTCCTGGATGGGCTGCTGGCTTCAACGCAGCGGGCCTTTGCCCGGCTGGCCCGGAAATATCTGGGCGCGGTCATGCCCGGCTACACCCATCTCCAGCGGGCGCAGCCGGTCCTGCTTTCGCACCACCTGCTCGCCTACGTCGAGATGTTCGGGCGCGACCGCGAGCGGCTGGCCGGCTGCCGACAGCGGATCGACGTCATGCCCTTGGGTGCGGCGGCCATGGCCGGTACCGGGCTGCCCATCGACCGCCATGCGGTTGCCGAAGAGTTGGGATTCGCCGCGATCACCGCCAACTCGATGGACACCACCGGCGACCGCGATTTCGCCCTGGAGCTGCTTTTTGATCTCAGCCTGATCCAGGTGCATCTCAGCCGGTTGTCCGAGGAGCTGGTGCTCTGGTCCACCAAGGAGTTTGACTTCGTGCGCATCGGCGACCGCTATTGCACCGGTTCGTCGATCATGCCGCAGAAGAAGAAT
>JGI24705J35276_12238151_pt1 | contig 16579 bp, 12 predicted proteins | sample TergutNt197P4_FD_35276 | JGI IMG/M metagenome (IMG submission 35276) | reverse complement strand
ATTCTCCTAGTGGAGAAAAAATCTATGTAACTCTAGGTAACGGTGCTTCAGAAAACCCCGACTACATAAACCCCGCTTATAAAGATGACGTCAGTGGAGAACCTACAGCATCCTCAGAAGAGCGGTGATAGACATCGGTATATAGAGAAACTGGAAAAACAGTAAACACAAAACAAATCACAAACTATATATTCATTGTTGATAGGAAAGCGTTAAACTACTGGGTGTTTAGCTGGGAATACAACCCTAGCAACATTCTCCACCCAGAGAACCCCTAAAAGCTGGTAGAGGAAAATATACAGCAAGGTAACGCAAGTCAGGCCCGCTGGATTTAAGCCCTGTGCGATTCGTATTGGGCGTGTAGTAAACAACGTTCTGCCGTCTATTTAGACGCAAAAGGAAGGAAGGATTCACATCATGAAGAGTTTTAGCAAGGTCACTATGGTCATCCTCAGTTTTATCTTGCCGCTTACGCTGTTTGTAGGCTGCAAGAAGGTTGAGCCGCCTGCTGTGACAGAAGAGCCGCGCCAGCGGCCAACTGAGGTTGTGGTTGAGCCTGAACCAGAACCCGCTACCACAACCAACACCGCAGAGCTTCCTGATGACCTCTACAGCTTTACCATCATGCTTGACGGAGAGGTTTATGAGCTGCCCGCTCCCTTCTCTGAGTTTGCGGCAAACGGGTGGGAAATCCAAGAGAGCCTTGGAGTTGACTATAACACCGAGACCCTCAAACCCAACTCTTATACCGGTATTGTTGTGGTCAAACATGGTGAGCACCAGATCTACATGGACTTTGTCAACCCCGATGTAAACGTCAACACACTGCCTGATTGCTATGTTGGTGGCGTTCAGCTTGATGATTTTGATGCCAAGCATGGCGCTGAGCTGGTGTTTCCCGGCGGCATAACCTTGGGCGACACCCAAGATAAGGTTATCAAGCTATACGGCGATCCCTCTGATACCAATGAGAACACCTTTAGTTCCATGATGACCTATACCCTGAGCACCTATTCTGAAGTAAAGGTGAGTTTCAGCAAAGAGACCGGCGGTATAGATCAGCTTAAAATGCAAAACCTTGAAGCCAAAAAGGGTTCTCCTAAAACAACCACAGGCACTTCTGCAGCCTCCGGAGATGTCCCAAACAAGGTAACCAGCTACAAAGCCCCCGCATCCCTGGGCAAGTCTTGGGACAGTTTTACCGTAAAATATGACGGCGTTGTGTATCAGATGCCTATTCCTGTGAGTGAGCTGTTGGCTAACGGTTGGGTTTGCGTCAGCGATGAGGACACCCTGATCAACGGGCAGGGGTACCTGATTGGCTTTGAGATCCGCAAGGGCAATCAGACCCTGCGCACCAGCCTTAGCAATTACGATGACAATCAGCAGCCCGCCAAGTACTGCATGGTCACCCGAGTGGAATGCTACACGTATGGCGCAAAGATCCACCTGGAGCTCCCCCAAGGGCTTTCTGAGAAGTCCAAGGTAGAAGATTTCATCAAAGCCTATGGCGAGCCCACCAAAATTGATGAAGGCACCGTCTACACCAGCTATACCTGGGGTAAAGTGTTTGAAGAACTCTACGTGTCAGTAGACAAAGAAACCGGCAAGATCGAGAAGCTCGAAGTAAGCTATGACCCCAAAACCCTGCCCTGGTGACAGGCAGGCCTTGCTGCCCAGCGCCACCCAGCGCTGGGCAGCACTAACCCAGCTTAAAAGCTCTCCTTTGTCAGATAGATCAACCCCAGCAGATAAACCCCATAAACCTTCCCCACGCCAGCCTTCTCCTGAGCCATTTTGCCAATCTGCTGAAACTCCTCATCAGAGATAGCATAATCCGTGCGCAGCACCACGCTTCCATTGGCCTTAAGCCCCTGCGCCAACTCATCCACAATGGCATCGGTGTCAAAAAACTCACCTTTCACATGGTAATACTCGTTGGCATCACCCACCCCATGGTAGTTGGCAAGCTCACTGTCAAGCATGTAGTCCTTGTCCTCCACCAAAAACCCCACAACCACATCGTCGGGCAGGTTGAAAAGCACGTTATACAACTTGTCATTATCATTATTTGTGGGGTCAATGCTAAGCCATTCATTGCCGATAAAAGCGCGGTTCCACGCATGTCCAAGCCCACCCTCAAGCGTGCCGGTGACCACAATGGCCTCAAGGCCCGCCGCGTCAGCCAGAAGCTTAAAGGCTGCCGTATAACCCGCGCAGACGCACACCCCGTTGATCAGTGCGCCATACGCCGTAAATGAGTCATTGTACTTGGGGTCTACGTACTTAAAGTTGTTGGTCTGAGCACTGGCAAACAACTCTTCGTCGTACTCCGCGTTTTGGCACAGGTAGGCGTTGAGGGCAATCTCCTTGTCAAGGTCCGTCATGTTTGTGGTAATGATCTGCGGGATGATTCCCTGGATCTTGTTGAGTATCGCCTCCTGCTTTTGCACGCGTGCTTCTGGTGAGTCCTCATAGACCAGCACCAGGTTATTGTCCTTGTCCAGGTACATATCAGAAACACCCAAAATCAGGGGGTTTTGGTAGAAGGCCTCTAAAAGCGCATCCGTAAGATAATTAGTGTCTGATGCCATGGGAAAATCATTCAGCGGCACCACCTCTGTGCCAGCCAACATATTGATGGCCAAAAACTCGCTGAGTGCATTGGTGGCAAACACGGGGGTGTCCAAGGCGGCCACCACACCAGATTCTATTCCCCCAGACCCTGGCTCTGGTTCCCCGCCAGTGTTGCGCTGCTGGATAGTCTCCGGAGACTGCAGATCCAACCCTGCTTTCATTAGCCCCTCTTGACGCTGCTTGATCCATAATAGCTCTTCTCTCCAGTTTGCTGGATAATCCTGTATCCTGAGTATCCCCGTTATGTCTGTCTTGGGCAGTTTGAAGCTGATCTGCAGGATGGGCACATCAGAAGAGCCAGTGACCGCTCCCTTGTCATCAGTGTCGGCCAAACGCTCGATCTTCTCTTGAGCACCTGAATAATCAAACTCCACAGTCTTTGTCACAACACTGCCGTCACACATCCTTACCGGTATCTGTGAGGGTATCTTATCCATGCTTTCAAGAAGAGCATCTATATAATTGATATAGTTATAGTAGTCGGCATTATCGACACTTTTTGCTACATGGTACGTTAGGCGATTGGTAAGATCCTTTACCTTATGAAGATTATCCAAAGATGAATGCCCGTTTGCACCAAGAGCAATCACCCCGATATATTCCCGATAAAAATCCTTCACTTTCAAGGTGGTTTCTTGATTAATATCCTTGGATTCATCAAGTTCATCAAGATTGGAGTAAGGCACAAACTTTAAATTGCTGTCTGTGTGCCATTCTGTTGTTGCGCTATCCACAACATCTACAGCCGTACCCATCCAAGAGAATTGGTCTTTTACTCCAATACTGTGGTAATAACAATATATGGCATAACGCTCAGCACCCTTTACCGGTTTCCATTTGATTGAGAGTTTTCCATAGTCATCAACAAACACTGAGGTCGCAGGTGAGGGTAGCTCTGCCTGCACGGTGAATACCTGGACCAAAGGCTTTTCCAGCTTTTGTCCCGTTTCTGGATCAGCAAACTGGGCCAGATAATAGCGAGGCAGATTGCCCCAATCATTGTTCTCGCCTTTATCATCAATATATTCTATATCCTTGATTTTTTGAGAGATCTTATCTCCGTCCAGCGAATTGTCGATACTATTGGGAATAGCAGCAGCAGCCCAGTTACCTGGGGTAATAGTGATTTCAAACTGCTTTTCCCCAGTTTTGGTGTAAGAAAAATCCATGGGGGCCTTTTGTGATAATTCAGGATCCGCAAAAACACCTACTAAATCATAGGATTCTTTATAATCGTCCGGGAAGTCCAGAGGGTTAAAACCTATACTAAACGTGAAGTTTTTGTCACGCGGCACAGGGTCTATAGCCGGAAGATACTCAACAGTATCTTTATAACTGTATTTATCAATAAGCTCAGCAGCCAGATCCTGCTGACTGATGCTTTCTTGCTTGGGAAGCGTACCTCTTGACTCCTCCTGTGCCTTTTGTGGAGAAGCACAGCCAAACAGGCTGACCACCAAAACACCGGCCAGCACAATTGACACAACCAGCCCTAAGGCTTTTTGCCAAAACCCCTTTGAACCCAAAACTTTACCCTTTTTCATAAGTGATGCCTTTCTCATGTGTAGAACTCCTGCACACAATACGATTCTAACAGTACTTATGTTGGCTCATCTTATACATTCCCCTTTTATGCACCCAAACCAAGCCCACATAACCCCCACATTTCTGGAGGCTGAATATCCACACGTTCACAAAGGCAAAGGTTGAACACCAGGTGTTCTCTAACAGCTCTCTTTACACTAGAGGAGTCATAACTTTCACTATGCCACTTGGGGTAGTGAGAAAACCAATATCGGCTTGGGGTTTAAAGCTCCTTGGCACCATGAAGCCAGAAAAGACCGACTGCTCACCTGGATGACCCTTAACCACACCATGATGGGCTCCCCTTACAATCTTTGACACAGCATCCATATTCTTGAGTTTAGAGCCCAGGGATGCCGCATAGAGCTTAACACCCGTCACGAGGGCTTTCTCAAGCGCGCTTTCAAGTCCACCTGTTTGGGCACAATTTGCAATCATGCTATCCACATCATCAATGATTATGGCCGCAGGAGGAAGCGACTCATAGAATTCCCGTTGCCTGAGGCCATTGCCCTTTTGAACGTAGAGTTCAGCACGCTCTTCGCCCAGTTCCTTCAGGCGAGCCACAAAGCCTTCAGCGCCTTGGGTATCGGCCATATACGTGACCTTCTTACGCTTTGTATAATCTTGAAGATCGCCGTTGCGCGAGTCTGCTATAAGGAGCTCAGCGTCATTGATCTGCTCGATGATTACTTTTAGCATTGTGGTCTTACCTGACTGCGGGCCGCCCATAATCAGGAGTTTCTCTACGGAATCACTCAGATATCTTGGTTCAATCGTCTCTGAATCAAGGCCTATGACAATATCAGTGTTCCGCTTTGGTTTTGTGTCTAACAGGATCTTCAGCGGAAGAACATCAGGAAGCACCGGGATGGATGCGGGTTTAAGAGCACTACATTTTGCTGAGATATCATCAATCAAACCGCGAATGATGCTTGTATAGTTTTCTTCTTGCTCTATGGAGGCAGGCAGGTACTCCTGCATGACATATACCTCCTTGAGCTTTACCATGGCGCGGCCTTTTATCTCAGGCAAAATATAGTTGCTTCGTCCTACCACGGCATGTATCTCAGAGACATCAAACATATAATTGCAGATCTTTGTCTTGAAGTTATTGCGTACAGTAAACCGCACTGAGTTGGCTACTGTGGCAGTGATAACCGTGTAGACACCAACACCAACACCATCACGTGTCAATTTGGTTATTATCTCCTCGGTCTCAACGCCCATTTCCTTGATGACATCATAGTTGTCAATGAACAGGACCATAACGGGGAGCTTCTCTTTTGCCCTTGAGTTATACATCTTGAAGTTAATCGCGCTCTCACGGGCAAACAGTTTTTTTCGCAGTGATATCTCTTCAATAAGCAGCTTCCAGAGCTTTTGTAGCTTGATGCTGTCATCAAAGCTGAGATAGTCGGCTGTATGTGGCAGATCCTTCAGCTGGATCAAAGAGGAATTCCCCAAATCCAGAATGTAGTATTGCAAGAGCTCAGGTGAATTCTTAAGGGCCAACGAGAGCATAAGCTGTGTCAACACCGTTGACCTGCCAAATCCAGAGGCTCCAAAAACCGCAAGATTCCCATCTTTAATAAAGTCATGACAGTACTCAATCTGCTTTTGTTTCTCAGGTATATCTACCACGCCTATTGAAGCGTTTGTATCAAGCGTGCTGAGTCTTCCCACGTCAATGACCTTTGCATCCTTGATTTGCGGGCTTTCGATATCTGGCTCAAGTGGCGGCAACCACGGCCTTTCCACCTGAACAGCTCCTGTGGATTCATATACCTTCTTAATCTCTTCAATAGTCACATCAAGCTGGGTTATAGCAATCTCTTCAGGTCCTGAGGTTGTACTCAGGTCCTCATTGAGCAGTTCACCCTGACCAAGGCTGTTTAGTAGATAAACCCTTCCATCAAAGGCCTGATTAGTCTCCTCTTCGCTGTAGTTGGCACCGCTCCATGCAGATTGGAACATCTCATATATCTCATTATTGCCCACTTGCAGGATGGCGCGGCCAGTCTGTGTGATACGTGCGGCATCTGGTGTCTTTAGCACCTCATTGGAATCACTTTCGTTCTGCACTTTGAGCGCCAGCTTGAATTTGGAGTTTGACCAGATCTGGTCATCCACCACACCAGAGGGTTTTTGGGTTGCCAGGATAAGGTGTACACCCAGACTTCTGCCAATACGCGCGGCAGAGACCAGTTCCTTCATGAAGTCTGGTTGTTCCTTCTTTAATTCTGCAAACTCATCCGAGATGATAAAGAGATGCGGCATGGGCTCTTTAACCTTATTTGCCCTGAACAGCTTGGTATATTCATTGATATTGTTCAGGTCATGTTCACTGAATACCTGCTGACGCCGCTTCAACTCGCTTTTTATAGAAGCCAAAGCGCGCATGCTCTCGCTACCGTCAAGATTGGTTATGGTACCCAACAGGTGTGGAAGATCCTTAAACAGGTTGGCCATGCCGCCACCCTTATAGTCAATGAGCAAAAAGCCCACCTCGTGGGGGTGGAAATTCACCGCAAGGGACAAAATGTAAGACTGGATCGTCTCCGACTTTCCTGATCCTGTGGTCCCGGCTACAAGACCATGGGGACCATGCGCCTTCTCATGAAGATTGAGACTGACGATATCGTCTTTGCCACGTGCGCCAAGCGGAACTGCCAGAGATTTATATGATGCGTTTTTCTCCCACAGTTGTCTTATGGGCAATTCATGGGGATGCTTCACGCCATAGAGCTCAAAGAACGTGATCGAATCAGGAATCTGGTTTGTTGTGCTCTGCTTATGGATAAGAGGTGCCAAGCCTCGGGCCATTCCCTCAAAATCGATGTTGGCGGTATCATGGGTCTCAAGTTGTTGTTTAACCAGCATGCCCTCATTCATAAGCAAGGTACCCTGATTATCTGACTCAAGCGTCATGATGGTCTTGATGTTTTCAGGCAGGTTTGACAAGATATTTGTGGCATAGACAAGACTGAACCCCAAATCAGCCACAGGAGACTGAAGGTATTCCATAATGCTGTGATTGATGATCGACTTAGGAGAATCGATGATAAAGACAAAGTGAGGCAGATAAAGATTGTCCCGCTTTGATTCATCGCGTGCCTGTTTGCGCAGCTTAAGCATTTGTGTGATGCTTCCCAGCACTTGATCGCGCTGGTTATCATTGCTTATCAGGCTTGAGACATTGATGCTCTTCACCTTAAGATGCGGATACCAGCGCGCCCAATCATACGTGGGCCGCTGGGAGCCCTCTGTTAACAAGATGATCTCTATGTCATGGTAGCTTTGCAAGAAGGCCAATTGTGCAATGATGGCTTTGATCTGCTGTTGTATATACTCTTTCTCTCCAACAATGCCAAGGTGCGCGTTTTTAAGGTTGATGACTACCGGCATCTGTTTGATGGATTTGAAGTTCTTATAAACATCGATCATCTCAAAATAAAGAGGATCCTTGTTTGAGCCAAACTCATCAAGCTTTGCCTTTAAGCTATAACTGGGGCTGCCGTTTGCATGCCCCAAAGAAACGGTTAAGAAGTCAGCGTCATTGGCCTGCCGCTCATAGATACGGTTGGAATAGGTTGCTATCATCTGCTCGATTTCAGCAATAGTAGGGTTATGGTAGGTTTTTGACTCGCTGAATCGCTTTGCCAGGTTATGGAGTGACTTGCGTTGCCCAAGCAGATAGTTCTCATAGGCCTCGGCACGGTCAGCTTCCTTTTTCTTCTCTTCTTTCTTGGTGTCAACATAGTTGGTGATAGACACCACAAGACTCACCAATGTACCCCCAACGGCAATGAACATCATTGCGCCACCACGTATGAACACGCTCATCAAAACAGTGATCATCATCATTCCCAAAGGGGGAAGTATAAGCTTTAAGATTGCCCCTTTCTTTTTCTCCCCCTTTGACGGGGGAGCGGCTAGCTCCACTGTCTCATTTGGTTCACGCTTGATGATCCGTGGTGAGCGTGTATATTCCGGAAAATCCTCGGGAAACTCACTGGCAACAAACTGTTCATTGAGCAAACAGGTGGCCTGGCCGGCAATAGCCAGATAGTTGCGCCTGTAGAGCAACTCAAAGTCATCAACAAAGAGCCTGTCCCCTTCTACCAGCTCATATTCTCCTGCTTTGATTCTCTTCCCATTGAGATAAAGGCTTCCCTCAATAACCCGCAAAAGCGCTTCCTCTATGAACGCAATGCATTCCTTTGCCTGTATATGGCTGTCAGGCTCAAACCCAAGCTTGATAAAAGAGATACCACGGGTTGAATATGGCAAGAACTCCTGGGGGAGTACTACTGTTCTCTCAGCAGCCAGGTCAAGGCCTTTTGGGTCATAGGTCTCAAAATAAACGTCACCCTTAAAGAGCAGTGTCCTTTCCATTATTCTTTCACCTTTGCATCAGGGTTGCCCAAACCACCTGTGTCAGACTCAGGGGTTGCAAGCTTTTTAGAAGATGACGTATCTTGTTTTCCCTCAGGAGCTGTTGACTTACCTTCTGCTGCTTTACCGGTAGCATCTTGGGCATCACTGTCTGCCTTATCAGTCTTACCCTTGGTATCTTGCCCGGTGCCTCCTTCAGCATCAAGGCCCTCTTCATCCTCGTCTACCAGTGCCGCGTTGTTCTCATCTATCTTCTTCTGAATCCGCTCAATCTCGCTGTCAGCCTGGTTTATCTGGGCTTCCTTATCTGCGCCGGAGAGCGTAGTGTTATTCATGAGGAATATCCGTTTAGACGCCCAGGCATAAAGCTCAAGCTCGTCATCGCCCAATTGCTTGGCATAGTCTATCGCCTCATCAAATTCAAGCCGTCCAACGGTGATCCAATAACAAAAGTATCGGTCATCTGTCTGTATGGTTATTGCCTCCAAAACATTGCTGCGCTGCTGGGCGCTCAGCCCCTCAGTCATCACGTAGGATCGTGCCAACATATATTTGGTCTCATAAGGCAGATCGTTCAGCGAGAGATCCTGCAGCGCGTTTTGCGTGGCAATATAATCCTGCTGTAAATAGGCATTATTGCCTGCTATCAAAGCATCATTATGTGGCACAACAAAAAAGTACAGATAGACTGCCACTGCTAAAGCAAACACCGTAAGCACCCCAAGTACAGGAATCAAGATACGATAAATACGCGCATTGATACGTCGTATCTGCGTGTAGTTCTTTGCCCTCTCTATGCGGACAGAAGTATACAGCCGCAGCAGTTCATCCCTGATCTCTTGTGCGGTATCAAGGGAGACAATCCTCTCCAGTGCCTTATGCTTTCTATATAGGTCATCACCTCCACAAAGGTAATCCTCAAAGCTGTATTGCGGTTGTACCACCGCCCCAATCAAAGCTTTGAATTCCTTTAAGAAGAATTCCTGCTCCTGAACTGAGTTGCAGGCATTACGCTCAAGCACCTTGGGCAGAAGGTTCACATCAACCAAAAGATTAGAAGGCGCAAGTGAGAATACATACTCAAAGCACAGTTCTTCAAGCTCAGCGATATTGGCTAATGCGCGATACCTCTCAGCTTCAGGTTGAGAGAAGACCGCATTATAAGAACGCAGTCCTGTATCATCAAACATCAGGGTAAAGCTGTCTTTCTCCTGCTCCATCTCACAAGGCACCAGTGAAGGATTAGCGTAGGTCAAGAATCTCCGCTGGCTAGCGTTAAGTCCTGATTCAGCATTCAGATAGACTCTTTTTATTGGTTCACTCATGCCACTGTCACCTCAATTTGTGAAAGCTCGTCTCCTGTTTGGATGTTCTCCTGTTCAAAGGTATTAAAAGCGCTCACAATCCGCTGTTGCGTGCGTGAGCGATAATATGCTATTGAATAAAAAGGCAGTCTTCCTGTTTCCTGGAGGATCTCAGCAGCTGCCCTGATCTGTTGCCGATTATCTATTTGGACATCATGGCTTTTATTAAATGCCGTAATCGTGATCGTTATATACATCCACTTAACCTTTTCGCTTTTTTCGAATGATCTTAGTTGCCATAAAGCTAGCCAGACAAAGGGCAGCTATGGCTGAAACTGCCAAAATAATGGATTCCGCCCCTGCGGTTTCATTGCTACTGCCTGACCCGTAGTAGATCTTTGTCTCAGCAAAAACCGCTTGTTTAACTACATCAGCTGTAATGACCGTGTTGTTCTCATTGCCTGAGAACAATTCTTGCACCGATTTATCGAGATTCTCTTTCTTGCTTGCAGCGATTGTTGCAGCGTAATCCTCAGTGGTAAAAAGCGTTACCCTCAGTGTGTACGCTATCAGCCCTTTTCCCTGATAGCCCTGGGAAATGCTACTAGGGTCTATCTCCAAACCACTTTCCGGATCATCGGCATAAACACTCATTCCAAAACCGGGCATGAGAATCATGCAGGCAACCAGGGCTGTTATCAATAAAACGATTACTCTTTTGCTTTTCATGCTCTTGCGTGTTTTCCTAAGAGACTTAAAAACCCTGCATTACTTTATGAATGCAGGGTTCTTAAGTTCATATGGGCTTCTTAGATGCCCATTGCTCCAGCTACATCATGATCGAGCTGCTCAAAGGCCTCGCCAGCCTTGCTGAGCTGCATGCTGATATCAGAAAGCAGCATGTGTGCCTTATTGAATGTTGGCAATAAGTCAGCCCATTGCTGAATAAAGCTCTGCGCTGCCATACCTGTCCACTCGGACTCCAGGCCATTGATCTTGCTGGTTGTCCTACCAACCAGATCCTCAAGCTCACCAGCAAAATGCTCAATCTCACCTGAACGCTCCTGTAGAATACTGTTATCTGCGTGTAGAACCATGGTAACTCCCTTCCAATCGGTTTTTGTCTATATTAATAATGGTATCATACTATTATAGTATTACCACATTAATAATGAAACCCTTCTTGCCAAGTAAAAAGCTCCTGTGTTGTTAATACGATGCATTAGCCACTTTTGACGGCTATTCCGCTTTTTATCAAGACTTACTGGTTAACTCAGATAAACTACTCCAAATAGCTATCCTCCAAGTCCCTGTTCTTTCTCCGCCTGATAAAAAACAGCAGCAGTGCAATAAGCGTGATAAGCCCGGCTGATAGCAGGATGATCATCCTGATCTGCTCAGCATTCAAACCGCTGGCCAGGTCACTGCTGTACGGATTGTCCTCTACGGTAATAGGACTTGCGATAAATTCCGTCACACGAGAATTAACCGCGCCGTCATACCAACTATAAGGCAGAAGCTTGGAGATGCTTGAGAGATCATGAGCGGTCTCAGAAGAGGTGGACAGTTTCTGAGCATAGAACTCATCCAAAGCAGCAGCAAGAACAACCCCATCCTTTTTATACTTGTCTGCGGTATTCTCTCTTAGTACCCGCACCTGGTCTTGGTATTCCATCTGCGCCTTAAGCAACAGTGAGTAGTTCTCAGCCTGTATGCTCTGCATTTTTCCTACAGCTGCCAAAGCCTCACTCCCAAAGCTGTTGCCTTGGCTATCTACCTTTTTCATAAAGTTGCTATCAAAGAACTTCTCAGGGTCATAACTCTCCAGCGCATCATAGATGTCATCCAGATAACCACTCAGCTCGCTCACCTTTGGATAACTGCTAAAATCATCGTCAATCTGGTCAGCTGCATCTTGGATCTCCTGTGGCATCTCTGGCGGAGAATCCAAGTCATTGTCATAAACCGGACGACTAAGGGCATCCGCAGGAATGGCTGGCTTTGTGCCACTAAAGGGATCTGTTGAGCCGCTTGCCAAGCCATCTCTGTAATTATCAAGCTGAAGCTGATATGCAACCAAATCCGCAAAATAGTTACTCAAGTCACCATAATAACCATCAGCATCTGTATAGAAGCTTTCCAAATCATCAACATAAACAGACAGCTCGTTATCAAAATAATTGCTCAGATCATCATGATAACCATCTAAAAGCCCACGATAATCCTCCAGCTCTGCCCGGTAATCCTTATAATCTTTCTTCCAGTCACCAATGTTGTCCTTGGCATCGTCAATGGTTTTTTGCTTGTTACCAAAGACATCGTTCATCTTGGTAAACTCATCAAAATAGAACCCGTTGATCGTTGTGGTATAAGCCTCTCCTGCAGCTGAAAGGCTGCCGCCATCCTCAAAGATCTTAAAGTCTGGTTTTACCGGAGCAATATCAGGCAAAGTCAAACCCTGCATAAAGTTTGTATTCTTAAGCTCCTCAACCGCCTTGAGGTCAGCCTTGTTGCTGGCCTTGATACCACTAACCTTCTCCTGCCCCTTATGCACCTCTTCAAAAATAGAAGAGATAAAGACATACGATAAGGATGAGTTAAGCGTTTGCTGAGCGTCATTTATACGCTGATAGATTCCAATGTATTCGTTCCTAGGCAGATTGTCATTGATCTGATATGACAACACAACCTGTGTGGGGTTCTCTGCATTAATAGAGACTATCCTGGCTGACATGTCAGTGGGAATGGTGATAACACCTCCATAGGCACCGCTTTTTAGCCCTTGGGAAGCCAATTGTGACGACACCACCACAACATCGATACCCAGCATGGAGATAAAGGAGTTGGCATAGTTAACATGCTCACCGTTGTAATCAACACCATAATCCATATTGACTATGGCAATAGTGGTGGCTATTTGCTCACTTTGAGTGGTCAGGTTGTTGATGCGATACTCATCAACCTTCATGCCTCCCCACATGCCTAACCCTGCGCCTACTAATATTAGTAGTACAACCAAGGCAATCTTCCTGCCTGCGCCTAGCGGTTTCATCATTTGACCCTTTCGATAATACGCTTACTCACGCCCTTGTTGCCCCGCCCTTATAGGCAATTTTCTGTTCTCAATAATTGTTATCTATTGTTACGCAATTTTTAGCCATAACACCACTCACGACATGTAATCTTGAGTGTCGCTAATATGATAGTAATGTACTATATTCATAAATAGCATACTAGCTTTGGCTGTAGCGATAATATCACAATCCTAGAAGATTTGTTACTGCATTGCACTTCTTTTCTTCAAACGCATGTAATAAAAAGACAAGTAACAAAATTGTAACGCTATCGCCGTACTCCCCACCCACCCCTACCGCCAATCGTGTTGTTGGGGTAGGAAAGTAAATATGTTACCAAGCTCTGCTAGAATAGGCTTATTCACCACCCGATAGTCTTTTTGTTTTGAGATATGCTTTGGAAAGGCATGTAATGGAAGCAGCAACAATTGCAAGCATCAACTCTATGAGTTCACAGGTATACCAGATGGGCTGCCAGGTTGATAACCTGAGAGGTGACCTCTATGAGTTGCGAAAGAAACTAAGCGACACATCAGAAGCGTTAGAGCTCCATAAAAAAGCAAGCTCTGGCTTTAACACAGATGACGGAGGAAATGAGAGCAGTATCAGCAGCATCGGCGCTATCCCAAATGTCAAACTTGCTTCCCGCTACTCAAAGGCATTTAAAAAAACACGCTCAGCCAAACAGGATAATGCCGTTAGGGCTGCATCAAGTATCTCCTTGTCTCTTGAGAGAGAGATAGACCGCCTGGAGAGGGAGATAGAAGCCAAAGAACAAATGGCCCTCTCGCTGGAATACCAAATGGACTCTTTACGCACCCAGATAAACCTACTGTATATGGGAGGATGACCATGCCTTTAATCGTAGATTCAAGCGGTGGCAACCTTGTAGTAGCCGATGATGAATTCTTCTCCTTGGCAGAACAATACAGAAGCTTTGGGGCTGCCTTTGACACTCAATTCAATGCCTACATCCAAATCTTAAAAGGCGTCTGCGCTGATGGTGTCTCAGAAGGCAACATATACGAGAACCTTGTAGCATTCATGGGAACAGTACAGCTGCTTCAAGGTGAATTCACCCAGGCTCTCTCAGCTGCATCAGCCTTGTGTGAAAGCTATGTTGAAACCATTGATGATGCCGACGACTACCTTTATTAAGGAGTGCAAGTATTATGTCAGATACCCTTCACATAGATCATGAGCGGCTGGCTGAGCATATCAGTTATCTACAAGAACGCATAGGTGACGAAGGGCTAAGAAGCTCTTTAAGCGAGATTGATGCGACCCTCTCACAAAGCATTGGAAGCTGCGCCAGGACCTTACAACAGCTAAACTCCACTTTGGGTTTGATGACAGACCAGTTCTATTTGTTGATGTCGCGTACCTGTGATTTTTTGAATAATGCCAACATGGTGACCGCTACCTTGGATGAGGGGATTTCCCAAGGCATAGGCAGCGCCAGCGAGCAGTAAAGGAGGTTTTGATATGGGCATTGTCCGCGATTTCACCGAGCCTGCAAAACAAAAGCTGCTCTCCTCAATTGAGATAGCCGAGGCGCAGCGCGAGGGCTGGCTTGGTTTGAACAAGGTCAAAGACTGGATAACCGACTTTGGTATTGACTGCGATATAAGCCACTACCAAGACATTGAGGATTACTACAACGCCATAATGGACAAACACAACACCACCAGAGAAGCCCTCGAGAAAATCTGGACTGATGTTTATGTTGCGGACGGGAATTATCCTTCTCAAATGAAGGTGGCCATGGAGCGCATAATGGATATCCAAGAGACCATGGAATCTTTTACCAACATCATGGACACGGCCCCGGCAAACGGCTCCGCCCCCATGCTCTCCCGCACACCAACCGAGTTTAACCAAGCCTTAACTGCGGGGATACAGAAACTGTATGAGGATATTCTGGGAAAACTTGTCTACTACGACATACATGGCGAACTAGCTTATGACTGGCACGGAATCGACGCGATACTAGATAAGGATCCTGATGATATCACTGAACTTGAGTACTTAATACTAGCAACCCTATATGCTGGTATGAACTTAAAAGATACAGAGAACTTCTTGATACACCTGGCTGACAAGGTTGGTGACGTGCATGAACCTGGCTCAGTCCAGTTCTTAGTAGACGTTGAAGACTATACTATTTGGACTTATAACTCTGACAAAGTACATGGAATTCAGAAATATATTGATGCCATGATAACTACTATAACCGGACAACAGTGGATCCTGCATGAACAGGGCGCGTCTACTTCAGATATTGATGCTCTTGACCCACAACGACGTAGCCTTCTTGAGAAATCAGCTTTCCTAACCGTGGTGGTAGATCTATCTAATCGTTTGAAAGATAATGCAGGAACAGGAGAGGCCTTGTCTTATTACGCTGACCATGCGGAACTTACTGGAAGAGCTGGAGCAATCGGCCCTTTGATTACCCTTACTCAGAACAAAACAGGTGATGGATATAGTTTCACATTTTGCAATGAACGAGGGGAAGGGAACCCCAATGGAGGATACCTTCAATTTGGTCGCGATGATAGACTTCATGAAAACACGATTAGTATCAGCAATGCACTTTCAGGTGAAAGCGCAAGAGAAAAAGTGACAAATAATGCAAGTTCATACTGGAATTCTGTTTATTCCTATAATTTTCTAAGAGATACAGCACCGGATATTACAATTTCTGTTACCACCTTAGCGGTTGGGACTCTTTTTACAAGTGCAATTCCAGAGACACCTGCAACAATCATTCCTAGTGTACTTTTGACAGGTGGTGAACTTGGTCTGGGAGCAATAATCAAAAAAAATGATATGGAACAAAAAAGAGATAAGATTCAATCTTCCTTTGATACAATAGGTTTAGCTAATTACTACAAGACTTTCCATTTTGATGTTGTGGTAGTAAATGATACCTACGGCAAACAACAGGTGATTACTACTCCCAATTACCTAACAGGAGACTCTATTGATACCCTGATTACTGAAGTCAGACAAGGTCAAGGCTCAAAACCTTTGGAAAGCTTTCCTTTTGACTTTACAGTTAATAATCCAATTACACTTGATGACGTAGTTAATAGATATGATGATATTAAGAATCTTATTGATAATGGATTGTCAGAAGCGCAGAAGAGCAGGATCTTTGGGCTTTGAGTTGATAAAGGGATTATCATGCTAAAGAAGGCGCTGGTTATACTTTGTAGTCTGGTTTTGTTTCTTTCAACACTGAATGGCTGTACTCTTTCCCAGGGTTACACGCCAAGAAGCGGCACTGAAGTAGTGATTTTGCATAAGGTCAGCTATGCGTACAGTATGGGTTTTTACTGTGAGGATGAACCTTCTTACAAGATTCTCGACATTTACTTTAGAAGCTTTGAGCGAGACGAGTATAAAGACATTGTCTTTGTGAATTCAGAGGAAGAGGCTCAAGGATACGGCAGCGATACCTGTGTCTTTTGGCCGACTAAGACAACAAAGGATATCATTGATGATATCAATGCTGAATCTGTTGAGAAGAAAGTAAACCCAGAGGACTTCTCGCTTGGTAACCCCGTAACCTTGGAA
>JGI24705J35276_12238152_pt1 | contig 16599 bp, 15 predicted proteins | sample TergutNt197P4_FD_35276 | JGI IMG/M metagenome (IMG submission 35276) | reverse complement strand
GGCGATCGCCGGCACGGCCGTCCTGGCGGCGCGCTCGCGGATGATGATCTCGTCTTCTTCTTTGGTCCAGATTCGGTTGGGCATCGGAGCCTCGGGTAGTGCGAGGTCCGGCTTGATCTGGTGAGAATCCGCCTGCGGCGGAAGTCTTACGAGACACGGCCTTGATCAGACCGCCGGACCTTGAGGGGGACACCGGCGGCAATCAGTGGGATCGGGCCGGTTCTAGGTGGTGCTTGTGTGCTCTTGGCCTATTCGCCAGGGCATCCGCGTGGATGAGGGAAATCCGGCAAAGCCTTCTGCTCTGCATTCCCAAACTAGCCTGTTCAGTATCGAACTACTGACAGCATGCCCCTTCGCCGCGGCTTTGGTGATCGCGGTTGGAAAACGAATGAAATTGGTATTCGTGCGGGTCATAATGGGGCGCGTCTTTAGAGGATATTTCGGAATCGGTCCAGTCGATTTTTCAAAAATGCGGGTTGCGATCGCGATCTCAACAACAGGAGGCTTCTCGAGCCGATCGAATACATCCCACCCGTCGAAGCCGAACAGAACTGCCTCCTCCGACCAGCCCGCCGACGACGGTGCGGCCGACCACATCCCTTCATTGCCAGCCAACCCGAAGACCAGGCCCGGCGACATCTGGCGTCTCGGCGACCACACCCTGATCTGCGCCGACGCACGTGATCCGAAGACCTTTGCCGCCGTGGCAACCGCACCGACGCCGCCCCTACGCGCAGCAGCGCGAGTATGATGCGGTATCCGGTTTTGAACCGATCAAGCCCGACGACTGGTCGCACCCGTTGCCGCCAACATCCGCGATCATCTTGCAGCGGCACCACGATCATCGCGGCGGAAATGTCGGCGCGCAGGCGCCTCGCCGCCGAGATCGATCCCGACTATTGCGCCCCACTGGCAGGCCTTCACGCAGCTGACGGCAAGCCTGGACGACGGGACGGCGTTCGGGGATGTGAAGGGGATGCGCTGCTAACACGGCACGTTGGACAATCTAGCGCGTTGGATGATCTTGCGCTCAATTAAAAGGCTGCCGCATGTTGCACAGCGATCACATATTTTGTGTCGTGACGGTCACACGCCGATGAAACATGAACCTGCATGATCCGATCGGATGATGCATTTATTTTTGAAATTCGAATTTAATGTGGTGAGAATTTGGAAGTCTGTAGCAGGGGATGAACAAGTGAGAGTATCGAGAGTGGGGATTGGGATCAGCACATCGATCGCGCTGGGGGTGTTGTTTACTGCGGCGCCTGCGTTCGCCTACGACTGTAAGTATCAAATCTATGGCGGCCTGGTAAGAAATCTTAGTGCGCTCACGGCAACACCGTCTGCGGTGTCTGGGGCAATCGGCAACATCAACAGCATTTTCCTGGGACAGAGCGCCTTTATTGCTTCACCGAGCAGCATTCAGTCTGATCAATCCAGTGGCGGAGTTTGGGTGCGGGCTCTTGGCGGTGAGGCCTCCACAAAAACGAATTCAATGTCAAATCTTGGCGGATTGGAACCTGGCTCCTACCAGATGACCTGTCAAGACGTCCAACATCAAACCTATGCAGGCGCGCAGGTCGGCGCGGATTTTGCTCGTTTGAACCTGGACGGCTGGAACATTCATCTCGGCGGAATGGCGGGCTATGTCGGTTCCAAAATCACGCACGATAATATCTACGGGGTCACAAATTCGGTCCAAGCGCCGTTTTTTGGAACGTACCTGATGGTATCGAAGGGGCGTTTCTTTGCAGACTTTATGGTTCGCAGGGATTATTACGACTTCAATTTCAATATCACAGGGGCTGACCAACATCTCGGCGCGCAGGGGATCGGAATATCAGCAAACGCAGGCTACAATTTTGACGCGGGCAATGGCTGGTCAATCGAACCATCGGCCGGCTTTGTGTATTCCAACACTTCGGTTGACCGTTATATTTATGGGGGGGCACCCTCATTACAGGGTGCCATTGACACTAATAATATCGAAAGCGCACTTGGCCGCTTGAGCCTTCGTGTGGCGAAGAGTGTCGAAACGTCGAACGTGATCTGGCAGCCCTTTGTTACAGCCAGCGTGGTCCATGAGTTTGGGGGCGATGTTGTGTCACGCTTCACAACGTTACCAAATTCTGCCTTTTTTGGTACTGAGCCGGCTGATTTCAATCAGACCACGACGACATCCCGTGTTGGCACCTACGGCCAATATTCGGTCGGTCTGGCGGCGCAATTCGTGAACACCGGCTTGATCGGTTATGTTCGTGGCGACTATCGCAATGGTGAAAACATCGAAGGCTGGGGTGCCAACGCCGGTCTCCGTTATTCATTCACGCCCGAGAAGGTCGCCCCGGTTATGCCGACCAAGGTGGCTCAATCGTATTCTCAGCCGACCAATTGGACCGGCTTTTATGTCGGCGGCTTTGCCGGCGCAGCTTCCGGCCGCGATGACATCGGCTATGTCGCGAATAACCCGAACAGCAGCATTGCCGGGGTTGGCCTGAATGCCAGCAGCCCGTGGATCGCGGGCGGCATGGGCGGCATCGAACTTGGATATAACCATCAGTTTACTAACAGTTGGTTTGTCGGCATTGAGGCGGACATCGGTGTCGCGAATATTCATGGTGCGCGGCCTGCTGGAATGGATAACGCTCTTGGTCCGGATGGTAGCCCTAGCGGGGCCTTTACGTCTGCGCTCTATACGGCAACCACCAAGTCCGATTGGATGGGAACGGTGGCTGGCCGAGTGGGCTACAACTGGAATCGGACACTGCTTTATGCAAAAGGTGGTGTTGCGTTTGCCGACAGCAGCACAAGCGCCGATTGTATTTTCGGTCCAGCTGGCGTTGGCCAACGCGCCAATGATCTCGCTGTTGATCGGCCCTGTACTAGCCCATCAGGCCAACTCTACTTGGCGCGTTTCAGCACCCCACACTCCATCCGCGTCGGCTACACCGCAGGTCTCGGTGCGGAATTCGATCTCGGTCGCAACTGGTCGGTCAAGTCGGAGTACGACGTGCTGTCCTTCGGGCGTCACAACTCCAGCACCGATGACGGCGACACCATCATCACCGACAAATTGTGGATCAATCAGGTCAAGGTCGGGCTGAACTACAAGTTGGGCGGTCAGTGATCCGCGCATAGCTCAACGATTGCGTTGCGCGCCGGCATTCAGTAGGTGCGCGGCGACGTTCATCTGCCTAAGCCATTGACAGGTGTCGAGCATGAGGAAGACGAAGAACATAATCATCCCGCGTATTATAGGGGGTGCGGACGTAATTTTCGACGCAGAATTAAACACGGATTGTTGTAACCAGCACAATAATGCAGAGCTGACGATAACGCTTAGAATAGGATTTCATCCAGTCGATCCTGTTGTAGAAGGGCGTAAATTCGATCCTCAACTGGTGGGGCATCAACTTGATCCCCAAATAGTAAGAGAGGGGCATCCGCTCTTTGGACAGGCAACCTGGACATATAATGACGACGACAGAGTTGAGCACCCAGCGGTCTATTGGAGGGACCCGTATTGGACGAAATGGACGAAGTACTTCGTTTCTTCCGCCCAGAAATTTTGGGACGGAAAGTTTTGGCTGATGAATGATAGCCACTCTTTTGCCTTCAACGACCGAGGGCGTATATTCTTTCCGAATGTTTGGTGTCGCCTCAAGCTTGAAGGGAGCGAGATCCTAGCACCCAACAGTACTACCAACAATCATGTCGTGGTCAATGTTGTGCGCCTCGCTCCTAGTTGGACAAAATTTTTTCAGTCCCATTGGAAGCTCTATTGCAACAGAGATATCGGCATCGAGGTTACTGACGACTTCAAGACTCACGGACCAATTCGATTTTGTACCCATTACCACGAGGTCGGTCATCTGCTCGGTCTTCGCCACGTCCGCGAAAACGACTTCGGCCAAAATCAGTACGGCCGCACTGATTTTGAGAAGGTGTCGGTGATGGGCAAGGGCATGGCTCTTCGGCCTTCCCAATCCTTTCCTTGGGCTTGGGCGTTGCGCGAGTTCGTGAATGAAGAACCGCCGCCGCCTCTTAGTGACGACTGGACCATGCGCCTTGACGATAGGTACGTTGGTCCTTGGGAACAGGGAATGGAAGTTTGGAGTTCGAACAAAGACCCCGGCTGCACCTTCCTGAGACTTCGGGATGTGTTGTGGAAAGCGCAGTTACAGCGGCGATTTCCGAGGAGCGCGGCGCAAATTAGGAGAGGAGTAATATATTAGCCTCTTGCTCAAGTCTTCCTTCTGCGAGTGCGCACTAATGCGCCGTGCCCACTCGCGGCAGCAGTCCGACCATGCGGCCTTCGGCGCTGTCGTATCTGAGTATCTTCAGCGGCCCGAGGCAGGCGTCACCGCCGTTGCGGATGATCGGAAGCTGCGCCATGATGCCGCCCTCGGCGAGGTCCTCGCCGATGTGGCAAAGCCGGGGCGGTTCAGTCGTTGATCGGCTCGCCAGCTTGGGCCCTCGGTCTCAAATCGGACGATCGACTGGATTCTCTCGATTAGCCAAGTACTCGCGAATGTGCGGCCGCAGATAGTGAATACGAACGTTGAACGCGACGGTGTAGCCAACAAGAAGCGAACAACAATAGCCCCACAATGCGATCGGTAAGCTGTAAAAGATCATAAGAATTGCTAAGGCAATGCCAAGGCCAAGACCGAAACTAAGAAAGATTGTCAGCCACCAGACTTTCCGAAACATCGGCGTCTTCCCAAACGCTCCTCCCGCCGACATTAGGACGGCTCTCCATTGACCAGGTGGTATGGGCTTCAGCTCTGGGATTTGACCGTAAGTCAGGTAAAGCATGGAGGTACTCGTTTCTGAATGCCGAATTTGAATTGAGTGTTAGCGTTTCCTTGGTCTGCCATGCAGGGAACGCGAGGGCTCATCCCTTCACAATCGACGCCATCGTTGTTTTGCCTGATACAGGTGGCTTGTGGAAGCCGTGCTAACGAAAGACTTTGCCTGGCTGGAATGTGTCAGCGAGGCGGCAGTGACTTGCAATTGTCCCCTGCTTGCCGCGGCAAGGTTGCACGTCGGAGATACCGGAAAGCCGAATCTACCCATAACGACGTGGAGAATGCTGAGACGATTATGCACCCGGACCATCTTGCCTACTTCAAGGACCTGCTCGAAGGGCGGGCCACGATCTCTGGAATGCGTGGTTCTAACGCAACGAGAGCCGGCTTTCTCAGGAGCTTCCGCGTATGGATTTCCTTCAACTGAAATTCCACATGTTGGATGAGGCAGAGGCCTATCCAACTCATATCCTTGCCGCAGGCTCTGTTCACCTCTCCCGCAGGGAGAGGTCGATCGCTCCAGGCGATGCGAAGCATCGTCCGGTGCGATCGGGTGAGGGGTTCAGGTCCCTCGATAGAGCAAAGCCCCTCACCCGCGCCTTCGGCGCGACCTCTCCCTATGGGAGAGGTGGGACCGCTGATGTCGCGGCATTTCGCACCAAACGCCGTGGTGACAGGGAGTGATTGGTTGTGGGTCTCCACTCACGCGAATCGAAGTGAGGTTTCGATCATCTCAAGGACCCCCTCGAGATTTTCGTATACGTCGGTGTTTGAAACGCGAAGCACGAGAAAGCCGCAAGCTTCGAGTATTTCGGTTCGCCTTGTGTCTCGCTCGATTTCTGACGGGCTGGAGTGTGTGACGCCGTCGACTTCTATGATCAGCTTTCCATCAAGCGTTACGAAATCAACGACGTATCGGTCGATTGAATACTGCCGGCGAAACTTCCACCGCCAGCCGTCAGTTGCGTAGTGCCTGCCATAGTTTTGCTTCAGCGCTTGTTTGCGATGCGCGGATCAACGTCATGCACGAGTTGCTCAGCTTGCAGACGTCAATCTTATGAGATCACGCTGGTCATACTTCGCCACGAAGCCAAGACGCTGCGCGGCGTGCGAGAGATCATACAGCGGTGCAAACGGCTGCCGTGCATAGACGCTTGGGTCACGAATTTCGATCGTATCCCCGTGCAGACGGCGAAGGCGCTCGAGTGTCGGCTCCGGCGAGAGCGTGACCTGGGACGAAAGGTAGAATCTCTCAAAGTCCCCTTTTTGCATGGGCAGCTCCATCGCCAAACGGAACGCCCGCGCAAGATCCCGCGGATCGATATGATGATGCAAAGGTCCTCCCCCCGCGGTGGAGGGACCGCCCGCGACCGGACGACTGTAATTTTGCGGGTCCCTGGCCCGTGCAATGATTTCGCCGGCCATCTCCGGATAGGCGACAAAGACGGTGCGGAGCGCCACGACCGACATTCCACGCAGTGCATAGGCGCGCGCGAGATCCTCACCCAAGACCTTGCTGATGGCATAAGGGTCCGTCGCGAGCAGCGGGTGGTCCAGATCGAGTGGAGCGTAGAGCGGCCGCAGCATGCGGCCTTCGCGCACCGTATACCCGGATACGGAGTCGCTTGAACAGAATACGATGCGCTCGATGCCCGCCGCTTCGGCCGCCTCGAGAACAGTGTATGTTCCCTGAACATTGACCCGGATGATGGTCTGTCCGTCTCCGGACCAGATGTTCGGCACGGCCGCGATGTGCAGCACGGCATCAACATCCCTGACCGCATCTGCGACCGCGACCGTGTCGGTCACGTCGGCGACCCGCCAATCGATATCAGCCTGTCCGCGCTTGCGATCAAACCCGCGCACGCCATAGCCGTTGTTCAACAACTCATCGACGACGAAGCGTCCCAACAGACCTGCCGCGCCAGTTACAAGGATGAGTTTGGTCATGATGCCGCCACTCCTGAACGTGACGGAAAACCAACCGACGCGAGAATATCGTGACTGCTGACAATCGCCGCCTCGGGATCATCAGCGATGATCTCCATCATGGTCGGACCAGTGAAACCGATCTCGGCAATGGCCTTTGCGATGTCAGCGAATGGCACGGTGCCCGTGCCGACCGGATCGTGCCGCCACACCGTTCGCGTGGTGTCCGACACATGGACAATGCGGAGCTGATCGGCGAGTTGACGAATGCCTTCCGCGGGGGACTCTCCGATGAAGTGCGCGTTTGCGGCATCGTAGCAGACGGCGACATCAGGAGATCCGAAACTCCGGACGAAAGCCCCAAGGGAGGCAGCATCGGGAAACGAAGCCATCGGGACGTTCTCGATTGCCAGCCTCACGCCGTGCGCGCGCGCGTAAGGGAGAAGGTTCTCGATGGACTCGCGCATCCAGCTGGTTCGGTTCGCCATGCTGGCCGGCGTCAAGGGGCTCATTCGACCCGGAACGGTCACCAGCCACGGTATATTGAGATCAGACGCGAGATCGATAGTCTGCTTGAACATCGCAACCGAGGCCGCCCTCACCTGTGGCCAGACGCTCGCCAAATTGTGGTCGAGGCTCGGAAGATTCATTGTGCAGTTGACCGCACCGATTTCGTTCAGTGTAGCGGCGAGGCGCCGTCTTGACGCCTGATCAAAATCCTCAAGCGCCAGATGTGGCGGGTGCACGAGCAGCTCAAAGCTGCAATAGCCGAGATCCGCAAGCCGCCGCACACAATCGATTGCAGGTGTCGTCCACGCGTAAGCGTAGGTGTTGATGCCTAATGTCGTCATGAGCTCCCCCTAAAGTCCCTGCGATACGTCAGTCATTCGCCAGCGGCGGCTTGGCCTGCGATCTCTCGACCGGCGATCCAGCCGAACACAAGCGCCGGCCCAAGCGTGATGCCAGGGCCCGGATAGGCACCTTCCATGATCGAGGCCATGTCGTTGCCGCAGGCATAGAGGCCAGGCAGAACACTGCCGTCCTCGCGCAAGACTCGCGTGGAGGCGTCGGTGTTGATGCCGGCCGACATGCCGAGATCAGCCGGAACAACCTTGACAGCATAGAACGGCGCCTGCCGGATCGGTGCGACGCAAGGATTGGGCTGCACATCGGCATCGCCAAGCGAGCGCTGATAGACATCGCTGCCCCGGCCGAATTCGGGGTCCTCACCCCGATCGGCCGATGCATTGAAGCGCTGCAATGTTTCGTCCAGCGCCGGCGCTGGCGCGCCAATCTGCCGCGCAAGATCGGCAATATCCCTGGCCTCTATCAGATAGCCAGACGCGACGTCCGCCCTCACTGAAGGCGAGAACGGCTTGATCTTGCCGAGACCGTATTTCCAAAGGAATGGCTTGTCGCAGATCAGCCAGGCGGGGATGGCGCTGTTTGCGTGTGAGAGCTGACCACGGACGAACTCATGGTAGGACATTGCTTCGTTGACGAAGCGATGACCATTGCAGTCCACCGCGATCAAGCCCGGCTTGGTTCGGTCCGTGACCGTATGCGGGTAAACTCCCTCGCTGCCGTCAGCGCGCTTGAAGGTCGAGGCCGGCACCCAGAACGCGCCATCCTGCGTGGGTGGCGACAAGCTGGCTCCCACATCGGAAGCCAGCACCGCTCCCCGTGGCGACGGACCTGAGCGGACGGTCGCTGTCAGCGTTCCCGCCGCCGCAGGCACGTAATTGCGCCGCAGCTCCGGTTGATGCGACAGCCCTCCGGTGGCGAGCACGATCCCGCGCCGGGCAGCGATCCGGCCGGTTCGTCCCTGCTCGTCCTTCCAAAGCACTGAAGAGACGCGGCCGTCTGCCCCAATCTCCAGCCGCTCCACACCAATGCCGGTACGGAGTGTCACACCGAGATCCAGTGCCGAGCGCAGCAGCCGGGCGACCAGCGCGTTACCGAGGTAGAGTGATGTGCCACGCCGCGCCCTCAGGCGCTGGAACACGTACTCGAGCATCAACCGCCCTGCCCGCAGCGCAGAAACCGGCGACTTCATCGCACGACGGAAGTGCGGGATGTCCGCGCGGCTGATCATCATGCCACCGAACAACGTGAACTCCGGCAGGGGATCGCGCACGAGATCGAAGGCGCGCCCGAGCAGACTGCCATCGAACGGGACGGGTTCAAGGACACGCCCGCCTGCCGTTCCACCGGGAAGGTCGGGGTAGTAGTCCGGATAGGTAAGCACCGGCTGCAGACGCAGTGTGGTCTTCGCCTCCAGATCACGCAGCGCCAGGTCGGCCTGATCCAGAAACGTCTCGAGTTTTTCCCGATGCTCGCCCGGCACGGTAGCAGCAAGATAGCGCCGCGCCGCTTCCGGGCTGTCCGGACGCCCTGCCTCGGCCGTCTTGTGGTTGACTGGAAGCCAAACCATGCCGCCGGAGATCGCGGTCGTGCCGCCAACGAACTTGGTTTGCTCGATGAGCAGCACCGAGCACCCGGCGGCGGCCGCGGTGCAGGCGGCGGTCATGCCGCCCGCGCCAGCCCCAATGACTACAGCATCGAAGTCATCAACCGATGGCGCAGCGCTCATACCATGCCGCCGTTGGGTTGGATGATCTGCCCCGTGATCCACGACGCCTTATCAGATGCAACGAACTCCACCACTTCGGCGATTTCCTCCGGGCGGCCGATACGGTTGAGCGCGCTGAGTGCAGCGGAGCGCTGTATCGCCTCCTCGGTCTTGCCGGCACGAAAGAGATCTGTGTCAACCGGACCTGGCGCGACAGCATTCACGCGAATCCCACGACCGGCGAGCTCCCTGGACATCGAACGGATCAGGCTCTCTACCGCCGCCTTGGTGGCCGTATAGGGGCCACCGCCTGGGATTGCGACGCGAACCATCGAGGTTGTTAGCGCTATGATCGAGCCCCCGTCCGGAACGCGGCGTGCGGCTTCCGCCAGCACGTTGAACGCCCCGACAAGGTTGACCTCGACCAGATCGCGGAAATCCGCCTGCGGGAAATCCGCCACGGGGCGCCCTGGACGGTTGATGCCAGCATTGGCGATCACCGCACGCGGTGGAGCGCCGAAATCCGCGGTCACCTTCTCGAATACGGCGGCAACCCCTGCGGCATCGCGGACATCCAGTTTATAGCTACGTCCTACGGGATGTGGCGGAGGCTCCGCAGTATAGGTGCTGGCGACCTGCCAGCCAGCGTCGGCGAACGCCTTGCAGCAAGCGGCTCCGATTCCACGGGAGCCGCCGAAGATCAACACTACTGGGGAAGTTTTTGTCATTTCTGTCCTCAATGAAATCGCCGCGGATTGGAAAATGATGCGACCAAATTGAATCGCATCACGGTGTTATCTCTTTGTTGGAGCGTGATCTCCGCAAAAACGCTGTCGTTTGCGCGGCGCGGATTACGCCCCAGAGCACTTACCAGACACATTGGGTCGGCAAGTACTCCAGTTCTTCTTGTTGTCGCATTTTGTTACGCCGAACCGGTAATCCACTTCGGCACAAAATGCTCTAGCGTTGCGCTGCGCGAGTTGCAGCGATTGTCGCTTCGATGCCCTTCTGGATGTCGTATTTTGGCTCGTAGCCGAGTTCAGCACGCGCCCGGCTGATGTCGAGTGCACCCTTGATTGCTGTCGGAACGATGCCGCCGTGGCGATAGACGCCGCTATCGCCCACCGTGATTTGCGCCCCAGGAATCGCCCGGTTGACCGCATCTGCCGCATCACGAAGCGTGGGAGCTTCACCCGTCGCGATGTTGTAGGCATCAAACCGATGATGGTCCTTGTCGAGCGCAAGCAGCACGCCGGCTACCGTATCGTCGATATAGACCTGATCGACAGCCAGGCTCGCGCCTTCCGCCTGGTGATAGGGCTCACCGCGGAGTGCCGCTTCAATGTACGTTCGCGGCAACCGCAACCGGGGCAGATGCGGACCGTAGACCCAGCAGGTGCGCACGTTGATGCATTCGAGCCCATGATCGCGCGTGTAGACCCGACCGTAATGCTCGGCAGCCAGTTTGGTCAGGCCGTAGATGCTGACCGGCTTCTGCGGATGATCCTCGTCGATGCGTGGCGCCAGGAAGTCGCCATACGTCTCTTCGGTAGAAATGTGCACCACACGACGCACACCGTTCAGCCGCATCGCCTCGAAGACGTTGATTGAGCCTTCCACGTTGACCCGCAACGACTTGATTGGCGCGTCAGCAGCGAAGACCACGCCGACGATCGCGGCTGTGTGAATCACCGCATCGACACGATGCTTCTGGAACAGGCGCATCACCTGATGCCATTCCCCGAGGTCAACCGCCTCTGCGGACAGGCGCGTGTTACCAGCGGCAAGTGCCGTCATGGCTGGTGAGACGACGATGTCTGCGGCGATCACCGTGTCGCCACGCTCCAGCAGCGCGCGGACAATGGCGCTGCCGAGCCAGCCACATCCGCCGGTGACCAGGATACTCTTGGGCATGGTATCCCTCCTTCAGCGCGGCTTCGGCTCTTCGTCGGTTGGCGGGCTGGTGATCACCAGAAAGACAAGCGGGTCGATGCCGGTGTTGTGAAATTCATGGACCACACCAGGCGGGATATAGGTGACGTCGTTGGCGCGAACCAAACGGCGTTCGCCGTCCAGGATCAGGATGCCCTCGCCAGCCAGCACGTGATAGATCTGTTCCTGCACCTTGTGGACATGGGATTCCACATGAGCCCCTGCCTCGTATGTCGAGATGCGGTGATCGAAGAAGCGACTTCCGGTCGTTTCAGGCGTTACGATCGCCTTCGAAAGCGCCTGATTGAAGTGGCCCGGATATTGAACCCATTGAAGCTCAGCGAGGTTGCGGGTGACCGCATACTTCTCTTTCTCCGCGTCCGCAAACGCATCAAGAGCGGGAGCGATGATCGTCATGTTCTGTCTCCAAAGTTCAAATTGATTGAAATGAGCTGCGCGCGGCCTAGGCCACCTTTTCCTCGGCCTGCACCACACCAAGCAGGCGCTCGCACAACGCCTTGTCTGCCGCCAGCACGTCCGCCGCGCCACCATAAGCGACACGTCCATTGACCAGCACGTAGGCACGATCCGCCATTGCCAGCACGCTCTCGGCGTGATGCTCGACGATCACCATGCTCGCTCGTGTCGAGAGTTTCGCGACCACTTCGCGCACCTCATGCACCACAGCGGGAGCCAACCCCTCGAACGGCTCATCGAGCAGAATGAGCTTTGACGGCACCATCAGCGCACGGGCAATGGCGACCATTTGCTGCTCGCCGCCGGAAAGGGTTTCGCCACGCGATCGAAGCCGAGCGCCTACTTTCGGGAAGAGATCGAAAATCTCCTCCATGGAGGCTCCACCCGGGCGCGCCGCAAGCTTGAGGTTTTCGAGTACTGTGAGATTCGGAAACAGTCGGCGCCCTTCGGGTACGAGCGAGACACCGAGCCTGTTGATTTCGCTTGGTCGAAGTTGCGTGATGTCCGTCCCACCGAACAGCACTCGTCCCTGCGAACCATGCAGTGCGCCCGTGATGGCGCGCAGCAGGGTCGTCTTGCCGACGCCGTTGCGGCCAAGCAAGGCGACGACCTCGCTGTTCCCCACGGTCATATCAACGCTCTCAAGCACAGTGCTGCCACCGTAGCCGGCACTCACGCCTTCGATCGTTAGCAACGGCTTCTGTTTGACCGAGCGAGGTCCACTCCGGCGCTTGGGCAAGACTTGCCCTGGTGCGTCGTGCCCTGGTACGTCGTCCCCGGCGGGATGAGCGTCACCGAGATAGGCAGCCACCACTTCGGGATGCCGTGCCACCTCACCAGGCTTGCCGTCAGCGATCAGCCGCCCCTGATGCAGCACGGTGATGCGATCGGACATCGCCAGAACGCGGTCGATATCATGCTCGATCAGCAACACTGCGTGGGAACGGGCCAGCCTGCGAATCAGTTCACTCACCACCTTCCGATCAGATTCGGCGAGGCCTGCCAGCGGCTCGTCGAGCAACAGCAGCTTGGCGTCGATTGCCAACGAAACAGCAATTTCGAGCAGCCGCTTTTCGCCATGCGACAACGCAGTGCACAGCTCGCCTGCTCGCTCGGTCAGCCCGACAGCGTCCAAAAGGGTCCAAACCCGACTGTTGATACCCTCGTCCGCATGAGCGTCGCTCCACAAGCTGAACCAGCGCCTTTGCGCCGCCTGGACCGCAACACGGACGTTCTCGAATGCGGTGAGATTGGGAAATACGCTCAAGATCTGAAACGACCGGGCGATACCGAGCCGCGCGCGTTTGTGGGGCGGCAGGTTGTTGATCGACCGTCCTTCAAACAGGATCGTGCCGGAATCCGCCTTATATCGGCCAGTCAGCAGGTTGAAGAACGTCGTCTTACCGGCGCCGTTCGGTCCAATCAGAGAGTGAAGGCCGGTGCTGGTCATCTCCAGCGAAATGTCGCGCTGCGTGATGATGCTGCCGAACTGCTTTGACAGGTTGCTCACCTGCAGGATCGGCGTCGCCTTATCCCCTGTCGGCGTACCCGCAGACGGCGAATAGGGCGTGATCTTTTCTGGCCGGGGTGGAATCCCGTCGCGTGTCAGCGTCCAGCGTTCGCGACGAAAAATGCGCTGAAAGATGCCTTGCACGCCCTCGTGCGACAGCAACGCAAACAGGATGATGATCGGCGCGAAATACAACCACCAATTGTCAGTCAGAGCGCTGAGGCGGTCTTCCAGAACAATGAAGATGATCGCTCCCCAAAGCGGACCCAGGAAGTGATGGACGCCACCGAGGGCCGCCATGAGGACGGGATCGCCGGCATGCTGCCAGCTGAGGTTATTGGCATAAACACCCTGCAGAAGCAGAACCATAAGGCCGCCTGCTACGCCGATAGCGCCTCCGGCAACGGTCAACGCGACAAGCTTCGTCTGATAGGTGTCATAACCCAGACTCGCCACGCGGTCTTCGTTGTCACGCAATGCCTGCAAGGATCGGCCGAACGGGCTATGCGCAACGCGCCACAATATCCATAGGACGCCAATAACCACAACGAGCGTAAAGGCATGGAACGCAAGCGCTGAGGGGAATAACGATCTACTGACATTCTGTAGTCCGTTCTCACCACCCGTCACGTCCGTCCATTTGAACGCGATCTCAAAGGCGATCTGGGAGCACGCAAGCGTCAGCAGCGAGAAATAGAGGCCGCGCCGACGAAGAATCACGGCGCCAACGATGAGCGCGATCAGCAGCGAGAAGACTGTAGCGGCTACGATATCCGTCACCTCGTTGCCGCCTAAGATCGCTCCGCCCAGCAGCGCGGCTGCATAACCTGCCGTGCCAAAGAAGAACGAAGCACCAAACGGCACAAGTCCGACATATCCGATCAGGAAATTGACGCCGGCAGCGTACAGCGTGTAGATCGCGATTTGCGTCACGCGATCGACCGGCATGCCGAAAATCAATGCGACCGCCGATACAACGATCAGCACCGCCGTTACCAATACGATCGGATTCCGCCAAAGCTGTTTAAAATACGCGTCCATCATTCGAAACGCTCCCAGCGCTCTCCAAACAGCCCCCGCGGACGCAGTAGCAGGATCACGAACATCAACACGTACATCGAGGCTGTCGACGCCGCAGGCCAGAATTGAATGGTCAAAGTCGTAACGACTCCGGCAGCAAGGCCGGCAACAACGGCTCCACGCAATGAGCCGAGCCCGCCGATCGCAACGACCACGAAGGCCGGCATCACGGCGTTGGCCGCCATTGATGGCGAAACGGTCCACAGCGGAGCGGCAAGCAAGCCCGCCAGTGCTGCGAGCCCGCAACCCAGACCGAATACGGCCGTCAGCACCCTCGGCAGTTTGATGCCGAGAAGCTCCACCATCTGCGGATCACGACTGCCAGCGCGAAGAATACGCCCATAGGGCGTCCAGGAAAGGAACGCCCAGAGACCAAGCAGCGCTGTGATCGTGACGCCGAGCACAGCCACGCGATACTTGGTGATCAACAAGGGACCCATCTCGACGATGCCCGCAAAGAAAGGGGGCGGATTGAAGGGTTTTCCGTCGGCCCCCCAGATCGTGCGTATCGCCGCTTCTATGAGAAGTGCCAGCGCGAAGGTCACGACCAGACTGAGCAACGGCTCGCGGCCATAGAGGCGCCGGATCAGCACGGTTTCCGTCGCCATGCCGATCGCGGCTACCACGAAGGGAGCGAAAATCACTGCTCCCCAACCAAACCAGCGAAACAATTGCCAGGCTACATAGGCACCCAACGCAAAGAACGCGCCGTGTGCGAAGTTGATCACTCCGAGAAGGCCGAAGGTAATCGACAGACCAACTGCAATCAGAACGTAGAGGAAGCCCAAGACAAGGCCGTTGGCAACTTGTGAAATGATGATGTCCAGCATGTTACAACTCACCAACGGTTCTTTGGTCTAAACCCGTGCATCAGAAGCGGCTCATCAGAGCGGCGGCATGTTGCAGCCGATTTCCTCCTTGGTGCCGAACGCCTTCTCGGTGTCCTCTGCGGTCGACGAGGTCTCCTTCAGCACATCGAAGAAATCCCATTTGTCAGTGATATTCTTTTTGACCCGGACGATGACGGACGGCCGGACCAGCTGATGGTCCCACACACGGAAGTAGAACGGCAGCGAGCCATCGGTGTTCTTCCATTTTTCAAGCGCGGTCACGATATCTTGCGCCTTGGTAGACTTGGCTGCCTCGATGGACTCGATCAGCGCACGCATCCCAATCCAGCCAGACCAGGTCTTGTCCGAAGGCGGCTGACCGAACTTTTTCTCGAACGCTGCCGTCATCGCCTTTTCGGCTGGCGTATTTATCGGATTATTGTAGTACCATGGCTTGACATAGACACCCGTGGACGCCTGGGGTCCAACATCCCAGAAATCGGTATCCGTCACAGCGATCGCGCCGAAGGGAATCTTGTCTTTCATCCCCATCTCATTCGACTGCTTCAGGAAATTCGAGAAATCGCCGCCAACAAGGCCGCCGATGATGGCGTCAGGCTTGGCCTGACGTATTTTCAACACGTAGGACGAATAATCCGCCGTGTTTATCGGCACCTCGTCGTTGCCGATTTCGGTCATCCCGTTCTTCTTAAGCTCAGCGCGCGAGGAGCGCAGGATATCCTGGCCGAACGCATAGGATGCGGTAAGAAAGTAGACCTTCTTGCCGATCGACGCGATATACGGCATCAGCCCATTCGTTTGCACGGGCACCGTGCCCTGGACACGGAACGTATAACGACTGCAGCTCTTGCCTGTGATTTCGCTCGCGGCCGCGCCAGTCAAGATAAGCGGAATTTTGGCACGATTGGCTACGCCCATCATCGCCAGAGCGTTGGAGCTGTAGTTGCCGCCGACGACGGCAACGACCTTGTTCTCCTCCACCAGGCGCTGCATATTTTGCTGCGAGCCCTGCGGGTCGGACTCATCGAGCCAGATGAACTCGATCTTGCGACCCAGCACCTTGCCGCCAGCCTGCTCAATCGCCAGTTCGCTGCCGCGTTGCAGGAATTGACCAATCGACGCGCCGGGCCCCTGTTTCGAATAGATCATGCCGATCCGGATAGGCTCGTCCGTTTGAGCGCGGACGGCGCCGACCATGATCAGGCTCGTCAGTGCAGTTGCCGCTAGACCCTTTACAATCGTTCGGCCCGCTTTCTTCATCGACGCCATGTTGTACTCCTCCATTAAAAAGCTTTTGTCTTTGTCAGATCAGCAAGCCGTCCATCAGAGCGGCGGCATGTTGCAACCGATTTCCTCCTTGGTGCCGAACTCCTTCTCGACCTCCTCGGCGGTCGATGAGGATTCCTTGAGGACGTCGAAGAAATCCCACTTGTC
>JGI24705J35276_12238154_pt1 | contig 16603 bp, 18 predicted proteins | sample TergutNt197P4_FD_35276 | JGI IMG/M metagenome (IMG submission 35276) | reverse complement strand
GATGCGGTCAGTATGGTCCGCGCGGCTTTTGAGGGTGGCGGGCGTGATTTCCATTTAACCGCAGTGTTTGGGGTCTTCGTGGCATGGCTGCAGGCACCGACCAGAGCGGAAATGGAAGTGGCGATAGATCGCCCGAGGAAGCTGCGCTTTCCGAAAGGCTCGGAAGTCTCGATCAACGGTTGTCCGAAATTCGCGACCGCAAGATCAAGACGGAGCAACCCGCAGGCGAAAGTGGAGATGTGGCAGCCAGAGCCTCAGCGATGGCGCTGGGTTTCCGGCTTTCGTCTGAGTTGGTCGCCGGTGTCGCTGTCGGAGCGGGGATTGGCTGGGGTTTCGACCGCTTGCTGTCGACATCGCCCTTCGGCCTCATCGTGTTCCTCTTGCTCGGCTTCGTGGCGGGCGTGGTCAACGTGGTGAGATCGGCTGGCGTCGTTCCGAACAGGCGAGGTGGATCAACCCGGCGGGAATGATTTGTCGTGCCGGCATCACCGGTACGGGCCGGCATGGCCGGCGGACCGAGACCAGCCGGCTTGCCGGCAGACCGAGAGATGCCGCGCGGATGAAAATCGACCCGATCCATCAGTTCAATATCGAACCCCTCTTCACGATCGGCCATATCGGCAATCACACGATCGCCTTTACCAATTCATCCGCCTACATGTTCGTGGCGGTGGCGCTGATCGCAATACTGATGCTCGCGAGCGGTCGGGAGCTGATTCCCGGGCGCTTCCAGTCGATCGCGGAGCTCAGCTACGAGTTCGTCGCCGCCACCATTCGCAGCACGGCAGGCGCAGAAGGCATGCGGTTCTTCCCGCTGATCTTCTCGCTGTTCATGTTCATCTGCGTTTCGAACCTTGTCGGCATCATTCCTTATACGTTTACAGTATCGAGCCACCTGATCGTCACCGCTGCCCTGGCGCTGATCGTGTTCTTCACTGTCCTGATCTACGGGCTCTACAAAAACGGTCTGAAATTCCTGAAGATTTTCGTGCCCTCGGGCATTCCGGTCTACATTCTCCCACTGGTGATGGCCATCGAGATCCTGTCGTTCTTTCTACGGCCGGTCTCACACAGCGTCCGTTTGTTCGCCAACATGCTGGCCGGGCACATCGCGCTCAAGGTGTTCGCGGGCTTCGTCGCGATGCTTGGCGTTTCGCTCGGCGCCATCGGCTGGATCGGCGGCGTATTGCCGCTCGCACTCGCCATGGCGCTGACTGCCCTCGAATTGCTGGTCGCATTCCTGCAAGCCTATGTGTTTGCGATTCTGACCTGCATTTACCTCAACGACGCTCTTCACCCCGGGCACTAGACAGCCGGGGACTTTCAATCCACCCACACCTGTCTTTTTTCAAGGAGTTAAAAATGGAAGCAGCAGCAGCAAAGGCTATTGGCGCGGGCATCGCATGCATTGGCATGGGCGGTGCGGCCGTCGGCGTGGCCACCATCTTCGGCAACTATCTTGCCGCAGCAGTGCGTAACCCCTCGGCAGCACAGGGACAATTCGGAAACCTGATCTTCGGCTTTGCCGTGACCGAGGCGCTCGGGATTTTCTCGCTGCTGATCGCGCTGCTGTTGCTGTTCACCTAATAACATCCGCGCCGCTCTGATCGGGCGGCTCCTGCATGACAGCAACAGGAGAACTCCATGGCTGAGAGTCATGGCGAGACAAAAGGGCCAGCGGCCGGTGCGCATACGGAGGCTGATGGCGGTCACCACGGCGGAGGCTTTCCGCCGTTCGATAGCAGCACCTATGCATCGCAACTGGTGTCGCTGGCGATCGCCTTCGCCGCCCTCTATCTGATCGTCTCCCGGATCGCCGTGCCACGTGTCGGCGGTGTGATCGAGGCGCGCCAGAACAAGATCGACGGCGATCTGGCCGAAGCGCAGAAGCTGAAGGACGAGTCCGAGGCGGCGTTGAAAGCCTATGAAAGCGAACTCGCCGAGGCGCGTTCGCGGGCGCTGGCGATCGGCAACGAGGCCCGGGAAAAGCTGAATGCGCAGGCGGAAGCCGAACGCAAGACGCTGGAAGAGCAATTGACGGCCAAGCTCGCCGGGGCAGAAAAGACAATCGCCTCGACCCGCTCCGCCGCCATGAGCAACGTCCGTGGCATTGCGGCCGACGCAGCCAGCACGATCGTGCAGCGGCTGACCGGGATCGTCCCCGATGGCAAGGCGGTCGATTCTGCCGTCGATGCTTCCTTGAAGGGATAGTTCGGATGTTCACTGAACCGGAATTCTGGGTTGCCGTCGCCTTCGTGATCCTGATGGGCGTGTTTGCCTATTTTGGTATCCACAAGACGGTGCTGACGGCACTCGATCATCGCGCCGCCCGCATCAAGGGCGAGTTCGATGAGGCCCGCCGCCTCAAAGACGAGGCGGCTAAGGTGCTCGCCGAGTACAAGACTCGCCGCGCCAGCGCTGAGCGCGAGGCGGAGGAGATCGTCGCGAGCGCCAAAGCCGAGGCTGAGCGGATTGCCGCCGAAGCCAGGGCCAAAATGGAAGATTTCGTTGCACGGCGGACCAAGACCGCGGAGAGCAAGATCGCGCTCGCCGAAGCTCAGGCCGTCGCCGACGTCCGTTCTGCCGCGGCGGAAGCGGCGGTCGCAGCGGCCTCCACGATCCTGTCGCAGTCGGTAAAGGGCCAACTCGCCGATGACCTGCTGGCCAAAGGCATCACTGAAGTTCGGCAAAAGCTGAACTGACGGATTCATCCTATCTGAAAAGCCGGCGCGAGATGATCGCGCCGGCTTTTTTCGTGCGGTTGTATAAAATCCGAAGCCTATTTTTTCTTCTTCTTCCCTCTCGCCTTCGGCTCTGGCTTCAGCGACTGCGGATCGAAACCGATGTAGAAGATGTAGGAATCGGCGACCGCCGCCGCAGGCACGGGGTAGACCAAGTCATCGATAACAAAGGTAAAGGGCACGCTGCCGTCCTCGGACATCGCCACCGTGGTCCGATAGGCCTTGCTGGCGATCATCTTCTCGCTGACGCCGCCCTGCACCACAGCGACGCGAAGCGGTACCTCGACCGAAGAGGGCGCACCGGCCGGGCCGGCAATGACACGGCCCTGGATGCCTATGCGTGCAGTGATATCAGTTCCACTGCGCACGCACTCGCGAGCCATGCGGGTAATGGAGGCTTGGTAGCGCACGTCATTGCCGGTCGCTTCCTTGCCGGCTGCCCCGACCGCATAGGTGGAAGCCCCAGCGCGGATGGTGACCGGCGGACAATCGCTGTCTTCGTCGGCCGGTGCCGCGGGTGCAGGCGCGACATTTTCGGTTGGCTGGTCCGATTTGCCGCCGAACAGGCTTTTGAAGCGATCGGTCAGCGACTGCGACGAGGCCGGCGAGGCCAAGGCCGTAAGCCCGATTGCGGCCGCGAGCGCGGGCGCAGCAATCCGGCGCCAGCGGCCCTCCGACCGAGTTTTTCCTGTCAAAACCGCCCTATCGTCCATTCCGACCCCCGCTAGCTCACACTCACCGCTGGCTCGGACGTCTTATATCGCCAAAATCGACGAACCCAAGGCAGACGAACCCAAGGGCAGTCGCTAGTGTGGTGTTTCGCAGTTGCCGACCTTTCTTGAGGCTACCCTCTCATCGGCAATTGCGAGACATAAACCACACTAGCACTTTGATTTTGCTAGTATCCTTTCGTCTCCGAATATTCGGAGACGGGACACTAGCATCGCAAACCTCCATCAGCCGCGAAAATCCTCATGCAGCAGGCCGAACAGCAAATGGTCCTGCCACACGCCGTTGATGCATAGATAGCGCCGTGCCAGTCCCTCACGGGTGAAACCGCATTTCTCCAGCACCCGGATAGAGGGAGCGTTGGTCGGGACGCAGGCTGCCTCGACGCGATGCAAGTTGAGTTCCCCAAACAGAGTCGGCAGCAGCACGCGCAACGCCGCGGTCATGTAGCCACGGTGGGCATAGGGCTGCCCGACCCAGTAGCCGATAGTTCCGGCCTGCACGATGCCACGGCGAACATTGGCAAGCGTGATGCCCCCGATCATTGCCCCATCGGACTCCTGGAAGATAAGGAAGGGATAGGACCGGTCGCCTGCAATGTCTTCGGCGTAGCGGCGCAGCCTGCGGCGAAAGCCGGCGCGGGTCAGATCGTCGGACGGCCAGATCGGCTCCCAGGGCGTCAGGTATTCGCGGCTGGTTTCGCGCAAATCGGCCCATTGCAGGAAATCAGACATCTGCGGGGCGCGGAGCAACAGCCCTTGGCCTCGCGGGGCGAGCGCAGCGTGTCCGCTGGATGGCAAACGGAACAGGGCCATGTATTTGTTGCTTTCCGGGACAGTCCCTTCAGGGACACCGTCAGTGCAGCCGCGCCTTGGCTCGTGCCTGGGTCAATCCTTCCGCAAAAGAAACAGCCGTGTCCAGACCCCTGCCGCTGCCGAGCGCAACCACCGCTGGCCGACTGCGCGATAATAGCACCCGGGCCGCATCGCGCGCTGATTCGACGCTGACCGCATCGATCCGCCCGACCAGTTCCTGAACCGTCTGCGGCCGACCATAGGCCAATACGTGCCGTGCCAGCTGTTCTGCGCGCGAGCTGCAGCTTTCCAGTGCCATCAGAAGCCCGGCTTTCATCTGGGCCTTTGCGCGCGCCACTTCCGCCTCGGTCAGCGTCTCGACCGACTCGTTGATGACATCGACAACCACTTCCATCATTTCGGGCGCATCAGACGGATCAGTGCCGGTATAGAGACCGAAAAAGCCAGTGTCAGTGTACGGTGCATGGAACGTGTAGACCGAATAGCATAGGCCACGCTTTTCCCTCACCTCTTGGAACAGCCGCGACGACATTCCGCCGCCGAGGATGTTGGTGAAGACCTGCACCGAGAACAGCGACAAGTCGGTTTGCGGCACGCCCTCCAGCGCCAGCGTCAGATGTGCCTGTTCCAGGTCGCGATGGACCACCCGCGTGCCGCCTTTGCCGAACTTGGCAACTTGCGGTTTCGGGCCCGGCGCGCTCTCGAAGCTCGCAAATCGCTTTGTTGCCTCCTCAACCACCTGCCGGTGGTCGACCGCGCCGGCGGCAGCCACCACCATGTCGGGTCCGCGATAGTGCCGCCCAAGATAATCGCGCAGCATGCTGCGGTCGACGCCCCGCAACGTCTCGGCCGTTCCGAGCAGCGAACGTCCCATCGGCTGGTCCGGGTAGCACAACTCATTGAGGTGCTCGAAGACGATGTCGTCGGGTGTGTCCTGCGCCGCACCGATCTCCTGCACGATCACGTTCTTTTCGCGCTCCAGCTCCTCCGGCTCGAAGGAGGGGTTGGCGAGGATGTCGGAAAGCACGTCGAGGGCAAGCGGTACGTCCGCCTTCATCACCCGCGCATAGTAGGAGGTTGTCTCGGTCGAGGTGCCTGCATTGAGGTCGCCGCCGACCGCCTCGATCTCCTCGACGATCTCGCGCGAGCTGCGCCGGGTCGTACCCTTGAACGCCATATGCTCCAGCAGATGCGAAATGCCATGCTCGTTCGGCCTTTCGTCGCGGCCGCCGACGCCAGCCCAGACACCGAGAGCGGCGGTCTCGAGATGCGGCATGGTGTCGGTGACGATGGTGAGGCCGGATGCAAGCTTGGAGATCTCGACGCTCATCCGGCAACTCCCTGTTTCGCGGCGCGGCTGACGGACTGCACGAATCGCTCGACCTCGGCCTGATCGTTTTTCATCACCTTCATGTGTTCGGATTTGGTCATCAAGCCATCAAGCCAGGCGGGCAATTGCGGCCGCATCCCGCAGGCAGCTTCGACCGCGTCCGGGAACTTAGCGGCGTGTGCTGTGGACAGCACAATGTTGGGGACCGCCGAATCCGTCGAATCGCGGTCAGCGACCGCCAGCGCCACGGCGGTATGCGGATCGACGAGTTCGCCCGCCTCGCGCCAAGCGGCACGGATAGCTGCGGCCGCCTCAGTCTCGTCCGCACGCCCGGCATCGAACTCCTCGCGGACCGCGACCAGCGTTGCATCGGGCAACACGAAGCGCCCGGATTGGGCAAGCGATGCCATCAGCCCGCGCACGCTTGCGGCATCGCGCTGGCTGGCTTCGAACAGCAATCGCTCGAAATTGGATGAAACCTGGATATCCATTGAGGGCGAGGCCGTGGCATGCACCTCGCGCACCTCGTAGATGCCTGTCTTGAGCGTGCGCGCCAGGATATCGTTGACGTTGGCGGCGATGCGAAGCCAGCGGATCGGCAGGCCCATTCGTTTGGCAACGTAGCCCGCAAAGATATCGCCGAAATTGCCGGTCGGCACCGTGAAGTCGACTTGCCGCGACGGAGCGCCGAGTGCGACCGCCGAGGTGAAGTAGTAGACCACCTGGGCGACGATGCGCGCCCAATTGATGGAGTTGACGCCGGACAGCGCGACGGAATCGCGGAATTGGTGATGGTTGAACATCGCCTTCACGAGAGCCTGGCAATCGTCGAACGTACCTTCGATAGCGAGTGCGTGAACGTTGCCGGCACCCGCTGTTGTCATCATTCGCCGCTGCACCTCAGAGATGCGCCCATACGGAAACAGCACGATCAGATCGACATTCCCCAGCCCTGCGAAGGCTTCAACCGCGGCGCCACCCGTGTCGCCCGAGGTTGCGACCACAATGGTCGTGCGTTGTCCGCGCTGGGCCAGCACGTGGTCCATCAGCCGCGAGATCAACTGCATCGCCACGTCCTTGAACGCCAAGGTCGGGCCGTGAAACAGCTCCAGCACGAATTGATGCGGTGACATCTGCCGCAGTGGGACAACGGCAGGATGCCGGAACGTAGCATAGGCCTCGTTGGCCATGCGACCGAGATCGGCGTCGGTGATTTCCCCGCCCGTAAACAGGCGCATCACATCGACCGCGACCTCCCAATAGGGACGGCCGAAGAATCCGGCGATGGCTTCAGTCGAAAGCTGCGGCCAGGTTTGCGGCACGTAAAGTCCGCCGTCCCGGGCAAGGCCCGTCAGCATCACGTCGCAGAAACCAAGCTCCGGAGCTTCGCCTCTGGTGGAAATATATCGAGTCAAACCGTTCTCCAAAGGCCGCAGTTTCCCACCAAGCCATTGATTTGATTGATGTTCCAAGTTTGCCCGCGGCAAACCCGGGTGGCACCATAGAGTGTTTTCCAGTCACAGGAAACTGCTTGCCACGGAACGAGTGGGCAATTGCGAGGCAAGCCTTTTGATCCTGCCAGCGTCCTTACGTCTCCGAATGACGGTGCGAACATGCGGCAAGTTAGTCGGCCATTGGGAGACAGGACAGAAGAAGAGGGCTGCGACGACGCCGCAGCCCTCTCTTGGAAGGGTCTGTCGTTATTCTAATTTATGCAGACCTTCAATATCACATCGGGAGTCGCTGGCTGTGGCGAGCTTTGGTCACGCAATCACCAGACCAACGCCAAACCTCGCCAAATGTTCCGTTCAATTCTGTCCCGTGAAGACATGATTCCGCGATCCTGCGACGGAGGTGGTGCGGGTGCCATCCTCATCCGGTCGGGCAGATCAGCCCTGCCGCCGTCCCCTCGCCCACACGCCGAAGGCAATCAGAGTAGCTGCCGCCATCGCGAACCATGTGAACGCGTATTGCAGGTGATCGTCCCTCAGATGCACGTCAAGCGGCCCAGGCTTGGGAATGCCTGCGTCAGGCACGGGTTGCTCCAGGTCGATGTAGAAGGGTGCCACCGTGCCCCAGCCGAGCGCGCTGGCGATCGCCAAGTGATCGCGCGTGAACCAAAGCCGCTTGGTACGGTTTTCGGCGAGCGTAAGCACACCAGGGAGCTCGGGAAAGCGGATATAACCCGTCAGCTCAATCGGATCGCCTGTGATCAGGCGTGCCACCGCACGGTCCTGGACATTGCGATCCTGCATCGTGTTCTCGACAAAGCCGGCATTGATCACGACGATTTCGCCGCTCCCGAGCCGCGCCGGCAGAAAGGCCCAGGTGCCCGCGCCCACAACGTCTGGACGAATGGCCGAACCGGAACTGTAGACCATCGCATCCGGCAAGTGCGCGTATCGCGCGCTGAAGCTGACGCGGCGGAATTCATCCCGCGCTGGCGTCAACGCGCTCCATTGCGATGACGGTGGCAGGGGCATCGGCGCGGTGGCGAGCCGTTCGGTGAGCGCTGCGATCAGCGCGTGTTTTTGGGTGCGGCGCTGCAACTGCCAGACGCCCAGACCGATGAAGCCGGCCATCATGACCAGTGTGATCAAACCGAAGCCGGCAATCCCGCGCTGGTGCGCCACCACGGCCGTCATTTCACGCGACCGACCAGCCGAGCCGGCGCCGCCTTGTGATGGAATTGCAGCGCGATCAACAGCGATTTCATCGAACGCAGTGGTAACAGCGTGGTCACCAATGTCAGCGGCAGCCAGAGTACCGCATGCAGCCAGAACGGCGGCTGGTATTTGACCTCCACGATCAAGGCGGCGCCGACGACGACCGCGCCAGCCAGCATGATGATGAAGATCGCGGGACCATCGCCAGTATCGATGAAGGCGTAATCCAGACCGCAGGATTCACAACGCGGCCGCAGCGTGAGAAAGCCCCGGAACAACTTGCCCCGGCCGCAGCGCGGACATCTGCAAGCGATGCCGCGCATCGCGCTTTGCAGAACGGTCGACGGAGGTTCGAAGGGACGGATGATTTCCTTCATATTGGACAAGTCCATCACAACGTTGGCTGCCATTTCACAAAGCGGGTCGGATGATGGCGCAAGCAAGGGGCGGCCGTGCGGCCGCCCGCGTATCACAATCAACCGCTCTTTAGTGGGCGGCGTGGGCCATGGTCTCGGCGCCACGGCCCCAGACGTAGATAGAAAGGAACAGGAACAGCCAGACCACGTCGACAAAGTGCCAGTACCAGGCGGCGAATTCGAAGCCGAGGTGCTGCTTCGGCGTGAAATGACCGGCAAACGCACGCACCAGGCAGACGATCAGGAAAACGGTGCCGATCAGCACGTGGAAGCCGTGGAAGCCGGTCGCCATGAAAAAGGTGGCGCCATAGATGTGGCCGGCAAACGAGAAGGCGGCGTGGCTGTATTCGTAGGCCTGCACGCAGGTGAAGGCCACGCCAAGCAGGATGGTCAGGATCAGACCGTACTTCAGCCCTTGGCGATCGTTCTCAAGCAACGCGTGGTGCGCCCAGGTCACTGTCGTGCCCGAGGTCAGCAGGAGCAGCGTGTTAAGCAGCGGCAGATGCCAGGGATCGAAGGTCTCGATGCCCTTTGGCGGCCAGGTGCCTGGCACGCTGCAGGCGCCGGCCGCCGTGCCGGGGCCGCAGCCGAAGATCGCGTCGCGCGTGGCATGAACCGCATCCGCCGGGAACAGGGCGGAATTAAAGAAAGCCCAGAACCAGGCGACAAAGAACATCACCTCGGAGGCGATGAACAGGATCATGCCATAGCGGAGACCGAGCTGCACCACGCGCGTGTGGTCGCCCTTGTACTGCGCCTCGCGGATCACATCGCCCCACCAGCCCGCCATGGTGCAAAGTACGCCGATGACACCGACACCGAAGACAATCGGTGCGGCCGCGAACATGTGATGCATCCAGGCAATGCCGCCGACGGCCATGATGAAGGCCGCCAGCGAGCCGACGGCCGGCCACGGGCTTGGATCGACCAAGTGGTAATCATGATGCTTGACTTGCGCCGTCGCCATTACGGTCTCTCTCCCTTAGCGGTGCCTGTTCGGCACGTGTGCTCTCGATCGGACCTCCAGGGCTCCATCCGCCCCGGCGATCAAAGCTTTCCCTTTGTGTTGTCACCCTCGCTCTCCGCCGCCACCGGTTCGCGGACAGGATAGAACGTGTAGGAAAGGGTGATGGTATTCAGTCCGTCATTATCGTGGTCGTTGACGATTGACGGGTCGACATAGAACACGACCGGCATCTCTCGCTTCTCGCCCGGCGCCATGGTCTGCTCGGTAAAGCAGAAGCAATTGATCTTCTGGAAGTAGGCCCCGACCGTGAGCGGCGCCACGTTATAGGCCGCCTGCCCCGTCGTGGTTCGCGCCGATTCGTTGGTCACGGTGTAATAGACGGTGACGACCTCACCGATCTTCACTTCGATCTCGGTCTGCTCCGGCTCGAACTTCCAGGGCAGCCCGCCTGCGACGTTGGAATCGAAACGCACGGCGATCTTGCGCGCGAGCGGGGTAGCGGCCGGCGCCGAAGCCGCAACCTGCGTCGTACCGTTGAAGCCGGTAGTGCGGCAGAACCAGTTGTAGAACGGCACCGCCGCGTAGGAGGCGCCGACCATCAGCGCCACCACGACACCGCAGATCGAGGCGACCAGCGCGTCGCGCCCAAGACCGCGCTTAAGACCGCGGCGCGAGACCTCGACGGGCACCCGTGACGCCGACTTGTGATCCATCTGGTTCATATCGGCCGGCTCAGCACCATCGGTCCCTTGACCATGGTGACCGCAAAGAACAGCACCACGAGCACGCCGAGCGCGAGTGCCGTGGCAATCGAGCGCTGACGGCGACTGCGTCGCTGCGCCTCGGTGAGGATGATTCCATCTGGTTCGTATTTGTCCGCCATGTGTGCTTACCCGATCATTGGCATGACAGCGCGAGCGACGACCTCGGCCAGCAAGGTCGCGAACAGCGCAAACAAATAAAAGATCGAAAAGGTAAACATCTTTCGCGTGGCCCGCAGCGACCGGCTGCGTTCCCGACGGCGATAGACATTGACCGCAAACGCAAGCATGCCGCCGCCAAGAACGAGCGAGGTCACGCCATAGATTGCATCGAAATAGCCGAGCGGCCAGGGCGCGACCGCCACCAGAACCAGCGCTATCGTATAGAGCAGGATCTGCAGGCGGGTTGCGTCGGGGCCGGCAACGACAGGCAGCATCGGCACGCCGGCACGCGCATAATCATCGGAGCGAAACAGCGCCAGTGCCCAGAAATGCGGCGGCGTCCAAAAGAAGATGATCAGGAACAGAAGCAGCGGCTCGACCGCGAGCGAGCCCGTCGCCGAGGCCCAGGCGACCACCGGCGGCAGCGCGCCAGCCGCACCGCCGATCACGATGTTCTGCGCCGTCCGACGCTTCAGGCAGAGTGTATAGATGACGACATAGAAGAAGATGGTAAAGGCGAGCAAAGCACCGGCGATCCAGTTGACGAGGATGCCGAGCGTCACCACAGAGAAAAACGCGAGCGTGATGCCGAAGGCGGTCGCTTCCTCCTTCGTGATCCTGCCGCGTGGGACCGGACGGTTTGCGGTTCGCGACATCAACGCGTCAATATCGCCCTCCAGCGCCATATTCAACGCACCGGAAGCACCGGCACCGACCGTGATGCACAGCAGCGAGGTGATCGCGAGAACCGGGTGGAAGTGGCCCGGCGCCATCATCAGGCCAACCAGCGCAGTGAAGACCACAAGCGACATCACTCGCGGCTTCAACAGCGTGACGTAGTCCGCAACGTCGGCCTCGGAGATCCGAGGGCCAATTTCGATGGCATTGTGATCGACGACCGACAAGATCACTTCTCTCTTCGTATGAACGACGCGGCGCTGATCGGAGCACCGCGCCGGCTGCGATTACTTCACGCGCGGCAGCACTTCGAACTGATGGAACGGCGGCGGCGAAGACAGCGTCCATTCCAGCGTCGTCGCACCTTCGCCCCACGGATTGCCTGCAGCCTGCCGCTTTCGCATGAAAGCCTCGATCATGCAGTAGAGGAAGATCAGCACGCCAACGCCGGAAATGTAGGAGCCGATAGAGGACACCAGATTCCAGCCGGTGAACGCGTCTGGATAGTCGACAACGCGACGCGGCATCCCTGACAGTCCGAGGAAGTGCTGCGGGAAGAATGCCATGTTGACGCCGATGAAAGTCACCCAGAAATGCGCCTTGGCGAGCGTCTCATTGTACATGTAGCCGGTGAACTTCGGAAACCAGTAGTACCAGCCGGCGAAGATCGCGAACACCGCGCCGAGCGACAGCACGTAGTGGAAGTGCGCCACCACGTAATAGGTGTCTTGCAGCACACGATCGACGCCGGCATTGGCGAGCACGACGCCGGTGACGCCGCCAATCGTGAACAGGAAGATGAAGCCGATCGCCCACAGCATCGGCGCGCGCAATTCGATCGAGCCGCCCCACATGGTGGCAATCCAGGAGAAGACCTTCACGCCCGTCGGCACTGCAATCACCATGGTCGCAGCGACGAAATAGGCCTGCGTCGCTGCAGACATGCCGACCGTGTACATGTGGTGCGCCCACACCACGAAGCCGATGCCGCCGATCGCGACCATCGCATAAGCCATGCCGAGATAGCCGAACACTGGCTTGCGCGAGAAGGTCGAAACGATCTGGCTGATCATGCCGAAGCCCGGCAGGATCAGGATGTACACTTCGGGGTGACCGAAGAACCAAAACAGGTGCTGGAACAGCACCGGATCACCGCCGCCTTCGGCCGCGAAGAAGGTAGTCCCAAAATTGCGATCGGTGAGCAGCATGGTGATCGCGCCGGCGAGCACCGGCAGCGCCAACAGCAGCAGAAATACCGTCACCAGGATCGACCACACGAACAGCGGCATCTTGTGCAGCGTCATGCCCGGCGCACGCATGTTGAAGATCGTGGTGATGAAGTTGATCGCGCCCAGAATCGACGAGGCACCGGCGAGATGCAGCGACAGGATCACGAAGTCGACGGCCGGACCGGGATGGCCCGAGGTCGACAGCGGCGCGTAGAGGGTCCAGCCCGTGCCGGCGCCGTTGCTGCCCGGCTCGCCCTCAACGACGGTCGAGATCAGGAGCAGCGCGAAAGAGGCCGGCAACAGCCAGAACGAAATGTTGTTCATGCGCGGGAATGCCATGTCCGGCGCGCCGATCATCAGCGGCACCAGCCAGTTGCCGAAGCCGCCGATCATCGCCGGCATGATCATAAAGAAGATCATGATCAGGCCGTGCGAACTCACGAACACGTTATAGGTGTGCGTGTTGTGGAAGATTTGCACGCCCGGGTACATCAACTCGGCACGGATCGCGATCGACATCGCCGCACCGATGACGCCGGCGATGATTGCGAACACCAGGTACATCGTGCCGATGTCCTTGTGGTTCGTCGAATAGACGTAGCGTCGCCATCCAGTCGGATGAGCGTGCTCGTCATCGGCACGATCGCCATGTGTCGCTACGCTTATTGCCATGTCTCTAAATCCTAATTTGCAACCAAATTCGGACCTTTGAGGTTCCGTTCTTTTTCTTCTTTTCTTCCGGGCTCTTGCGAGTCGCCTGCTGGCGACGCCTAACGAGCCGTGCTCGCCAAGGATGCGTAGTCAGTGCTGCTGTTACTGGCGAATTTCTTCTTCGCCGTCTCAGCCCAGGAGGCGAACTCCTCATCGCTCACCACGCGCACGGCGATCGGCATGAACGCATGGTCCTTGCCGCACAACTCGGAGCACTGGCCGTAGTACACGCCAACCTTGGTCGCCTTGAACCAGGTCTCGTTAAGACGGCCGGGAATAGCGTCGATCTTGACGCCGAAGGCCGGCACCGCGAAGGAATGGATGACGTCAGCACCGGTGGTCTGGACGCGGATCACCTTGTTGACCGGCACCACCATCTCATTGTCGACACTGAGCAGCCGCGGCTGCTTGTCCTTCTCCAGCAGCGAATCGAATTCGAACTTGCCGTTATCGGGATAGGCGTAGCTCCAGTACCACTGCTTGCCGGTGGCCTTAACAGTCAAGTCCGCCTTCGGCACATCGAGTTGTAGGAACAGGAGGCGAAACGACGGCACTGCGATGCCGACCAGGATCAGCACCGGGACGAGTGTCCAGACAACTTCGATCGGCGTGTTGTGCGTGGTCCGCGACGGGACCGGGTTGGCCCTCGCGTTGAACTTCACCACCACGGTCACAAGCAGCGCCAGTACGAGCAGCGTAATGAGACTGACGATGATCAGCACGAAATTGTGGAACCAGACGATGTTGTCCATCACCGGCGAACCGGATTGCTGCAACCGCATTTCCCAAGGTGCCGGCTGCCCCAGCGTAGCAAATGCCGCGCCGCCCACTACCAGTGTCGCGCCGGCGACGGCCAATCCCAGCAACCGCCGACCGATCCAACCTATCGACCTCCTCATGCCGTGCGCGCTCCCCTTGAAAATGGCTCCAATCACTCCGCCGCTTTCGCGGTCTTAATCCGTTTCTCTGCGAGATGGCTTACAAAAATACCTTTTGTACTCACCACTATTCGGATTGAATCGCATAACGCAGAACTCGACTTTTCGATCACAATTTTTGATTTGCCGCAATTCCGCCTTTAGTCGTCTCTTTCGCTGGCCCCCGGCTGAAAAATATTTCATAATGTCATGAGACAGGGATAGCCGCCCGACAGACGCGGGCCGCTTGACAGCAAGATTGGCCGCTGTAGGCACTGGCGAGCCGGTCCGTCGCGATCTGATTCGTGCGAGAAAATGCGGCGGTGGGAGGCGGATTTGGTTGAAATCTGCCTTCAAGACGCCGTCATTTTCACACCAATCCAAACGTAGGATCGAAGCGGCCGGATTGACGCAAGCGAATAGAGGGACCCGGATGGGGTTTTTGAGACTCAGGGAAAGATCAGCTCGGCGCCTGGGCGCCCTCGCGGGCCTTTTTTCCGCCGCGTTTCTTTTGGTGCTACCCAGCCTGGTGCACGCGCAGGGCGCGGTGCGGTCCGTGCATGGCGACTGGCAGATTCGCTGCGATACGCCGCCGGGTGCGCAGGCCGAGCAATGCGCGCTGATCCAGAGCGTGGTTGCGGAAGACCGCTCCAACGCCGGCCTTACCGTGATCGTGCTGAAAACCGCCGACCAGAAGAGCCGGATGATGCGGGTGGTTGCGCCGCTCGGCGTATTGCTGCCGTCGGGTCTTGGCCTGAAGCTCGATAATCAGGATGTCGGACGTGCTGGCTTCGTGCGCTGCCTGCCCAATGGCTGCGTCGCTGAAGTCGTGATGGACGACAAGCTTCTGGGGCAGTTGCGCGCGGCCAAAACCGCGACCTTCATTATTTTCGAGACGCCCGAAGAGGGCATCGGGTTCCCGCTCAGCCTCAACGGGCTCGGCGAAGGTTACGACAAGCTGCCGTAACACGTCTTCCCGATATCACGACGTGACTGAGGCTTGCTCTCAAAGGAACGAAGATGCTCCTTGGAGACGAGGTGATCTTGCCTCTTGTCATCATCAAAGACCGGTCGGGCAACTCCGCCTTCGCAACCATGTCGTCAATGTGTTCGCCTAAGCATAATTTCCGACAAGTGAGCATTAAGTTTTCAGATAAAGGTCTGAGAACGGATCTTTGCCTGGCCTCTCGCCGAACGGCCGGGGGCTTACTATCTTGAAGGTCAGTTCTGCACGCAACGGAATAACCAGATGAACCCCGCAACCTCCCTGCTCGACCGCGCCAAGCTCGACCGCGACCAAGTTCGCCACGAAATCGCGCGTGGACTCTCTGGGGCTGACGACGGCGAATTGTTCCTCGAATACAGCCAGACCGAAGCGCTGATGTTTGACAACGGCCGGCTAAAACAGGCGACCTACGACACCTCGCAGGGATTTGGCCTGCGCGCGGTGAAGGACGATGCGGTCGGCTATGCGCACTCCTCCGATGTGTCGCTGCCGGCGCTGATCCGCGCTGCGGACGCGGTGGCCGCGGTACGCGGCGGCTATTCCGGAACGTTAGCGGCACCGCCTTCTCACACCAATGTTCGACTCTATGCCGACGATAATCCACTCGATGCCCCCGGCTTCGAAGCCAAGGTGAAGCTGCTGGCGGAGATCGACGCATATCTGCGCGACAAGGATCCCCGGGTGCGTCAGGTCAGCGTCAGCTTGGGCGCGACCTGGCAGATGGTGGAAATCCTACGTCCCGACGGCGAGAGCTATCGCGACGTCCGTCCCCTGGTGCGCGTAAATGTTTCCGTGGTCGCGGGCCAAGGCGATCGCCAGGAAAGCGGCAGCAAAGGCTATGGCGGCCGTGCCGGTTATGCAGAGTTCATCGAAACCAAATCCTGGCGCGAGGCCGCCGACGGCGCGCTACGCGAGGCGCTGGTCAATCTCGAATCGGTGCCCGCACCCGCCGGCGAGATGGATGTGGTGTTAGGCGCGGGCTGGCCGGGCGTCATGCTGCATGAAGCGGTCGGCCACGGCCTGGAAGGCGATTTCAATCGCAAGAAGACCTCGGCGTTTGCCGGCCTGATGGGCCAGCAGGTCGCGGCGAAGGGCGTCACCGTTGTCGACGATGGCACCATGGCCGCGCGCCGTGGCTCGCTCTCAATCGACGACGAGGGCACCCCGACAAACCGCACCGTGCTGATCAACGACGGCATCCTGGTCGGCTACATGCAGGACCGCCAGAACGCACGCCTGATGAACATGAAGCCGACCGGCAACGGCCGCCGCCAGGGTTACGCACACGTGCCGATGCCGCGCATGACCAACACCTACATGCTCGCCGGTGACCGCGACCCGGGCGAGATCATCGCTTCCGTCAAGAAGGGTGTCTATGCCGTCAATTTCGGCGGCGGCCAGGTCGACATCACCTCGGGCAAATACGTCTTCCAGTGCACCGAGGCCTACCGGATCGAGAACGGCAAGGTAGGCGC
>JGI24705J35276_12238153_pt1 | contig 16603 bp, 16 predicted proteins | sample TergutNt197P4_FD_35276 | JGI IMG/M metagenome (IMG submission 35276) | reverse complement strand
CCCCCCCTCAAACCACTCTCCGACCTGTTCGGTCTGCGCTGGGAACGGCAGCGCCAAAAGGTGACGAAAAGCGCGTTTTACAGCCGCCATCTGGGGGTCTGCACCCTACACGTGTGGGGTGCAGATGGGCAAAAACGTGAGCAAACTTGCATTCTGGTGCCATCGGTGGCGGCGTACCTGCTCTCGATCAACCCCGATCTGGTACGAGCGCAAGGCAATGAGTCGGGCGCTGACTATCTTGAGGCCAAGATCGTCGAGTGGAACGCGGTCATCCACGAATACGAAGAGATGGCCGGGCATCTGGAGCGGGTGCGGCAGACATCCCAAACCCGCCTGACTACCTTGATGAAAGCCCGTGAGATCGCCTTACCTCATGAGCGGCAGGCCATTACGCGGCTGGTCGCTAAGGCGCTTCAGGAATGTGGCGAGCCGGTGTCCATGCCGGAACAACAGGCATTGCCTGGAGTGTGACCGGACATGACCGACCTGCTGGCCGACATCCGCGAGCGCATGGTTGCCGACTATGCGCTGACCGCCACCCGCGGCGGCAAGCACCTGCGCCAGGGCCTGTGCCCAAGCTGCGCGAACAAGAGCCTGTGGACGTATGCCGATTCGCCCTGGGTGCTGCGCTGTGAGCGGCTGAACAACTGCGGCTGGGAGGCGCACGCCAAAGAGCTTTACGCCGACTTTTTTGAAAGCTGGACGGATCGCTTCCAAAAGCCCGAGGAGGCCAAGCCCGAGGCCCAGCGCAACCCCACGGCGGCCGCCGACGCCTACCTGCAGCATGGGCGCGGCTTTGACCTGGCGCTGGTCAAAGGGCTGTACACGCAAGAGCACTACTACGACCAGCGCGCGGACAACGGGCGCGGCGCGGGCACGGCGACGGTGCGCTTTGCGGTGGCGGACACGTGGTGGGAGCGGCTGATCGACCGGCCCGCGCGCTTTGGCAAGAAGAAGGCCAATTTCAAGACCGGCGGCAGCTACGCCGGCCACTGGTGGACGCTTCCGACCCTGAGCTTCATCGACCCCGGACCGGATGCAGACGCCGACCAGCCCAAGCCGCCCGCTGAACTGTGGCTGGTGGAAGGCATTTTTGACGCCATCGCCCTGGTGCACCACGGCATTGCCGCCGTGGCGTTGATGAGCTGCAACAACTACCCCGAGCACGCCCTGGCGGCGCTGGACGCGCTGCTCAAGCGACAGGGCGGCACCGTGAAGCACCCCACGCTGGTATGGGCGCTGGACGGCGACCGCGCCGGGCGAGGCTACACCCAAAAGCACGCGCAGCGGGCGCGCGATGCGGGCTGGACGTGCGAGGCGGCGCAGATTCCGCAGCCGCGCACCGGCGGCAAACAGGACTGGAACGATCTGCACCAGCGCGCTCGCCTGGAGCCGGATCACCTCAAGACCTACCGCTACCACGGCGCGCTGCTGCTGGCGCCGACGGCGCGCGACAAGGCGCTGCTGATGCACGAACACACGGGCCGCGCCGAGTTCGATCTGGAGCACGGCAACCGCCTGTGGTGGTTCGAGTTGAAGGAGGGCGCCTTCAACAAGATGCGCGACGACGTGCAGAAACACGTGGAGGACGGCAAGCTGTCCAAAGAAGAGGCCGATGCGCAGATTGCCGAGGCGCGGCGCTCGTGCACCAGCGTGCGGCGCATTGCCAACTGCAACCCGCGCTGCCTGTACTACCAGAAGAACGAGGTGACGGACGAAGCCTGGTACTACTTCCGCATCGCGTTCCCGGATGACCGCCCGGCCATCAAGGGCACCTTCACGGCGGGCCAGTTGACGGCCGCTGCCGAGTTTGAAAAGCGCCTGCTGCACATGGCCCCTGGGGCGATGTGGAGCGGATCGGCGATTCAACTCAAGCACATCATGGGCCATCAGTTGGAAGCGCCCAAGGAAGTCCAGACGGTGGACTTCATCGGCTACAGCTCGCAGCACAAGGCGTACATACTGGGCGAGACGGCGGTGCGCGAGGGGCAGGTGCACCAGGCCAACGCGGATGATTATTTCGACTTCGGGCGGCTGTCGGTCAAGACGCTACAGAAGTCGATCAAGCTGCAAATTGCCACCGGGCGCGCCGAGCCGACCGGCTGGCCGCGTTTGCTGTGGGCGTCCTTTGGCGCCAAGGGCATCGTGGCGCTGGCGTACTGGCTGGGCACGCTGTTTGCCGAGCAGATACGGGCGGCGCAGCAGAGCCTGTTTTTCATGGAGATCGTCGGCGAGCCTGGCGCGGGCAAAACAACGCTGATTACCTTCCTGTGGAAGCTGCTGGGGCGCGATTACGAGGGGTTCGACCCGTCCAAGTCCACCACGCCGGGGCGCCTTCGCACGTTCACGCAGGTGAGCAACCTGCCCATTGTGCTGATCGAAAGCGACCGCGAGCGCCAGGACGCCGGCCCCAAGGTGCGCAGCTTCGATTGGGACGAGTTGAAGGACGCCTACAACGGCAACCCGATTCGCACCACGGGCGTGAAAACGGGCGGCAACGAGACGTATGACCCGCCGTTTCGCGCCTCTATCGTCATCAGCCAGAACAACCCGGTGCAAGCCAGCCAGGCCGTGATGGAGCGCATCTGCCACCTGGGTTTTGACACCAGCCGCTTTACTGCCGAGGGCTTTGCGGCAGCCAAGGCGCTGGAGGCGCTGGGCATCGAGCAGGTCAGCGGTTTTGTGCTGGCCGCGCTCAAGCGCGAGGCCGAGATCGTGGCGCACATCACCGACTCGGTGGACGGGCACATGCGCTATCTGCTGAGCCTGGACGGCATCGCCAAGCCGCGCATCGCCAAAAACCACGCCCAACTGCTGGCCATGACCGAGGCCGCCTGCCGCCTGCTGCGCCTGCCCGAGCAGTGGCTGGAGGCGGCGCGCGCGCAGATCGAGCAGATGGCACGCGAGCGCCAGGCGGCCATCAGCGCCGACCCGCCCGTGGTGGCCGAGTTCTGGGAGGCGTTCGACTACCTGGACGGCCTGGGTTTGTACGACCAGCAAATGGGCCGGCACATCGACAAACCGCTGCTCAACCACTCGTGCAGCCCGCAAGAGCTGATTGCCGTCAACCTCAACCAGTTCGTTGAGATTGCCAGCCAGAAGCGCCAGCAGGTGCCGCTGCTGTCGCACCTGAAAAAGGAATTGCAGCACAGCAAATCACGCCCCTTCGAGGGCATCAAGACGGTGGCCAGCGCGATTCAGCGCCGCATCGTGGACGGCGACGACAAACCCAAGTCCGTGCATTGCTGGGTGTTCCGGCGGCACGCGGGGAAGAAACGGTGAAAGGAGACAGCAGCATGGAATGGCTCAAGACCTGCGCGGCGGTGGCGTTTATCGCCGCCGCGCTGACCGTGTTCGGCCCGTGGATGGACGGCACTACCGACACACAAGCGGCCCGCAGCGTGGACGCCGACCTTCAACAAGCCATTGCCGACGCCAGGCGCGCACAACGCTTTGAGCGCGCCGCCGCCGCAGTAGAGGCCGATCTGGCGCAAGCCGGTGAGCAGCCATGAACCCCAGCGACGACTGATTTTTTCTGACCAATGAGATCGACAGATGAACACAACCCCGCCAACCCCAACCGCCCTCAACGGGCACCTGAGCGCCCACGCCGCCGTGCTGAGAGCGGCCACGATGGATACCGAGGAGGCCACCCATGCCTGAACAACTGCGCCTGATTGCCCTCACCGGTCGCGCCGGCGCCGGAAAAGACAGCGTGGCCGCCACGCTGGTGCGCCATTTGAACTACCGCAGCATCGCCTTCGCCGACGCGCTGCGCGCAGAGATCGCTCAAGCTTGGCGCATCGATGCGCGCATGTTGCAAGACCCGGCGGCCAAGGAGTTGGACATCCCCACCCTGGCCATTGGCAACTGCTGTGACACCGAGTTCATGTGGCACGCCGCCGAATTCGAGTGCGATTTGACGCGCCCCAACAGCCCGCGCTGGATCATGCAGCGGTGGGGCGACTTTCAAAAACAGCGCCACGGCAGAGACTACTACGCGGCCACCGTGGCGCACTGGATCAAGCGGCAGATCGGCGCCGGCTGGAGGCGGCTGGTCGTTACCGACATGCGCTTTGTATTAGAGCTTGAATCGCTGCGCCGCATGAGTGATCGCCTGCGCACGGTGCGCGTGCTGCGACCTGGACAAGGCATTGCCACCGCCAGCCAGCACGCCAGCGAGACCGAACTGATCGGCGTGGCCACGCACAGCGGACTGCTCAACGATGGCACGCTGCAAGATCTGGTCAACGCCACGCTGCGCATGGAAGCCAGCCTGTGGACTGACGGAAAGGTCGCCGCATGAGCCGTAAACGCTGCAATCGAAAGAAGCGAACCGTCGCCACCAGCACGCTGGAGATGGCGCTCAAAAACGCCACGGTGTTGACGCCTGATGAACTGGCTGACATCCTGGTGCCGCTGCGCGCCGCATTCGACCGCCTGCGCCAAGTCCAGGCCAGCGAAGTAGACTGGTGCGTGCTGGCAGGATGCTTGGGAATGGCGCAGAACATCGAGCGCCAGGGTGTGGTGCGCGGCCTGCGTGAACACCTGGCAGCCGCCGACCGCGCGCTGTGCGCCGTCGAAGCCCGAGCCTCGGACAGCGGCCACTGGCGCGCGCCGGCGCTGCGCTTCAACGAGTTGGATGCCATCGGCACCTTCGTCGATCTGCACGAATTTCAACTGCGGCAACTGAGCTACGCCGAGTTCCGCCGCGCCTACCAGACCACCGAAGGCCAGGCCCGCTCGCGCGGGGCCGAAGTCATCAAACTCAAGGAGGCGGCATGATCGACGAAACAAAAGACCAACAGGACACCCAAGCCAGCCTTTTATCGCAGGTATGCGTCTTCGAAAAATACGGCGCCCGATTGAGCACCGAACAGCTCGCCGAGTTGCTCGGCCAGACGCGCGGCGGCGTGCTCAACGCCATCAGCGCCCGGACGTTCCCGATTCCGACCTACCTCGATGGGAAGCGCCGCTTTGCAGACTTCCGTGACGTGGCCGCGCATCTTGATGCACAGCGGAAGCTTGCACGCCAGGAGCACCACAAGCCAAAGGGCCGCGGTGCAGGTCTTCCGGCTTGAGTTGCGTGTAGCGCTTGAGCGTCTCCCATTTCTTGTGGCCGCTGACCAGCGCCACCTCTTGAATCTGGTAGCCATGCTCGAACAGGCGAGAGACGCCATCGTGCCGCATGTCGCGCAGTTGCAGATCGGGAATGCCAAGCGCCTGGCACCCATCGCGAAAATACTTGCTGATGGTCTGCGGATGCACCGCAAAGATAGGCCCCTGCCGCGTGGGTTGCGCATGGATCAAATCCCACGCCGCGCCCAGCAGCGGAACCCATTCATCATTGGACTTTTTCTGCCGCGGGTGCTTGCGCTGGCGTATCAGGACCAGCTTGCGCTGGGCATCCACGTCCTCCCACACGATGCGGCAAATCTCGGCGCGGCGCATTGCCGTAGCAACCGCGAACCGGATCACGTCGGCGTACACCCTCCCGCGCTCGCGCTCCATCCAGTCCAGCAGCGCAGATAGTTCGTCGTCGTTGGGCCGCCTTTCGCGCCGCCCGCCGCCGCCGATAAGGCCCAGGTGACTGAGCGCCGGCCTGGCCTGCGCCACCACATCAGGCACCGCCAGGCGCTTCACCCCGAACACCAGCCGCAGCACCGTACCCAGCTTGCCAACATCCATGTTGATCGTGTACGGCCCGGCGCCATCCTCGGCCCGCGCCCGGCAGAATCCCACCAGGTCATCGACCGTCAACGACAGCGCGTCCCTCTCTCCCAAGTGTTCGGCCAGCCGCTTGAGCTGGTAATGTTCATTGCTGTCATCGGCCACAGGGCGGGCGCCAGCGCGCAGGCGCCGGTAGTCCTGCACCACGTCGCGCAGCAGGTAGGCGCGCCCCATCACGGCCCTGCCCTCTGGACGCCGGCCTGCGTCGATCTGCGTCTCCACATGACGCGCCCATCTATCGGCCTCCGCGCGGGTGCCGAACGTTTCGGTGTAAGCTGGGTGACCTTTGCGCCGCACCTGTGCGCGCCACCGGCCATTGATCTGAATAATGGATGCCATGCTCCGAGTGCTACACGTACCACTCCGGTAGCACTCGATGGATGATATACGACGATTCAATGTGTTTCCAGATGGTGATTTGCATAGGAAGTGGCATAAAATACGCCCTCCCCGCCGCCGTAGTTCAATGGATAGAACGAGCGCCTCCTAAGCGCTAGATACAGGTTCGATTCCTGTCGGGGGCGCCAAGGCCTGCATGGCGCAATGGCGGCATCGTGCGGCTGCAAGGGCGCGCGTCAGCCGCAGTCGAGACCCGCCAGCCGCCCCGCTACCATTGGCGTTTAGCCGAATTGCCGCGCCACCCCTGCCGTGCCTGCCTACACCTTTGAAGCCATCGAGCCTGACGGCAAGACCCGCAAGGGCGTGATCGAGGCCGATACCGCCAGGGCGGCGCGCGCGCTGCTGCGCGGCCAGGCGCTGGTGCCGCTGTCGGTGGACGCGCTGGGCGGCGGCGCGCAGGCGCCATCGGCGCTGTCGGCGCCGCTGCTGGGCGGGCGCGCCTTCAACAGCACGCAGCTTGCCATCTGGACGCGCCAGCTTGCCGGCCTGGTGGGCGCCGGCCTGCCGCTGGAGCGCTCGCTCACCGCGCTGGCCGACGAAGCCGAGGACGAGCGCCAGCGCAACGTCATCGCCAGTCTGCGCGCCGAGGTCAACGCCGGTTCGACGCTGGCCGGGGCGATGGGCCGGCACCCGCGCGAATTTTCCGGCGTCTATGCCGCCGTCATCGCCGCCGGCGAGCAGGGCGGGCATCTGGGCACGGTGCTGGAGCGCCTGGCCGACGACTTGGAGGAGCGCCAGGCGCTGCGCGGCAAGCTGATCGGCGCGGCGCTGTACCCGGCCATCGTCACGGTGGTTGCGGTGCTGATCGTCATTTTCTTGATGACCTACGTGGTGCCGCAGGTCGTCACCGTTTTCACCGGCAGCAAACGCGCGCTGCCGGCGATTACCGTGGCAGTGATGGCCTTGAGCAGTTTTCTGCGCCAATGGGGCCTCTGGATGCTGGGCGCGCTGGCCTTGTCGATGCTTGGCCTGCGCCTGGCGCTGAAAGCGCCGGGCCTACGCCTGAAGTTCGACGCGGCCTGGCTGCGGCTGCCGCTGGCCGGGCGGTTGGCGCGCGGCTACAACGCGGCGCGCTTCGGCGCCACGCTGGCGATGCTGGCGGGCGCGGGCGTGCCGATTTTGCGCGCGCTGCAAGCAGCCGCCGAAACGCTGTCCAACGCCGCCATGCGCGCCGACGCCGAAGACGCGCTGGTGATGGTGCGCGAGGGCGCGCCGCTGGCCTCGGCACTGGCGCAGAAAAAACGCTTTCCCGGCCTGCTGGCGATGTTCGCGCGTCTGGGCGAGCAGACCGGCCAGTTGCCGCTGATGCTGCAGCGCGCCGCCGATCAACTCGGCAGCGACGTGCAGCGGCGCGCCACCCGGCTGGCAACCATTCTGGAGCCGTTGCTCATCCTGGCCATGGGCCTCATCGTGATGGTGATCGTGATGGCGGTGATGCTGCCGATCATGCAGATCAGCCAATGGGTGAAATGAAACACCCCCAGGCCCCACTTGCTTGGCCATGTTGCGCCTCTCCCCTCACAAGGGCGCGCGCCCACTGGCCCTGCTCCCGGCCACGGCTGCACTGGCACGGCTTGCTCCGCGGCCTTTCGCCCCTTTATGCTTCATGCGCCGCGAATCACGCAAAACGCGGTGAAAATTTGATATGACCGCCAGCCTGCAAGACCAGCTCGTCGTCGCCATCTCCTCGCGCGCGCTGTTCGACTTCGAGCAGGAAAACCACCTGTTCGAGGCCGGCGACGCCCAGGCCTACATGCAGTTGCAGTTGGCCCGCCTGGAGCAGCCGGCGGCGCCCGGCGTGGCGTTCTCGCTGGTCAAGAAGCTGCTGGCCTTCAACGGCGGCGGCGCCAAGCGGGTGGAGGTGGTCATGCTCTCGCGCAATGACCCGGTGAGCGGAATGCGCGTGTTCCGCTCGGCCCAGGCGCACGGCCTGGCGCAGATTCAGCGCGGCGTGTTCACGCAGGGACGCGACCCGTTTCACTACCTCAAGCCGCTGGGCGCGCACCTGTTTCTGTCGGCCAACGGCGCCGACGTGGTCAAGGCGCTGGCGCTGGGCTACCCGGCGGCGCAAGTGGCCACGCACGCGGCGCGCGCCAGTGACGCCCATCCGAACGAGGTACGCATTGCTTTCGACGGCGACGCGGTGCTGTTCTCGGACGAGGCCGAGCGCGTGTTCCAAAGCGGCGGCCTGGACGCCTTTCAGTCGCACGAGACCGAGAAGGCCGCGCTGCCGCTGCCGCCCGGCCCGTTCCAGCCGTTTCTGGCGGCGCTGCACCGCTTGCAGCGCGGCGGCGGCGAGGCCATGCGCATCCGCACCGCGCTGGTCACGGCGCGCGGCGCGCCAGCGCACGAGCGCCCAATCCGCACCCTGCAACACTGGGGCGTGACGGTCGATGAGGCCATGTTCCTCGGCGGCCTGCCCAAGGGCGAGTTCCTGCGCGAGTTCCAACCCGACTTTTTCTTCGACGACCAGAAAGGCCATTTCGAGCACGCGGCGCAACACGTGCCCGCCGGCCACGTGGCCGCCGGCATTGCCAACGCCGCGGCAGCGCAAGCGTTGCCAGACGGCAAGCGGCCTGAACAAGCAGCAAAAACCGGAAATTAGCCTTGCGCCGCCGGCAGCCAGCCGGCCAGCCAGCCCGTTGCCAGGCGCGTCAGCAGCAGGCCCAGCAGGCCGGCAGCCGCCACGCTCAACATTGCCAGGCCCAGGCGCCGCATCAGCTTGCGATCCTGGCTGCGCAGCGCCAGCACCAGATTGAAGGCGATGCTGGTGAACGTTGCCAGCACGGCGCCGGCCCCGGCCGTGGTGGACGAGACGCTGCCCTGCTCGGCCAGGGCGCCGGCGGCGGCCACCGCGCTGGCGCTGGACACCAGGCCGCCCAGCGCGCTGACCACGTAAAAGCCGGCGTTGCCAAACTGCCGCTGCATCAGCCCGCCGACGATGTGCAGCGCCAGGAAGATGACGCCGTACTTGAGCGTTTGCGCCAGCACGAACGGCGAGCCCAGCCCGATGTTGGTCGCGCCCTGCTGCGCGCTTGGCGCGGCCCAGGGCCGGTCGTGGAGCACCAGCGCGATCAGCGCCGCCACCATCAGCGCGAAGGCCGGCAAGCCGCCGGCCAGCGTCGCCGGGGCCAGCAGCAGCAGCAGCGTGGCGTTGCGCAGCACCATGGCGGTGGTCGCCAGCAGAATGCCGCGGTAGGCGGTGGCGGCAAACGCCGCGCCCGCGTCGCGCACGCGCTGCACCAGTTCGATGACGATGAAGTTGCTGTTGATCAAGCCGCCGAAGAACCCTGACAGCTCGGTGCCGCGCGCGCCGTAGAACTTCCACAGCACATAGTTGAAGAAGCCAATGCCGGCGATCAGGATCACCGTCACCCAGGCGGCGCGCGGATTGACCAGGCCCCAGGGATCCACATAGCCCGCCGGCAGCGCCGGGTAGATCACGATGGCCAGGATCGCCAGCAAAATGCCCGAGCGCACCTCGCCCTCCGACAGCCCGGTCGAAAAGCCCGCCAGGCCCTCCTTCCAGGTCAGCAGCGCGGTGGCGATCACCATTACCGCCGCCGGCGCGATGGTGTGGCCCTGCCCGCACATGATGCCGGCCATGGCGGTCACCATCATGGCGGCGGAGGTGGTCAGTTCGGTGCCCTGACCGGCGCGCAACGACGACACGTTGAGCGTAATCACCAGCAGCCCCACCAGCGCCAGCGTGGCCAGCCCGTACAGCCCGCCCAGGGCGCCGCCGATGGTGCCCAGCATGGCAATGAAGGCGAAGGTGCGCACGCCCGCCTCCTTGCCGCGGCGCTCACGCTCCAGCCCGATCAGCAAGCCCAGCGCCAAGCCAAGCCCCAGCCGCAACAGTATCTGCGTGTAGCTCCAACTGGCGGAAGGCAGGGTCAATTCGCTGGCGGTCATTGCGGCAATCTATCAGGTTCAGCGGCCCGCCGCACGCCGCGCGTGCCCATTCGATGATCGGTCAGAACTGGTACGTGTAGCGTACTTGCAAAAAGTTGATGCCCGGGTTGGGCCGCTTGATGTCCGCGTTGGACATGTGCTGCAAGCGCATGCTCAGGCTTGAACTGCCCGGCTGGCCCTCCTGGCCCCTCCGCACGCCCAGCCCGGCCACGTCGGAAAACTGAAAGGCCGTGGACAACACGCGGTCCGGCGCCACCTGGGTGTGCGAGAGCAGGCGCGCGCCGATCGAGCCCTCCAGGAACAGCGTCGCTGCGCCGCTGCCCACGGAGCGCTCGAACCGGAACACGGGTGAGTAGCCCGCTTCGAGCAGATCGCGCGCCTTGGGCACGCGCCAGGCGGCGGCCTCGAACTCGTGCCTCAGCTTCAGGCGCCAGAGTTCGCCTTCCCACAGCGGTTCGGCACGCGTGACGCCAATGGTGACGCCCAGCTTCTTTACATCCGCCGAGTTCGACGTGGCGGCCATGAGTGAAGCGTCGATCCCTTCGGCGCGCGCCAGCGGCCTAGCCAACACGCCCAGCAGCACGCCAGCAGCCAGCGCCGTGCCCGTCCGGGCCAAACCCGTGCCGCCACATGAAAACCCAACTGCCATCACGCTCGCCATTGTTGCAGGCAGTGACCACCAATGCACGCAAAACCGCTGCATCATCACCGGTCACAGTCCGGTTCATCAAGCATTCCAAACCATGTAAGCTATATAAAATATAGCAAAATTTTCATTCTACGACCGCGCAACGCTCAAGACGCTGCAAAACCGCTCCAGCGCGGGCCGCGCGCGGATCGGCTTGGCGCGGCTTGGCGTGCCGACGTTGACGAAGCACAGCGCCTGTTCGTCGCCGCCCAGCGCGAACAGCGCGCGCAGCGGCGCCGACTGCAACGCCTGGCCGCTGGTGAGCGAAGCGCCGAAACCCAGCGCGTGCGCCATCAGCAGCATGTTCTGGATGGCGCAGCCCGCCGAGACGATGCGTTCGTGCGGCGCGATTTCGCCGTCGGCGTCGCGCAGCCGCGCCACCACCAGCAGCAGCAGCGGCGCGCGCGCCGCCTTCTCGCGCGCCTGCTCGATCTGCTCCGGCATGGCGGCAGCGTCGCGCTCGCGCAGCGCGGCGGCAAACGCATCGCCCAGCGCGGCGCGCGCATCCTCGGGCACGAGGATCAAGCGCCAGGGCAGCAGTTCGTGGTGATCGGGCGCGTGCGCCGCGGCGGCCAGAATCTGCCGCGTTTGCGCCGCGCTGGGGCCGGGCGCGAGCAGGCGCTTGGGCAGCAGCGTCTGTCGCGTCTGGATCAGCGCCTGGGCCAGTTCGATCACCTCTGGCGAGCGCGGCTGACCGGGCTGCAGATGCGGATGCGCCCCGGCGGCGTCAGCCGGGTTTGCCGTCGATGCGAGGTCTTCCATACCAGTTAGCGTAGCGCAGCGCCCAAACGGCGACAACCGCCGTCCACAGCAGCGCGGCCAGCGCCGTCAGCCACGGCGTCATGCCCTGCACCGCCGCCAGCAGCCGCACGCCCACCGACGCTTGCAACAGCCAGAACAGCGCCCACACCAAATCATCTGCCACCAGCGACCGCCCGCTGTGGCCGCAGGACACGCGCGTGACCATGGCCATCATGAGCGAACCCAGAAAGCCCATGCCGAGCGCATGCAGCGCCCCCAGCCCCAGCACCGCCTGCCCCGTGAGCAGCCACAGCGCCTGCGACGCCGCGCTGTAAAGCAGCGCCAGCCCCAGCCACACGAAGCCCACATGCAGCATGGCCAGCAGACGCACCTTCAGGCTCTGTACCAGGCCCCAAACCACGGCCAGCCACAGCAGCACGCCGCCGGCCAGCGCCTCCACCGCGATCACCGCCGCCGTCCAGGCCGGCCAGGCGTACTCGGAGGGCGCCGCATGGTCCACCCACACCGCCAACACCTCGAACACCGCCATGCCCAGCATCAGCCACAGCACCCAGAACGGACGCCAGACGGCAACCATCGGCAGCGCGTTGGAGGTAAAGAACGGAATCATGCGATGCGCCACCGCCACGAAGGTGACGACGATAAAGCCCCACAGCGCCGTGCGCGCCAGCGCCAGCGCCAGCGCCGGCTGCTCCGCCAGCACGGCGATGCCGATGCCCGCCAGACACAGCGCGCCAACGATGCCGCCGACGCCGCACGCCAGGGCATGCACGCGATCGGGCAGCGGACTGGCGGCGATCAAGCGCCAGAACATGGCGTACATCCAGATCAAGCCCGCGCACGCCAGCGCCAGCGCGGCCAGCGCCACGCCCAGGCCCAGGCGCGCGCCGGCCAGCCACAGCAGCCAGCCCGCGGCCTGCAAGCCCAGCGGGGCCAGCAAGCGCCGCGCTTCGTAAGGCTGCACATGCAGCCACCGCGGACCGGCGGTAAACAAGAAACCCGCGAAGAACAGCGGCAGAAAGCCCAGCGCCATCACCGTGGCGTGCGTCACCACGGGCAACACCGCGTAGCCGTTCTCGGGCCACCCCAGCGCCCTCCCCGCCTGTACCGCCAGCCACCAGCCGCTGGCTGCCGCCAGTACCAGCATGGCGAGGGAAAAACCCAACCGGAACGGCGACGCCAGCAGCGTCGGCAAGCGCCACGGGCCTGACACGGGCAGCGGCTTGGGTGCACGCCCAGGCGGCGCTGGCCGGATCATCAACGGCGGGCGCGAAGACTTGGCGGCAGCGGAATCTGCGGACTCTGTCATGGCGGTGGTTTGTACGCCCGAACGCAAGGCCCGGTCGATGATCCGGTTCAAGCTTAGGACACGCCCCCGCGCAGCCTGTGCGGTTTACCTTGGTGGCCATGCGGCTTCAGCCCGCGCGGGCCGGGCCGGGATTTTTGCAACCCCGCATCACGCCGGCAGCAATTCGTCCACCACCTCGATCCAGTGCCGCACCGGCACGTCGGCGCCGGCCTGCAAGTGGGTGATGCAGCCGATGTTGGCCGACAAAATGGCGGCGGGACGGTCGGCAGCGCGCTCGCCTTGCAGATAACCGAGCTTGCGCTCGCGCAACTGGCGCGACAGCGCCGGTTGCAGCACCGAGTACGCGCCCGCCGAACCGCAGCACAGGTGCGCCTCGTGCGCCGCCGGGCGCAGCGGCAGGCCGAGGGCGGCCAGGTGTTCCTCCACCGTGCCGCCCAATCTGAGCGCGTTCTGCAACGAGCAGGGCGCGTGCCAGGCCAGAACGCCGCCGGGCTGGCGCAGGCGGCCGCGCAGGACGGGGACGATGCTGGGCAGCAGTTCGCTCACGTCGTGCGCCAGTTCGGACACGCGCGCGGCCTTGCCGGCGTAGCGCGGGTCGTGCCGCAGCAGATGACCGTATTGCTTGACCATGGCGCCGCAGCCGCTGGCGTTGATGACGATGGCCTGAACCTCGCCGCGTTCGATGAGCGGCCACCAGGCATCGATGTTGGCGCGCATCCGCGTCAGGCCGCCTTCGGCATCGGCCAGGTGGAACTTGACCGCGCCGCAGCAGCCCCCGCCGCGTGGCCGCACGCACTGAATGCCGGCGGCGTCGAGCACGCGCGCGGTGGCGGCGTCGATGTTGGGGGCCATGGAAGGTTGCACGCAGCCGGCGGGCAGCAGTACTTTGCATTCGTGCCGGCCCTTGGGCCACGCGCCGGCGCTCTGGCGCTGGGGCACGTGGGCGCGCAGCGCGGCGGGCAGCAAGCCGCGCACCGCCTGGCCAATGCGCATGGCAGAGCCGAACAGCGGCGACCCCAGGCCATGCCGCAGCCAAGCGCGCAGACGCCGCTCAGGCAGCGGGCGCGACACGCGCTGATCGACCAATTGGCGGCCAATGTCGATCAGGCGCCCGTACTGCACGCCGCTGGGGCAGGTGGTTTCGCAATTGAGGCAGGTCAGGCAGCGGTCCAGGCGCAGTTGGGTTTCGCGCGTGGGCGCGGCGCCTTCCAGCACCTGCTTGATGAGATAGATGCGCCCGCGCGGGCCATCCAGTTCGTCGCCCAGCAGTTGGTAAGTGGGGCAGGTGGCGACGCAAAAGCCGCAGTGCACGCACTTGCGCAAGATCGCCTCGGCCTCGCGGCCCGCGAGCGTGTTCTGAAATTCGGGGGACAGTGTGGTTTGCATGGCGGGGCAGGCATGGCCACTATCGCGGAGGATGCAGGCGCGTGTCCAGACCAAATCGCGCCTGCGAATGCAGGCGGTAGCGGCCCTTGGCAATGCCTGGCTCCAATACCAGATTCCAACTGAAGCTGGACACGGCGCTGGGAAAAAGCACCAGGCCGTGCCGGGCGAGCAGTTGGCTGCCAAACGCCTGCTGGCCGGCGCTGGGCGTTCCGGGCGTCAGCCAGACGGGGTTGGGGACATCCTCGGGCTGCACGGCGTGAACCGGCGCTTCGGTGACTTCAAGGCAGGTGAGCGCATGAGGCTGCGTGTCCAGCACCTGAAAACCGGCGTGCACCGCGACTTCGAGAATCGCGGTGCTGGGATCGATCGAGCAGTACACGGCGCGCTGGCCCTTGGCGTTCCAGCGCCCGCCCAGCTTCTCGGCGCCGATGCCGCTGTCCCACGCATCGGCGTAACGCTGCCGCTCTAGGCGCCAGGCCAGAAACGGGCCGCCCGCCCCAAGCCGGGGAACGGGCGCCATGGGATGGCCTCGCATCAAGCGTAAACCCCATATTCGATGCGGTCGAGCAGTTCCTCGACCAATTGCGTGCCGACGGGCGTGGCCAGCAGATCGATGGGCTTTTGCTGATCCAGGCCAAGGGCCGGCGAGGTCAGCCAGCGAACGGCGGCTTCCCGGCTGCCGAGCGCCAAAGTGGCCTTGGCAACCACTTCCGCGAACTTGAAGGTGCGCCCGCCTTGCGCCACGCTCAAGGTGTCGCCCTGCCCGCCCTTCTTTCGGTGCAACGTCCGCACGCTGACGCCCAGCGCCTCGCTGAGCGCCCGCGCGGGCAGCGGCTCGATGGCCTGCGCCAAGTGGGCAATCGACGCGCTGGGGATGCCGTGCGCTACCCACTGATGCACGTCCAGCAAGTTGCGCGGCGCATGGGAAAAGACCTCGGCGCCCCCCAGCAGTTCCAGCGTGGTGGCCAGATGCAAGCCATTGGCGTCGATGAGCGCGTGATAACGCTCCGCCGGGTCTTTCGAGAAATGAGGCCGGCGTTCCTCCGCCACCCAAACGCTTGCCGCTGCTGCCGGCCCGCCAGAGTTGTGGAGATGGGCTTGTCCGGTTGTCATGCGCGACTCCTTTCTGCCATTTGACACTTGAAGTATGCCACAAAGCAGAACGCAAGGTGACTGCGTGAGCCAAGGTCACGCACGGCATTGAAGTGGGTTACCCGCCACTGCTGGTTTGGTGATTTCAGCGGGTTCAAAACCCCATGCGCCCCTGCCCCAGGATGCCTGCGGGGTCGAACTCGGCTTTGATCTGGCGGTGGATGCGCGCCAGCGGTTCGGCCAGCGTGGTAAACACCGGCACGCTGCCGTCGCCGCCGCGAAACAGCGTGGCATGGCCGCCGGCGCGCGCCGCCGCTTCGCGCACCCGCGCGGCCCACGCCGGCGGCAGGCGTAGCCAGCGTTGCGCACCGTGCCATTCGATCAACGTCGGCCCCAGGTTGAGCGGCGTGGCCGTGTCGGGCACGCTGACGCGCCACAGCGCTTCGCCCGGTTCGAGGCGAAAGAACGGCAGCGTCTGGTCGCGCAGCGCCTGCCACTGGCGCTCGGCGCGCTCGCCGTCCAGCCGCTGGCCGCCCATCGACTGGCACGCGCTGGCCACCGCCGCCTGCGCGCCGCGCAGCCGCACGGTGAGTTGGCCGTCAGACCAGCAACTGGCGTTGAGCGGCAGCGGCTGGCCGCCCCAGCGGTTGAGCTGCTGGCGCGCGCTGGTCTCTGACAGATCGAACAGCAGCGTGGCCTGCGCCGGCGGCACGGGCAGCACCTTCAGGCTGACCTCCACGATCATGCCCAGCGTGCCCATGGAACCGGCCATCAGGCGGCTGACGTCGTAGCCCGCCACGTTCTTCATCACCTGGCCGCCGAAGGTCAGCAACTCGCCCCGGCCATTGATGATCCGCACGCCCAGCACATAGTCGCGCAGCGCGCCAACGCTGGCGCGCGCCGGCCCCGACAACCCAGCCGCCACCATGCCGCCCACGGTGCCGCCGCCGCCAAAGCGCGGCGGCTCGAACGGTAGGCACTGGCCGCGCTCGGCCAGCAGCGCCTCCAGTTCGCGCAGGCGCGTGCCGGCGCGCGCCGTGACCACCAGCTCGCTCGGCTCGTAGCCCACTACCCCGGCCAGCGAGCGCGCGTCGAGCAACTCGCCATGCAACTGCTGGCCGTAAAAGTCCTTGCTGCCGCTGCCGCGAACGCGCAGCGCCCGGCCCCGCTCGGCGGACTTGACGATCTTCTCGGTGATGCGTTCCAGCGCGGTGTCGGTCATGGGGGCTATCGTAAGAGCCTGTTTACGATCTCAGCGGGCCCGCGCAGACACCTTTTCGGGATGGGATGCAAGGCGCAAACCGCAGCCATAGCCCCGCTAT
>JGI24705J35276_12238155_pt1 | contig 16642 bp, 14 predicted proteins | sample TergutNt197P4_FD_35276 | JGI IMG/M metagenome (IMG submission 35276) | reverse complement strand
TTTTGCTCGGCCATCCCGGCGACACTGAGCGCGATGGCTGAATTCGGAAGGTCGAAAATGGCCTCGACCCCCTCGTTTTCGTACCAGCGCCGCGCGATGTTGACGCCAATGTCGGTCTTGTTCTGGTGATCTGCGGAAACGACCTCGACTTTCTTGCCTGCAGCTTTTCCGCCATAATCCTCAACAGCCATTTGCGCTGCAATAACCGATCCAATTCCCTGATATGACGCGAAAGAACTGGATTGATCATTGAGGACGCCAAGACGAATGACCTCCTGAGCCTGCGCTGAACCATGAGTTGATGTTAGTGCAAATGCGACCGCAATCGCAGCGCAAAATAGTCCCGCCGAACTTCTGAGCATCTTCACTCCCCTGCAAGGTGGGTCTTGCCGCCACACCTGCAATTGATCTAATCAACAATAGTTGTCGTTGTAAACTATTTTTGTACCCTTGCGGCCGCAAGCCCTGCGCGGCCGCTTGCGAGGGGTGGCGAAGCGTCGGCGAGCGCACAAGCCAGCCGCTGATCTGTGAAGAAATTTTTGCTGGGGCCCGGCGATCTTAGCCGGCGGAAGACAACACGGCTTGGCACGTCAGCACCAGCATCCCGCTCCAGGGACGGCTTGGCGTCGGCAACGCCCCCGGCGAGTATGGATATCTGGGCTGGTCCCCCGAAATGCATCGGAAGACCAGCTTGTTGAGGTTCACATCAAATCAGAAGGGATATTGTTGAGGCCCCTCAATGGTGATCCAACGCAACTCCGTGAACTCGTCGATCACCGCCTTGCCACCGAAGCGACCGTAGCCGCTCGATTTGACTCCTCCGAACGGCATCTGCGGCTCGTCAGCCACTGTTGGCCCATTAATATGGCAGATGCCGCTTCTGATTTTCTTCGCGACAGCCATCGCTCTGGTCGTGTCCTGCCCGAAAACCGCAGCTGAGAGGCCGTAGTCCGTATCGTTGGCCACTCTGATGGCCTCATCTATTCCGCTGACGCGGACGATCGACTTCACCGGGCCGAACGACTCTTCGCTGTAAATCTTCATTTCCGGCGTCACGTAATCCAGAAGCGTGGCTTCGACAATCGTGCCATTCCGCTTGCCTCCGGCCACCACCTTGGCTCCCTTACTCACAGCATCGGCAATCAGCATGTCCATATGCTCCGCCGGTGCGAGATCAATGAGTGAGCCCAAGACGACGTGCTGACGTGGATCGCCAGCGGGCAATTTCGACGATTTCGCTGCAAATTTTGCGATGAATTCGTCCGCCACCTTGCTGTCGACGATGAAACGCTCTGTCGACATGCAGATCTGGCCTTGATTCATGAACGCGCCAAAGGCGGCCGCATTGACGGCATGATCAATATCTGCGTCATCAAGCACGACAAACGGCGCCTTGCCTCCCAGCTCCAGAAGCACCGGTTTCAAATGCTCCGCCGCCAATTTTGCGATGATCCGGCCAACTCGGGTCGACCCCGTAAAGTTGACGCGATTGACGTCGCGGTGACTGACGAGAGCTTCCACGATTTTTGGCGCGTCTTGGGGGGCGTTCGACAATACATTGACGACGCCTTTGGGGAAGCCCGCATCGTTCAGGATCTGCCCGATCAGATGGTGCGTGCCGGGGCACAGTTCGGACGAACGCAAGATGACTGTGTTTCCGCAGGCCAGTGCCGCGGCGATCGCCCGCGTGCCGAGAATGATGGGGGCATTCCAGGGGGCTAAACCAACGACGACGCCCACCGGCTGCCGTATCGCCATCGCCAGAATGCCGGGCTTGTCCGAGGGAATGATTTCACCCGTGATTTGCGTTGTCATGGCGGCTGCTTCACGCAAAATTCCGGCCCCCAAGTGGACGTTGAATCCAGCCCACGGCGCTGTAGCTCCGGTCTCGCGCAACATGAGGTCGACGAACTCCGCCTCACGGCTCTCCATCAGATCTGCCGCTTTCAGCAGAAGTCTGCGGCGTTGGCTTGGCCCGGTCTGCGACCACGCGTCGAAGGCTCGATGCGCCGCAGCCACAACCCTATTGACGTCCTCGACAGAAGCGGCCGCAGCGCACGTGGCTTGCTGCCCCGTGACCGGATCCCTCCGTTCGAACGTTGCGCCACCGTGGGCATCAACACGTTCGCCGTCGACCAAAAGACCTATGTTCACTTCGATATTCCTTTCGCTGATTTTAACCAAGCAGGTCTGGACCGCGTTCATTGCGGAAAGCGAACAACCGGTTTAACCGCCTTGCCGCTTTCGGAATCCTGAATGGCGTCGTTGATCCTTTCGAATGGGTAGAAGCTGATCAACTTGTCGAAGGGGAAACGCCCCTGCTTGTAGAACTCAATCATGAGGGGGATGAACAGGTCGGGATTGCTTTCACCCTCGACGATGCCCTGGATCTTGCGACCAGCGGTCATGATGTCGGTCACATTGACCGCGACCTCGGATCCGGCAGGCGAAGCGCCAACAAAGCCGCAGGTCCCGCGCGGCGCCAGGGCGTCGATCGCCTGACGCAATACCGGAATCACCCCGGTGGTCTCGAACGTGTAATCGGCCCCTGCCCCTTGCGTAATCTTGCGGATCTCCTCTACCGCATTGCCGCTTCTGCCGTTGATGATGTGGGTGGCACCGAGTTCACTGGCAAGATTCAGCCGCGCGTCTACGAGGTCGACGGCGATAATCGTCACTGCCCCGACGAGGCGCGCCGCCATGATCGCGCTGAGGCCAACAGAGCCAACGCCAAACACAGCCAAAGTGTCGCCCATGCCAACCTTGAGAGAATTGATGATACTGCCGGCGCCTGTCTGGATGCCGCAAGCGAGCGGCCCAAGCAATTCGAGCGGCACGTCATCGGGGACCTTGACCACATTGCGTTCGTGACAGATCGCGTGGCTGGCAAACGAAGACTGGCCAAAGAAATTACCATGGATCGGCTCGCCTTCCTTGGATAGCGGGCTGGAGCCGTCGGGACGACTGCCTGCGAAATTGTAGCCGAAGAAATCGTAACAATAAGTAGGCGCATGATCGGTACAGCTGGGACAGTGTCCGCACGAGTTGAATGTCATCACCACGCGATCGCCAGCCTTGACCTTGGTGACGGCACCTCCCACAGCGGCAACGATTCCAGCGCCCTCATGGCCGAGCACGATCGGCTGTGGCACGGGAAAGGCCTGATCGCGCATGGCGATGTCGGTGTGACAAACTCCCGTCGCCACGAGTTTGACGAGTATCTCGTCCATACGCGGAGCTTCCAATTCAATCATCTCAAGCGACATCGGCGCAGCTTTCGCGCGCGTGACGGCAGCCTCAATCTTCACGGGTTTTCTCCTTTCTGTGTGTGGAGGCGTTTCTTGACGTGACAACATCAAGTTACAATGCAGTTCCTCAGATGAAAAAGCATGATCCCCCGCCGAAAATTCTTCCGCCGCCAAAGGCGAGGGTTGAATTGTTGGGAATCGGTAGAGAACCTTGACGAGGGCTCTTCGGTGATAATCCCAGAGCTGTCACTACCATTGCCGCCAAGCATCGGCCGCATCCGGCGCGGCAAGCAGACGCATCATAATTCCCCCCAAGATGCACATCGATGGTTCGGTGGCATCAATCTTCAAAGTTATTAAGCCCAAAAGCGGCCGAGATAGTTAAGCAGGTTTCGGAATAGTGTCCAACGTTTTCCGATAAGGACCTCCGATAAGATGCGTGGCCGAGCCAGCCCAAGTCTGCTTGGGAGATTTCCTCCAGATTTACCTAATGAAAATGTGGAGCCTACCTGGTTGCACGGCCCGGCTTTGTTGTTTCGGACCCGCGCCGTAGCCGGTAATCGAGCTGCGCCCGGGTCAGGCCGAGCAGCCGCGCTGCGGCCGAAACATTGCCCTTCGTTCGCGCCAGCGCCTCAGCATAAAGATCCCGCTCCAACGCATTGAGAGATAGTCCGGCATCGACAATCTCCCGCACTGGCTTAGTCTTTGAACTTTCTGACTTTATGGCCTGGTGAGGCGATGCGCCGCCCTCCAGGGCACCGTTGCGCCCGATCGAAAAACTACTCCCGGCTGCCACCTCGCCGCGAAACATGTGCACTGCATCAACGACTCCGCTCTCCGGCGCAAAAATCACGCCACGCTCCACTAGATTTTGCAATTCGCGTATGTTGCCGGGATAATCATAGTTGAGCAGCGCCTCCACTGCGGGGCGGGAAAAACGGGTTACAGCGCGCCCGTGCATCGCCGAATAGTGAGCCAGGAAATGCTCCATCAACAAAGGTATGTCGCTGCGCCGCTCGCGCAATGGTGGGAGTACGATGGGGCAAACGTTCAGACGGAAAAACAAGTCTTCGCGAAAACGGCCGGCCTTCACTTCCTCCCTCAGGTCCACGTTGGTGGCGGCCACGACACGCACATCTACTGCGATCGATCGCGTTCCGCCGACGCGTTCCACTGTGCCTTCCTGAAGCACGCGCAGAAATTTGCCTTGTGCAATGAGACTGAGCGAGGCGATCTCGTCCAGAAAGAGGGTCCCTCCTGAGGCCCGCTCGAAGCGCCCCGGTCGGGATGCCGTCGCCCCCGTATAGGCTCCGCGTTCAACACCAAAAAGCTCGGCCTCGACCAACGTATCCGGGATAGCTGCGCAGTTCACCGCAACGAACGGGCCACCCGCACGTCCGCTCTGCTTGTGCAGCGCATCAGCAAATAACTCCTTGCCGACGCCGGATTCTCCGACAAACAGGACCGTTGCCTTGGTGGAAGCCACCCGTTCCAGCATTGCGCGTGCGGCCAAGAAGGAAGCGGACAGGCCGACCATGGGCCGCGTTGCCGCGGCTTCCCGGCCACCCTTCTTAGAGTTGTCCAAATCTGCATTGGAGACAGATTCCACCGCCTGGCGGCGCGGCTCGTGCTCTACGCCAAAACAGCGAATATCATCCTTGTCGGCCCATTCACCGGCAGGCCGGCCAACGCAACGGCAACAATCGTCGCCCTTGGCGCGGCACTCGACCTCTCGGAAAGCGATCAGCCGGCCAAGAAAAGCGCTCGCATAACCACTCGCATAACCGACCTGCATCGAGCAGCAGGGCTCTGTACCGATCCCGTGGACGGCGATGTGTTCCTCCGCCTCGATCGAATCGTGCCAGACAAACTCGCCGTAGAAGGAGCCGTTGTCATCAAAATTGAAACGAACCGGCGTAACTTTCACGATTCCCTCCAAAGCATGGAGGCGCGGACCTGCAACAAAAGTGTTGGCAAGGTCCGCATCGGGCCAGCGCTTGCGCACCAATTCAGCATCCCGCACGCCGGAAGAGTAGCCGACGCGACCGAAAAGCGCGCGAGCCGCTTCTGCGCCCAAGGTCTCGGCCAATTCCCTGCGCAAGGCACCAAACGCGCCTGCATGCAGCAACATCATGCGCTGGTCGTCAAGCCAGATGCGCCCGTCGTCTGGAGAGAACATGAGGGACTGCGCAACATCTCCAGGAGTTGGAGTGGTCGCGGCATCCAAATCATCGCTTGTTGTGCAACGCAATCTGCGGCGCGTCCCCATCGGGGCTGACGACAATGGATCTGCATCATCGCTCACGGCGGGGCCTCACAATACGGGTGATTCAATTTGCTCTATTTCATGAGTTTGAGCAACAAATTCATCATATGATGAACGAGTCCGTTGCTTTCGAGAATGAAGAACTTGAGTGGCGTGACGAAGGAAGGCCTTTAAATCCCTTCAGCGTGATGTGCGCGTTAAATCAGATCACGCTCTTATCCTTTTGTTTGAGCGTGATCTTTTTGCAAAACCGACACCCACTTTGCAGATCACGCTTCACTTGAGACAGTCTCTTGCACCGTCTTTGCCGAGTTCTCGAAGCTTTGGCACGCGACTTGCTCACTCTTTCTGCAAGGCCATCCCGCACATGTCAATCGCGGGGGCCGAAGAGGAAACATCCTGAGAAGGAGTCGCTGTGAGCGCTCACGACGTCGGACAATTAAATCCAAGAATCAATTCTTTCCTGCAAAGCTTGAGCCCGTTTTCCCGCATTCCGCGGCGGGGCCGGACGGCCTATTCGCCTCTGTCGCACCGTTTCCGTTTTCGCGCCCTGACTCTGATCCCGGGCATGATTGCGGCCGTGCTGAGCCTCGCCTCGCCGGCACATGCGCAGAGCACGGGAAGCTGGGCGAATGAGCGCGAGCTCTTCGCAAAAGTGTGCAGCCGTTGCCACGAAACCGGCATTGGCCCCGTCCTCACCGGACGCAACCTCGCCCCGGACTATTACAAGAGGAAGGTCCGCTTTGGCCTGCGTGCGATGCCCGCATTCCGCAACACCGAGATTGATGATGCGCTGCTGGAAAAGCTCGCACAGATGCTCTCGGCGACGCCTGCCAGCGGCAAGTAGGGAGGCGCGGATGAACATTGGACGTCGCAAGCTCCTCCAAGGCTTTGTCGCGACCGGCCTTTCCGCAACGCTGGTCTCCTCAGGCACCTTCGCAGCAACCGGCAAAGCCGCCGTTGCTTTGTCACCGCACGCGGACACCCGCCCGTTTTCTGTCATTCTTCCGGGGACCGAGATTGACGAATTTCTGTTGGCCGGCGCTCGCGATGCGATGACAGCCCTCGCCCTTCCTCCACCAACACGACTTGCCAGCGAAGCGGCCCGGCTTGCCGCCCCGCGTGGCGTCTTATTGGCTATAACGGATGATGCTTCCGCCGCCATTCTGATTGCGCTTGCCAGAGGAGCTGGCGCGCGTTTGACCTGGTACGGTCACCATCGGTTGATTGCGGGCGCGGCTACCCATCATGTCGAGATCACAACAGCGGCTCGCGGACCGCAGATTACGCATATCCTGAACGGCAGCGGCTTCGCCTGCAATGTTGCACGCCGGGATAGCGGCCTGTGCCTCCAGGCCGATGCGTGCGACATGACCGTCGCATCCGTCAAGGATTGGGCACGGCAGATTGGAGCGGTCCTCGCTCAAGTTGCGGCGAACGGCGCGGCACCAGTCGAGGCAAACGACACGCCGCCTGACACATGCTCTCTCTCACCAGCGAACCACAGCCTTGTTTCGCTGATTCTCGAATTTCCGGCGCAAGGATAAGCTTGATGACGACCAGGACCTTTAGCGTACTGCCCCAGAACGTGACCGCCACGGACTTCGCAAAAGCCATCGATGAATTCAGCGCCATCCTCGGCCCCGACAATGTGCTGACCGACCCCGAGCACCTTGCTCCGTATATGAAAATCATGTTGCCGGTCGACGAGGCCCAACATGCACCGTCCACCGCCATCTCTGCGCACTCCGTGGAAGAGATCCAGCGCATCGTCGAGGTGTGCAACCGTTACAAGGTCCCAGTCTGGCCGATCTCTACAGGAAAAAATCTCGGCTACGGCTCGGCTGCGCCCGCCACCCGTGGCCAAGTCGTACTGGACCTGCGCCGCATGAACAAGATCATCGAGGTGGATGCGGAGCTCGGAACAGCTTTGGTGGAGCCGGGAGTCACCTATCAGCAACTTTACGATTACATCCAGGAACGCAAGCTGCCTTTGTGGCTTAGTGTGCCCGCTCCCTCCACCATCGCGGGACCACTCGGCAACACTGTGGACCGCGGCGTCGGCTACACACCTTATGGCGAACATTTCATGTTCGCGTGCGGAATGGAGGTGGTGCTTGCCAACGGCGAGATTCTGCGGACAGGCATGGGGTCGATTCCCAATTCAAATACCTGGCAGGTGTTCAAGTGGGGCTACGGTCCCTATCTCGACGGCATCTTCACCCAATCGAACTTCGGTATCGTCACAAAGCTCGGCTTTTGGCTCATGCCCGCGCCGCCCGCCTACAAACCTTTTCTCATCCGCTATCCCGACGAGGCGGACATCTCCGGCATCGTGGACACCCTGCGGCCGCTGCGCATTGCACAGATCATTCCAAACGCAATGACCATAGTCAACGTATTATGGGAGGCTGCGGCGACCATCCGCCGCAGCCAATACTATCAAGGCAAAGGACAAATCCCGGATGAATATGTGCAACAGATCATGCGGGACAGTAAGCTCGGAGCGTGGAACGTTTATGCTGCACTTTACGGTACGGAAGAGCAGATAGCGGTCAATTGGGATATCATCAACCGCGCGGTGAAGGCTTCGGGCAAGGGAGAGATCCTCACCGCTGACGACATCGGCGAAAATCCGGCATTCAAGTACCGGGCAGAGCTCATGCGCGGCAACATGAGTCTGCAGGAGTTGGCTCTCTACAACTGGCGCGGCGGCGGTGGCTCCATGTGGTTCGCTCCGGTAAGTCAGGCGCGCGGGAGCGAGACGTTGCGCCAGGTGGAGATGGCCAAACGCATTCTCGGCAAGCACGGGCTCGATTATGTGGGCGAATTCATCGTCGGTTGGCGCGACATGCATCACATTATCGACGTGCTATTTGATCGCACCAACGAAGACGAGCTCAAGGCAGCCCATGCTTGCTTCAACGAGCTGTTGACCGAATTCACGAACGCGGGATACGGCACCTACCGCACCAATATCGCGTTCATGAACCGCGTCGCGGAAAGCTACGGCCCTGTCAAACGCAGCGTGGAACAACGGCTCAAACGGGCGCTCGATCCCAACGGGATATTCGCTCCGGGAAAGTCAGGCATCTTCGTCTGATCAGACTTCGCCGGACCGGCCTTCTGCGCCGGTCCGGTACGCTCCTGTTATCCGGCAACTACTCGGGGCGGTGGAGGCAGTCGCCCCAGTTCGGCTTCAACCGCAAGGCCGAGCCCCAACAGGCGACTGTCATCGCCGGCGAGACCATCGAACTCGAGCCCCACAGGAAGTCCGGATGAGCTAAGGCCCGCCGGCACGCTGAGCCCTGGCACACCGAGGGCGCAAGTGAAGCGAGTGCTATGAATTAGAATCTCGAGTTTACTGACTTTCTTTCCGCCGACTTCTATCTCCTCTTCGAAGCGATCTCCATCCGCGTTGATGCGGGGGGCTGTGAGCGGCTCCGTCGGGAAGGCGATCGCCGTGAGGCCATGCACCTGGAAAATATCCCTGTAGCTCTCGGCTATGTGTGCGCGCGTCGCACCACGGGCGGCCGCGACAAGCTCGGCCGTCAAAGGAGCCTCCTGCGCCATGTGAAACATGCGATAAGTGTCCTGGCTCGCAATTGCGTCAATCACCGCTTTCGCATCGAGATTGATGGCGTGACGCTGAAAGTAGACTGCCAGATCGTCCCGCATCCCGGCGCCAATCAGCGTCCAGAACGTCTGGTCTGCGAGAGAGAGGTAGGAACTGACATCGACGCTCACAACCGTTGCGCCAGCGGCCTCCAGCTGGGCCAGGGCAGATTTGCATACGCGCTCGACCTCTGAATCAAGGCCTTCCCAGTAATGCTCTTGAGGAATGCCGATGCGCACGCCCGCCAGCTTGACAGCCAGGGGACGCGCGACGCCAGAGATCGCAGCGTGCATCAAACCAAGATCCGCAACACTACGCGCCATCGGACCTATGGTGTCCAGATCAAGCGCCAGCGGGACCACGCCGTCCAGGGAATACCTGATACCGCCGACCGAAGTAGGCCGTAACGCCGCCGTCCCACAGAATGCGGAGGGAATCCTGACCGAGCCTGCCGTGTCGGTACCAAGCCCAAGGGGCACCATGCGCCCCGCAATCGCGGCCGCCGTGCCACCACTGGAGCCACCCGCAACACGCGTCGGATCGTAGGGATTACCGACTGCGCCGAAGCTCGGATTCGACGATGTGCCGCCGCCCGCGAGTTCATGCATGTTGGTCTTTGCAAATACGTAGGCGCCGTGCCGGAGCAAAGCTGCCACCACGGGTGCATTGGCTCCCGGCTGATTCCCTTGCAGCGCCAGGGTCCCCGCCGACGTGGGAAAGCCTGGGGTGTCGATGTTGTCCTTTACAGCTATCGGAATCCCCGCAAGCATTGGCAGCGGCACGCCACCCGCTCGCATGCTGTCGGCCCGGCGCGCAGCATCCAGGGCACGCTCCTCATCGAGATACGTAAAGGCATTGAGGCCAGCGTTTGCGCGGCAGTTGACGAGCAATGCGGAGGCGTAGTTCTCAGCTGTCAGGCTCCCATCCCGGATGTGTTCGGCTGCTTGTGACGCCGTGAGTTCGGCGACCTCAGCGCGATTGGACGTTGTCATTCCTGCCCCTCGTCATTATTTCCCGGTCACCAATTGCCGGTATTTATTGGGATGTTATCGCTCACGTATTCGCGTGCCAACAGCATCCACACAGAGATCTCGAAAATTCCAACCGCACCAGACCAATGCGCCGGCACGAGGATGCGGCTATCTCCCCTTCCCTTCCCATCTCTTCACAACGCCGATATCGATATCATAGAGATCGAGCACCCGGCCGAGCGTGTGATCGACCATTTCGTCGATGGTCTGCGGCTCAGCATAGAATGCCGGAACCGGCGGAAAGATGATTGCTCCCATCTCGGAAAGCGCCGTCATCGTTCGCAGATGCCCCGTATGCAGCGGCGTCTCCCGCACCATCAGCACCAGGCGACGGCGCTCCTTGAGCACGACGTCCGCGGCGCGCGTCAGAAGCGACGACGTCACGCCGGTTGCGATCTCCGACATCGAGCGCACCGAACATGGCGCGACAATCATGCCTCGCGTCTTGAACGAACCGCTTGAAATCGCTGCACCGATATCATCGGCCTTGTACCACTTATCGGCCAGCGAGCGGACATCGGCCACCTTCACCGGACCTCCGTGCGCCAGACCTTCATGCGCCATGGCGGTCTCAGCCGCTTTTGAGATGACGAGATGTGTTTCCACCGCTGCCTGCCGCAGCAGGCCGAGCAGACGAACGCCAAAGACGAGCCCCGAGGCCCCCGAAATTCCCACCACCAGACGTGGACGATCTGTCACATCATGCTCCCGCTCGAACGACCTGCCTTTGCGTCAGCGGAACTCGTCAGTCAACATCGAAATGACCTCCGGCCGCGGCGCCGGCTTCGGATGCGGTTTGCACCGGGCAGCCCTGCCGGGAATCGACGCGGACGAGGTGAGGCGCAAAGCCGGACGTTTGTTTCATCTCGGGTGTGGCAGGCCTGAAGTTCCGCTATCCGTGGGCGGCAAGGCGCGTCTTCGGCTTGGTGGTGGACTTTGATTCCTCCGCAAGCGACCATACGAATTTTGCTTCCCATTCGGCAGCCTTCTCGATCTGACTAACCAGCAATGATCGCAGCGGAGACCTATTCTCTCTGTGCCAAGCGACATGGGTAATGGCGCGGGGCGCTTCGCCAGCAAGAGGCCGAAACACGACATAGGGTGGCCGCAGCGCCGCAGTTGATGCCGGCACAAGGGAAACGCCGAGTCCTGCACCAATCAGCGCGATCAACGTATGTATATCGGTCACCTCGTGTGCAATCTTTGGTTCGCAGCCGTTTCGTAAGAAAAACTCGCGAATGCGAACGACAAAGTCGGATGTGATTTTGTTGGTGAATGAGATGAATGGTTCATCAAGCAAATCGGCTGGCGAAATCCTGATGCGACGCGCCAGCAGGTGATCAGCAGGAAGCGCAACCACCACTGCGCCATCATTCATGGGGCGCACGACAATGTCGGGGTCAGTCACGCTGCCGCGAAAAATCCCGACATCAATGGTTTCAGCCTTTAGTGCCTGCAGCTGTTGCCGGAGGGTCATCTCCTCAACTTGAACTTTTACACGAGGATGTTCCAGCGTGATGGCGCGTATTACGCGAGGTATTAGCACATAGATCGCCGTGCAAACCGCACCGACCGCGACACGTCCTTGCTGGCCATCCCGGATCGAACGCACCGCGATAATTGCCCGGTCTGCATCCTTCAGAATGTGCCGTGCGTAGGGTACCAAAGCATCACCCTCAGGTGTGAGTGCTACGGAACGCGTATCGCGACGGAAGAGAGCTGCGCCGATCTCTTCCTCCAGCACGCGGATTTGAGCGCTAAGCGACGGCTGTGCAATACCAACGCGGCGGGCTGCTTTGGTGAAGCTCAGCTCATCTACAACTGCGAGGAAGTATCGAAGTTGTTTGAAATCCATGGTGTGTTACCCCGCCTACGCTGAAGATCGTTGGTCGACCTCTTGGATCAGGACACTAATAGCTTTCTCCTATAGCCGCCATAGATTTCTTACACACTTGACGCCGCCGCTTTTCCACCTGTCTTATAGCAACAATAGCCGGACCAAATTACGAGCCGGCGAGAAAGCGGGGGGCAATGCAAAGGAAGTGGCTGATCATTGGCGTATGCTTTTCGAGTATGATTGTTTCACCGGCAGCGATTAACGGATTTGCGATGTCGGTCCTGCTGAAATCGTTGGCTGCCGATCTTGATATTTCACGAGGCGACATCTCCACTCGCCTCATGATCGTTCATTTGTTGACCGGAATTAGCAGCTTATTGCTCGGATTTTTGATTGACCGATTCAACATCAGACGGGTGATATTGCCGGGCATATTTGCCTTTGCCGTCATGACCGCGGCCCTCGGGCTTATAACGGCAGACAGTCTCTGGCTGCTCAACCCGGCTTTAGTCCTGTCAGGACTATTCGCCGCGACGTTGCTGCCGATGGCTTATGCCAAGATGGCTTCAATGTGGTTTGATCGCCGCCGAGGGTTGGCGTTGGGTATCGTGCTGTCAGGTACAGGCGTGGGCACGATGCTGGTACCGCAGGTGGCGCAGCACTTCAATGCCGCCTATGACTGGCATGCGGCATTCTTCGCCCTCGCGAGCTGCATTATCATTCTGGCATTGGCCCCCGGGCTGCTGTTCTTTCGCTATCCCAAGCCGGACGAAGCGGATGATGACCATCTCGTAGCGCCAGTGATGAATGCATTTACTTCCGTGCCGGGTGATGAAGTCACCGTCGCAATCCAGAATCCGATTTCATGGCGAGTTTCATTCGCCCTGTTTCTAACGGTGACAGCAATCAACGGCACGCTATTCCATATGGTGTCGATGCTGACTGACAGAGGATTGTCGCCTCAATCAGCTACAAACGTGTTGTCGGTCTCTGGTCTGTTCGTCATCTTTGGCCGTGTCTCAGCCGGATGGTGCCTGGATCGCTTTCGTGGCCAGTATGTCGCTGCCGTCGTCACGGCCATGCCGATGATGGGTTTGGCGGCATTGATGACAGGAACAGGCGGATTTGTACCGATAATCGGCGCGGTGCTGTGTGGCCTTGGTCTTGGCGCAGAGATTGACCTGATGGCGTTCTTTTTCAGCCGATACTTCGGCCTAAAGGCAATCGGCCGGCTGATGGGCATTGGATCAGCAATTCTGGCATTGGCCACCGGCATCGGCCCGATGATCATGGGCCGAAGTTACGACGCGACAGGTTCCTACACGGCAGCCATGTTCGCGTTTGAAGGAGCGCTTGCGGTCGCGTTGATTCTTTATGTCACCCTTGGACCGTACCGCTATCTACCCCACCATGCGAAACCCCAGCAAACATAGGAGAACGAGATGCGCGTAATTGCCCTGGAAGAACATTTCACGACGGAGCTACACCACAACAATGTCGTTCCCGAGGAGCCGAACCCACGATATATGCGGAAGGAGTGGCAGAAGGGCCGTGGCGATCAATTGGGCTTCGACATTACTGCCGAACTGTTTGATGTTGGAGACCATCGCATCGCTGGAATGGACCGCGCTGGGATCGATGTGCAGGTGCTCTCTCTCACAACTCCCGGATGCCAGCCACTGGAACCGGAACTTGCAAAATCTGTTGCACGAGATGCCAATGATCGCCTCTTTGCGGCAGTTCAGAAATATCCCGAACGATTCAAGGCTTTTGCAGCGTTACCAACACCGGACCCCAGGGCTGCCACCGAAGAGTTCCAACGGTGCATCAAGCAACTTGGTTGCGTCGGCGCGATTATCAACGGCCATACGAGGGCCGAATATCTTGATGACAAAAAGTATTGGCCGATCTTCGAAATGGCACAATCTCTCGATGTTCCGATCTACCTGCATCCTGGCGCGCCGCCGCCTGCTGTGATGCAAACCTACTATAAGGGATTCGAAGAACTGGCGCGGCCCGCCTGGGGCTTCGCAGTGGAGACGGGCACGCATTTCCTTCGGATACTGTTTAGCGGCGTCTTTGACAATTTTCCGAGATTGAAGATCATCCTGGGACATCTCGGTGAAGGTTTGCCGTTCGGGCTGGACAGGCTTTGCGATCATACTGTCGTCATGGCGCGGAATCGCAAGCTCAAGCGGCCAGTCAAAGAATACTTCAGAGACAACCTTGTCGTTACAACGAGCGGAAACTTTTCCATTCCCGCACTGCTGTGTACCGTACAGGTACTTGGCATCGACAACGTATTGTTTTCTGTCGATTTTCCGTACCAAGACAATATGTCTGGAAGGACATTCCTTGATACCCTGCCGCTTAGCGATTCCGACATAGAAAAGATCACCCACAAGAACGCGGAACGTGTTCTCCGTCTTTGAGAAACAAAACGGCCGGCTACGACGGAATCCTCGTAACCGGCCGCGTCAGCTGACAGGCCGACGGCAAGGCTGGGTCCTGAAATAGCACCAGCCTGCGCGCGATCTGAAAACGGCGCGGCCGGCAGTCAGCAAGGCCATTGTTAAACTACTTGACCGCCGCGCCACGAGCCGCGAAATTGGGGCCCAATTGGGTTTGCCGATCTCTCAGATGCTTCAATCACACCACTTCGTACCCGACTCGCGCCAGGCATGGACTCGGCTTGCGCTTGCGCTGATGATCGCCTCACTCGGCAGTGTTGGCATGTGGTCGGTCGTTGTCGTCTTGCCGAGCGTGCAGACCGACTTCGGCGCCAGCCGCAGCGCGGCGTCTATGTCGTTCACCTGTGCAATGCTCGGCCTGGGCGCCGGTGGAGTGTTGCTGGGGCGCGTCACCGACCGCTTCGGTATCATCCCCGCCATTGGCCTTAGCACCGCGGCGCTGGGAATTGGATTTCTCGGCGCCGGACTTTCCGCGTCGCTATGGCAATTCAACACCATGCATGTTGCGATTGGGCTTGGCGGAGCGGTCTCGTTCGGACCGCTGATAGCGGAAGTATCGCATTGTTTGAGCGGCACCGCGGCTTTGCAATGACGGTCGTCTCGAGCGGCAACTATATCGCTGGAACGATCTGGCCACCGATTGTCGCGCGCGGTATTGCAACGGTGGGCTGGCGCACCACGCATATCGCCATTGCGATTTTCTGCTCGGTGGCGACACTCCTCGTGCTCGCCATCCTGCGTGGAAAGGTCGGAGGCGAAATCAGGCGCAGCCACGAAAACGCAAAGCCACCCCGGGTCAATCTCCGGCTCAGCTCGAATACGCTGACGATGCTGCTGTGCGTAGCGTCGATCGCGTGTTGCGTCGCGATGGCGATGCCTCAGGTACATATCGTCGCCTACTGCGGCGACCTCGGCTATGGCGCCGCCCGCGGTGCCGAGATGTTATCGCTCATGCTTCTCTTCGGCATTATCAGCCGCATCGGCTCCGGCTATCTCGCGGATCGCATCGGTGGCTTGCCGACGCTCCTGCTTGGTTCGGTGGCGCAGGGCTTGGCGCTTCTGCTCTACCTGTTTTTCGACGGTCTGACATCGCTCTACATCATCTCGGCGATGTTCGGCCTATTCCAAGGCGGCCTCATCCCGAGTTACGCCATCATCATCCGGGAGACGATGCCGGCAAGCGAGGCTGCTACCCGCATCGGTTTGGTGTTCTTCACATCGCTGGTTGGCATGTCATTGGGCGGCTGGTTATCCGGCGTCATCTTCGACGTCACCGGCTCCTACGCAGCGGCGTTTCTCAATGGCCTGGCCTGGAATGCACTCAATGTCACGATCAGCACCGGCATGTTGCTGCGCCGCCGTTACATAAGTGGCCTGCAGGCTGGCAGAGCAGCGTGACGGGATGTAGTTCCTACGATCTGGCCTCCCAAGCGCGATCCGATTCGAACGGATCGCGCTGTCGGTGAGGAGGTAACTGGACAAGCCCATATCGAAATTCTTAACCCGTCAAATATCGACGTCAGAGTATTTAAAACCCGGAATGAAGGAGAGAGTTCGAAACCAAAATCGTCTTCGACGCAAAAAATCCTCTTGACGAACCTCTCAACTTCTGCGCATACCGCTGCCCCATCGAAGCCGTCGACATTTCGTCGGCGCTCTTAAGGACCAAACCCATGTTGAGCCTCCGCTCACATATCGTCGCGAAAGCCGCCTCCGCGCTGCCGTTTAATCGGCCGTGTGATTGGGTGCGCTTGTCCATGACGAAGCAAGGTCCAGGCTATCTAGAACGGCCCGAAAGTCTCGGGACCATCATCGGAATAGCAGGCAGAGCGTAAGGCGGTCGGGAATCCTCCCTCCGCCGATCAGGCAGGAGGGGCGAGATGTCCCACAAGACTACCTCAACATTTGAGATCAGCGACGACAGGACGTTTTCGTCCCCGGTTGCGCGCGCCTTCGTGCGGGTCGTGACCGAGCTTCGCGGCATCTCCGAGGCCCAAGCCCGCCAGATCTATCTCGACTACCTCAACCGCGCCGAACCCAACGCTGGCGCCGGGTGAAGACGGCATGATGTAATTTCGAATTCAGGATGATCGCCCCTGCAAGGACATAAGGCGATCCGCTGACCGGTAGTGGTCTCCTTCAGTGGAGCGGCACTCACTGGTTTCCGGCAGCG
>JGI24705J35276_12238156_pt1 | contig 16648 bp, 11 predicted proteins | sample TergutNt197P4_FD_35276 | JGI IMG/M metagenome (IMG submission 35276) | reverse complement strand
TTTTTATTTGCGCTACGAATCCCTAAGTCACTAACGGCAGAGCGCCCGCCTCATATCGCGACTGCTAGTCGCCCAGCTTCCCTGTCTTCAGAATAGCCTCAGCAAACGCCTTGGCGTCTTCCTCGGTAAACAGCTCGCTTTCCACCAGCGTGTCTATCAGCCTTGCACCATCTGCACCATTCATTGACGACAGCAGCGCGTCTGCCATAGCAACCACTGCGTCCCCTCTCAGGAACCGGCCGTCGCCCAATGCTGCCATCTCTTTTTCAGTGTAAAGCTTAACCGCCAGCGCTTTCGCCAGCGCGTCGGCGTACTCAAAATCCCCGTTCGCTTCGCTGTAGCCGAGCACCCTGAGCAGGAAGGCCGTGAATTCCTGCAAGGTGACAGGCCTGTCAGGGGCAAACAATGTGCGCTCAGTGTTGACCCCGTTGGTTATGCCTTCTTGGTAGCCGAATGCCGCGTATTGCCATGCCCACTGGGGCACGTCGGTGAACTGCCTGCTGCCTTTGAAAGCGAGCGCCTCTTCTTCCAGCCCCAGCAGCCTGACGACTAGGACCAGTGCTTGGATGCGGGTCAGCGGGCCGTCAAGTTCGTACACCGGCGGATCCGCGCCGGCAACGGTGCCGAGGAACAAGCCCAATTTATATAGCTCGTCTGCATATTGCTCCTGTAAAGTCTTCACATTGCTTAGCGGCGTCTCGTCTTCTTCAATCCGCGTGGACGCCCCGCCACCGCTGCTGCCGCCGGGGCCTTTTTTGTCACCGTCGCCACCGCCGCCGGTGTCAAACGTCGTATTAACTGTAAGTGCGTAGATGCGCTTTGCGGTGCCGTCCTTTGATGTAACCTCTACGGCAATAACCGTGTCTCCTTTGGCAAGGGCGACAATGCTGTTTGCATCGGCCAGCGCCGTGCCGTTTACGGAAACTGCCACTGACGCCCCCGGGTTTTCTGCGACAAAGCTTACCCTAGTGGACTTGGCAACACCGTTAGCTACAGAGCAACTGCTGTTTCCAAGCGAATCCGCTGTAAAGTCAGGCAGCCTCACAGGCAAATTCTCAAAACTGAGGGACGAAAGCCCCGCGTTCGAATCGCTGGCATCATCAAAGCTGCCATAGCTTGCCAGCACCCGGCTTCCGGGTTTTGAAAACGAAAAGCTGACAACCGTTGACTCCTCGCCACCGAGAGAAATCGCGCCGTTGACATAGCTTTGCAGGGTTTCGACTGGTTTCCCGCCCGCGTCAATGAGCGTGGCGACGACATTCCCGCCAGTCCTGCTTGTCAACGAATTGTTCCGCACCGTGACTTCTGCGGTGGCATTGCCGCTGCCTGAGACGCCCTGCTCAACCGCCAGGCTGACCGGCTGCCCGATGCGGATAAGCAAGCTGTCGAACACTGCGGAAGCACTGTTGTTGTTCTTGTAGTATTCCGGCATGGCAATGCTTGCGCCTTGCTTTGTTTCGGTGATCCAAGCGTCTGCGAATAGGCGCATGCCGCTGTCTGGAATTTCATCAAGGCCTGCGCTTTTCACGTACTGGCCGATGTCAAACCGCAGTTCCAAGTTGAACGCGCCCTCGTCGATCAGGCGAAGGTTCTCCTCTCCCGAAACCGTCAAGGTCTTGTCCTGGTTCACGGCTACCTCCGGAGCGCTGCACTTTACCTCTTGGATATTCTGAAGCAGTGAATCGTCGTAGAATCCCAGGTGTACGCTCCGGTGCTTGCCGCCTGCCAGTGTCGCGGCAGAAGCATTGTAAAGCGTCAGCTGCATTGTGCGGATGCCCTGCTCCTCTGAAACCAGCTTCATTTTGGAGATTCCAAGGTCTGGGTAGTCGAGGTAGGCTGTGCCTGTGAGCGTATCTTTGCTCGCCCCGAAATGAGCTGTCAGGGCGTATTCCAGGTTTTCTACCTTGCTGCCCACAGGGTGCCAGCAAACCAGCGTCCGGCTGCCGTTTGGGAGGAGCGCCAAATCGTCGAAAGTCGTCAGGATGCCGCCGATGCTCACGTCCACGCTGTCTATCTGCGCCATGCCTGCATTGGAGATGGTGAACTGGATGGGAGTGAGGGCGTTTGCGCTCAGGTCGGCGTAATCCACAAGCAGGCTGTCAAGCTGCACCTTGTTCTGATAGGTCTCGGCTACAGTAAAGAGCATGGTCTCTGCCTTGCCCACATAAACCGGGTTCCCTGCAAGGTCCTGAAAGACGTCGTAAGTGCCGGGGTCGTCAATGCTTATGTCCTTGTACTCGGTGCCTTGAATCACTGCTTTTATAGTCGTACCGTCAGAGCTGGCAACATAGGCGTCGAAATGGTCGATCAGTGTGCGCACCGGAAGCTCTGCCACGTCCAGCGCGGCAGAAATCCCAAGGCCGTTGCCGGCGCGCATGAATTTCACAGCGCACAGCATGCCGTGGTCGACCTCGCCCTGGTCATTGTCCACGCTCTGAGGCCACAGTATTGAAAGGTTTTCGATGCCGTTTTCAGCCTTGCCCATCTTCGCAAAGCGGAACCTCCCGTCTATATTGACGCTGCTCCCGCCTGCCACCTGCTCGATCGAATCCGGGAAGCTGTTGGAAAGCATGCCGTCCGCATCGAAAGACGCCATGCGGATGTCGCTTAAGCCTTCCCTCATGCTGTGCCACCCGAGCACGAAGCGCACGTCGCCCGTCGCAAATGCCGCAACAGCCAGCTGCGGGTTTTCGTTTAGCCATTGGTCTTTGGTGATGACAGCACTGAATTCGGGGTTTCCGTCAGAATCGACGACTGCGTAACCGATCTCGTATTCCGCTGCGTTTCCGGTGCCGCTCGTGTCCAGCGAGTAAGCCACCGCAGCCGTTTTGTCCGGCAGCATTGCCGCCGTGATGCCCCGCACCATGCCGGACGTGCCGTTGTAGAGCTGCCTTGGCATGCTCCATGCTCCGCTTTGGTAAATGCTGTAGAGGATGTTGTCCTGCTGCGAGAAGTCAAGTAGGTCCGACTCGTCCCCGGCATAGACGCTGCGCCATGCCGCGACTGCGCTCCCGCTGCCGTCCGTTGCCACCACCGGGGCAATGTCCGGCAGAGCGTTCTCTGTGAGCCGCGTAGACGTCCAGTTTGAGCCGTCATACACAGATGCCACAATTTCCGTGCCGTTCATCATGAGTGCCTGTTCCGCGCTGCTAAGGGGCTGATCCGGGTCCTTGGGTGGCAGCGCCGCGCTCTGCCTGACCCATGCGGCTGCAGCGAAGCCCTTGTCGCCAGCGAGTGAAAGCCCGCTGTCGCCGTAGCCCGTAAACCCTGCCGGCGCCGCGATCTCTGAGCCTTGCAAGTAACTGTCACCTGAAAGGGACGTCGCGAATACCCGCGTGTCGCTGACATTTGAGCTGTTGTTGTCTGAGACGAAAAGCAGCAGCTGGCCGTCTTCCGTCACCAGCGGAAAGGCATAGGGGTACGCGTTGGTCTGGAGCTGCCTCGTGCTGCCCCAGGACCGGGCAAATTCGTCGAGGTAGCTGCGGCTCTGCATCGTGGCAGAGCTGTGGACAGGCACAAGCCCGCTGACGGGTGCGCTTGCTGCCAGCGCCGAGGCCATGGCACCGGGGCCGGTCCCAGTGGCCGCGCTGCCCCAATAGTTGTTTATTGCAGCCCAGTCGTTGAAAACCCAATGGTAGCCCGCCTGCACCGATGCCAGCACGTATTCGTAGGAGATGAACAGGAAGGATGCGACGAATTTGATCCCTACTGTGCCGGAAAGCTGAATGCCCTGTCCGTTGACCTGCCGCTGCGAGGCGTTGTCAAGGTATTCCCTTGACAGGAATTTGAACTGGAAATCCCCGTCAAGCCTGCCAAAAAGCCCTACTTTCAAGGCGACAACCGAATAGTCGAAGCCAAACCCCGCGAAGGCGCTGACGTAGAGCGCAACCCGCAGGTTGGTCAAAAAGTCGTTGACGTAGTCTGCGTCCACTGCAGGCGCCCAAGGAAGGCCGGGCTGCTCGCTGCGGCGCAGCGCCGCCTTGAAGTCAAGCTGAAGGGCGCCGCCCAATTCAAATTCGGCTGTCACGGGCACAGGACCCACCATCTGGTTGTAGGTGATCTTGTAGCCCACGCCGATCCCGAACGTGAAGCCGCCGCCCAGCACGTAGATGTCCCATTTGCCGGTTTCAAAATTGTACTGGATTTGCGCTTCGAAATAACCCTCAAGCTGTCCGGTGACGTCGTAGTCCTTGCTGGCTTTTTTCTTGCTTGAGTTGTCTTTCGCCTCTTTGATGGTTTTGCCGACTTCGTATTCGCCCTTGGCCATCTCTTTTGCGTCTTTCAGGCTGGGCGCGGCAGACAGGCTGTGCTGGTTGAACGCGGTGTCTAAAACCATGCCGTTTGAATCGTAGTCGATTTTGTCAAGCCCAAGGCTGTTGTACCCTGCCCAGATAAACGCGTTGAAGGTCGAATTGTCCTCTCCCGGGGTGATGATCATCTTGCAGCCTGCACCATTAGCGCCGCCGCAGAGCCCTCCCAGCAGCCCGAGGACATTGCTAGTCATGGAATCAGGATTGTCCATGCTAGGGTTCGGGAGGTTGCTGGAATTTTTCAAACTCACCATCAAACTGGTGATTTCCTGCGTCTCGGTAAGCTTCGGCGTCCTGGTCAGGTCCACTGCCCTTGGCAGCACGGGTTGTTCCGCTATCATGGCACCGCCTGCAGACAACCTGGCCACAAGCCCCCTGTCTGATTTGTCCGGCATCCATCCGGACTTTGTCATGGTCGTCTCGCTTAGCGTAAGCTCATTGCGGACCACAGGCATGCTGGAAAAGGGGTACGTGACTACCTTGCTTTGCTGCGCAGCCGGAATGTAGCCAAACTCGTCGCACAGGTCGAGCCTGTAGTTCAATGCTGACGGGTCCAGCCCCCAAAGGAGGGCCGTGGTGAGCAGCTTTGTGTCCGGGTACGTTGAATTCGGCCCGATGTGGCCCGTGCTCTTGCGCACGTCCACCAGCCTGTTTCCGGAAATGACGTAGTCCATGGCTTGGTTTGAGATGAAAGGCTGCGGCCCGCCTGCGTGGCTTTCCAGCTCAGTCACGTTGCCTGCGCTGCGCATGATGTCCTCAAGCGTGATGTTCCCGTTTGTGTAGATGAGAAGCGGGAAATAGCCGTTCATGCCGGACAGTTCGAAAATGTACTGCATGTCGTCGGTGGGGCTCAGCGTCGTGCCGGCGGTGTTGCCCTCGCCTTTTTCCAAAGACCAGAACTCTGTGGAGTCCATGTAAACCGTCAGCTTGCCGTCAGAACCTATTGTCACTGTTTGGCTGGCTTTCCCGTCTTTTAGCGGGTTTCCGGGGCCGGGGACCGCATTGCCCAGCAGCAGCGCGTCTTGGCAGTAGCCCCCGTTTTTGTATGCACCGCCGCGAAGCGCCAGATCGCCTGCATAGGGGCTTCCGTCTGGCTTCTTGAGAAAAATGTCAACCTTCGCGACTTGGCGGAGCTTAAACGTGTTCAAAGGATAAAGCTGCAGCTTCGTGGCGTCCCGTTCGCCGGACAGCAGGTTGGCCTGGTAATACGTCCCCATGAAGACAGCGCCGCCGGCGCCTTCCGACTTGAGCTGCACATCCGATCCTATCCCGTTTGGCTCGTAAAGGGCCAATACGCCCTCGTCATTGGTGTACACGGTTTTCTTCACGCCTTTGCCGTCTGTGTAAGTCAAGGCCGTTTTTTGCATAGGCGTTAGCGAAAACAGGTAGAACTTCTCCCTGAGCGTCTTGACGTCCACCTGCACAGACGCGCTCATGCCGGTGTTTGCATGGGTAGCAGCGACTGTGGCTTTGCCGTCCTTCAAACTGGACAGCGCCATCTGCGTCTCGGGCAAGTAGGTGTTCATGGAAAACCGTGACAGGTCTTCGTACAGGCCCCCTTGCTTGTAGTTGACGCTGACCGTTTCCGAGTCGCTGGTGTCCCAGCGGATGCCGTCCTTGAGCTGGCTCCAGTTGTATTCGCTGTAGTTGACGCCTATGTATTCGATAAGCGCCAGTTCTGTGCGAAGCGCCAAGATGCGGTCTGTCGCAGTGGGCAGGCTGCTGCTGACCTTGGGCTCGTTGTCCATGGACAGGCTTTCGGTGTTCTGCCCCCCGACCATCAGTTTCAGTGCTCCGTCGCTGTACGCGTACAGCGGGTAGGAATCGCAGCTGTAGCCCGCGTCTTCGTCGTTTTTAGCTCGCAGGGACACCATGTAGGTATCCTTGAGGCCGCTTGCTTTCTTTGGCGTCAGCGTATAGCTTCCGCTAGGGGCAGAGACCGCCTGGGTGTACACGTTCTCAGTTGCGTCTTGACCGTTTTGCGTACTGACGCGCACAACGCTGAACTCTCCCTGAGTGAAGCCCGGCTCGTAATTGTCGATGGACCAGTTGATTGCCGCAGCTCTGCTGTCCAATAAGTAAAGGCCTCCTGCGGGAAGCTCCACGTGCGCAACAGGCAGGGCAGGTTTGACTATGACGTAGCAGACTGCCGAAAGCGAATCAGCCGGGAACAGCGGGTGCGGCATCGAAACCCGTATCGTGTAGGCTGGCGTACCGCCTACGGATATCTCCGTCAGGTAATCCCCCGGCACGACAGCGCTGTTTGCTGTGCTTGCTGCCGCGACAGGCGGAGCCATCGCAATAGGCGTGGCCCCGGCAAGCTGCGCTTTGGTAAGCTCGCCTGAAAAAAGCTCCACAGAGTAGACGAAGCTGTCTGACGTGAAGGATTTTGCGTTGCTGCTCCAGCGCACCTCTACCGGAGCGCCCTTAGTAGTGACGATCCTGTTGCACTCGTCCGGAATCACAAGCGCAGGGGAATCCCCGGCCACGACCGCATACGGATGAGATGTAACTGCCTTCAGGTGCGAACTGTCAGGGTCGCTCAAACCGCCGTCGTCGGCGGTGAATTCAAAGCTGACGCTGCCGAGCTTGTTGTTTGTGAGGACGACCTGCCCGTCTGTGCCGATCGTAGCGATGTCCGGGTCGCTGCTCGCCCAAGCCCCTGATGTGTATGTGGGGCTGCCGCTGAACGCCACGCCCAGTTTCGGGCGGAAGGTTTCTGCCAGGGAGAGCTCGGATTTGTCGCCTGCAGGATAGACAATGTCAAAGCCGTCCACGAAAGCTGCGGCTTTCAAAGTGAAGGACGCGCTTTGCCCGGGGACAGGCTCCCAAACGCCGGGGCTTGCTTTCGTGCCCTCTGAAGCATATATCTGTACGGTGTAGGCCTCGTCCGCTGATGGAACCTTTAGGCCTGTGATCGTGCCGACCGCCGAAATAGTCCCGTCGCCGGCTTCGCTCAAGTAGAGCTGGCAAGTGTGGGGAGCCGTTCCTTGGCTGCTGGCCTCTGCCATGAAGGGTGCCTCTCTTTCCTGACCGCCGCTTTGGTCGAAATTCCCGTATTTGTTGCGAAAAGCCAGCTCTTGGCTCAGGTTCAGCCTCACCTCTACCCCGTCTTGAACCAGCGGCGGCTGGACAACCGCCGGAGAAGCGGAAACGCCTGTCACCGCAAACTTCATCAATGCGCTTTCAAGAGTCACGCCTGCGAAGCCCCAGCCCATGCCGGCGTTGTTGTCAGACACAGGAGGGTTCCCGAACAGGTCCGCTAGGCCGCTGACATTCGATATGACGATGGTGGTGGCGTCCACGTCCTTGACCTTGTAAAACGCCACAGCCTGCCGGCCCGTCGTGCCCATCATAAGGGCGGTCGCTTGCACAGTGTCGCCGTTGATCGTCACCGTCATCCCGGTCGGCACCACAGGGGTGTTGAATTCAAATGTGATGGGCACGTATTCTCCGAAGCGGTACGTCCCTTCCGGCACCGCAATGGCATTGACCTTGGGGCGCAGGTTCGGGTCGTTGTAGACGGAAACGGCAGACGATACCGTCCGCTGCCTGCCGACGCCGATGCTGAAGAACATGTCGCTTGAATTCCCGCTCATGTTTTCTGTGTAGATAGGGTTCCCCGGCCAGACCGTGTTCAGCGAGTAAGGCACCTGCCCGTCCGTGGACTCCATCACTATGGAGACAGCCTGCGAGTTGGGGTTGCTCAATTCCCTCGGCACTATTAATATATAGGGCGTCCCGTCGTAGTTGTCCGGCAAGTTGAGCGGCTTTGCGGCGTTCCCAGTAGCTTCGACCCTGTTCCCGTTCCATCTGTAACCGAGGGTGGCAAGGGGCGTGTTGCCTATCGAGTACCCCACAGGCAGCGCGTTTTTCATGTACCCCGTGACCCTTTCATTCCCACTCCCTGTATTTTTGAGCCCGTCGAGCAAGAGAAGCTGCGCGTCCACCTGGAATCTTGCATTACTGCCGGCGTATATTTCTGCGGCGGTGTAGCCCATCCTGATCAAGTTGTTTACCGCTGTGTCGTCATCATAGTCAACCAGGTACCATCGCGGATTATCCGTTTCGTTGTAGCCTCCCGTAACGCTCGCCATAAGCTTTTCAACTGTGCCGCTGCTTGTCGACATGCTCCAAGAGTAGTTGGAAGTTCCGGCGGCGTTGCTAAATGCGTACTCCTTGTGTACGGCAAACGGGAGGTTGTACCTGTCGCCCGTTCCTTGCTCGCCCGCAAACAGCAGCCCGTCGCCGCCGGCAAACTGGACGATGCCGCGCAGGTCGCCGCTTATGCCCATCCCAATCTGGTTGTTCAGGTTCCCTGAGAATGTGAGCGTAAGCACCCCGTACTTTTCGAGAAAATTGCTGAAGCTGAAGCTGACGTCTGCACCCGACTCGGCGTCGCCCACGGTAACATCGGCGCCCTCAGCGACGGCAACTGGCCCGCTTATGGTGTTTTGCATCCTCAGCTGCGCAAAAACATAGCCCATAGGCAGCATGCCCCTTAGCGCTTTCCAGGAAAAACCGTATTTCTTGCCGGGTTCCAAATCGCCTTCCAGCTTCAAATTGTACGTGAGCGTAGTCTCTTGCGCAGGGCTTGTATAGCTCACTTCAGAAGGGCTGCCCGGCGCCAGCTCTATGGAGAATGTTGGCGGGCTCGCGGCATAGCTTTTGGCCTGCCCGTCAGGTGCCAGAAACGTGGCGCTGATCCCCTGCGTGCTGATTTGGTCCAGCAAGCCGCTTAGCGAGGCGACCTGATCATCGGTGAATGCCCGCCCGGAAAAATACGTGCTCTTTATCCGTGCCAGCTCTGCTTCGATTTCAATCATGAGCTTGAGGTCGCCAAGGGCGATCGGCGTACCGTCCACATAGCCTACCTTGGCTAGGTCCGTGGCTGGGTCATTTAGCAGCGCGATAATCTCGTCAAGCGAATATCCCACGCCGTCAAGCATCACGCTCTGTGACAGGTTCAGTTCGCCGTTTTCGTCCAGCAGCCCAAGGTTTCTGAGCAAAGCTTCGGCCTGCTCCGCGCTGCCGGTGCCAAGTTCAGCAGTGCCGCCCACGTAGGCGAGCGCAGAAGTCGCCGTCTGCATGACCATGACAACAGCTATGCAGACGGCAATTAGTTTTCTTGTGATTTTTGCGTTCATTTTTTTCCCTCCCTCTTTAAAAAAAGCGTCACTGCCACTCCTGCAGAGAAGCCTGCTGCTGCGGTTAGCCCAAAAACCCTCAGCCGCCCTCGCCCAAGCGTCCTTTTTGCTCTGTTTTCGTAAGCTCGGCGCAGCGCCTCTGCCGCTATTTCCCTGTTGCTCCGCACAGCAAATCCTCCTTTCACATGGCAGCGTCATCGGTAAACCATTTCACTTTATTAGGGGCAAAAAAAACGAAAACTCCTAAGTTGCGGAGAAACATTTTTAATGCGCTTGAGGATGTTGACAATCAGGTTTTTTATGTATATACTTGTATTAACGATTTAGTGAGGAGTGATTGTTAATGTTATCGCAAGTATCAAAGTGGGGAAATTCACAGGGCATAAGAATATCAAAAAAGCTGTTGCTGAATGTGGGGATTGAGCTCCATGACAAGGTTGAGATCATGTCACGGGGCAACATGCTCCTTATCAAGCCAATCGCTAAAAAGACGCTCGACTGGTATCTCGAAAGCTATGAAGGGGAACTCGACAGATATGACTGGGGAGATTCGGACGAGCCGAGAGGGCGTGAGCTGTTGTGAAGCAAGGGGACATCATTTTAGTGGATTTCGACCCGACAAAGGGCAGGGAACAGGCAGGATACCGCCCCGCTGTGGTTATTAGCCAGACAAAATACAACCAGAAGCGCGGCCTTGCTATCATATGCCCCATAACAAGCAGCCCCAAGGACCTGCGCTTCCGTGTTTTGCTGGACGCGAGAACGCATACGAAAGGCGACATTGTTTGCGAACAAGTACGGGTTATTGACTTGTTGGCACGAAAATGCAAGGTTGTGGAAAGCCTTCCAAAAGACCTGCTTGAAAAAGTCCTTGAAGCGGTGTCAGTTATCATTGCTTTTGAAGATGACGATTGAGTACTTTGGCCACAGCACGATGGCTGCCGCAGTGACTAGGGGCATCATGTAACCGATTGTCAACCACGCGCCATACGAAGCGGACATTATGTTGTAGATGGAATGGAACGTCGAGGATGCACAGAGCAGGGCGAAAGCGCAGGGCATGACCAGCCGGTCCCGCCCGTGGATGTGGGCAAGGCCATACGCCAGTATGGCGGCGCAAATGGTGTGCATTACGCCTGCAGAAAACCCCCGGACCAATGCAAAAAGGAAATCCCCGGCACCGTACTGCGTGATGTAGCAGCAGTTTTCAAAGGTGGCAAATCCCAGGCCCACAGCAAAAGCGACGGGTATCAGGTCTCCGCGCCTAGGTTCAGCCAGTGCCATGAAAAGGAAGACCGGCAATGCCTTCATTACCTCCTCGCATACGGGAGTCACCCTCATTATAGCCTCTGCCATCGTCAGGGAAGCCCTGCCGTTGTCTATCAGCGCTGCCACGAAAAAGCTGTTGACGTATGCCGAAAGCAGGCAGGCCGTAAGCCCCAGCGCGAAAAAACCTGTAAACCGCCTTGCCCCCCCTTTGAGCAGGAAGGACGCGATGACCAGCGGGGCGGCTAAGCACACGAATATGTTTTCTGTGTATATCATTCCACGATCCCCTTCCTCGCCGCAAAATAGATGCTGGGCATAATGAACATGACGATGTACCAAAAGACCGTTGAGAGGGCTGCAAAAATTTGCACCAGCCTTAACGTGGAAAAAAGGTCGCACACCATCTGCAAGGAGAGCCAAACCAGCACTGCCAAATGGTAGAGCCGCAAACCGGGCTGCAAGCCGCCTTTCCGGCTCAAGAGAAAAAGCCACAGCGAAAGGTACAGGAGAATAGCTGTCGGAACGGCATACAGCAGGTAGTTTACCACAAGCTGCGGATACAAACTGATAAATACTACGTTGAAAATTACACAGACAGCAGGCCCTGCCAGCGCGGGCCACCTGTATTTCCGCACGGCTTCCCTTTGCTCCGGCACCCATTCGTCTGTCAAGCTCAGCGCAGCGGTGATCAGGAACAGGTAACCGCCTATCCAAGATATGTCGCCCGCCGAGAACACAAACGGGAAATCCTCAATAATCCACGTGAGCATGTAAAAAACGTCGCTCATAAAGACGCAGCCGAAAAAACCGGCGAGGAGAAGGAAAAACAGCCGTGCGCCCTTGAATTTCCCAGCCTGTCGGAAGCAGATCAGGGCAAACACTGCCCCCAGCAGGGCTTCTGCACAGTAGTTGATCCAATCGATTAGGTCAAGTATGTCCATGCCCTAGCCCTTTTTGGCTTTGATGCTGATCAATACGGCCGCAACACCGAGCACAAAGCCGATTATGCCCATCAGCACGTAACCACCGGCGCCTGAGCCTGCCAGCACAGCAGCGCCTGCTGTGCTCGGCATGCCGGAGACAACGCTTTCCGGCATAGAGGGAAGTAATAACGACAAGCCAACTATCACGGCGATGCATGCGCAGGCGGCAGACATGGCGTAGACCCTCTGCCTTCTCACGGCTTTTTTCTCGCGGCTAGCAGCCGAACGGCGCAACGCCTCTGCCGCGATCTCCTCATTGCTCCTCATAGGTGAACCCCTCGCTTTCCATAACGGCTTTTAAAGAAATTTTCGCGTTGTACGTCAAGTTGTCGATCTGTTTTTTGGTTTTTTTCATAGTTTTGGCTGCACCCGCATAGCTCATGTTTTCAAAATACAGTAAATTCAGCACTTCGCTGTACTCCGGCTTCAGTTTTTGCATGCAGTTGCGGAGCCGCTCCCTGCGCTCACCGCGCAGGTAATCCGTTTCCGGCGAACTGCCTCCGCTGGCGCCTGGCTCACAGACAAGCTCTTCAATAGAGACATGAACCCTGTTCCGCCGCTTTTTCAGGCATCGCATGGCAAGGTGCCGGGCAATCGCGAACAGGTACGTTTTCAGGGACGACCGCCCTTCAAACCCGAGTTCCTCGGCAAGGCAAGCAAAGGTGTCGATCATCAGGTCTTCTGCTTCGTACATGTCCTTTACGAAGCTGTATATGTACATCGTCAGGCTTTCCCTGTAAAGCCCGACCAGTTCCGCAAACGCGCTTTCGTCTCCCTCTGCGAAACGCAGGTACAGTTCCTCCCCGAGCTTGTCAGAGCTGGGGTTTCCATTCATTGCCAATGCCCCCTTTTGCTTTGCATTCATCGTTTTTTTACGATGTGTGCTCTGATGCGTTAATTATATTCCCGAAGTTTACAATAATCAAGCGGTAAATGCCGCGCCAGTGTTTGTCAAGTGGTACAGAGCGATGTCGATCTCGCATTGCTTGCGGCGGATTTCCTTGTAGGTTAGCCAATCGAAATTTTCAAGAAATTCATATGCGGACACCATTCCTTTCTTGAACAGCACCAGCTTTTCATCGTCATGCATGTAGAAATTCAGCCAATTGTGCTCAGTAACCGGAATGTAAGAGATCAGCCTGCTGTAGTCAGGGTTTTTGTAAATGAACTCAAAGTCGCTGTAGTGCCTGAGCGCGTGAAACATCTTTCCCGCATAGCTCCCAAAAGACGATATTTCATTCACCACCCGCGCATAGGACCCCAATCTTGCACCAAACGTCGGTGCATCCGGCACACCCCTTTCATGAAACAGCGATATGGGGAAATTTGACAGCAGGCCGCCGTCCGAAAATGTTATCTTGTCCGGGATTTTCCCGTCGAACGAGCAGAGCTCTTTCCATTTCTCCGATATGCCTATGATTTCTGACACGCCATGCACTTCCATTGGCTGAAAGAACCCCGGAATCGACATGGATGCCCTGGCCAAATAAGCCGGGTTGAGCGAGCCCGGGTCTTTCCAGTAAAGAGGCGCCATCTCCGGAAAAATGATTTTTGCGCTCGTGGTGAGGTCTGCCACCACGAGCTTGAGCGATACGTCTGGTTTTGAAAAGCCGGGGCGGCTGTTGCGGTGATGCAGCCCGTAAGGCATGTGCTCAATAACCTTGGTCGCGTCCTCCATCGTGCGGATACCCACTTCCGCAAGGCAGGATTTCATCCAGTCAAGGAATTTGTCTCCCGGGTTTAGCCCGAGTTTTTTGATGAATGAGCCGCTGGCAAGGACGGTAAGCAGCGCAAACATCAGCCTTCTTCCTTCTGCCTCCCTGCTTCCTATCAATTTGCTCAGCGCACTTGAGAATACGTTCCCGTCAACAAAGGCGCTCATGTCCATGCCGGATATGATGCCGGCCAGCGCAGCGCCTTTTTCTTCTGTCCTCTTGTCCAAGCACGAGAGCAGCAGGGCGACAATTGCCCCTGCCGAGCTTCCCCCGATGCTGAGAAAGCGTATGTTTGCCTGTTCTAGGGCATAGATGTACCCGGCGAGGGCCACCACCAGCGTACCGCCTCCTTCCATCACCAAGTCGACAAATTGCAGCGTCTTCCCGTTTTGCTGCAAAACAATGTCGGATACCAAGTATTTCTCAGCTGCGGCGTTCTTTTTCAAGGTTTCGCTTAGCGCATTTACATCGCCGTCGTCCAGCAGTTTCATTTGCACCCCTTCCTTCGCTATTTTATGTGAACACTATAATTATAAAAAGGCTAAAAGGCAAAATCAAGGGTAGATAACACAATTTGTATATTTTTTATCAATTACATGTTGAAATTGAGTTAAAAGCATGGTATCATCAATATTTAAGCAGCAGATGCATTGCAATGGAGGCTGACAGATATGGCAACTATGGCAACTCGGTTTTTGGACTCGAATGTTCAATTGACAATAACATCTTACCTAATCACCATGATATTTTGCCTTTACGCCCTTTTTTACCTCGTAACAAAAATCAGGCCGTCCCAATTCAGGACGATGTTCGCCATATCCCAGGCTATGACTATATTGTGGGTGTTTTTTGCGCTGAGCGAACGGGTTATGCCTTCTTTCACCGAGATTTATTTTAACGTGAGGTGCGCCCTAATATGCATAAACTTCATCGCCCCGCTGTGGCTGATCACCATACTCTTTTATACGGAAAGGCTGCCACGGAAAAATTATTGGCTGATCCCTGCCATAATGGCGGTTCCTCTGGCGCTTTGCGTACCTCTCGTCTCGCCCCCGTCTGCAGAAATATCCAAGCTTTACATAAAAGAAATAACTTTTGACGAGCAGGCTCGTCACCTGGTCGAGTTTTGGGGGCCTTTTGAAGCCGCTACAGGCATTGCCGCTTTATGCTGCACGTTTGTCATATTCTATTTTCTCTACAGTTGGTTTCAGAAACACTATTCGATCAAGCTAATAGAAAAAACAGCGATGCTGCTTGCTCTGTGTTTGCCGATCGCCCTCCACTATTTTGATTATTTCAACAATGCCTCGTATGACGTAACTCCGCTGGCATTTTCGATTTTGGGGGTCGTAACGATCTATTTAGCAGAAAAACGGCAGTTTTTCAATGCTGTGCCTTCGCTGGTCTGGAATATTTTCAACGAGACCAAGGAGAGCATGGCTGTTTTAAGCCCAGACGGCTCGGTCAACCTGAACAAAACCTTTATCGAAGTGTTTGGTGCCTGCGAAGACGATTTCACGGCGTTCGCAGAAGACCTCCTGCCCGGGTTGAGCACGTATTTTCAGGAACCGCAAGATGTTTCCGGCCTCGAAACCGAAAGAGGCGGCATTTACTATGAAATATCCATAAGCAGTGTGCTGGACCGAAAACGCAAAGTCTTGGGCAAGCTTGTGACCATAAACGACGTGTCCGAAGCCAAGAAGCTTGCTTTAGCCAAAGAGCGGGTGCGCATCGCATCAGTCATGCACGACAACATTGGCAACCGCCTCGTCGCCTCGATAAACAACTTGAACCTGGCGCTGATGAAACCTGCGCTTGAAGAAGCCAGGCCACTGCTTGATTTGGCGGCGACTTCCACCGCTTCGTCGCTAATGATGCTAAGGAGGACAGTTGAAGGCCTTTCCCCGGTAAACTTCCGTGAAACTCGCCTTGTACCTCTGCTTGAATCAGTGATAAACCGCATATCAGCCTCCGGCGTCTGCGCCGACCTGCAAATTTCTGGGGACATAGAAACGCTGCCGGCCCCTTTGAAAGAATTCATCTACAATTCCTGCCAAGAGGCGCTGACCAACTCAGTGGTTCACGGCAGGGCCGAAAATATAAATGTCGACCTGAAATACACCGCCGGCCTGCTCATAATGGATGTGACAGACAATGGGCGTGGCTGTGAAAAAGTGTTCAAAAACAACGGCCTGACCACCATGGAAAGCCGCGCGAAGGCGCTGGGCGGAACGATCAGGTTTGGACCAGGGTTGTCTGGCGGGTTTGGCATATATGTTGAGATTCCCAACAAAGGAGATGAACAAGGGTGATGGTAAATGTCGTTATTGCAGAAGACGACAAGGACGTGCGGCTGTCGTTGATGAATATTCTGAGCACCGACCCGGACATAAGGGTAGTCGGCGAAGCTGACAACGGGCTGGCGGCGGTCGCGCTGGCTCGGGCTCTGCTGCCTGATTTAATGCTGATGGACATAAAAATGCCCGGCATCGACGGGCTGGAGGCTGCTAAGCGTGTAAAAGCTATCGGCAATGCAGAAGGGCGGGACATAAAAATACTCATGCTTTCGACATTTTATGACGATGATTACGTGCTGAAGTCGCAGGAATACGGAGTTGACGGCTATTTGCTGAAAGGCTTGGCTTTCAACAAGCTGGCAGGCGCCATAAAAAATGCCACGAGCGGGTTCGTGACACTGGACCGTACAATATACGAAAAGCAAAACAAGATTGCTTTGGAGGCCGCCCACAAAAAAAACGAACTCGAAGCCCTCACCAACACCGAATCAAAAATCCTCAAACTGGTCGTCGGCGGAAAAAAGAACGCTGAGATTGCCGCAGAACTGTACCTTTCGGAGGGCACTGTCAGGAACTACATCAGCAGCATGCTGTCAAAACTGGAGTGCAAAAACAGCCGCGACCTCGTTGTTTTGGGGTTAAGGGCCGGATTGTAACGAAATTTTACTGAAATGAAGAAAAAATAGTGACATTTGTCATATAAAGTAGTGACATTTGTCACTTTTTTTATTTGTACAATATGTATATAATAAGTTGAGTTCAAAACACAGCAGATTTTGCGAAGTTTGTATCTCTAGATACCTTCGATATACCTCCAATATATCCTCGGCCGTAAACCCGGCAACAGTGCAAGGCATGATTGTTTCACCGCTTGCCGGGATAGCGGTCACGGGGATCTGACCTAGTTCCCACTTTCTTTACATTTAA
>JGI24705J35276_12238157_pt1 | contig 16651 bp, 16 predicted proteins | sample TergutNt197P4_FD_35276 | JGI IMG/M metagenome (IMG submission 35276) | reverse complement strand
TATAACTTCCTGTGTTTCAAGCGGAGTCATGGAATGCCTTGCGACAGCTGCCCTTGCCGGATAAAAAACAATAACGGCGCATACGATCACAATGCAGACTGCCGCGATGATAATGATTTTCGATTTTTTTCTCCTGCGATTATTTTTGCTCATAAAATATCAATTACCCCCTGTATTTCGATGCTTCATCTAAAATCAGATTTACGATCCACAAAAGCCCAATCACGGCGTTACCGTGATTTCCACCCGGTTCCCATCAGGGTCCAGCACGCACGTCTCATAGTAACCATCGCCCGTCATGCGTGGTTCGCTGACGACCGTTACTCCATCGTTCTTCAGTTGTTTGTACAACAAGTCCAGATGAGCTGGTGTTTCAACAGAAAAAGCGATATGCGTAAGTCCAGTAGACTCAAACCCATCCTCGTTGTCACCTTGAGGAATGGCGGGCAAACTCATGAGCTCAAGCCGCGCACCTGCGTCAAAGGTTAAAAAGTATGACTCAAATCGGCCTTTAAACTCTTTTTCAGAAATATACTTTTCGTTAGAAGCCGCCCCGAAGTACCGCACATAAAAGTTTTTCAGCGTTTCAAGCCGGTTCGTCCAAATAGCGATATGCTCAAGTTTCATTATACAAATCCCCCTTATGTTTTTTATTTTACCATACTGAGTGCGACAAATGCGCGACAAAAACGTCTGCGAAACCATAAAATCAAATATAACAAATGGATTTTTTGACATTGCTGACTGGAATGTACTGCAGGGATTCGTATTTGAAAACGTGAAAGGGCTTCTTCGGAAGTCATTTAGCTCATATTTCAACTATATTCTGCTTCAGCTTTCCCATCCAGAAGTAGCCATTAATGGAGATATGGAATGGACCGAGCATCTTCGCCTTCTTGAAGAATACCATACATCCGGTACGCACAGCGGGCTCGAATACAACGTTGTATTCAGGCTTGTTAACGCTGCGGACTATGGTGTCCCACAAATACGTCAGCGCGTGGTCATCGTCGGTTTCCGAAGCGACCTAAATTTTAGCTGGTCTTTCCCGGTGCCAACTCACACGAAGGAAGCGCTTCTCTATGCAAAATACGGAGACGGCTCTTATTGGGAAGAACATGGGATTTCAAAAAAACTGCGTCCGCCAATTCCGTCGGCAGCCCAGAAAACAGCAGGCCAACTAACACTGCCGGTTTTGAACTCTGAACGTTGGCAGACCGTTCGTGATGCAATAAATGGGCTTCCTGACCCGGAAGACGAATCGGCATCGGCCTATGCAAATCATGAATACCGTGGAGGCGCAAGAACGTATTCGGGGCATTCGGGCAGCGCATTGGACGAACCTTCAAAAGCTATAAAAGCAGGTGCGCATGGAGTGCCTGGCGGTGAAAATATGATGATCCTTGACAATGGAAAGTTACGCTACTATACAGTGCGCGAGAGTGCAAGAATCCAAACTTTCCCCGATAACTACCATTTCAGCGGTTCGTGGACGGAGAGCATGCGGCAAATAGGCAATGCTGTTCCTGTAAAGCTCGCATGCTTAATTGGTGATTCAATCGTAAAGCAGTTTGAAAATCAATTGTGTCTAGTTAACAATTTTCGCCCAACCATTTCCTGCACTGCTCTATTTTAATTGATGGGTCAAATCCTTGCACCTTACGCCGCACCTTGATTCAAAAATACTTAATCCCTCCATGATAGCAGACAACGGCAGACGGCTTATGGCTCATCAGTTTCTCGAATGATTCTTGCGCTTCCGGCATATCCCTCGTATATTGAGGATCCGCGCCTGTTATAGCGCCGTCAGCAATATTCGCGGCGTCCCCCGCTCAAGGCTGAGCGCGACAAAACTGCGTCTATAAAAACGAAATCGATGGCACGGCAACACCCTCCTCTCTAGACAGAAAGGAGAGCGTGACGAATCGGGTTAGTGCGACGATGAAATCACCTTAACCATCTTCAGGTTGATGGCGGCGAACCGGATCAGCTGGTAGAGCAGGTTTTTACGGTGTTTCAACGTAGCCGGCGTTGGCAGCGGCGCAGCGGCAATCCGTGCGTCGGCTGCCGGATCAAGAGTTGTTGTTGCCATGTTTGCCTCCTATATGCTATTCTGGGATCACCCACCACAGCGGGCGAGCCTTGGCCTTGTAGATGAACATCACGTGCAGCATGAACTTAATCCAGTGACCTGCCAACCCGATCTCGCCGAAAGTGCCCGCCATATTGCGGCCTGTGGCCGGATACTTCTGCCAGTCCGGAACCACCGGCTGCATCGTCATGGCTGCGGCAGAGCCCTTGCGCAGGCCGGTGCCGGCCGACGCCACGCAGGCTGCACCCATTTTGGTCATCGGCGCCTCGTGGGGCGCGGCGTTTATCCCTTTGATTCGGTCGACCACTGTGTGCGTGACGGCTTTGGCAATCATTCCTGACGGCATGCCGGTGCGCGGCGGCGCCGGCGTGATAATGGTGCCGTTTGGAGTAGTGCGCGGTTTCGATATCTGGTGCGGCGGAGCGAAAGCGATGCCGGCCGCGTAGATGTTCCCGTACTCTGGGCTCTGGTATGTCTTCGGCCAATCGGCTGCTGTCCAGTTCTCGTAAGCACCCGCTCCGTAGTTGGCGTCAACTTTCAAGAATCCGGCGGGGTTGAACAGGCGCCCCGTGATATCGTTGCCCTCTTTGTCGATAGCCACAAGATCGGCGCCCCTGAAAGGCGGCAGCAGCATCGCGAAGTCAAAGTTCAGCTCGTGGGTCGAGCCGTCAAGCTGTTCGTAGCTCAACTTGCCTGACTCGACATTCGTGACGTGCGCACCTAAGACGGCGTGGACGCCCCGCTCGCGAAACAGCGACTCTGTCCAAAGCTGCGACGTTGTCTGGAAGCCTTGCTGAGTAAAGACTAGGCCGCCGACGCCAAAGTCGCCAAGCTGAGCCTCGTTGGAGAAGTAAACGACTTCTGCGTTCTCGCGCACACCTGCTTTACGCAATTCGTGCTCGACATTGAACGTGAACTCGAAAGCTGCGCCCTCGCAGGTGCATGTGCCATGCCCGGTCCCTATCACGAAGCGCAATTTTTCTCCGGTCTTCAAACGCTCGATAGCCGCTTTGAAGCGTTCAGCTGTCATAGCGGCGTGGTTAGCCGTGCAGACAGAAAGCGTGTGCCCGATGTCCGGGCCGAGGCCCGGGGTTGCTGCAAAGTTCAGCTTTGGACCCGTGCAGTTGATCAGGTAATCGTATTCGATAGTACTGAGAGTGCCTTCGCTACCCTCTTCGGTGGAGCGAACCACCACGTACCCGGACGCATGATCGGCGTCTCCCTCGGGATGGATTTCCGTAGCCAATGCCCGGCAGAATTCGATGCCCTTGCGCCGGTAAATCGGCGCCAGCGGAAACGTCACCTGATCGGTGGTCATGTTGCCTACGCCGACCCAGATGTTTGACGGAATCCAGTTCCATTTTGCGTTTGGCGCCACCACGATGACCTGGTGCTGCTTGCCCAGCCATCGTTTGGCGTGCAGAGCAGCAGTATGCCCAGCCACACCAGCGCCCAGAATGACAATTCGTGCCATGTTTCACCTCACTATATTTATTGCCCCCTGTAACTTATTTTTCATTATATCAAAATAAATGTTGAATTTCAATGAATAACTGTTATTTATTCTGGCGATCGCATTTTGTCAGTTTTGCTGCATAAGGAGAAATTTGCAAGCGTTTCACGACAGACCTTTTTTGTTGTACGCAAACGCGAACAATGCGGCAAAAACCGCGATGTTAACTATTATGACAGTTGCAGGTGTCGTAAAATCAGCAGAAAAGTCGCTCACCAGCATGTCGACCTGCATGGTGTAGAAGATGCAAAACAATTTTTTCACAGTTTGACTAAACATGGCGAGCAGTGGTGTAAACCCAAGGATCATCCCAAGCGGCATAGCCATTGCAGCCGCCGCCTGCTGGTTCTTAGAGACGATCCCCAAAGTTGCGCCCAGCAGTGAAGACGCAACGGAGCCAAGCACCAGCACAACTACAAACCTGACGAAATTAACCCCGTGAAACCCGCCTGTCGCCCCAAACACGACTGCCACAAGCAAGCTGGCGGCTATCATAACCCCGCCAACCCCCAACATGTACTGGTACGGTTTCATGCCAGCCATGATTAAAAAACGCAAGCTCTTGCGCTCCCTGTCCTCTGCTATTGTTCCCGCAGTCGTGGTTAGTACCGTCACTCCCGCGTATATGCTTGCGAACATCGTAACGAACATGCTGTCAGGTATACTGCCGTTTGGTTTTGCTACTATTTCCGTGAATGCAAAAGCCACAAGAGGGAAAACGACAAATTGTATCAGAACCGTGCGGTTCTTGAACATGTCCCTCAGCTGCTTGGAAAAAATCGCCTTTACGCTTCTCATTCGAGCTCAACCCCCGTCATTTTAATAAAGACCTCTTCCAGATCAGGCACCGTCTTTACCGCCTCATGGCGCTTGCAGATCTCTGCCGGGGCGCCCTGCTCGACGATGACCCCCATGTGCAAAAGCACCACTCGGTCGCAGAGCCTGACTGCCTCATCCATGTTGTGCGTGGTGAGGAATATTGTAGAGCCTCTTTCCCGCAAGCCTAATATCAGCTTGTGGATGCCCCGTGCCGTAGCAGGGTCAAGGCCGCCTGTCGGCTCGTCGAGGAACAGCACCCTTGGCCTGTTCAAAATCGCCCGAGCCAATGCCAGCCGCTGGCGCATCGCCTTGGAGAGCTGGCCTACAGCCTTTTTTGCGGCAAGCTCAAGCCCGACGCTCTTAAGCGCTTCTCGAGATTTTCTGCGCGAAATCCCGTAAATGTCCGCAAAAATGTTCAGGTTTTCAAGACAGCTCAGCCGTACAAACAGCCCGTCCTCGTCCAGCATCAGCCCTGTTTCACGCGGTGAAACGCCGATGCTGTGCGTACCGGAATCTGCACTCAGCTGGTTTGTGAGGATGTTGATAATAGTCGTTTTGCCCGCCCCCGATGGGCCAAGCATGCCGAATATTTCCTTTTCCTGCACCTTGAACGTCACGCCGGACAGCACAGTCTGCTCACCGAAACGCTTTGTGATATTGCTCATTTGAATCATGGCCGCTCCCTCCGCAGTTTTACACTACCATGTGCAATGCGACAAAAACGCGACAAAAAAAGAAAAAACCCGAAGGTTTTTTTAAATTTTCTTAATTTTTTGACGGGACCGCTTACAGCATGTCCTCCAGATAGCCGTTGATGAACTCTGCCCAGCTGTACTGCGCCATGTACTCGCCGGCGTAGCTGTTAATGGCGTCTGTCTTGCCGTTGTAAAAGTCATATATGTCGCACTGGAACGCATCTGGGGCGACAGCCAAATATCCATGCTTTTTCACCAACATCGATTCTATGCCTTCACATTTAAGCGTTTGCGTCAGGTCAGCGACCAAATGGCGATAGTGGCTTTTCAGTGCTTCCGAGTCGGTTTTGTCCTCCCATATCGCAGCGATGATCTCGTCGTTGCCGCAGAAAGCACCCCTTCTGTTTACAAGGTACGCCAGCAGTTCCTTGGTCTTGGAACGGGTAAAGTTGAGTGGGCTGCCATCCACAAAAACCGCAAAATTGCCAAAGGTCTGTACTTTTACCCGCTTGTCAGACTTTGCCTTGAGGGGTTCTCGCAAATGCTCCATCGTTTTTACGACGGCGTCGCGTGTGACAGGCTTCAGCAGATAGTCGCTGGCATGCAGCGAAAAGGCGTCCACCGCGTAGTCCGAGTACCCGGTCGCGAATATAATGTTAGTCCTTCCGTTTATGTCTTTCAACCGTTTGGCAAGCGCAATCCCGTTCATCCCGCCAAGGGAAATATCCAGGAAAGCTATGTCCACGGCAGCCTCGGATGCATGCCGCAGCGCTTCAGCCGGCGCGTCGAAGCAAGAAAGCTCGCAATCCGGCACGGCCTCTTCAATGGCCTGCCTCAAATCCTGAAGAGCAAATTGCTCATCGTCTACAGCAATAATTCTCATAATCTCGGTTCCCCCTTTGGAATTGATATGACCGCCGTTGTGCCAACATTAATTTCGCTGCAGATGGACAGCGTCCCGCTGCACATGATGGCCAGGCGGTTTTGGGTGTTTTCAATGCCGACATGGCTTCGCCCGTCTTGCTTTGGCGTATCAGGGTCGAAGCCTACGCCGTCGTCCGCTACTGTGACGCGGGTTTCGTTTCCCGCCGTTTCTGAAGTTATTCTCAACGTGCCGCCCTGTTCGCGCTTCGTAATCCCATAGTGTACAGCGTTTTCCACGATAGTTTGGAGGGCAAGGGCAGGCATTAGGAAATCCAGCTCTTTTATATCGTATACAATATTCAGTTTGTCTCCGAACCTTTTCTTTTCAAGCGCCAGGTAGGTCTTTACATGGTCAAGCTCGCGGGCAAACGGGATTGGGTTTTTAATCGACAGCGAATCCAGATTGCCTCGCAGATAATTCGCGAACTCGATTACGGTTTCCTCGGCAAGCGCCGGGTCGCTTCGGCACAGGTGCCGAATGACAGTCAGCGAGTTGTAGAGGAAGTGCGGCTGTATCTGGGAAAGCATGGCCGCAATCCGGCTCTCTGCCAGTTCAAGCTCCTTTTCCTTGAGCAGTCTTGCTTGCTGTATAGGGATGCCAAAATAAATGATGATCAGCGATACTGTCGTCGCAATGCCGAGCAGGGCCAGCCCATAGAAAAACACCGAAACGGCAAGCGCCAATGAAACCATAGTCAAATATGAGAGCAGGTAGAGCGTGTTCCTTGTCCCAATGGATTTTCGGTGGTAAACTGCAATCGCCGCGCTTACGACCGCAAAAACTATCAACACCACCTGGCTTAGCCAAAACAGTTCGCCCCTGTGGTAAATGTTGTATTCGTCAAAATAATAAAACATGCCGCTTGACAGCGACACAACAAGCAGTATTGACACTGCAAGGCAGCTAATGGCAGAAACGTACACGGCTATCCTGGAGAACGGCCTTGCTTGGCGTATTATTTCCACGACATAAGCCACAAACAAGGGGACGAAAATATAACTGATGAAGTACGTCATGAAAGTCGAGACGCGAAGCATCGTGCCTGCTATGCTCCCCGCGCTCCCCAATGCCAGCCAAAAAATTACGTCAAAGGTCAGGCACACAGTGTTGCATATCAGCATGCCTGAAAAAATCCAGCCCGCTCTGCCCCGGCTGTACTCGTTTGCCATGAAGAAAATGGTCACGCCAAAAGAGGCCAAAGCGCCGATAATCTCCAGCGTGGCGTTTACGTAGCTTAAGGAATTCAGAAAGACCACCCCTCTCGTTGGCAAGATAATATCATGGCGGCTCGCCTACGTCAAGATGATTCTTGGAAAAAATTGCTGCGCAACTATCGACCGTAATCGCACAAACGAAATAGGGCTCGCGGCCCTATTTCGTTTTTTTTCAAGATGCGTTATATTATACTGACCCCATCTGGGTTGCAGGCATCGCCCACGTTAAATATACGATATACTGAATGCTTTGATGTTCGATCCGTTGCCTTTGATGTCGTAAGTGAGGGCATAGCCAGCAAGCGGGCTGTCGCCGTCGAATGCGTATGTACCGTCCAGATTGGCGTTGTTGCCTGCAAGGTTGATTGAAACTATTGTTTTTTCTATTTCCCCGGTGACCGGGTCAGCTACGTCGACGCTGAATGTCAACACCCAAACCCTGCTGTTCTTTGAGGTTTCAGCAATGCTGATAAATTTGGGGTTTGCTACGGTGTCAGCAAGGGTGATGTCGCCGAGGTCAACTGTCATCTGGTACAAGGGAACGCTTACGTTCATATACTGGTTTACCTTGCCTGGAGCAGTCACCGTGATGTCATAGCCAAGGTCTGGAAACTGGGTTGCGTTGATGCCGATCGGGTTGGTAGGCTGCTTGGAGGGCGTCACCGACCAGTCGAACGTGCCGCCGGCTACGTTGTAAACCCCTGTCTGAGTCTGCTCTAATACTCCTGCTTGCGTTATTTGATGCGCCCAGTTGCCGGAGCCGCTTGTAATCTGCGGGCTGAATACCTGCATTTCAAGGTTAAGCGTCGCTTCGGGGATCAGGGATCCTGTGCCGTCTTTGATATTGCCTTTGATATGGGAAGCGTACTCTGTCGCCATGTACATGTTCTCGATAAAAGCGCCCAGGTTTCTCTCAAACTGCCACTTGGTCGTCTCAAGGCGCCTTAAGCCCGTGTTGAACGTCATGGTAGTTTCCGGGTTGTCCAGCGTTTTTTCGTAGAGTTCCCTCAGATACTGCTTGGCGGTCCCCCCCACAGGAATAGTGATAAGCGCTGGATTGTTGGTAGCGGCAGTGCCGGTGCCAAGGTTCGGGGTATAATGGGAATGTTGGTAGCCTTGGAGGCTGCTTAACCTAGTGCAGAAAAGGACTCCTACGGCACCACGGTTTTGAGCCGCAATCGCGATGGCAGCGTTGTCGTTGTTGTTGGCTGCAATCATGCAGCAGAGAATTTTGCCTTCGAGGGCAGTGCCTAAAGCGTTGACGTCTGCCACTGTAGTCGCGGTAAGCGGGCCATAGTCCGGAACGAACCCGTCATCGGTAACAAAGGCCATCTGAGCGGTAACGTCTGCCGCCGGCATGCCTGCGCGTGCCGCAGACGCTGCCGTCGAATAGGACACTAGGAATTCCCGCTGTTTGCCGGTGTAAAGGTCGTTAAAACTCGTTGTGGCGAAATTCATGTCTTGACCATTGTATGACTGCATCAACCACCTGCCGAACTCGTACAGGAAAGGCAATGACCGCAGCGTACCATACAGGTAATCCCCGCTTTCACCGCTGTAAGCGTACATAATGTTGCTGTATTCTGCCGAATGCAGGTTGAACTTTGCCTGCTGGTACCCTAAATCCCTGATGTCGATTTGCCCGCCCGGCGTCTGTATCATGATCGTATTCGGGGTGGAAGTGGCTTTCGTGGCTGCCCCTGTTATCCCCGGATTGGCAGTCCTGTTAACGAAGAATGACCAAGGGAATACAAGATACTGTCCGTTCCCTGATGGGAATTGATGGCCGCTGATGCCGGTAATCATCATGTTTGATCTTGCCAGTGCTGTGAGCCCTGCTATTTCCGGTTCGCTCTCAGGACCCGAGCCTCGGTTTGTGCCTGTGCCGTAACCGGCAGTCGAACCGTTGTTGCTGCCCCAGCCGTAAGGCCAGTTTCTGTTGATGTCGCAACCCGAATTGATGGTGGTGCCATTGGCTCCGCCTAGGTTGCCTCGCCAATTGCCTGGGCCGGAAACCGTCTGGTCATAATGCACTCCGTCGGGGTTTGTCACCGGGATGAGCCATACGGTTGTTGTGTCGAGAATCTCTGTTGCGTCTGCTTTTTTGCCGTACTGGGTAAGCAGGTACCAGCCAAGATCCATGCACATCTCGTTTGACAGCCATTCCCTAGGGTGGTTGCCCGCTTGATGCATCGTACTGGGCCTGCCATCATTGCCGCCAGGGTTGTTGCTGATCTCAAGAGCGAGCAGGGGCCATTTGTAATATTTCGAGGTTCCATACGTGTGCAGTTTAACTAAATCAGGATACGTCTCCGCAAGATAGCGCATTTCGGCGTAGTACTCTTGTACTGTCCTGTAGCCCAAGCGGACGGGCATCCCAAAATCGTCGTCCATCAGTATGCCTTCAGGGTTGAACACTGTGTATGGATTACAGGTCAAACCGGGTTGACGTATAGGTGCGGTATTTGTATTTCCTGCATTTGCAGCGTTTTCCGGAATCCCCGGTATTGGCAGCAAGTCGTCAGCGAACACAAACGCGCCTGATGTAATAACAAGGCCGAATACAAGGACAAAGCACAATAACTTTCTACATTTTTTCATCTGATACCTCCTTTGGTTCTGAATAATCAACACGAATACTATATCATATATAGTAAAATTGTCAACATTATTTACTTTTTAACCAAAGCGATTATGTCCTGTCCCCCTTGCCATTCAACCGTATTTCCACTAAGGCGAACCGTTTTGAAATATCTTTCATCTTTTAATTTGCCAAACCAATCACCGTTTTCACGATCGCCCGCGTTAGTGTGCTATACGGGAGGATCGTCCTCGCATGAAAAATTGACTCGGTTTTTATACCATTCCAAAAAACCGCCAAATATCCTTTCCTCTGCTTCTTTTCTTACTTCGGCGGCTTCGTTAATGTCATTAAAACTACCTAAATAGTATTTTTTTTTCTTAAACTTGATTGCTGCCACCCATTTTCCTCTTGACTTACTTACACCGCGAACGCCTGATGTGTTATCTGCCCTTATTCTGTTATGGGAAATAAGCATGATGTTTGTCCCTTCAACAAATATCTTGGAACGCGCTTCTCTTATGTTCTCTTGAAAGTTTTCCCGATTTATACACCCACAGCTTCTTGTATTGCCGGTGCGCAACGAAGTACCGGCAACCTTAATTACGCTGCCGCATTCGCATTGACATTTATATATCAATACATCTTCAGAAGGCTTCCTTTCAGCGGGGTCGCAAAGTTCTAATACAGTCAGCCTGCCAAATACAGTGCCCGGTAAAATCAACTTCCTACATTGCTCCCTACGCAGGCATCCGCAACTTTTATATCTCTCCCCAATGCCATTGCCTGGTATTTCAATTTTATTGCCACAATCACATTCGCATAAAAAAAATCTTCTACGGGCTCCCTGTCTGCCAACCTCCCGTGTGCCTAAATCCTCTAAAACCGTAAGCCTTTCATATTTATCGCCTACTTCTATGGGCTTTTTCGGATTACCTGCGCCTCTATGAGTCTCTCTTTTTAAACAGCCGCAGCTTTTTATATTCCCGCTTTGCAAATCGCCACATCGAACCTCTATCCTGTTTCCACATGAACATTCGCACAAATAAAACCTCACCGAGACATTTCGTTTCCCGATTTTTCGGGTTCCGAGATCCTCAAGAATTGTCAGTCGTCCGAATACGTCCCCAGTTTTTTTACTTTGTTTCCTTGGCATATTATACTCACCTTTACCATTGTTGTTGCATCCTTGAACATTGAGGCAAACAGCCCGCCGCCTAATACGGAACGATTGCCCGGTGCGACTAAAACGTAATACCCCACAGCTTTACAAAAACGGCTGTCCTATGCAACGCACAAGACAGCCGTTTCGACATTAACCTTGACGAAATGAGTTCGACCAAGGAACGGTTGGTGGAGATGGCGGGAGTCGAACCCGCGTCCGAAAGCGTTTCCGCAAGAATTTCTCCGAGCGCAGCCGGTTATTTATAATTCGCCCTTCCAGTCGCCCACCGGCAGGCTAAAGGTCAAGCTATCCCGTAAGTCCCCTGTGATGCCGGGATGTCACACAGAGTTTCCCTGTATTGTCGACGCCCGGGTTCCGGCCTACAGGTAAACCGGAGCGGACGACGCGGCTGCTAAATTAGGCAGCTAGTGCGTAATTGTTTGTATTTTTAGCGTTTATATTTAACGTGCCATTTTTAACGCAGACTTGGCAAACTGCGGCTCGCTTATCCTGGTTCCACACCCCCGTCGAAACCTTTACATCCCCATGTTCTTACCTACCTCACGTGCTTTTTCACGGCTTGCTGCATTTTCCTGTCTGCGTCGCGCTTAGCCGTGTCATCCCTCTTGTCGTACAGTTTCTTCCCCCGTGCGACAGCCAGCTCCATCTTTGCCAAGCCCTTTTCATTGATATAGACGTTTAATGGGACCAATGTGAGCCCCTTAACCGTTGTCAGCCCTGTGAGCTTTTTGATCTCCTGCTTGTGCAGAAGCAGTTTCCTCGGCCTCAGCGGATCCACGTTGAACCTGTTCCCCTGCTCATAAGGGCTTATGTGCATTCCGTAAATAACAAGCTCGGACTTGTCGATTTTGGCATAGCTTTCCTTTATGTTGACTTTCCCCTGCCTGACCGACTTGATCTCCGTGCCTGTTAGGACCATACCTGCCTCGTACACGTCTTCAATAAAGTAGTCGTGCCGCGCTTTTTTGTTGTTTGCTACCAGTTTCCTCTGTTTCATGGTGCCTTACTTGATAACCCCAATGCTGTTGAAGGGGTACAGCCTGAAGACCGCTTTCCCGATGATTTTGTCTATCGGGACGCACCCCACCCTCTCGGACCTGCTGTCGATGCTCACTTCCCTGTGATCGCCCATCACGAAGACTTTTCCTTCGGGAATTTCAAAGTTTTCGATGTACCCGCTCGTTTCGCCTCCGAATATGTACGGCTCGTCCAGCATCACGTCGTTTACGTAGACATTGCCGTCCTCTATGGTTATGACCTCGCCCGGCAGCGCTATGATCCTCTTGATAAGCAATTTTTCCTGCCCGTCAAGCGTCGTCAAATTCGTGTGGAACACTACTATGTCGCCTGATTTTGGCTCTGAAAACCGATACGCTTGCTTGCTCAGGAATATGTAATTGTTCTCATAGAGCGTCGGCTGCATGGAGCTTTCCTTCACTATCGTTGGCTTTATGAACGTCATGATTACGAATGCAATCAAAACCGCAACTAATATGTCTCGAATCCAACCCTTCATTATTCTCATATACCTCCTATATTCGATCCTTGTCAAATATCTCTGATTTTATCCTTCTGAATTCATCCGGCAGCGCTGCGTTCACTTCCATGTTCGCCAAGTAATCAAAACACGGCAGCGTTTTCTCAAAACACAATCTTCCGGCGTGCAGCATATGCGTCGTCAAACCGTATTTAGCAGCAATCCTCCGGTTGACCCGTGCGTCTCCGTACTTAGCGTCTCCTATTATGGGGTGCCCCGCATGCGCAAGGTGCGCCCTTATCTGGTGCGTCCGCCCGGTCAGGAGCTCCACTTCAAGGAGAGTGAACCCCTTTGTTTTTTTAACGACCCTGGCCACCGTTTCGATCTGCTTCCCTGCGGCAGCGTCGCTTTCCATTATGCTGACCATGTTCTCATCATGGTCCTTGCCCAGTTTTCCTTTTAGCGCCAAATCCTTGTTGATTTCTCCAACGACTATCGTCGTGTAATATTTTTTTATGCAATCCCGCTCCCTTACCATCATGTTAAGGTCTTTCAACGCTTGGCTGTTTTTCCCGAAAATGACAAGCCCCGTCGTGTTCCTGTCGAGCCTGCCAACAGGCGCCGGGGAAAAGGTCCTCTCTGCCGGGTTGTATTCGCCTTGTTCAATCAGGTATGAAATTACTTGGTTCGCCAGAGTGTTTTTCTTTTCAGAAGAAGTTCCGTGAGTCAATAGCCCGAACGGCTTTTCCACGATGATTATGCTTTTGTCTTCATAGGCAATCCGAAACTGCCTTTTTTGCTTTGGGGCACCCCTTGCGCTCGCGAAAGCTTTCTCGTCTTCCTCACTGATGTATATATCCAGCTCGTCGCCCAAGTTTAACACGGCAGACGGCAGCGCCCTTTTGCCATTGAGCTTCACGTCCTTGCGGATCAATTTGTAAATGTGGCTTAAAGACGCGTTCCTCAGATACTTTTTAAGGAATTTGTCAAGTCTTTGGTCTTGCTCGTTTTGAGTTATCATTATTTTAACCATCTAAATATTATATAACAAAAGCACCGATTAGGAAAGCAATATCTTCATGTAAACAAAATTTAATAAATTACCGTTTGAGAAATGGGCTATTGTATGTTAAATTATTATTAGCGACTTAGGGATTCGCCCGCGTTAGCGACTTGCGGATGCGGAGCATAAACAAAAAGGGGGTTAATGGAATGAACAGACTGAAGGATTTGCTTTACGACTCGAACGACATCCTAGTGGCGCTGCTGGTCCTTTGCTGCGCCGCGATGATTATTACCACCCGCGTAAACGCTTTAATGACGTATCCTGAAAAAACGATTTTGGAGCAGAAATCGCGAAGCACCAATTCTCAGGCAAATGAGCCGGGCGACAACGTTGTCATCGTGTCCGGCGACGAGGACGTCGCTTCTGCCGACTGGCCTGACGACATTGACGCTGCCACGCTGAGCGATGGCGCAGGCACTGGTGCTGACGCCGACGCTGGCACTGGCACTGACGCCGACGCCGATGCAGATACAGGCGCTGCAACGCAGCCCGACAACGTGCAGCACTCCGCGTTCTCTCTATACATCGCGTACGGCGAATCCATGAACCAAGTCGGCAAGGACCTGGTCGCGCTTGGCTTTTTCGACGATACGCAGGATTTTTTCAACTGCCTTGACAGCCACAATGCCGCATTGAGGGTACAGACCGGCAATTTTGTTATTCCCGCCGGCTCGACCAAGGATGACATAATACGGATCATCACAGGACGTAATTGAATATTTATATAATAAAGGAGGAACAAATATGGCTTTAGTTACATCAAGGGCAATGTTTGCCCAAGCTCTTAAAAGCGATTACGCAGTAGGAGCTTTCAATGTAAACAACATGGAAATCATCCAAGGGATAGCCGACGCAGCAAAAATTGAAAACGCCCCGCTTATCCTTCAGGTTTCGGCAGGCGCCAGAAAATACGCGAGGCCTGCCTACCTTGTCAAGCTCGTCGAAGCCGCCATGGAAGACACCGGCCTCGACATCGTTTTGCATCTGGATCACGGCGAAGATTTCGACATATGCAAGAAGTGCGTGGATGACGGGTTCACATCGGTCATGATCGACGGCTCGAAGCACCCCTTCGAAGAAAACATGGCCCTTACAAAGCAAGTCGTCGAATATGCGCACGCAAAAGGGGTTTCCGTTGAAGCTGAGCTCGGGAAGCTTGCCGGCATAGAGGACAACATCAACGTTGACGCCCGGTCAGCTACGTTTACAGATCCTGACGAAGCCGCAGAGTTCGTTGAAAAGACAGGCGTGGATTCGCTGGCGATAGCAATCGGCACCAGCCACGGCGCCTACAAGTTCAAAGGCGAACCGTTCCTTGATTTCGAAAGGCTGCAAAAGATACATGCGCTTATTCCAGACACGCCCCTCGTGCTTCACGGCGCGTCGACGGTGCTCCCAGATTTCGTGGCAAAATGCAACGAGTTCGGCGGCAACATCCCCGGTGCCCAAGGCGTCCCCGAAGACATGATACGCACAGCGGCTAAATACGGGATATGCAAAGTAAACATAGATACTGATCTGAGGCTTGCAATGACGGCGGAAATCAGAAAATACTTTATTGAGCATCCTGCGGAGTTCGACCCGAGAAAATATCTCAGCCCAGCTAGGGACGCCATTCAGGCAATGGTGCAGCACAAGATTAAAAACGTCCTCAACGCGTCAAACAAAAGGTAGCATCCGATACAGCAACACGAATATGCAAAGGAGGATCATAAAATGGGGTATTCAAAACGCAAGGGATTGTACCAGGCTCACGAAAAAAAACGAAAAAGGTCATTGATCGTATACGTGACTTCAATACGGCAGAACATGCCGTCGCAGATGGCCACAGATGCCATCCCCACGATCATTGAGCAGATAAACCAGATACCGCAGGACAAAAAAGAGGTTGATTTTTTGATTATCAGCAACGGGGGCGACCCTATTATGTCCCTGCGCACCATCAGCATTTTGCGCGAGCGCTTCAACCACATTTCCGTTATCGTTCCTTTTGTCGCCTTCAGCGCAGCGACAATCCTAGCTCTTGGCGCTGATGAAATAGTCATGCACCCCTACTCAAACCTCGGTCCACTGGACCCTCAGCTGTCCATCGTCAAGCCCAATGCCCAAGGGCAGCCGGCGCAGATACAGTTCAGTTCGGAGGACATCCGCAGCTATATAGAGTTCATCCGCTCCGACGTGGGCATCACTGACCCGGAGCAGCTGATCGCGGCGTTCAATTCCCTGGCTGCCGAGGTTGGCCCCGTCCGCATCGGCACTTCAAAGCGAAGCCAGCTGCTGTCGATGTCGCTGAGCACGAAGATGCTTGAGACTCATTTGGGGGACAGGGGCAAAGCGGAGGAAATCGCAAAAGCCTTAAACATGTCCTACTTCCATCACGGCTACGCAGTTAGCAGGAAAGAAGCCAAAGAAATGGGGCTCAACGTTGTATTCCCTGACAGGGACCTTGAGGACATAATGTGGTCGATATGGCAGGATTTCTCAAATGAGATGAAGTGCAACCAGCCCTTCGACCCCATCTCTGAGGTCATGAACAACCCGGCTGCAAAACAGGCCATGACACAGCTTCCTGTGGTTTCGATGCCCATGAACACGCCGCCCCCCATAGCCCAGAACATGCTTGCGCAGCTGTCAAAACAGCATGCGCAGGTCACCCAGCAGTCGCCTATCGAATTTTCTCAGCCGATGGCAGCAATCGAAAGCTTTCACCGGTCGTACGCTTTCAACAACCGCTTCACTGTAGTTTACTGGCGCGAACCCAACATGGCGCTGACGTACAACGTGACGGCGCATTCAAAAGGCTGGGAGCTCGCTTCTGTATGATGATGTAATGTACGCTCGAAAAACCGCCGCGCCCGTTTGCCGGGCAACGGCGGTTTTTCTGTTGGGAAATTGTGTTGTATCTAGGCCATGACACGGGGACGGTTCTCTTTTGCCATGTGACACAGGAACCGTCCCCTTTTGTCACACTATTTCGTGTAGTGGATGAACAGGTCGAGCAGGTCGAGCATGTCGATGATGCCGTCGTCGTTCACGTCGCACATGCTGGCGGTGACTCCGTTGCCCCATGCGTCGTTGACCTT
>JGI24705J35276_12238158_pt1 | contig 16658 bp, 24 predicted proteins | sample TergutNt197P4_FD_35276 | JGI IMG/M metagenome (IMG submission 35276) | reverse complement strand
TGCAATAAATAAAAAGAAAATCAAAGAACTATACAACTACGGCTTAATTGCCGTGTAATTTACTTATATTTTATAACGAACTATTGTAAAAGAGAATCCAGAAAATATTAACCGTAGGGGCAGGGGTTCTCCCTTCCTCCCTACATAAAAAACAAATAATATGAGAACAATTACAAAAATCATCATTCATTGCACTGCAACGCCGGAAGGTCGTCCGGTAACGGTAAAAGAGGTAGATACCTGGCATCGCCAACGTGGATTCCAAAAAATCGGTTATCATTTTTTAATCGGCTTAAACGGTGAAATAGGAAAAGGGCGGGAAATAGAAGAAATCGGCGCTCACTGCGAGGGACAGAATGCCAATTCGATAGGTATCTGTTACGTTGGTGGATTAGCCAAAGACGGTAAAACGCCAAAAGACACACGCACCGAAGCGCAAAAAACATCCTTATTGTCTTTAATTAAGGAATTGAAACAAAAATACCCGCAGGCAACCGTTCACGGTCACTGTGAATTTGCAAACAAAGCCTGCCCCTGTTTCGACGCCAAAGCGGAATACGGTAACTTGTAACTCGTAACTAAAATGTTTCTCGAAATTTCCGAATTGGGTTCCGCTATTCACGAATACACGCTGGGACAGATTGCCGCAGACGAAGTGGCAATCCGTTCCGCTATTCAAATGGCGGTCGGTGAAATGATCAGCTATTTGAACAGTCGCTACGATTGCGTGAAAATTTTCAATGCTGCCGGTGACGAGCGTGATCCGCTCGTCTTGGAACATTGCAAAAGCATTGCCGTCTGGTATATCATCCGCATATCTAACGCCAATATCTTGTTCGACAAGGCAAAGATATATTATGATAATGCCATTGACTGGCTTCGGAGAGTCGCCGGTGTTACTACTTCCGGCAAAAGTATTTCGCCTGACTTACCGTTAAAGATGGAAGACGGGCATGCGAAAATACCCCTGCGTATGGGCAGCCATACCAAATTTCAACATTCTTTTGACGATTAATGATGACAACACAAAACGCACGGGTGGGGATTGCTCCCACTCATTTTAAACATCCAAACAAATACAAAAATAGGTCGGTAAACGGCGGCGGCAAAAAACTGCCCCAACGCCGCGAAGGTTACATCACCCAAATTGTCCCAAAAGCTATTTCGCGGACACGCGCAGACATCGGTACGTGGAAAAAAGCCTTGCAGGCAGCAGATAGTGTTGATAATCCACGCAGGGCAAGACTTTATAACTTGTACAGTGATATTCTGTTGGATGCTCACCTGACGGCATTAATAGAACTGCGTTACCAGTTTACACTGTCCACGCCATTTGTGCTCCAAAAGGACGGAAAACCTGACGATGAAATCACTCATCTGCTTAATTCAAAACGCTGGGTAACGGAACTGAACCGGCATATTCTGGCTGCCCGTTTTTGGGAACATTCGTTGGTGGAATTAACCACTAACGAAACGGAAGGAATAGTGGTCACATTGATTCACCGGAACAATATTGTACCTGAACAGGGACTGTTTTTGCGCAAAGAAGATGATACAACCGGAATCAAATACCGCGAGGCTCGGGAGTTTGGAACATGGATTCTGGAGTTTTGGGAGAAAAATCAATATGGTTTACTCAATAAAGCCATCCCTCATGTTTTATTCAAGCGCTTTGCCCAAGCTTGCTGGTCGGAACTCTGCGAGATATATGCCATACCGCCTCGCTATATCAAGACCGACACCACGAATCCTGAAATGTTAGACCGCGCCGAAGCCATGCTTCGAGACATGGGTGCTGCCGCCTATTTTATTATTGACACTACTGAGCAGTTTGAATTTGCTAAAGGCGCCGATACAAAAGGAGAGGTATATGATAACTTGATTACGCTTTGCAAAAACGAAATGTCTTTATTGATTAATGGAGCGGTGATGGGACAGGATACCAAACACGGGAACGAATCGAAGGAAAAAAGCAGTCAGGAACTTTTTGACAAAATCATACAGTCCGACAAACGGATGCTGGAAACACACTGGAACACAACGGTTATTCCGGCACTGATGCATATCGGAATTATTCCAGACGGATTAACTTTCGCCTTCCAACCCGAAGAGGATTTGGAAAAACTTTGGAAAATGACCGTTGACAGTATGCCATATATGGACGTAAACCCCGAATGGATAAAGGAAAAATTTGGCATCGACATCGCAGGGGCACGCTCTAACCTCAACATCAATACTGATGCACAACTAAGTATCGACACTTCCGGTTTTTTCGACTGAGCCCCGCCTCTGTTAGCGGGGCAATAGTCAAACTCTATGCACTGGCTGATTGTCCACTGTCTGCCGGCGATGATGCACCGGACGCCATTGAAGCTTTGATTGAACCATACCTCGAACGTATCTACAAAGATGAAATGGACATCAATCAGGTAATCATGGAAATATACGGGCACAACGCCAAAGAACTTCTGAAAGGTTTTGAAACCGGTTACGAAAAAGTATTCTTTTCTCCTGATTGGACAATCAAAGACAATAATATGCTGAACAGGGTGCAAAATAATATCTTCGCTTTTTCCGGTGCCAAATCCTACGTCGAAATGCAGGAACTTCGTGCTGCTATCTATGATGAAAACGGCAACCTGCTCTTACCGGACGTCTTCCGAAAACGCGCCAGGAATATTAATACACTTTACAACAAGAACTATTTGGATGTGGAACGCCAAAATGTGATGGCTGCCGGAACTCAAGGCAGTCGATGGATCGATAGTGAAGAAACTGCCGGCACGCATCCTTATTTGGAATATGTTACAAAGCGCGATGGACATGTACGTGAGGAACATCTGGCGTTGGACGGAATAATCTTACCCATAGATGATCCGTTTTGGAAAATGTATTATCCACCCAACGGATGGCGTTGCCGCTGTTCTACCCGTAAGCTTACAGAACGGCAATACGAACACCAAAGAAATCGTGAAAACGGTCAAAACACCGAAACCGATTCCGAAGAAGCCCAAAAATTAGCTGGCAGGTGTGTGGCAAAACCTTTCCGGCACAATGTCGGTACTTCCGAAATCTTCGACCGCGACGGACATCCCTATTTCAAAGCCAATAAGGACGCCAAAGAGATGCAACTGTCTGCAGTCAAAAATTACGGCATGAAACCGGTTAATAAGATTTATGAAAATCCCGATAATTTGTCAAAATATACCGGCTCTGTTTTGAGTGTGGACGATTATTTCAACTATTGGGAACAGTTGGAAAGCAAATATAACAAAGGTATAGTGGGTGAAGGTTTTACCATTATTGACCGGCAAACCAATATTTCTGCCCGTTTCGACCGCGACTTAATGCTGAAAATTGCAGACCGCAACCGATATAGTTATTTCGACGAAGTGGAAAATATCATGCTGAATTCGAATGAAGTATGGGGAATATTTAAAGGTGGTGTCCGCCGCCAGGAAGAATTTTTCAACGTCTATATCAAATATTACGAAGACTGCCCTGTTGTTTTAATGGTAAATAATGATGGAAAGGTGGACAGCATGTACAAAATAGATGATAAAAGCCAATATGAAGATTTTCGTTTAGGCCTTTTAAAACGAAAACGATAAAGTTCTGTGTCTCTTCAGAGGATCAGTCCTTTACCGTATATCCAACTTTATCGTTTTCGTCGCCACAAAATTACAATAATTATTCAAATAAACAAATATATCATTCTCAACTCTCAATTCTCAACTCTCAATTCTCAATTCTCAATTCTCAACTCTCAATTCTCAACTTAATCATGGATTTATTAAAACTTAAAGCCGATTTAAAACGAAAAGCGTCCCGGATGGAAGTGCTGAAAAAGAACGTTCTAAAATATTTTGCTGTAGCAGCCGAAGATATGACGCACGCCAACTTTTCGGCTCAGGGCTTTGTGGTGAATGGATCCGCCAGTTCTAAGTGGAAAAAACGCAAAAAGGAAACCTCCCGAACACAGGGCAAACGGATTCTTTCCGCTACCGGATATCTGGAAGAAAACGTAAAAGCCAAAGCGCTGGAATCACATGTCAAGGTAGGTGTCGATTTAACGAAAGTTCCATACGCCCAAGTTCATAACGAAGGCGGAAGGATTACCCAGCACGTTCGCGCCCATCAACGCACCAACTCCAAAACAGGAAAACGCTATCAGCTTAAACCTCACAGTCGCAAAATAAACATGCCACAACGAAAATTTCTTGGATATGCGCCCGATATTGAAAAAAAGGCACTGAAAAACATTGGCCGCGAAATGGATAAAATCTTTAAATCCGGTTAAAAACTTCATTAAAAAAGCCCCGAAATTTCGGGGCTTTTTATTTTAGCAAGGCTTTGATTAAATCTCACCATGAAACAAAAACTAGCTACTTTTTTATACTGATATTAGGCGGAACTGGATGCCGGATAAGTTCCGGAATTACCGTTTCATCCTCAAACCTGAATTCGTAAATCATCCGAAATTCACGGACGGAATCTTCTCTATCCATTTTCTTTATTTGCTTCCGGGAAAATTTCGAGTGATATTCATTACCATAGCCATGAATCAGACTGTTTACTTTTTCCATAATCCAGAAAATTGCAAAAGCCCGTTCGTTCACCTTTGCCGGATTAAATGCGGTTATCCCCTCGTAACGGATGTCTGCAATAGAGATAACCAACTTGGCGTCCGCTTTCTGCAAATTACGTCCGCCATCGCTGTAATCCACTTCAAACAAATCAATCAAAGCACACGGGAAATTCACCGGCGGCTGTTCAAAATTCAACTGTCCCCAGTCTTCGCCGACAAACCGGAGTTCCGGTATTTGGGTTAACCGGCTTAATACTTCTGTAAAGATTGTATCCATAACTGCATTATTATTGAAACTTGTATATCCAATATGGCTTTACCTTTCCACTGACAATATCGTATATCTCTATCCAAGACGGAATCCCGCCCAAATTTTGATTGTCAATATAAACATCAGCATAAACCTTTCGTGATTCATAAGGAAAACTTTTAAGTGCATCCGAATCGTGTTCATTTATCGCATCAAAAGGAATTCCGTGTTCCAAGAGCCAATCAATCATATCAATTTGATATTCTCCTCCCCTGCATGTCCAGATAATCAGGCGATGTCCTTCTTCCTTTAGGCGTTGCATCGCTTCAATGGCATACGGAACTGGAGCGCCTATCTCTGGCCATTCTTTACCTGTATGCAACGTGCCGTCAAAATCTACTGCTATAATCATATCTAATTAAATTACGCCATCTTCCTGCAAAGAGTTAGCAACCATAACTATTATTTTCGCAAATGCTGTATTTCTTTCCGCTAAAAAATGCAACATTTCAGCAATTTGTGACACTTTACCATAGATATCTGTTGATACCTTTTTGTATGCTGTACAAAGCAATATACTTGTATCATCATCGTCCGCAGCTATTATTTCGTGTGCAGAATCAATTAATTGTTTTATTTTTTCTTCCATATTACAAACGATTGAAAGACGGTTCGATTTTTCGCCAAACACCCAAAGGCGTTTTTTCCCAAAAATAGAAGTTTGTCTCCGTTCCTTCCACAATATTCGATTCCCTGAATAACTGCATGATTTCGCTGTATTCCTCGCTTCCGAATTTCTGTTCCAACTCATACAGTTTCGATATGGACTTGTAATCCAAATCACCGTATTTGTTCCGCTCCAAAAGCATCATGGCTAATTGATACATCGGATCGTCCGACCCTTTGTTGGATTGTTTAATCCAGTCCTGCAGAAACTCGATAAGCCGCGATGCTGCAATGTCTGCCCGCTCGTCAAATTTTTTGACTTTGTTTGTTTTCACTTCAATCCGAAACGATTCCGAAGGAATAAGAAAACTCATCTGGTCGATTTTTCGCAACTGTCCGTATTCTTTCATCACTTCGTAAAAAGCGCCCGTTTCATTCACTATGAAGTCAAACAAACCCTTTACATCGCCGGAAACCGCACGCACCTTTTGCTCTATCCTCTGCAGCAGTTCCGCTCGAATACCTTCGTAAGCTTCTTTCCGTATCAATGCCGTCCGGCGTTCCTTTTCTTTTTTCTGCTTCAATAATTCTTCCAATTGTTCGGAAGATAGATTTGTTAAAATTGATTCTGTGTCCATAGTTTTATTATTAAATTGTTATATAACAGCTTATACTTCATTCTTTATTTCAAATTGAAAGTCATCATCGTTCCGGTTTTTGAAATCCTCACTTTCGTTCAAATAGCGCAGATAACTCCGGTAATTGATACCCATTAAAGGATATATGTGTTGCCTCCAGACTTGCTTGTAACACTTCGCCTGATTTTCTGGCTCATAATATTTTTGGGTGATTTGCTGTATATAGCGCGCCCTGATTTTATATCCTTTATTGTTGTATGACATATCAATTCAATTACACATTGTTAATAAGTCCACTTCATCTACGGTTAACTTTTCGACCATCGCCAAATCTTTTTTCTTTTTGTTAAAAGCAGAATACAAACTCCGCAATCGCTCCAAAGGAATATTGTTGAATGTATCTGCCTGTGCCGCTCGGCAGGCAATCGCTTTGATGATTTTGATATTCTCCGGTCTGCTCATTGCGCTGAGCCAGCCGCCAATGGAAGCTATCAAACGCTTGCGCCAAACATCCAAATCAATTAATTGCGGATTGAGCGTTTGCTCCAGTTTCGTACACAAATCCGTTAAATCCCTTGACGACAAATCACGGCTGCTATCCACACCGTAAGCATAAAGCATAACCCGTTTGGTTTCATCATCCATACCCAAGCGGGAGCAAAGCGTATGAAACCTCCTTAATAGCCTCTTTTGTTGCTTTTCTATCAGCGTTTGCATGATTATTTTCTTTATTCTGTTAAACCATACTCTAACTGTAAGCACTCCGATGCCATATCCTTCAACTTCTCTGCTATTTCCTGAAGCATATACGCCTGATCCATGAATGAATACCCGGAAAGACGGCTCAATACTTTTTCTGCTGTAATTTCAATCATTTCGTCCATAATATAATTTTTAATTTCCCGCAACGGGGGGGAGGGTAAATATTCCATCCATAATTCCATAACCAAAAGCCAAAAGTTCTTTCAGCCACTTGGTTTCCACATCGGTCAATTGTTTTGCCCGCTTAAAAACCATCCGTTCACGGGCAATAACGGTATTTCCTTTGCAGCGCAAGTTGTAATGCAACTTATATTGCCTGCGTTTTTGCTTTTGCGTAATCATCGTAATTCCTAATTTATAATTCAATTATTTATCCTCCCCCAATACAATTCACTTTTCGTCTCATCAATCACAATCTCCCCTCCGGAACTGAACCGGCTGACGACCAAAGCCTTTAATCCTTTAATCTGAATCACTACCGAAGCCCATTTTTCCGCCATCCGCGCTATCGCCGGATAAGGTTTTTTTCGCTCCTCATGCGCAATCAATACCAATAATTTACCATGTAAAACATCCATCAGGCGTGTTTTTATTTCTGTCGGCTTCAATTCTTCCAGATAGACAGTCAAATTGTCAATGAAAATAACATTAGCAGTTTTGGGCTTGCTGAATTTTTCTACAATGGCATCAATACTTAAATATTCATCCCAAAGTATCTTGTCGGCAGAAGTAATCCCTGTCCGCCGGCAGGCTTCCAAAAAACTGTCTCCAAAACCTTCCTCCGCCGACAGGTACGATACCTTTTCTCGCTTTGCCAACGCTTTGGCTAATTTTAAGGCAAACCCTGTCTTGCCGTTCTTTTCCTTGCCATATATCAGCCAAATCCCGTTCACAGAAGCATTCCCAATAATCCGGCTCAATTCAGGATCGGAAATTTGAAGCTTCCTGCCCTCCTTTTTATTCAACAAATTGCGTGATGTAAGGCTACGTTTCATTCCTGTTCACTGATTATTGTAAAGTATCAGCAATGCCTCTGCCCGGCGTAACCCCGTTACCATTCCATTTTCGGCAACCAGACACCGCCTTACCAGTTCGCTCAGTTTGCTTTTGTCCTCCATATTCGCCGAAATAACATCCGCGATCAACCGCTTGTAAAAATCGGTTCTCTCGTTCCGTTCTTTCGGAACAATCGAAGAAAACTTTTCCGAAAATCGCGAAAACAGTTCAGCGTAATAGTCCCTGTCTTTTGAAACGCCGGTGGTTAATTTATTACGTAAAGCGTTAGCGCCCATCATATACCAGCCACATTGTCCTTCGGTAGCATTCCAATATTCCTGAAGCAACCCCAAAGCATTTTTATCCAAAGCGCCCGCTTCATCCACGATAACCACCGGAGCGGGAAGGATATTTAAAAAATACTTGGTTTCTTCCTTGATCTCTTCTAAAGTCCCGCGCAAGTCCACGCCGACCACTTGGGCAAGCGAACGGATAAAAGCATGTCGCTTGGGACTTTGCGTACAGTCAATGTAAAATACATTCTTTTCCGTTTTGGCAAGATATTTGGCAGTAAATGTTTTCCCGATACCGCAGTTATCCACGAAAATCATACTTTTACTGTATGCTTTGCAAAACAAAATTTCCTCCTTAATCAGCCGGAAAACTTCCGTTTCCACTGCTTTCCATTTACGGTCGTTGAGCGACACACTCAATTCACGTCCCAAACTCACCCATTTGGCCGGCTGTAACAGCCCTTCACGTTCACCCGATTTCAGACGGCTGTAAACCGCCCCGTTGATTCCATACTTGCGTGCAAAAGCCGTATCGCTTCCATCGTAATTGCCCCGTTGCTCCAACAGCGCCGAAGCAACCTTGTCTCTGAATTCATTTGTTATCTGTATCATGGCTATAAAATTAATATATGTCAATTAATTCGGGTTTAACCGGTCTTTCAATGCCAATTAAATCCAATTCATATTCATCTTCGATAATATCGGGCAATTCACCTGCTTCCTTTTCTTGTATCTTGTTACTCGTTGCTCGTAACTGATTAATCATAAATTTATTATTTAGCGTCTTTTCCCTGCGGTCAATCACCGTTACTTTTTCGATCGTTTGCCGTTGCCGGTGACCAAAGCCGTCAATCGTAGCAACGTATTTGCTCATCAATTCACGGTTGGCTTCATCTTCCGGTGTACGCTCTATTCGTGCACGGCTGTATGCCGGTTTGCGCACAGCTTCACAAATACATCGATTGCCAAGATAAACGTAGGATTTCAATATTTCTCCATTGTTGCCATCTAACCAGTACACATCCACATCGTGCCCTTCTACTTGCACCATCAAGTCAATTAACTTGCTGCCGACGGCAATTACGCCGTTATGTCCTAATAAGAATTCCTGCCGTTGCAGTTTAATAATTCCCGTGTGACAACTTGTTTCAGTCCGGTAACCCAACAGGGGAATAATAGCCCTGTAATTTGTCGGTTGTAAATCCTGATTTTGTGTTTCCAAAAATACTTCCCAACGAGTTTTACCTTTGATATGGCTGTGTTCGGTGTTGTTCCATCGTTCTATAGCGCGTAATCCAAGCTCAACAATTTCTTCATAAGACCGGATAACCTTTGCTCCCTGCCCTTCCTGGTAGGATTCGTTCAAGGCTCCCGGTCGGGCAATCCATCCATCTTCTTCACGTTCATAATTATAGCGTAACTGGCGGTTATATCCCTCAATCCGCTTGGAGCGTGCATTATTTGCCTCAATATGTACGTATTGGAACATCACGCCTTCCTTCAGGAAAGTATCTTTAAAACTCGCATTCAGATTTAATTCCCCTTCCAGTTCCGCCGGCAGATTCAATCCCCACTGCGCATAATTGCGTACCATTTGACGGTAAAAGTCCATAATAATACCTTCTTTCGATTTGCCATAAACCCAACAGGTGAAACATTCGCTGCCCAAATCAATACCATTGTAAAACCACACGCGGTTTTTTTTGTCATCATAAATAAATGGCGGTTGACGATCGTCAATGGAAACTATCGAGCCTGCATATTTTGCCTGCTCCAATGAATGGTAAGGACGGAACTTCGCAATTAACAGTTGCCGGTTGCCGCCGCGAATGGTATGCGTTGCTATCTGATTATCCCATTTGGATAAATAATTATAAATAGTTGAAGGACTTAATTTACAAAAACCGGAAGGCTCATACAGTTCGCCGGTTGCATTATTAAAAACTTCGATTTGTCCTTTAAGAAAAGTGCTGTACATGGATGTAATATCCGCCATCGTTGGCTTTTGTTTGTGACCTGAAAAGAGGCAGTTAAGAAAGAATTCCATATCATCCGTTACTACACGTGCATTGCTGTTTTTGAATCGTCCTGATATGAGCGAAGTATAGCCCTCTTTTTTGTAACGGTTGTATTTTTGACGTAGCCGGCTTATATTATCCGGAAGCGTATGCGGCTGTTTGTCCCGAAACCGGATCGCTTCGTTGGCGATGATAGTCCATATATCTCTGAACTCCGCATCTTCTTTGCTTAATTCCACACGATACTCACGCTTCATTTTGTAAATTTTACCAATGGTATTCAAAACCGAAGCATTCAATGTATATTCTTCAACCTTTTCATCTTTTAGTGTTGTATTGTCTGGAAACCGGAAACTACTGAAAACATCATAAGCCCGCATGTCTCGCTCATATAAACTCTCGAATCGCGATTGCCGGATACGATCCGGCGGGTTCCCAAAACTTTTTACCAGCAGATTTTTCCAACTGTCAGGCAAGGAAACCCACCAAAGCAATGCGTGAGATTGATTTCCTTTTCCGTCGCGTAATTTATATATTGCTTGATATTCAATTCGTTTACGCAAACCACGTTCTCCGATAAGACATAGACTTTGTTCGTGGGCATGGTCGCCATAAAACAGGAACCGCGCCTGAACCCCCAGTTTATCTGTGTAGTATTCGTATGGACTTGTCGTTGTCATTTATTTAATAAAATGCTTACTTTTGTATTTTCTAATTCAAAAAACGATATGAAAATATTACAATTCACAATTGAAATTAAAACCAATATTAGAAGCGATCAGAAAGACGCCGAGAGTGTTCTGAACCGAATTGCCGACGAGTGGAATTGGGTGTTTGAGCACCTTGGATTTCAATACTCACGCGAATTTTACAGTCAGCCGCAATGTGATTGCGATGAGATACAGCATATTGAATGGTGTCATATAGCCATTCGCATAGAAAGGAAGATTCTACATGATCAAAATTCTTTTTATATCTTCCAGATATTGGACGGCTTTTGCCGGTTGTTTCAGAATAATTCCGATAACGTCTGTTATTGCCATTTGTCTTCATAACTCATCCATTTTTAATCATTTGCAAATATCATTCATCCATCCCCGCCTGTCGGCATACGCCAAAAGAAGCGAAGCCCCGACAAACCATCCAAACATCAACAGAACCGCCCACAGCAGCGACCGTTCCGTATCAACGCTCAAGCCCGTAAAACTGAGCGCCCAGTTGATTAAAATTAATTTTGCTTTCATTGGTGTCTTATTTTAGTTATTACTATACTTTGTCCGGTACATCTTGCGAACCATCTCACTCTTTTCTCCCTTTTGATTTTCAAATAGCGCCAGGCGAACTGTATGCCGGCTGCACGAACACAACTTCGCCAGCTCATTAATATATCCGTGCCTCGGCGGCCTTGTTTTATTTTCCATTTTTTTTCCCTTATTTTTGTCGCGTTAAACATTTGTATGATTGTATTTAAAAATAAAATTCAGGTGGAAAGTAATTTTTTTGAAGATTTTGAAAAAAAGATTGAACAGGCGGCTTCGGACATGCAACAAGAAGCCGAAAGTATTTCCCAAGAGCAATTTGATAAAATGAAAATTCAGTACGCAGAACTTCAGAATTCGTTAATAGAAAAGAGGTCAGGGTGGCTTCGTTATCTTGTATCAACAATTGCAGTTGTATTCGGTATATTAGTTTCCCTCGGTCAAAACAATGAAACTCTTTTTCCAATACGCTGTTTTTTTGTTGCGGGAGTGACTCTCCTTGCCATGTCCATCCTTCTACTGTTAGTTGCCGCATACAGTGAGCTATACTATCGAGGCAAGGGAAATAGCTTTTATTTAGAAAAAATGCGTACAGTTCTTCAAGGGTCTCGTAAACAAAAGGACGTGAATGTCCCGAAACAAAACTGTTTCTTGTTTTGCGAAATAGCCGGATACATCTGTTTCGCGCTGGCGCTACTTGCCTTATGCGTATATATGTTACTCCTATTGTTTCTCGGATGAATTTTTCTTCAATTATAGCCTTTTCCATTTTTCTTTGCTATTTTTGTCGCGTTAACTGTTTAATAACCTCTTGTGCAAAGCATACAGAAACAACCGGTCGTCATTGTCGCTTGTCCTGACTACAATTTCCAGCAGATGCGCTAAATTCACATCAGAAAACGGACTGGTGCCCCTGTATTCCAAAAACTCAGCTAAAAATCGACGAAACTTTTCGCCTTTTGAGCGGGAAAACAATATCTCTACACCTTCGGCGCTGATATAGGCAGCCGGACGCCGGTTAGTTTTTGTCACTATCTTGAATGTGTAATTACGATAGACAGACCGGGAAAGTTGGCTCCTGTGCCTGTTTTCCATTCCGGCTGCCAATTGTATATCCACAAGACAATAGTAAGGTCGCCCGTCGATTATTACCCTGCGAATGGAACTACCGGCAATAATTATATAATCAGCAGAAAATACATGTCCTTGAGGAAAATCGGGTAATTCATCCGGTATCATCATTTTGCTTAACTCGTATTTGCCGTACTTGCGAAGCGCGGGCAATATCTCTGAAGTTACCCACTTACGAAACATGCGGGCTTCGGGTTTGCGGGACTGAAAAATGAGATTGTAAAGCCCACTTTCATTAATGGCTGCCAGTTGTTGTTTTCCACCAAGGGTGTCACTAATAATGACCCCCTTTTCGTCCTCATCTAATCGGCTGATTGCTTGACTGCTATTCTCAAGTCCAAGACATGTGCATACGTCTTTAGCCGAAAATAAAACTTCATTACTTATGACTTCCGTTCTGACTGTCCCAAATTCAGGATGTTTAATTACTTTTAATTTGTTCATTTTTTTTTGCTACATTTGCAGCGTTAAACATTTGTATTATGGCACAAAGATAATTCACATATTGAAAACTTGCAAATATTTTTCAATAAAAATTCACGATATTAAAACAAATGGACAATAAGATATTGATATTAGGAAGAATAAAAGAGTATTATAAATTTAATACGGATGCTGAATTAGCTAATTTTTTAGGTATTCAGCGCTCAACATTATCAAATTGGGTCAAAAGAGATTCAATTGATTATGATTTGGTGTTTTCAAAATGTAAACTAATAGATAAAAATTGGCTACTTACCGGCAATGGTCAAATGTTAAAACCAAATACACAAAAAACACTCACCCACGCTTCCGATGTAAGTGATGAAAACATTGATTCTCAGGACAAATATACTGATAATATAGAAGAAAAACAAGAAAAAGACAAGGAAATTAGCAATCCCATGACAACCGATGAACGAATAGACGCACTCATAAGACAAAACGATATATTGGCTAATGCAGTGCAGGATATTATTAAAATGACACACGAAACCATTGCAGCTAACCAGCGACAAGGCGAAACAAATCAGGAAATAATGAAACAACTTCTTTCCATACTCGAAGATTCCAAAAAAAATTCACATGCGGGGGGTGTGCGGGGTGTTGCAATCCGGGCGGCCGGCGATTAAAAATACCACTTGCTAAATCTCCGCTATATATTGGAAAATATCCTGCGGCAAGCAGCCATAACATACAATGGTGAATAAACCAAACGCAACAAACACTGTAGCACACACATGTTTTTTAGTTTTCGAGAAAAGCAATTAAGCACCTAACTATTTTACTATCATTTATTTACTGAAATTCTTAAAAATGGTATTATAGGGGGGGGTAAAACCCGATTTTAACATAGTTAATCCCGAAAATTAAGAAAATTTAACTGCGTTTTTTTGCCCATTTTGTTCCCCTAAAGTTCCCCTTAGTGTTCCCCTTATTACTTCTTCGGGCAAATTTCAGGGCAAATTTCAAGGCAAAGCATCCAGCAAAATCCACTTTGTTTCGGGCTGTTTTGGAGCTTTTTCCCGCTTTCAAACCTATTATCAAGAAGTAATAAAAAAGGGGCATACAATGCCCCCCGTTGCTTTATTTCGCCTGTTTCAGGCCCAATTCAACCTGTTTTCTCTCCCAGAATTATAGTAAGGCGCAATAATCCGTCAAATATCTGCACAAATTCCGGCGAAAAATGATAGCAGATTATATTTTGGACATTTGGTTTTAAATGGACGCCGTTCCATTTCTGTTTCTAAACTGTTTGTACATGCGACTTTGTGGGTGCTTTCGTGTGGGTGGTTGTTGGTGCCTGTCGTTTTGTGCCCTATACATAACGAATAAAATCTTCATTGCCCCAACCATATATTTTTTCATTATCCCCACCTACCTCAAAAAACTTATCCGTGCGAATTAACAATGCACCACCGACCATAAACTGCTCATACAACAGATTTAATTTATCCCTGTGGCGATGAAGTATGCCAATATCTCGTTTCTTCAAGTACAAATTACGAATAATTTTCGATGTCTCATAAAAAAACCGTTGTAAGGAAAAGCTACATCGGCTCCTGCACGCAAATGGTTTATCGCATCCCAAATTGATGTTTTGTCTGTTGCAACGTCCGTATCCCAAATAGCCATAAAAGGTGTCTCAATAGTTTTTGACATTTGGTTGTAATACTTTGTTTTATACAAAACAGTGTCTTTGTCTTCAACAAAATAGTAGTGAATTTTACGGTTCAACAATTTTTTTAAAACCCCGTTATTGTAAGCATCAGCTTCCAGTACATAAATATTCGTTTCAAAACTCATGAGCAAAGTTTCGGTCACGACCAATATATTCTCAAGACGTTGAATGGAATCTAACCGGACGAGAATCAGAAATGTCATATCATTTAAGTCTGTTTTCATAATGGAGTAATAGTGAAGTTCCACTCCACCCGTCAAGGAGCCCGCTCTTTGTTTTAAAATACTCATTATCATTTAAAAGTAGCTCCCATTCAGATGATTGTTCTATTCTTTTTATAATCAAATGATTATATTTGTTTATCTCATCTTGTGTAAAATATTCAGGCAAAGCCTTAATCAACAGGTAAACGGAAGGTAAACCATTGTTGAAATAAATATTACGGCTGCTAAACTCGTTGTTTAGCATTGCATAAAAGTCGAATTCCCTTCGTAATAAAACGATATGATTATCCCAATCCTTGCTTTGCACTTGCTTTTTCGTAATCTCCATTCCCCAAATCAAATACAGACGATTTGCATGTAAAACCGGAATTTTTGATAAAATTAGAAACGAGATATCCTGTAATACTCTATTTATTTTATAATTATAAAAATTCAAACAACTTATTTTACTTAGAACATAAAGCAAAAGCGGTAAAGAATAATTTGCATTAAAATATATAGGATCATCAAAAAAATCTGTATTAAGTTTCTCATTGAGATTATTTATCAAATCAATACTATATTCTTGGAAAATATATTCTAACTCTTTTCCTTTTTTCTGCAACAGAAGTCTTCTATATAAATAATAAAGAAATTGTGTCTGTTCAAATATCGATAAATTTTCCAAGAAAGAGGATTTATTTAACAACTTGATAATTTCTGTGTCTATATCCTTTAATATTACATTGATATTCCCTTTAATGTGGTTGTTTTCTATTAAAAAATTGATACCTAATCCTATCCCCATCAATCCTGTTTTTATATCATAAAATGAAAGTGTATTTATTTGTTTATAAATATCGTCCAGCAATTTAGAAGCTACTAATTCATATACTTTATTTCTGTTTAAACAAAGAAAATATATACACATACCCATTTCCCCACTTGCCAAACCTAATATTTTATTGTCTTTATAAGCAATTAACATTTTATTTAATTCATTTATCTTCTGAAATATTTCCATTTTTCCATCTTTCGTTAAGCATTACAACGATTACTCAAATTGTATTTATATTTATGATCTATGTTTAAATAATATGACATTAAATTTATTTAATTCATTGAAGCAAAGTGTAAAATGGAATATAATTGTCAAATTAATTCGTCACAATTGCTTAGTTTTTCTACAGATATGCTATCGGAACATAAAATTGTACATGAGTATTTCGTGCATTCGATTTTTTGAACTTAAGCACTCGAAGTATTTGATGTACCACGTAGTTTATCAAGTCTAGTTGAATATAATTAGAAAAAAATTCTTTATAAGAATTTTAATGTATGATAAATAAGTCTTAATAATCATTTTATTTTGTTTCCTCTTTGATAAGTTCAATTGCCTTTTCTAAAAGTTCATCACGTCCTTCCTTAATTCCCTTTATTGTTGGTTTTACTTCAATATCCGGCTTAATACCAATACGCTGAGTTGCTTTTCCATCCGGATAGTAAACACCGAGACCTGAAATCATAGTTCGTAAACCTCCAGGTAGGACAATATCCGATACATCTCCATCTGCACCAGCAGTTTGGCTGCCAATAATCGTAGTCCTATTTCCTGCCCGGAATGCCATTGCAGTATATTCAGCTTGACTTTGAGTTAGTTCATTCACAATCACAATTAATTTACCTTTATAAG
>JGI24705J35276_12238159_pt1 | contig 16666 bp, 15 predicted proteins | sample TergutNt197P4_FD_35276 | JGI IMG/M metagenome (IMG submission 35276) | reverse complement strand
TCGAACCTCGTGGAAGCGCTGCGCTGGGCGATGGGCGAGACCTCCTACAAATCGCTGCGCGCCGCCGACATGGACGCGGTGATCTTCGCTGGTTCCGGCAACCGCCCCGCGCGCAACCACGCCGAAGTCACGATGACGATCGACAACAGCGATCGTTCGGCGCCGGCTGCCATGAATGACAGCCAGATCCTTGAAGTCTCCCGACGCATCGAGCGCGAGGCGGGTTCGGTCTATCGCATCAACGGTCGCGACGTGCGCGCGCGCGATGTGCAGATCCTGTTTGCCGATGCCGCAACCGGCGCGCGCTCGCCTGCGCTTGTGCACCAGGGCAAGATCGGCGAGATCATTCAGGCCAAGCCGGTGCAGCGCCGCCGCGTGCTGGAAGATGCTGCCGGCGTCGCCGGCCTGCATGCCCGCCGCCACGAAGCTGAGCTGCGGCTGAGGGCGGCGGAAACCAACCTCACCCGTGTTGAGGACGTGATCGGACAGCTCTCCGGCCAGATGGACGGCCTCAAGAGGCAAGCCCGCCAGGCTGTGCGCTACCGCGAGGTCGCGGCCAAGGTCCGCAAGGCGGAAGCCACGCTCTTCCATCTGCGCTGGATCGCGGCCCATGCCGAGGTGAACAATTCCAGTCAGACACACGATCTCGCCGTGCGCGAGATGGCCGAGCACACCCGCGTGCAGGCGGAAGCAGCGCGCATCCAGGCGATCCGCGCCTCCGAACTTCCGGCGCTGCGAGAGGCGGAAGCCCGCTCCGCGGCGGGGTTGCAGCGCTTGACCAACGCACGCGAAATGCTCGACCGCGAAGAAGTGCGAGCCAAGGAACGCGTCGCGGAGCTCGATCGCAGGCTGACGCAATTCGAGGCTGACATCGCCCGCGCCCAGCAGCAGACCGCAGATGCCGACGTCGCCCTGCAGCGGCTCGACACCGAAGACGCGGGGCTGAAGGAAGAGATCAAGTCGCACGTCGAGAAACGCTTCGGCGTGGACGAGCGCGTCGCGGAGGCTGAGGAGATACTCGCATCCGCCGAGAGTCAGTTCGCCGAGCTCACCACCGCGCTCGCAGATATGACCGCAAAGCGCAGATCGCTCGAAGCCAATGTGCGTACCCATCGCGATCGCCTCGCCCGGCTCGATCAGGAGATCGCCAACGTCGCGGCACAGGAAGAAAAGCTCGCGCAGGAAACCGGCGGCCTCGGCGATGTTGCCGAGCTCGCCGCGGCAGTCGAAGCCGCCGAAATGAATCTTGCGGCTTCCGAAGAGGCTACGCAGGCGAGCGAAGCGGCCCATGTCGCGGCACGTCAGACCCTGGAATCTTCGCGCTCGCCGTTGAACGAGGCAGACAAGCGCGTGCAGCGGCTGGAAACCGAGGCGCGCACGATCTCCAAGATCATCAATGGCGAGACCAAGAATCTCTGGCCTCCGATCATTGACGGCATCACGGTCGATAAGGGCTACGAGAAAGCAATTGGCGCAGCGCTCGGCGACGACCTTGATGCGCCGGTCGATCCGTCGTCGCCGATGCGCTGGACCAATGCAGGCGTCATTGAAGGCGATCCGGCGCTGCCCGAGGGCGCCGAGCCGCTTGCTAATCACGTGCAGGGACCAGTCGAACTGGCGCGCCGCCTCGCGCAGATCGGCGTGGTGCCGCGCGAACGCGGCGCCGAACTGGTGCCGCAACTCAAGACCGGCCAGCGGCTGGTCTCGCCCGAAGGCGACGTCTGGCGCTGGGACGGCTTTGTGGCGGCGGCCCATGCGCCCACCGGCGCGGCACGGCGTCTGGCTGAACGCGCACGCCTCGTCGATATCGAGAACGAGCTGGAGCAGGCGCGTATCGATGCTTCGGTCAAGCGCCAGGCGCTGGAGAACGCTGAAGCCGAGCTGAAGATGGCCGCCGCCGCAGAAGGCGCCGCGCGCGAGGCTTGGCGTACCACACAGCGCGAACTCAATGCTGTACGCGAGCACTTCGCCGTGACCGAGCGCGAGATCAACCGCCATGCTACACGCAAATCCGCGCTGTCGGAAGCACACAGCCGCATCGCCGCCGATCGCGCCGAAGCCGAGGCCGCGCACGAATACGCCCTCGCGGCGATTTCCGAGCTGCCGCCGAGCGAGGACAATGAAGTCCGGCTTGCAGCTGTTCGCAGTGACATCGAAGCCCACCGCCGCCTTGCCGCGCAGGTCCGCGCCGAGGCCCAGGCGCTGGCGCGCGAGGCAGAACTCGCCGACCGCCGCGTGCAGGCGATACTCGCCGAGCGCAGCGAATGGCGGAATCGCCAAAAAGGCGCCGCCTCGCACATCGACACCATTCAGGCCCGCATCACCGAAGTGAGCATCGAGCGCAGCGAGCTTGAGGATGCGCCGGCGGTGTTTGCCGAGAAGCGAGCCGCGCTGATCACCGAGATCGAATACGCTGAGGCCGATCGCCGCGATGCCGCTGATGCGCTTGCAGCGGCGGAAGTCGCGATGGCGGAAACCGATCGGGCTGCGAAATCTTCGCTCGAAGGACTATCAAGCGCGCGTGAGGCCTGTGCCCGCGCCGAGGAGCGCATGGAGGGCGCAAGGCGCCGGCTGGTCGATATCGAGCGCGAAATCCGCGACATGCTGGAGGTCGAGCCGCAGGCGGTCGCAGGTCTTGCCGAACTCGAGCCCGGCACCGAGTTTCCACCGCTTGGCAAGATCGAGGAAGAGCTGGAAAAACTCCGCCGCGATCGCGAGCGCCTGGGTGCAGTGAACCTGCGCGCCGAGGAGGAACTGCGGGAAGTCGAGACGCAGCACACCGCGCTGACCACCGAGCGCGACGATCTCGTGGAGGCCATCAAGCGGCTGCGCCAGGGTATCCAGAGCCTCAACCGCGAAGCCCGCGAACGGCTCATGACCTCTTTCGAAACAGTCAACAACCACTTCAAGCGCCTGTTTACCGAACTGTTCGGTGGCGGCGAGGCCTCACTGCAATTGGTCGAGAGCGATGATCCGCTCGAGGCCGGGCTGGAGATCATAGCAAAGCCCCCTGGCAAGAAGCCGCAGACCCTCTCGCTGCTGTCCGGCGGCGAGCAGGCCTTGACAGCACTGTCCCTGATCTTCGCGGTGTTTCTCACCAACCCCTCGCCGATCTGCGTGCTGGACGAAGTCGACGCGCCGCTCGACGACCACAACGTCGACCGCTGCTGCAACCTGCTGGACGAAATGACCAGGTCGACCGACACGCGCTTCATCATCATCACGCACAATCCGATCACGATGGCGCGGATGAACCGGCTGTTCGGCGTCACCATGGCCGAGCGCGGCGTCTCGCAGCTCGTCTCAGTCAACCTGAAGCAGGCCGTTGAAATCCTCGACCAGGACGTGGCGTGAGGATTTCACTCACCCACGCCACAGGGGCACAATCGTGAAAGCCTTCGCGCTAACTACTTGGATTGCAATAGCGCTTTCTGTCTGCTCATCACTTGCTGTCGCATCCGATTGGAGCAGGTATCACAACGCTCGCTTTCAATACCAGATCGATATTCCTCCGAACTTCTCCAGGATAGAGGAATCGCAGAACGGCGACGGTGGCGTAGCCACTTCTCGCGACGGTGGCGCTGAACTAAGAGTCTGGGGCAGCCATCTGATTGACCGCAGTTTCGTGGATGAGGCCAATTGGCGCATCGGCGAGGATCGGAGGAATGGCTGGAATGTCACCTACGAGAAACGCCAGCCGGCATGGGCAGCGTGGTCGGGACTGAAGGGCAACCGCATCTTCTATGAGCGAGCCATTCCTGTCTGCGATGGCGCCGCCGCTTATTTCCGGCTCGAGTATGACCGGGAACAGAAAGAAGCCTTCGATCCGATTATCGCCAAACTGACGAAGTCCCTGCAAAGCGGAAAGTGCCGGTAGCTCGTAGAGCCGTCAGGCGCAATCGAAGCCGTAACCGAGCCGTCGGCATCGCTCCGCTCCACCCCTGCTACGAGCTACGCTCCATCCACGCGTGCCTGCATGAGGGGCGCCTTGCGTGGACGCACGACCACCGTCGAACTGGCACGAGCGACGAGATGATCGCTCTTGTTACGCAGCTCCGCTTCCAAGAACGCGACGCTCCGTCCGAAGCGGAGAACACTCGCGCATGAACGGTACAGGCCTGGATGCGCGGGAAGCAGGAACGACACCTTGATCTCAAGACTTGCGATCGTAGCCTGATGGTCGCCGTGAAACATGCAGGCGCATGCCATTGCGGCATCGAGCCATCCGGTGACGATCCCACCTTGTACGATTCCGCCCTTCGGATGCCCCTCAACCGAATGGCAATGACGTTCCTCGGCATTCCACTCCATGACGACCCGATGCAGCGCCTGATCATAAGAGACCAGCCTTCCATTCAGGAGATCCCAGGCCGGTGGGCGCCTTGCTTCGATTTGCTTGATGATATCTTCGTGGTTCATGACTTCTGACGTTGCCCAGGCCGAGTTGCTGGATGAAGTTTGTTGGAAGGAATAGCAGTGCGGCACTTGCGACGAGCCGCAAGGTAAATCTTCCAACCCGCATTTACGTCGCGAAGACAGAGCCAATCCATTCCATGATCAGCCTTATAGCGAGGCAGCCGCTCAATTGGTATAGGCAGAATTCCGGCACGATCCACTTTTGGTCCGAAGCTCGTAAAATTGGTTCGCCGCCGCGGCAAAGAGGCGAATATGCGGAAGCCGAGCCGCCGACATCGCTCCGCTCCACCCCTGGTTGAGCTTTCTGCCCAAAGAGGACAGTTTACTTTTGGAGTTCCGCCTTGATGCGAAGCACTTCCTCAATGGTCATCGTCACCTTGTAATCCTTGGCCATTTTGACGATCTTGGCCGGGTCGGTGATCCCATCAAGCAGAGCACGTTCAACCAGATCTCGCTTTGCGGGCGGATCCCAATTGACAACGCTGGAAGCTGTAGTTGCCATTTCGTGGTCCTCTCGCACCGGCATGGTTTTCCTCAGATCTTGCGATGAGTGTGTTTCGGAATGCGAAGCCGCCTCCAATGGAGAGGCATCCTCCGCCTTGCAGGTAATCGAGTGCGTGGATACTGCTATGGCGACAAGAACAAGGAGGCCACGAAATTACCAGACATCATCCACCTCAAATTAAATCACACAATGATTTTGGCGGCGATCATGGCTCTTGTTTGATGAGATTGCGGCGCTCCGCGATATGGGGACTCGTTCTGTCTTTGGCAGGCTCACATAATCGGGCGCGCCCGCTCGGCGAACTCTGCGACACCTGATCGGCACGCCGCGTCGCCAACCGCCTCCAAGAAGAAGGGCTGCCGTGACCTGGGCGATACCGGCAGCCCTTGCCGCAGCAGCCTGATTGAAGGAAAGGAAGCTCAGGCGCGCGGGCAGGTCCGTCCTAGCAAAGCTGTCTGAGAGAACGCTTAAACTGATCGCAGAAAAGCAGTTAACGAAAGGGCTGCCGTCGATGTCCGTGTACGGCAGCCCTGACCCTGGCTGCATGTGTTGTTGGACCAGGTTGCCACCCGCCAGGGCTGACTGCATTTCGGCAAAGCATTGCGGCAAGAAAAAGGGAGGCTGGCTTCGGCAGCCCGTGCGTTTGGGCCCCCATCGAACAGCAGCCACTGGCGAACAGCGAAAGACTCTCGTCACGAAATCGGCCGCTGGGCGGCAGCCTTTTGCCAGCTCCACCATGTTCGATGGTGAAGCTTGCACAGGTTTGCGCGCGATCCACTTAGCGTGGCTGACGTTAGAACGTCGAGGGCGGGGGCCAGTCAGGCGACGTGGCACGGCTCATGTTGCACGCTTGCATCTCCGGTGGCATTGCAGCATCGGGCTCGGCAGGTGGCGTGCCGGTTTCCATGATCGGGGTTGACGGCTCGGCTTCGGTCGACGCGCAAGGTGGATCGTTTGACAGGTCGATATATTCAACAGTCGGCGGCGCATCGTCTTGTGGTGTCATTTGCGCGCCTTCGATTGGCGGCACGTCGGCGGTTGATTCATTCAGGATTTCGATCGCGGTCGACGCGCAAGGCATGACTTCGACTTTCATCGTTGTCGTCGGCGCTTCGCCGAACGGCGGAATCGTGGTCACTTCGAATGTTTGCGGCTGCAGTGCGGTTCTGAGCTTCGCAGTCAAATCGTTCAATTTGGCAATCGATTGTTCGATTTCGGCCTGCTGTTTCAGCGTATCAATGGCCAGCGTGATCGCACCGCCTAGATTGTCAATTGCGGCGTTCAGATTATCGACAAGATGAGACATCGGTAGGCACCTTTCTGTAAAAGACTTCGCCATCGGTGCCGTACTCAAACGAAACGCTCTCGGCAGGCTGAGTCTGTGGGGCGGGGTGGAAAAAAAAGGAAGTTGGTATTTCGCGGAAGTCGGCGGCTGAGATCGGCCATTCGGCTGGCTCGTCGTCACTGAGCCACGCGCGCAAGCGCTCGATCTGCCAATTGAGTTCATCATCCCATTGCTTGCCAACGTCGCGCCTCGTTGCCAACATCGCCGACCTGATCGCGTTGCAGGCATGCTGCGCGGCGGCTCTGGCCGCATCATGGACGTCGGCTTGCGCGGTCATCGCCGCCGCCTGTTTGACTTCGGAGGCCATGTAGAAAGAGACCCGCTTGCCTTTTGTCTTCGGCCGCGAGTCCAGCGTGGCGAATTGCGCGAGGTGGGTCTTGTGGATCAGATCCTTGGCGAAGTTGCGCGCCGCGATGATGGTTTGCCCGGCTTCAAGATAATCGACGTGGTGCTTCGCGATGAGATGCAGCGCTCGCGCGGCACAATCGGCCGCCCACATCCGCAGCCTGCGCTCATAATCGGCGTCGGCTGGCGGCTTGGTGGCTCGTTCGACGATGGTGCGCGGCGGCGCACAATGTTCAATTAACGCAAGGATACGCACACGCTTTTCGGAATGCAGCATGGCTTCAGTCCCCCAAGCGGCATGCTAGCAAAGCCGCGATTCCCCGCAAGATGGCGAAAGCGAGGCGAAAACAAAAATTGCGAGGCGTGGCGGTTGGGGGACAGTGCGACTTTTTGGAAACATCAGATGGGCATTGCCGCGGCGCGGCAAAGGAAAGGGGCGCTGCTTGTACAATCTTGTGCAGGCGTTGAACGTTCTTGCGGAAACGCGTAAAACAGGGGCGCGGTAAAGGATCGACCTCAACGTGGCGTGAGGGTTTTGCCCTCTCCCGCTGAGCAGCAATTCTTGGTTCGCCGAACTATAAGGACCCCGATCTCTTTCCGTTATTTGTATTCAACACCATTTATCCAATTTCGAGTCATTTCAGCATCCAATATTTTTCCTACTATTCGATACCTGGAGTCGTTGAGAGGATTTTGTCCTTCCAGGAGTTCCGCCATAACACCTATTTCGGGGCGGTAATAATTTGAATGAATAAAACGGTAGTTGCTGCCAGATTTGGATATGAATCCGACGTGATTGTCCAAACCTACTATATACAATCCATCGCCTTGATTGCTTAAATAATCAATCAGTTTACTCACGGGCTGATTACGGAATCGCTGGACGTTCGAGGCAATCCTTACAATGACGAGTTCGGAAGCCGATTGCGCCCATTTGACTCTCGGAATCCGGAACCCCGCATCGCCCAAAATCGCAGTAACAAAATAACCACAGGCAATGGCTCCCTGTTTGGGCACCCGGGTAGTTCCGTTGAAATTCCAGGGAGTTCCATACCAATGGGAAAACAGAGAGTCGGATATGATCGCGGTCAAGTAGACCTGGGCTTCTCTAACGAGATCTCTCTGTTTGGCCGCACTGGAAGATGCGTATGTCTTTTGAAAATACTGCTGCTTTTCCGCTACACGTCTTTTCAGTTCTTCGTACTCGACCGCTTCTTGCGAATGCGATGAGAGCGTTTCGGAATGGGAAGTCGCGGCCAATGGAGCAGCAGGAAGAACATCCTCGGCCTTGCTGGTAATCGAATGCGTCGGCACTGCGATGGCGATAAGAAAGAGGAGGCCATGAAATTTGCCGGACATCATCCACCTCAAATCAAATCAAAGAGGACAGATACAGTTTACTTCTTGAGTTCCGCCTTGATGCGAAGCACTTCCTCAATGGTCATCGTCACCCTGCGCTCCCTGGCATATTTGACGATCTTGGCCGGGTCTGTCATCCCGGCATGCAGAGCAACTTCAACCAGATCTCGCTTTGCCGGCGGATCCCAGTTGACAACGATTTCGTGGTCCTCTCGCACCGGCGTGGTCTTGCTCGTCTTTTGCGATGAGTGTGTTTCGGAATGGGAAGCCGCCTCCAATGGAGAGACCCCCTCTGCCTTGCAGGTAATCGAGCGCGTCAGTACTGCGATGGCGATAAGAAAGAGGAGACCACGAAATCTGCCGGACATCATCCACCTCAAATTGAATCAAGCGACGATCTTGGCCTCTGTTTGATGGGATTGCCGCGCTCCGTGAAAGATGTCGGCCGTCATCGGCGCGGGGCCGGCGTAGCCCCGCGCCGGACGCTCTGCCGGTTTCCTACGGACCCAGTTACTTTCCGAAAGGATTCTTGATTTTCATGTCCTTCGGCAAAAAGGACGACAAGGAGCTCGGCGCGGCCGCTATTTCGGCGGCCGGCGGCGTCTCGGGTATCTGCATTTCCCGCCGCAATATCCTGTCATAATCGCCGGCATCCCTGAATTTCAGAAGTTCACGGGTGCGCAAAACCGTCCATGGATGGGTTTGCCCAAAGCTCAACAATATCTGTTGAATTTTTCCCAACGCGGTTTCGTTCACGTCGTCAAATGCCTTAGTTTGCGCGAAGAATTCCTCCAAGTTGAGCTCGTTTGCGTATGTTTTTGAATGCCCCGCCATTTTCATCAACGCACGGCACGAGGCCTCGAAGTTCTGGCAAGCCAGAAAGCCTCCTCTGTCGCTAGTGTATTCAGAAGCCTGCATCCATTGGTAGAATGCGTAGTTCAGCGATATTTCTGCCGGAGTATATATTACGCTCAAACCCGGAATCGTGGACACGATAATCCTGAGAATGCCCGTGCTCAGCAAATCCCCCAGAACAGTATATACAAGATGTCTGGACTTGATGTGCGCCAATTCGTGCCCGATAACGAACATTATTTCATCTTCGTCCAGAATATCGAGCAGATAGCTGTATATCTTGATAATCGGCTGGTCGGCGCAAGCCGTATAGGCATTCAACTGCGGCTCTGAGCCAATATAGAAGAGCGGTTCCGGCACCTCCAAGACCTCGCACGCTTCCCGAAATATCCTGTATAATGAAGGAAACTGCCTTTCCGTTATACGCAGGTCGCTGCCCAGCATCGCATACCGCCTGGTCATGCTTGTCGGCGCTTCGACAAGCTCAATCAGTTTCGGCAAAATCGGGATCTTCCTCAACGCATCAAGCGTTATCCTATCCAGAGAATGTTCGTATTCACCTGTGTTCAGGCCATTCAAGGCCACGCGCTTGTTTTGGTCAGGAGACAACATGTAATAATTCCCTCATTAAATCAAAAGCCATTGTAAAAGATGACTCTTTTGACGCTACATTGTACACACTTGCATATCACTGCAGAACAAGGCTTCGCAAGCTTCATCCTACCAAGCACCGCTCAACCTGCCCTTCCAGCTGACGAAGAACGAATCCTCGACACCCCCGGCTTTCGCAAGACGCTCAAGCCGGGCTACGCAACTGTCTCTATTCGGCGGCCGGTACAATGTCATCGACTATGTCTATCGAACCGGAAATATCGCTCATGATCTCGCTCCAGAGCGTGATTGCTCAAGAGATAAGACGAAGCCGCAACGCCATTCCTTGGGAGGCAGCAGATTTATTTTGATTCCGGCTTCTCGGACTGAAATGATGCGGAAAACGCGACCAAATGCGGGTGCCGTCACAGGCGCGTACCAACCGATGGCGAGAGGCGCAACTCACGGCGAGAGATGACTCGCGGACAGCGAGCCGTGGGTATCGCTCCGCTCCACCCACGCTACGAACTGCCTTGTTTCAGGAAGGCGTTTATTTCATCTTTTGTATGTGTATAGTTTCTCTTTTTAGGGTGAAATTCCACACGCCTCAGCGTTCGTGATTTTAATAAGCAGCTCAAGTCTCCATCTCGCAGGTTCCAGAATTTCAACGAACTAATGTTTTTCATTTTTGGAACAAAAGAGAGAGAATTCAAATCGGACAAAAAGAGATCTTTTATGGATTGATTTTCTGCTAAAAACGAAAAATCACCAAGTCTCCCGCATTTTTCAATGTACAAATTCAATAAACTGATCACTTTATTTACACTCGCGATATCAAGCAGATTCGCGCAGTGATCCAGTCTTATCGACTTCAGTTTATCAAGAGACTCTATGCCCGACATGCTTTTTATGTTGCCCCCGCTGATCCTGAGATTTTCCAAATTGTACAGGCGAGACAGGAACCCACAGTCAGTGTTTTTTGTAAAAACAAGTAATAGGTCTTTTAGCTTTTCTATATCCAAGTCGTCCATGACGCCATTGGCTCGTGTAATATAGAGAGTCTGTAGTCCACCAATCCTGGAAAAGTCTATACATCCTTTCTCGTACCTCATAGTGAGTTTTGTCAGCCCCTCCAAGGAGTACAATGGGCCAAAGTCAACTTTTCCTATGGCGACGTCTTCTGATATGAATATCGAGGATATACTATTGTTGCCGATCAATGCGGAGAGGTCCAGGGTGTACTCCCGCCTCGTTGCAGGGTTTTCAATTTTTATATCGTGAATGTTATTTTTTCTTGCATAAGAAATACCCTTAGGGAGCATATCCATGGGTATCTCGAGATACCCGGCATCTTCATTGTAACAAATTTTTTCCATAATTTTTACGCCTCCATCTTCGGCCGTCCATGCTGCCTTCGCGTCGAAACCGCAGGCTCGGCCCTCGCATTTGCGATTTCGAGGCCTCATCGCGTTCTCTTGCGATACGGCCCGGTGACTCGTAATCTCCCTCAAGGAGACCTTGTCGATAGGCTTCAAAGGTTCTGTTTCCATCTCCTCCGCTATCCAACTTTCGCAGGACGCTCAAGCCGGGCTACGCAACTGGTGCCAGTCTGATTTGTCAAATTTCAAACTGAGACACTACCTAAAGGCGCGGGACGCGACATGCCCACCATCTTCCACCGTTTTCCAAGGTGACGATCGGTCGGGCAAAACAGCAAATCGCGTCAACCCCTTCGTGCGAAAATATTCCTCTTTACCGAATTTCTGAATTTCATTATAGAGACACCATCCCGGCCAAGAAGGGGGCGACTCGCGAATCGCCTGCGAATCGCGGCTCGGGATGCGGTGGACGCGGACAGCGCTGCGCGATTCGGCATGGCGCTGTAAAACGGTCCCGGGTGGCTACGCTGGCACGCACACGTTAGCCCTACGCGCAAGTCCCGAGAACGCCCGCGGCAGTGAAATACGCTGGTCTTGACGTTCGGTTGAATCCGAATACGCGTTGAGTCCCCGTGGGAATGAATCCACGGGGGGATGGAGACTGAAGCGCTCCTTCTTGCCACGTACGATAAGCCGTTCAAACCATCGCGCGGGGAAGCCGGATGCTCGGCTGACTCGTGATCCTCCGTGTGCATTTTGCTCACGGATCGCGGGTGCCAGCCGGCGCCCGGCTTCCTCGCGCCCTCTTCGATCAGAATAGGGCGGAGACGACAGCAAAACCTCGGGCAATTATGCCGCGAGAGCGCGAAGATGTGTCCGCTGTTCAAAGTCTTTAAACCGGATAAGACGCTGGTGAGCATATTCTGTTCGGACCGGGACGCGAAGTTTGGCGGAGTGGACGACAATATTCGCGTGCCCGCACATGGGACTGACCGATGATCTCACCCGTCCTCCCCGCTGAGCTGAAGGCTGGACTCGACAGCAAGCTGCAGGGGTTTTCGCGCACCGACGCCGCTCGGCGCGCGCAGCTAATCTCAAATGCGTATCGGTCGGGCGGAAACTCCGGCACGATCCGGTCTGAAGCCGATGCGCTGGCTTATGCCTTGGCGCGCATGCCCGCGACCTATGCGGCCGTGGCGGCCAGCCTGAACGCGCTTGTCGAGATCGTCCCGGATCTGGCCCCGGAAAACCTGCTCGACATCGGCGCAGGCCCAGGCACCGCGAGCTGGGCGGCGGCGGAAGCCTTTCCATCCCTCGGCGCGTTCATGCTGATCGACGCCAACGACGCCTTGCGTCGGCTCGCGCTGGAGCTTGCATCCGACACCGCGCGGCTGCGAGAGTGCCGGTATCTGCACGGCGAAGCGCGCGCGAGCCTCGCTGACGCCGAACCGGCCGATCTCGTGATCGCGAGCTATTTGATTGGCGAGCTTGGGGAGAGCGATCGAATTGCTCTGGCGGAAGCGATGTGGGCGAAGACCCGCCAGACCCTTGTCGCGATCGAACCGGGCACTTCTGCGGGTTACCAGCGCATTATCGCGCTGCGCGAGCAACTGATCGCATCAGGCGCATATGTTGCAGCCCCCTGCCCGCACGAAAAACCCTGTCCACTCGTCGCACCCGATTGGTGCCATTTCAGCCAGCGCCTGCCGCGCTCGCAGGCTCATCGGCAGCTCAAGGAGGCAGAGGTACCCTTCGAGGACGAGAAGTTCATCTACATCGCGCTGACCCGTGCTCCCGTCCGGCAGCACCGTGCGCGGGTACTGGCGGCACCTCACATCGGCAAGGCCGAGATCACAGCAAAGCTCTGCACCGAGGACGGCCTTGCGGCGACAAAGGTGCCGCGGCGCGACAAGGCGGGTTACGCGACCGCCCGCCGATGGCGCTGGGGCGATGCGACAGAAGAAAGGTAGCGGCTTTCCTCGTTGAAATGGTATGTATTGGCAAACGCGCGATGAGCTCTTACCTCGGCCCCATGCGAGCGCGCTGCCCGGCGTCAACAGGCTTGCGTTACTTGCCTTCTTCGTCCCTTGAGGAGATCTTCATGACCGGCTGGATTGTTCTCGGCATTATCGTTGTCCTCGCGCTCTTCGTCATGGGCGCCTACAACCGGCTGGTCACGCTGAGCCAGCGGGTCAACCAGGCCTTTGCCGACATCGATGTGCAACTCAAGCAACGCCACGACCTGATTCCGAACCTGGTCGAGACGGTGAAGGGCTATGCCGCACACGAACGGGGCACGCTGGATGAAGTCATCAAGGCTCGCGGCGCCGCAATGGCCGCCCAGGGACAGGCGCAGGTCTCAGCCGCCGAGAATCAGTTGAGCGGCGCCCTCGGCCGACTGATCGCGCTGTCAGAGGCCTATCCCGACCTCAAGGCCAACGCCAATTTCCAGCAGCTCGCGAGTGAACTTTCCGACCTCGAAAACAAGATTGCGGCGAGCCGCCGCTTCTTCAATAACGCGGTTCAGGAATATAATACCGGCATCCAGCAGATGCCTGCGGCGCTGTTCGCCGGTACGCTCGGCTTCACCCGCAAGGAGTTCTTCGACCTCGGAGCAAGCCGCTCTGACGTCGAGGCGGTGCCATCGGTGAAGTTCTGATCAAACAAACAGTCTGACAGAGCAGCGCGTCATGGCCGCGTATGGTCTCTACACCCACATTGCCTCGAACAAGTCCCGTTCGGTGCTGCTGCTCGCCAGCCTGTTCCTCTTCTTCTATGTGCTGGTTTTTGCCGGTGCCTTGATCGCCGAAGTGTTCGTCGATGGCAGCCGGACAGCTGGCCAATACCTGTTGCTGGCGTTTTCCGACCTGGTCGCCGCCTCCCCCATTGCGACCATCGGGGTGATCGCCTGGATCGTGATCGCCTATTTCTTCCACCAATCGATGATAGATGCCGTGACGGGCGGCCGTGCCGTAACCCGGCAGGAAGAGCCACGACTCTATAACCTGCTCGAAAACCTCTGTATCTCGCGCGGCATTACGATGCCAAAGCTGAAGATCATGGAGAGCCCGGCGTTGAATGCGTTCGCAACCGGCCTCAACCGGCGACAGTACTCCATTACCGTAACCACAGGACTGCTGCGCGCGCTGAATGACCAGGAAATCGAGGCGGTGTTGGGCCACGAGCTGACCCACATCCGCAACGGCGACGTGCAGATGATGGTGGTTGCCGTCATCATCGCAGGCGTGGTGGGCTTTTTTGGTGAGCTGTTTTTCCGTGTTTTCACGAACTTGAACTGGAGCCCGAGTTCCGGCGACTCATGGTCGTCATCGTCCTCCTCATCTTCGCGCGACGACAGGAAGGGTTCCGGTGGTGGCGCCATCGTTGTCATCATCGTCGCCGTCATCCTGATCGCGCTGGCTTGGTTTTTGTCGCAGTTTGTGAAGCTCGCGCTGTCGCGCTCGCGCGAATTCCTGGCGGACGCAGGTTCAGTCGAGCTGACGAAAAATCCCGACGCCATGATCACGGCGCTGCGCAAGATTGAAGGCCGTGGCGAATTGCCGGGCGCGACGTCGGCAGTGATGGAACTTTGCGTGGACAATCCCCGCGAGGGCTTTGCCGACCTGTTCGCGACCCATCCGTCGGTGGAGTCGCGCATCAACGCGCTGGTCAAATTCGCGGGCGGGCATGATCCCGGGCCCCTGACGCTCACAGACGCGACCGAGACAGAGCCGGAACAGACAGAGAGCCCGCCACTGCCGCCGTCAGGCCCCTGGAGCCATTCGGGCGGGGCTGATGTTCCACAAGAGCCCAGACCGTCCGGCACCGCCTGGGGCAATCCGTCGGGCCCCTGGGGCCATCACTAAAGCGCATATGTGCAACAGCCCTGCAAGGAAAGGAATTGACCATCCCCTTGTTTCTGCCATGTTTACGCCCAACAGAGGACAGGGAACCTAACCGATCCACTCCTGACGATCGCGTAGGTAAAATAGGGGCATTTCATGGCCAAGCCGGCAGTTGTTATCGTTGGAGCGGATAAGGGTGGGGTCGGCAAGACCACCGTAGCGCGAACTTTGCTCGATTATTTTTCCGCAAACAACGTGCGGACGCGAGCCTTCGATACGGAATCTCCGCGCGGGACTCTCAAGCGCTTTCATCCTGATATCACCGAGATCGTCGACATGACGTCGACTTCCGACCAGATGAAGGTCTTCGACACACTCAACGCCGCGAACTCCTCGGTAACAGTTCTTGACGTCCGCGCTGGCCAGCTGTCGCCCATCCTCACCTCGCTGCGTGATATCGGCTTCCTGGACGCCGCCAAGGCGGGCCAGATCACCTTTGCGGTGTTTCACATCCTCGGCTCCTCCATCGCCTCACTCGAAGAAATCGCCGAAACCGCCAGCTTCATGGCTGGAGCGAAATATTTCCTGGTAAAGAACTTCATCAACGACACTCAGTTCTTCCAGTGGGACCAGTCGACCTATAACTCCTACTTCCATCGCATCAAGGATGCGACCGAACTGATGATTCCAAAGCTCAACGAAATGGCCTACGAGCAGGTCGAGGTGGCCTCGGTCCCCTTCCTGAGATTCGTGGCAAACAAGGGGCCCCACGACGAGACTGTCAATTATTCCTTCGTGTTGCGCGGCTACGTTCGACACTGGCTCGCCAATGTCTGGAATGAGTACGACCGCATCAGGCTGACCGAAATCGTTGCCACCATGCCGACTGAACGCAGCGCCGAAAAGTAGTTGCGTATCAAGAGTCGACCCGGCTGGTTGGGTGAAGTACCGATAAATCCCTTATGCCTGCTACACCCGTCTACATCATCTGCTCGCCCGTCCCGCAAGTCGGCAAAACGCTGGTGGCACGGCTGTTGAGTGAGTTTATCCTGTTGAGAGAAGGCCGCGTCGCGGCCTTCGACATCAATATCAGGGAGCCGTCGCTGCTCGACTATTTGCCCGACATCACCGAGACAGCCGACGTGATCGATACCTGTGGCAAGATGCAGCTGATGGACCGCGTCATCGTCGATGACGGCCTCGCCAAAGTGATCGATCTCGGCTTCCACGCGTTCGACGAATTCTTCAAGATGACTGACGAAATCGGCCTATTGAAGGAAGCGGCATACCGCAACGTCTCGCCCCAGTTTCTGTTCATGGCGGGCTCTGACCGCCTTTCGCTGCGTGCACATGAGATACTGCGCAGGCAGACGCCGCGGACTAACCTTGTCACTGTGCACAATGAGCATATCGTGCATGACGAACTCCCCGCTGCCATGGGCACCGGCAGGCAATTCCGCTTGGCGGAGCTCTCCAGTTTCCTGAAGGCTTTTGTTGACCGGCCGACCTTCTCCTTCACCGCCTATCTGCGCCAGCAGAACGATTCCTCCGCTGAACTTCATCAATGGATCCGCCGGTCCTTCCTTGGCTTCCGAGAGCTTGAGCTCACCCAGATCCTCCAGGGAGCATCGGTTCCCCCCTAGGGTTCCCCCCTAGGTTCCGAACCCGGGCCGCTTCAGCGCAAAGTGTCCCAGGACCTTCCCTCCCGACAAACGCGGGAGAACCTGCGACAAAACAAAAACCCAAGCAGGCGAGGTCAGTGCCCCTCGAAAGTCATCAGCGTGCGCACTGGCACGTCCATGGCACGCAGCTTGGCAGCGCCGCCAAGATCGGGCAGGTCGATGATGAAGCAGGCCGCAATCAAATTGGCGCCGATCTGACGCAGCAGCTTCACAGCCCCTTCCGCAGTGCCGCCCGTCGCGATGAGATCATCGACCAGAATCACGCGCTCGCCGGGACGGATGGCATCGATGTGCATTTCCATCTCGTCGATGCCATACTCCAGGGAATAAGCGATGCGCACGGT
>JGI24705J35276_12238161_pt1 | contig 16695 bp, 12 predicted proteins | sample TergutNt197P4_FD_35276 | JGI IMG/M metagenome (IMG submission 35276) | reverse complement strand
TTTGCGGGCTGGGTAAAGCTGCCTGGAGACACAACGGCGATTAACGAAAGCGAACTTCTTACAATAGAAGTATTCTCGGAGATGGTTACGAATGACGGAACCGTAAACGACTGCACTTTGGCATTACACGCCAAATGGACCGCGAATACAGTGGTGATAACCTATAACGGGAACGGCGGTAATGACGCTTGGGATACGGCAGTGCCGGCATCTGTTGTTTCGATAACCGGAATTGACACAAACCCTGTAACCGGTACGTATGCACAGCCTCTTGGAGCGGAACCGACCGCGACACGCACAGGTTATACTTTCGACGGCTGGTGGACTACAGCGGACACAAGCGGCACAAAGATAACAGATTTCGGTACAGCGTTAACCACGGCTGATTTTCCGACAATGGTACCCGGAACAACCTGCACGCTTGAGTTGTACGCGCATTGGACAATAAAAGTATACAATATCGAGTTCGCTAATATTAATCAGTCAGGTGTGGGTGAGGTGACTGTGGAACTGCCTTATAATTCGTCCGCTGGCGGTCAGATAATAAATTCCGGAGACACCATTGTAATAAGTTCTTCAAAAGTTTTGGCAGATGTTGAGTACGGAACAGACTTAACCAAACTTGGATCACTCGAGAACATAGGCTTGCCGGTGTTAGAAGATAGCGGAGGCAACGGTCAGTACACTTTCGGCGGATGGTACAAGGACAGCGGTTTCAGTGTTGAAGCAACATTTATGGATGTAGACAATCCTCCTAACGGCACACTTACGCTGTATGCGCACTGGATTCAAAAGGATACTGCTACAGTTAGTTTCAACCTTATTGACCCAAGCCTTCCTTCGATTCATGAAATATCCGGACCTTTGGGCACTTCGATTGGTTCCGATTCTAAACCTACGGATCCTTCGCGTCCGGGTTACACATTCGACGGCTGGAGCTCGATTTATAACAGCGAATCAGGTACCGTTGGTAACATATATACATGGGATGGGTCACTTAACTTCGGGGAAGTCCAGACTTTCTTTGCAAGCTGGATTGCGATTGATTATGCTGTCACATTTGATACAAACGGCGCGAATGAAGATACGCCGACGGGATTCACCGTCAATTACCAGCAAGACCTTCTGGCAAAATTGCCGAGTGACTTTACAAAGGAAGGATTTACCTTTAACGGTTGGGATCTTCATTACAGCGGAAGCACGGGTTTGACTGACATCACTGTTGTTTGGAACACCAGCGGCACTGCTCACTGGCAAAGACCATCGGTTTCAAATCAAACTTTGCCGAACGGCGCAATACCGGCTTTGCCGAACGGCACCGTAATTAAACTTACCGCGCATTGGACAATAAACGATTACAATGTGATTGTTAATACTAACGGCGGGACGTATACCGGTCCTAGTCCGCTTACATTTACCTTTGAGGAGACTTTTGGTACTCGGCTGGACGATATCGATGAACTTACTACATTCACGAACTACACTCTGGATCACTGGACGGTTACTGCTCCTGGCTACTCTATGGATGTTGCTGCTGGCGGGTTGCATGCTTGGGCTGCTGATGCATTCGGCGGGAAAATGCCTGCTTACAATATAACGCTTAATGCAGTTTGGACTGTTAATTCGTGGAAAATAGTACTTGATATGGGAAAGACCGGCACCGATGTTGTAAATACCGATCCGAATCCGGCTGGTATAAAAACGGTAAATGTGGATGCCGGCGCAACCATATACCAGTATTATCTCGCGGACACCGCCGGCAGAGACGCTTTGAAATATTTGTTTGCGGCATATTATCCTACAAGGGACGGATATAATTTTGCCGGTTGGTATTTGAATGGTTCAATTTTCGAAGTCGAATATGGTACAGTAATGCCGGACGAAGAGATATATTTAACAGCCCAGTGGACGGTAATAGATTATAAAGTTGTATTTGACTTGGGCGGCGGAACCTACAGCGGATCAAGTACAGTGACAGACAATAAAATAATTATAGAAGAACAGAGATGGGGCACATCTATTAGCACATTGCTTCCAAGTCCTGATCCGGTCAGTGCCGACAGCGGTACATTTATAGAATGGCAATTATATCCTAACGGTACGCCTTATGATTCAAGTATGAAGATAAGCGAGAGCATATGCTATGATTCGTCCGGTAACGATAGCCATACTATAACCTTTAAAGCCTATTATGCAGCAGGCGCGATTACTTTTATCTTAAACGGCGGAGCATATGACGGTCATAATACGTTAAAACTTGATGGCAGACCGGGAGATACTTGGACTTTGGAAAATAACAAGCTGAGTTATACAGGGTATACATTTGAAGGTTGGTATGTAAGTCAGGGTCCGTGGGATGAAGTTCACCGTGTAACTGACTTCACATATCCGGCGGGAAGTGTAACATACTATGCTCACTGGACAGCAAATACTTACACAGTGACCATTCACTATAATGCAGACTCGGATGTAATTACGACTTACGATGTTGAATATGACAGGGTATTTACCGATTATTTTGACTCTAACTTTATAAATGACGGCATATTGGACGGTCTTGAACAGCACAGTGGAACTTTCCAAGGCTGGTATACGACAGCCAGCCAGACCGGCACAAAGTTTAACTTTTCCGGCAAAGTTACAGGCGATATAGATCTTTACGGTTTCTTTGCCGATGAAACAGGTTCGGTTCGGTTTATGAAAGACGGTAAACAGGAAAAACTTATAGAAGACCGCGAGGTCGGCAGTACTATAACCGAATCCGACGCTCCGAGCTATACGACGTTGCCGGTAGGTGTAACAGGTTATCATTGGGTTGACAAGAATTCCGTAAGAATACAATTTCCGTATACTGTGACCGCCGGAACAACAGAATTTACACTTGTGTGGGATTATAAGACTTATACTATAAAGTTCCAGGATACAGACGGAACAGTGATAAAGACCAGCAATGCTGTGGCGTACGGCACACCGATAAGCGGACTATTACCTAATAAAGACGGTATTATTGGCTGGGCAGGGTATAACTATACAATGACGGTGGTGGGCGATCATACTTTCACGGCAATCCGTGCGGACTCAAGTGCGCAACAATATAAACTAACGTTTAAAAATGATGATGGGAGTGAAGTAGTAAAAGAAGTGCTTGACGCACCAGGCGGGGTTGATATATCCGCATACTTACCAAGCCTGAGTGAATTGACTGTCCCCGCAAATTATGTCTTTGTCGGCTGGTCTTACGCATTAGATGCATCCGGTACTATAGGCATGTACAGCGCAAATATGAAAGTAACCGAAGACATGACTTTCACCGCAATGTACGTTTCGGATAGTATAAATAAAATTACTGTAAGATTCTATAATGGCAGTGAGTTGATTTATGAAACTCAGGTGGTAAGCGGCACACAACTTTGGATGGTTGTTCCGCCCGACCTGGTTAAACCTAACAGCGTATTTTCTGGCTGGGAAACAAGTTACACTGGCGGAACAGTAGTAGACGGAAGTAAGGTTACAGGGAGCGAAATAAGTTATACAGCGAAATGGACAGAACCGGAAACGACAACCTCCGGCACAGATATGTTTCCGATAATCCTGCTGATAATTTTAGTATTGCTGCTGGGATTGATAATGTTCATAGTGTTAAAGCGCCGGAAGAAACAAGAACAAACACCCCCCCGCTGAGCGGCCTCCCCGGCCGGGGGGGGCCCCCTGATGGAAAAGGCATGTGGAAGAATGGACACTTTCACATAAATCCTTGACCGAAAATCTATATATTTGATAGTATATTCTATACTTTATATATAGGAGGTATAAATATGTCAGGGGAAAAATCTGAAGCAGAAAAGGAAAATAAAGCCCGAAGAAAAGCACTTGAAGCAGAGGAGGATAGCCGTGCAAAGTCTGCCGCCAACGCAACCAAGGCATCAATAAACGCTTCCGTTGCCGCTATGCGCAAGCAGGGATGCGCCGGCATTTATGTCTATCGCAATAATGATGATCGTATCGCAATAATGATGATTTTGAAGCCGGACGGAACTAGCGGTATGTTTGTGGTGCCTGCTCCAAACACAATCTTGTGGATGGGTTCTTCAACCTACAAACTTACGGGCACTATCATCAAATTCCCTGTTAAAAGTACGGTTGACGATAATTTTGAAATCCAAAATGTAGATACGGGCAAAGAATTTATAGAAGCGGAATTTGTGCCCGGTCGGGGTTTCATACAGGACGAGTCATTGTTTGATTTGCTTACCGATAAATTGGATTATTGGCTTAATCCGGAACACACTTGGGAAAAAATAGGTGTGCCTCGCCGGCTTGAACCTTTGGCAGATTATGAAATAGGCAGTGAAATAAGGAAACTTGTAATTGCCATGATTGACAAATTCGGCAACCAATTTGGCTGGTAACGATAAATAAGTGCTGTACTAGTACCCGAGTTTTGTATGCAAAAGGGCTCTGTTGCTCTCTTTATTTCGAAAACATGATTTTTTCACTGTCGAATATTTTTGTTATCAGCAAGACGAAAATAATAGTATACAAAATGTTGGCAAGCACCGTCACTATAAGATTAACAGCAGTTATTTCAAATGACAGTATCGATGTTACAGATGCTATAGTGTTGTACAGCGGAATGAAATAATACAAAATATTTGTCGGAACACCTATGAGCATATTTAGTATTCCAATCACAGCACCCAATAAAACCAAAGGGGTAATCAGCATAGTCGCTTCTTTTACATTTTTTGAAAAAGATGAAATGATTGACATCATGCTTACTACTACAAGCACAGTTGACATTATCAGTAAGAACAGCAATAGAATCTCGCTGAAACTGTAAATCGAAAAAATTGCGTTTGTTCCGATTAGTTTTGGTAAGCTAAGCATCAAACCGATGAAACTGCTTGCACCGCTTACCAATGCAAGAATGGACAATGCCGAGATTTTTCCTATAGCTATTTCACTTCTTTTCGTGGGTGTTGCAAGAAGCGTAGCCATGGTTCCGCGTTCTTTTTCTCCAGCGATACTTTCTGGCGTAACCGCCACACAGCCCGTAAATAAGAATATAAGCAGTAACATGGGGACAAGTGTGGAAATAAGTTCTGCACTTGCTTGTTTTGTGTCAAATTCTTGATTGACTATACTTGTGAATAAATTAGTATCCCAAAGTTTTGCCTTATAGATATTGTCTTTGTAAATGTTGGTTGCCGGTGAAAGTATATTTGAATAAGCGTATGCAGATTTTGAGTTGTAAGGATTATAATACACAGTTACCGACGGCGTTTCTATATCATGAGTGATGTTATAAGTAGTAAAATTCGAACTAAACACCAAAACCACGTCGGCTTTTTGATTTTTTACAAGTTCCGCTTTCTCGTCAATTTCTTCGTTTGTTATTGTTGTATATTCAAAATCGTAATTCAGATTTTTAATTATATCCTTAAGTTCACTTGGCATATTAATCTCGTACACAAGATACGTGTCTGCCTGCGCTTTTTGTTCGTCGGATTTCGTCTTGTCATTTATTACAGTTCCCATTAGCGAGTAAATTACAAAAATCATCAACCCTGGAAGTATCAAAGCAATCAACATCCGGGGGTTTTTTACCACGCGCAGTAACTCTTTTTTCATTATAGAGATTATTCGTTTCATACTGCTTCTCCTGCCACTTCTTTGTAAATATCAAAAAAGGCATCTTCCAGCGTTTGCTTGCCGCATATTTCTTTAAGTGTTCCGCTTCTTACCATTTTGCCGTCAATAATAATTCCTATACGGTCGCAAAGTTTTTCAATCAGGGAAAATATATGAGTCGATACGATTATGCATTTGCCTTGTTTTTTAAGTTCAATCAAAAAATCGGTTACTATTTTGGCGGTCAGCACATCCAGACCGTTTGTAGGCTCGTCATAAATTATTACTTTCGGGTCGTGAACAAGCGAAATCGCAAGCGACACTTTTTGCTTCATACCGGTCGATAGTTCGCCGATTTTTACTTCCGCAAATTTGTCAATTCCGAATTTTGAAAAAAGCATTGCCTTTTGTTTATTCCTGATTTCAATAGGTATGTAGTGCAAATCAGAGTAAAAATCGTACAGATAATTCGGTGTGAAAAACTCGTCAAGTTTTAATTCGGAAGTAAGGAACGCAATAGTTTTCCGTATCTCTTCCGGATTTTCATTTACACTTTTACCGCAAATAACTGCATCGCCGCTGTCACATTTAATAAGTGTTGACAGGATACGCATTACGGTTGTTTTACCCGCTCCGTTCGGACCAAGCAAACCATAGATTTCACCGCCGAAACACTCGAAACTGATTTTATCAACAGCGACTTTCAACGAGACATTTGTTCTGTTAAGTTTCATTTGTTTGCGGCTTAGCCGAAACATTTTTCTTAAGTCGGTTGCTTTTATCATGTTTTCCATAACATACAGCCCCTCCTAGTAACAGTCATTATACATCTTTTGCGTATTTAGGTCAAAGTTTTTAATAAAGTCAATATTGACATTTTACGTTTCCGTGCTATATTGCATTCAAGGATTTTACAACAATGGAAACTAAACAAGAAAAACAAAAGCCCGAAGTGGCGGTTGCACGCGAATACTTTTCGCTTACGTATCATGCTTGGTGGTTAAATCATAATGGTCATAAGTGGGGCATGACAAATGAGCAAATCATTAAAGATTTGAGCGCATTAGAACCACATATTATAAAATCAAGAGATGAGGCACAAGCAAGGTTTGTTGACCCACAACAAAAAAACAAACACGAATTAAATAAACGAATTGGTTTTCAAGATTGGTATTCAGGTTGGAGTGATTTCTTTAACGGAATGCCAAAAGAAAAATATAAAGAGTTTGAAAAATTGGAAAAGCAATACCACGAACAAGGCACTTGTGAAGAATATGAGCAAATAAAATGTCCAAAACAGTATAAAAAGAAAGTAGTCGACTTAACAGTTGAAGAGTGTGCAGAACTTGAAAAAGTAAAAGAGGATACAATGAAATTCATTAATTTGTTAAAACAATACAAAGAAAAGCATACTAAATTTTGTAAGATGGCATCAAATACAAAAGGTATTAAAACAAACAATAATGAAACCAAAAAATGAAAAATGATTGGTGGCATCTAAGATAAAGAACAGCTTGTAACCCGTTTTAATAATGTAGTTTTTCTTGATACAGTCATTTTCTTGGTGGAGCGTAAGGCGTTAAATACAAACGCAGAGATAATTAAAGTTGGGTGTGAGTTCTATTTGGTGGTGGAATCTCCGCTTTCAAAATATTAATTATATTAGGCTAATGCTTCCTAGATTTAAATAGGAATTTCAGCATCTAAAATTTTTGATGTTTCGCTAAAACCTTTGTCAATAAATATTGCACCAACGATTGCCTCCAACAAACTAGCTGGGTCGTCGTAAATTGAATCAGTCGACTGCTTTTTTTCGCAATATAATAATTGCGGATAATCTTTTATTTTGCAAACCCAAGCAAGTTTATCATTTTTTTCGCACTCACTCCGTATTCTTGAAATGCCCCCACTATCTAAATTACATTTAAATGCGGTATTTACAATATGCAACTTAATAACAGCATCTCCGAGTGTGGCAAGTGCTGAATTAGCGTAAGCACCTTTACTGTTGGTTGCACGATTGTATATTTTGGTTACATCAAATGCCTCAATTAAATGTTCATCGTTGTTTAATCCAAAGTTTCTTGCCAAAAGTTTTATCTTTTCTATTTTATCTTCTTTATTCATGAATTCATTATAACACAAAAAAAGAAAGCATATTACTTTCTTTCAGTGAGAGTTTGTATACCCCTGTTGTGGTGGAGGTGAGGGGATTCAAACCCCTGACTTTTCGGCTGCCAGCCGAATACTCTATCTGCTGAGTTACACCCCCACATACATATCACTATTTGATACGGAGTCCAAGAGCGAAGCGAATTGAAATTCAAGCTTTCCGCAAGCTTCACCATGCGCGGCAAAACGAACACCAGCATAACAACAGAAATCAAAAAGAATGCTTCCATTACAATTTGCTATTATTAAAGCTTGGTCTGCCATTGCTGCCTCCGCTCAATTGGTGCCCGGAGCCGGGGTCGAACCGGCACGGAGTTGCCTCCGACGGATTTTAAGTCCGGCGTGTCTGCCTATTCCACCACCCGGGCAAGCGTCATGCAATATATTAGCAGTTATCTTGAGTCTTTTCAAGTGTTTTATTAGTGCTCATTAAAAAGTACCGCCCTATAGCGGCACTTTTTATGATTTTTATTTTGTTATAAGCGAATGGTCAATCACCTTCCTGTTCTGCAATTGCTTTTGTCTGATGAACAGTACCATACGGATGATGCGGAGGCGCATATATCGAATAAATCTTCATCGGTTCTTTGCCGGTATTGATGATATTGTGCCAAGTTCCTGCAGGTACAAAGACCGCATAGTCGTCGTAGACATTTTGCTGATAAAAAAGCCTATCGCGGGTTGGACCCATTTGCACCACTCCTGTACCTTTTTCGATGCGCAAAAATTGGTCGTTGTCGGGGTGGACTTCCAAACCGATATCCTCTGACGGTTTGATGCTCATTAAAGTAAGTTGAAGGTGCGGACCTGTCCAAAGTGCGGTGCGGTATGTATCATTTGCGAGTGTCGCTTTGTTAATGTCGATAACAAAAGGACCCGGACCATAATCTGTCCGTATTTTATTGTTGTTCATTGAATATTTATCTCCCTGATGCCATTGTATTCGGTTTACGAACAAATTGTTATTCAAGAATCGCCGCGGCGTGTTTTTGTTTGACAGCGTTTTCCAAAGTTTCTGCAAGCTCGTCAATTGAAATGTCTGCAGGTGCAAGTTTTTCGACTGTAAGTTCAACCGGAATATCACTTGTTTCAAGAGTTTTAGGCAGTTCTTGCTCGATGTAAGGAGCAACATCTATTAGTGCTGCGGTAGTAACAGCGAGGTTTAAATCCATCGGCACAGCGGAAGGCATCTCAACCGTAACAGGCTTGGGAAACAGTCTCTCTTGAATATCAGCAGTTGGTTCGAAACTACCGGTTAAGTCCGCAACGGCTGACACATCATCATTTGTGCCGTCAACAAAGGAAGGCAAGTCTACAGGAACAGCCGGCAAAATAATCGAAGAATCAGCGGCATTCGTGAGAGTAGTGTCATTCAATTCCACGGAAGCGGTTTCAGCCAAAAGCGTTACAGGAATAGAGTTCTGAGCCGACTTTTCCCCAAGTTCGGCACGCTTGTCTTCAAGCTTTTTATTAAGTTTGGCAATTGCACGCTTGAGTTTTGTTTCAATTTCCAAAGAATTTGCATCAGACTTGTATTTCCGCATTTCGCCAAGCATTGTTTCGGCTTCCGTTAATGCGTTTTGCAGTTCGTTTATCTTTTCTTTATCCATTAAACTCTCCCCAAGATTTTCCGACTTTATTGTTTTTCGTGAACTAAATCAAGAATTATACTCTTGCATACTTATACACTATCAGCGAAATTCATGCAACTGCTTTATGCAAAAAAATTGCACAAAAATACGCTCTCGTTAACCTTTACAGTTTGACAAGCGGTCAATTTTACTTTAGCATTAATCATGCTTGATGATTACTTGATTCCGCATACCGAGCCTGTTGCTCGCAAGGAACAAATTTACTGCGACTCGCGCGTTCGTATTACTGTGCTGACACCGCGGCTTGTAAGAGTGGAAACGAATGGACATTCCGAAGACCGTCCCAGTCAAATTGTTTGGTTTCGTAAATTGGAACGCTGCCCGTTTAATGCTACCCAGAGCCGACTTGGCGTGACAATTAAGACAGCTGAAGCAGCGTTCTTTTACAGTTACGCAAAGAAACGCGTGACTTATGTAATTCTGTCAGATACCAGGTTTGCAGGTAAGAAAATAAAAACCGATGAGGCTTACCAATTTAATTTGAAAGGAACGGTGCGCTCTCTTGACAATGCTGTGCACGAAGTTTCGCTTTCGGATGGCATTCTGTCGCGTTCCGGTGTCGCGGTTTTGGAAGATAATTCAATGCTCCTGCAAGCCGACGGACTTTTGACATGCCGCAAACCGGGAGGCAGTGATACATATGTTTTCGCTGCGAGTTTGAATTACCGCGCCGCACTGCAAGACTTTTACAAGATAACAGGACCTGTGCCGCTTTTACCGCGCGCTGTGCTTGGGAATTGGTGGTCGCGCTGGAAAGCCTATACTCAAAATGAATATATGGACCTTATGAAGCGCTTCCAAACTGAACACATCCCGTTTTCAATCGCTACGGTGGACATGGATTGGCATATTGTGGACATAAAAAGGAAGTTTCCGGACTATAAATCCGAACACAAAGGCTTAATCGACCGCTTGTTTTGGGGGGACGGTTGGACCGGCTATACATGGGAACGCGAACTGTTTCCCGACCATATTTATTTTTTAAGATGGTTGCATGAAAACGGCTATAAAACAGTGCTTAATCTGCATCCATCCAGTGGTGTGCGCTGGTTTGAGGACAAGTATCCTGAAATGGCAAAGGCGGTCGGGATTGACCCAGCGACAAAGGAAACAGTTCATTTTAATATGTCGGATTCAAAATTTATCAAGGCATATTTTGACTTACTGCACCGCCCTTACGAAAAAGACGGCGTTGATTGGTGGTGGGTTGATTGGCAGCAAGGTCACAAATCGAAGCAAGCAGGACTCGACCCGCTTTGGGCGCTTAACCACTATCACTCCTTGCACGCAAGTCGTGGGGGACACTCCTTGTACGCAAACCGTGGGGAGCACCTGTCGGAGACCGGGCATAACTCAACCGCGCGCGGTATTATTCTGTCGCGTTACTCGGGCGCGGGAAGTCACCGATATCCGATTGGCTTTTCCGGTGATACAAAATCAAGTTGGCGGGTTCTTAAGTTCTTGCCGTATTTTACCTTAACGGCAAGCAATATCGGTTATACTTGGTGGTCGCATGATATTGGCGGACATTGGGGCGGAATAAAAAACGACGAACTTTATTTGCGCTGGCTTCAGTTCGGGGTATACAGCCCGATTAACCGACTGCACAGCACTCGCAATGACCTTATGGGGAAAGAAGTTTGGAATTACCGACCGGATATCGCGCACTATGCAAGGCGGCTGCTTATTCGGCGTCAAAAGTTTTTGCCCTATAATTATACGATGAATTACCGCACTCATACACAAGGAATACCGATTTGCGAACCGCTTTACTATCAGTATTCGGACAGTTCCCAGGCTTATAAATACCGAAACCAATATTTTTTCGGAAGTGAACTTTTGATATGTCCGATAACAAGTAAATCGTCTAAAAGTATCGCTTTGGCAACGGTGAAAGTCTGGCTTCCAAAAGGGCGCTGGACGGATATTTACACCGACCGTGTATACGATGGCGACTGTGAGATAACCCTTGCACGGGAAATTCATGAAATACCTGTGTTTGCGCGTGAGGGCGCAATCATTCCAAATATAAATGAGGACGAAATAGACTGCATCGGCTTGCCGTCTAAACTGAACATATACGTTTACCGAGGTACAAACTTGTTTAGCCTTTATGAAGACAACGGCACGGACTTTTCTTATAAGCAAGGTAATTTCTGTATTACACAGTTCGAAGCAAATGATGTTGAATCTCATGTTGACGAAAAAGGGCGGACAATAGACGCAAGGTTTGTATTTAGAATCAAACCTGCAACCGGCGGCGGCATTGAAAACCTGCCAAAAAAACGAGATTATGACATAATTTTAAAAGACATTGTCGGATCAAGGTCTATCTCTGTGACTGTAAACGGCAAACAAGTAAAACAGGTTATAAAAAGCGCACCGCTGGCAATAAAACTTTTGAATATAAAACCCGCTGACAGTGTTGAAATATCGGTCGACGGATACGAGAGCCGGAAAAACCTGCCTTTCGGGGGTGAAGTGGTACGGCTGTTTAGCCGCCTTAACCTTGGCAATATCCGGAAGCATCTTAAGTTCAGAAGGCTTAGGAAATACATAAATGATAAAAAAAGGTTTGAAAGCCGCCTGCGCTTGTCAAGGATTCCAAAAGTTCTTAAACTGGCTCTTAAAGAGCTTATCCAAATGGAGAATTAAAATTAATGAGAAAAATTGCGAAAGTGAACATTAAATATATCGGCATAGACATCGGCGGCACAACCACCCGCGTTGCTTTGGTTGATGCGGCAGGTAAGATATTTGATGTCAGCGCAGAGAGCACAAAAGAAGGAGCAGCTTCGGCAGATGACTTTTTGCGCAAACTTATCCGCATGATAGAATCGGTTGAGAACGGCGAGTGTTCCGCAATTGGTTTGGGAGTGCCCGGAATGGTTACGGACGGCAGGATTACCACTTGTCGCAACTTGAAAATGCTCGTGGAATATCCGCTTGATAAATTGCTTGAAAAACACTTTAGAATTCCGGTTTTTATGCAAAACGATGCTAAACTTGCAGCTTTCGGCGAAGCGATTGCCGGCGCGGGAGCGCAATCCGATATTGCAGCATTTGTGGGTCTTGGTACAGGTCTGGGCGGTGGAGTAGTAATTAATAAACAACTTTATTTGGGAGCGGGAGGTCTTGGCGGATATTTTTCGCGCATGATTCTGGACGGCGAAAATACTGCGGAACAGCTTGTAAGCGGCAACGGGCTTCATAATCAAATTAAAGCTGCAAGCGGCAATGACTCGTCAATAAAGGCTTATTTTTCCGGCAGCGGTATTGTACCGACTGGCTTGCGAAAAAAGTTTATTCAAAATCTTTGCAACTTGCTTGTTAATATCTCAGTTACAATTAATCCGGACATTATTGTCCTTGGAGGGGGCGTTATGGAGTCGGCACCGTTCTTTTTGGACGAAACGATTACTTTGTTTAAAAACGCCGCGCACGACAATGCCAAGAAAACTATTATAGTTGGCGCAGACCTTGAATACCCGGGAGTGACTGGTGCGGCGCTTTACGCAAAGCTTTGCCTGACTAGACCGAAATGAACTCGTGTCTGCACGGTCTGAAAAACGCAAACACTTATAAGAATCTTGTCGAAATTTTCTTAAATTTTTTAGCGAAAATATTTGTCATTTTTCGGGGACACTGTTACAGTACATAAACAAAAGAGATGACGTTACCTAAAGACAGTTCACAAAAGAAGTTCCGATATTAAAAAATTAGGAGCTTTTTTATTTATGAAAAGAACCAGAGGAATTTTTCGCGGGAAATGCTGTGCGGCTAAATTACGGCTTGGCGGCGGCTTTTGGACGGAAGCGCAGGCGGAGCGTGTAGCGGGCATTGAACGCGCGGAAACGCTTGGCACAAACCGCGCCGAAGTCGTGAACACTTTCATGAGTCAACTTAAAAATACGGTGCAACGGCATCATGAAAACAATAAAGATGACGAACAGCTTTACAACCGTGTCCGTGCATTGCTTTCCGGAGCGCCGAACAGCAATCCGCTTGCTTCTGTGCTTGACCGTGATTATATGCGGACGCTGGAAAGCGCGGAGCGCGAACGCTACGTTTTTAATCTAAGCGCAAAGGTTCAGCATTGCATCGAGCGTTTCAACTACGAGCAGGAACTTGATATTAAGGCTTTGTAAAATCAATAACGAATGATGAATGACATTGACTAATTAAAGTTGAATAGATTAATTACATCAATTAGTCATCTGGTAATTGGTCAATAGTCATTAATTAAAAATATACAACTTGCCGGCGGCGGTTTTTCATGTTAGCATCTTTAAATGAACCTTACGGAAAAACAAAATGAAATAGTACAATCCCCGCTTGGCGCGGCATTGGTAACTGCCGGGGCGGGTTCCGGCAAAACGCGCGTCTTAACACACCGGCTTGCGTGGGTTATACAAAATCTTGGGATAAAGGATGTCGAAGTCCTTGCGCTGACTTTTACGAACAAGGCGGCGGAAGAGATGAAAAAGCGCGTAAGTGACCTGCTTGGATATGAGTGCGGCGCTTTTTTGGGAACTTTTCATAGTTTTTGTGCGCGTTTTTTGCGGAAATATATTGAAAAATTGGGATCGCCCTATACAAGCGACTTTTCGATATACAATACAACGGATACTCAGAAAGTTATAAAAGAGATACTCAGTAGCAACACGTTTGCCGGCATTGCAGGAGATGACCCGAAAGATGCCGTGCGGAAAATCGAGTGGCATATTTCCAACATTAAAAACAATGCGTCTGGGGCGGAGCAGGACGAAATACTAAACAGTCTGGACGCCGACTTCAAAAGGGCAGTAACGGCTTATAATGAAAAACTTAAAAACAATAATGCTCTTGATTTTGATGACTTGCTTTTAAAGACCTTAGAAATATTGAATTCATTTCCGGATTTACTTGCAATTACACAGCAGCGCTATAAATACGTTTTGGTGGATGAATTTCAGGATACGAACGCCGTGCAATACATGATTGCCGAGCGCGTTGCAAGAGCACACGGAAACATCATGGTTGTAGGTGATGAGGACCAATGCATTTATAGTTGGCGCGGTGCATCCGTTAAAAACATTTCGCTGTTTCGGCGCGACTTTAATAGGGAGCAAGGTGTCAGCATTTATAAACTGGAAGAAAACTTTCGAAGCAGCAAAAATATTGTGGAGCTTGCGGGCAAACTGGTTGCAAATAACAGCAACCGCATCGAAAAGGTGCTGTTCAGCAACCGCAAAGACGGTGTAATAAACTTAAAACAATCTTTAAGCGAGCGCGACGAAGCACGCGATATTGCCGAAATGATAGCCTATTCGGTACAAACCGGAGATGCAAAATATTCGGACTTTGCGGTTTTAATGAGAATTAACGCACTGTCGCGCGATTTTGAAACTCAATTTTTGAACTACAATATTCCGCACGTAGTTTGGGGAGGTTTCAAATTTCACGAGCGCGCCGAAATCAAAAGCCTTAAGAACTATTTGCGAGTTATATGCAACCCACTGGATTCGGTTGCTCTTTTGGATATTATTAATTGGCCGCGGCGCGGTGTGGGTGAGGCTTCTATCGAAAAGATTTCGGAACTCTCGGGCGGCGCTGACTTATATAATACCATCATGAATATCGACAGTCACGCGGCTGCTTTTCCAAAGAAAACGCTTGCCGGAATAAAAAATTTCTCGAATGCCGTGAATACGCTTAGTGAAATATATAACTCTTTCGGTCTGTTTGAACTCGGGTCGAGTTTAATAAGTACTCTTGGCTTGGATACCTATTACGATAAAAAAAAGGAAGATGAATTAAGTCGACTTGAAAACTTATATCAGCTTGAAAAGGAAATTAAGGATTTTGCAGCCGATAACAGCGGCGCAACTTTAAGCCAGTATCTTCAAAGCGTTTCACTTGCAAGCGGCGATGAATTAACCGGCGGTGATGCAGTAACAATCTCGACTGTGCACAGCGCGAAAGGTTTGGAGTTTAAAACTGTTTTTATCGCGGGCTTGGAAGACGGACTGTTTCCGCTCAGCCGTGCAAGAAACAGCGAAGCCGAAATGGAGGAGGAGCGCCGCCTGCTTTATGTTGCAATAACCCGGGCAAGGGAAAAACTTTATTTATCGCACTGCATACAGCGGTTTATGCACGGGCGCACGAATTTTTGTATTCCAAGTCCTTTCTTAAATCAATGCGGCTTTAATGTTAAACGCAAGCTGTTTGATGACGGCGATAATGAAACCAACGGCGCGGGTGCTGCTTCTTATAATAGAAATAAAACCTATACGGCTGGTTTTACCGACACAAAAAATGAAATCAAAGCCAAAAAGGATACGGTTGAATCCTTGGGATTTGCTGTCGGCGACCGGGTGCGGCATGAGAAATTTGGACTTGGCACTGTTACCGGCATAATAGATAAAAACATTATTAAGGTTCAGTTTGAAACCGTGGGTGTGAAAATGCTCAGCCTTGCGTTTGCCGCTATTGTAAAGCTAGACTAAGCTGCAATGCCGAATTGACTTGGGCTTGGTCATTAAAGTCTAAATCCGCAAGTTTATTTTTAAGTCTTGATTTGTCGATGGTTTTAATTTGTTCGCAAAGAATTAAACTTGGGACTTCCAAACAGTTTATTTTTACATGAGTGGGAATTTCATTGCGGTATATCTTACTTGTGATGCAGGCGACAATGACTGTAGGGCTGTATCGGTTGCCGATATTATTCTGAACAATCAAAACAGGGCGCGTTCCGGATTGTTCGCTGCCGGTATTATTAGCGCCAAGGTCTGCAAGGTAAATTTCCCCTCTTTTGTACTCCATATTCCAGTCTATGAAGCAACAACAATACGGTGCGCGGCAGTAAGGCAGAAGATAACGGTTATAACACTATAGATAAAATCTAGTGTTTAGTGTCCTTTGAGTCGGTGCGTTTTGCAAAAAACAGTGAAAAACATTGTTGGCAGGGGTAGCTGGATTCGAACCAACGATACACGGGTCAGAGCCGAGTGCCTTACCGCTTGGCGATACCCCTATTTGCGATATTATACACGGATAACTGTTAGTTGTCCACCTTAAAATTTTACTATTAAAAACATTTGACAATCGTCCGGACAAAGGTATAGTTTTAGCGTATAGAATGTAAACTAAGTTAGGAAAATAAGGGAAGCTTTCAAAAGATGAGGAAAACAAAATGAACAAAAGCGGTGCGTTTTATAAAAACAAACATTTGTTGACTTTTGTGTTGTCAGTAATGTTG
>JGI24705J35276_12238162_pt1 | contig 16703 bp, 16 predicted proteins | sample TergutNt197P4_FD_35276 | JGI IMG/M metagenome (IMG submission 35276) | reverse complement strand
ATAGAAGGAGAGAAAGATTATGAAAAGAAGAATATTTATTTTAGGAATTATGATTTTAATTATGTTGACAGGGGTGGTGCAGGCGAATTTTCAGAGCAGGCCAGATGTGGCAACTCAGAAAAGCATGACTGCAGATAACTTTTTTGTAAATATACGAAATATGGAAGCAACTGGACAGGTAATGGGGTTAAATGCAACATTAAATGCAAATGGTATAGAAACAAGCGCATCAAACAATATAGATGTACACATGATAAAAAATACAGAATGGGGAGCAATAGCCATACTGGGTGCATCACAATATGGAGCAATAGACCAGAATACACAAATAGGAGTAGCAAAAAGTTCGACAACAAGCAATAATTATGGAATATTCCAAATGAATATAAATAATTCAGGAGAATATGTAGCAGGAATAAATAATGCAGTAGCAACAACTCATGGGAATTTGGGAAAAATTAAAACAATGGCAAATACAAATTCAAGATATGTAGATGTATATACAGGAACATTAAATAACATACCACCCAAAATAGGAGATGCAACAACTGGAACATATGGAACAGCAGATTGGAAAGGAGCACAATATCAGCTAGGATTAGGAGCAGTAAGTAAATTTATACTGATACGTGGATATGGAGCAGCAGTTGGTAGCCAAAACAGTATATTCAGTTACGTTTCGTCAATGGGTAACTCTAGTACTGGCTATGGCGAATCACTAATCATTGGTACTGAGAATAGCCTAGGCACTGCCAGTGCTGGTAAAGCAGCTACGGATGTATCTTCTCGTGCAGTGGTTGTTTGTGCAGACGGAATTTAAGATGCCAAAGCAGTATTAGTATATGCTAAAATTCAAAAAAATATCTTGCTTTTTATAATGTGAAATGTTAGAATAAATTTGTTAGAAATATTTAGACAAAATAGATTAAAAAAAAACCCTTTTTTTAATCTATTTTTGTTATATATACAAAAGGGATTTTTGGGGAGGAAGAAATGGTTGGATTTGATTGCAAAAAGTATTTGAAATTACAAACTGAGAAAATAAAAGAAAGAATAGAAAATTCTGGAGACAGGCTGTACCTTGAGTTTGGGGGGAAGCTCTTTGACGATTATAATGCAGAGCGAGTATTGCCTGGGTTTGAATATGATGCAAAAGTTAAGTTACTTCAGGCATTTAAAGAAGAAACCGAAATTATAATTTGTATTTGTGCAAAAGAAATAGAGAAAAATAAAATCAGAGCAGACCATGGAATTACATATAGTAAAGATATATTGCGTTTAATTGATGCATTTAGGGAACGCAATTTAAATGTTAGCAGTGTTACAGTTACACAATATAAAAATGAAGTTTCAGTGGATGCTTTTTGCGAGAACCTAAAAAGTTTTGGAATTAAAACATATATTCATCAATTTATAGAAGGATATCCTACAGATGTGGAACATATTTTAAGTGAAGAAGGATATGGAGCAAATGAATACATAAAAACTACAAAGCCACTTGTTGTAGTAACTGCACCAGGGCCAGGGAGTGGGAAATTGGCAACTTGTATGTCACAGCTTTATCATGAACATAAGATGGGGATTAATGCACAATATGCAAAATTTGAAACGTTTCCAGTTTGGAATTTGCCATTAAAACATCCTGTAAATGTCTCATATGAAGCGGCAACAGCAGATTTGGAAGATGTAAATATGATAGACCCGTTTCATTTGGAGAAATATAATGAAATTGCGGTAAGCTACAACAGAGATATTGAAATGTTTCCAATTATAAAAAATATTTTAGAAAGTATAACAGGAAAAACCATATATTATTCTCCAACCGATATGGGAGTAAATATGATAGGGTTTTGTATTAAAAATAATAGTTGTATAGAAGAATCTGCAAAACAAGAAGTAATAAGAAGATATTATAGAGCGTTATGTGATAACAAGAAAGGATTGTGCTCTGAAAAAGTAGTAAAAAGAATAGAGTTTCTAATGAAGGATTTAAATATTAAATTAGAAGACAGAGTTCCAGTAACTAAAGCTATACAAAAAAGCAAAGATTCAGGCTCACCTTCAGTTGCAATTAAACTAAACACAGGTGAAATAATAACAGGTAGAACAACAAATATTATGACAGGAGCAGCTTCAGTTATATTAAACAGTATAAAATATTTGTCAGGGATGAAAGATGACATTTTATTAATATCTGAAAATATATTAAATCCAATTCAAGATTTAAAGAAAAACATATTAAACAATAGGGACAATCTACTGGATATTAACGATGTTTTAACTGCGTTAAGTGTTTGTGCTATTACAAATCCAATGGCAAGTATTGCACTTTCAAAACTAAAAGAATTAAATGGCACTCAAGCACATTCTACATATATGTTATCTGGAGCAGAAGAGAAAATTTATCGAAATTTAAAGATTAATATTACAGAAGAGCCAATGGTTACTATGGCAAAGCTGTTTAAAGAATAAATTTGCAAAAATATGCAAAATATATTGACTTTTTTCAAAAAATGTTATAAATTATTAGCAGTCAGTTAAACTGACTGCTAATAATTTATAAGGAGGGAATTTAAAATGATAAAACCATTATCAGATAGAATTTTATTAAAAATGGTTGAAGCAGAAGAAACAACCAAAAGTGGAATAATATTATCTTCTGGTTCACAAGAAAAACCACAGATTGCAGAAGTAATTTCAGTAGGACCAGGTGGTATTGATTCAGATGGTAAGAAAATAGAAATACAAGTGAAACCGAAAGATAAAGTAATAACAAGCAAATACTCAGGAACAGAAATTAAATACGAAGGAATAGATTACATTATAGTTAAACAAAGTGATATTTTAGCTATAGTGGAATAATTAATAATTAATAATTAATAATTAATAATTAATAATTAATAATTATTAATTAAATAAAATAGGAGGAAATAGGAAAATGGCAAAGGAAATTATATATAGCGAAGATGCTAGAAAAAAACTATTGGAAGGTGTTAACAAATTAGCAGATACTGTAAAAGGTACATTAGGTCCAAAAGGAAGAAATGTAGTTTTAGATAAAAGCTTTGGTGCACCACTTATTACAAATGATGGTGTTACAATTGCTAAAGAAATAGAGTTGGAAGACCCATTTGAAAATATGGGAGCATCACTTGTAAAAGAAGTTGCTACAAAAACAAATGATGTTGCAGGAGATGGAACAACAACAGCTACTCTTTTAGCACAAACAATGTTAAAAGAAGGTGTAAGAAATGTTGCGGCTGGTGGAGATGTTTTGTCTATAAAAAGAGGTATGGATAAAGCAACAAAAGTAGCTATAGACGCATTGAAATCAATTAGTGTTCCAATAAACGGAAAAGAAGATATAGCAAGAGTTGCAAGTATTTCTGCAAACAATCAGGAAATAGGTACATTAATAGCAGATGCTATGGAAAAAGTATCGAAAGATGGGGTTATAACAATTGAAGAATCTAAAACTTCTACAACTGAAGTAAATGTTGTGGAAGGTATGCAATTCGACAAAGGATATGTATCTTCATATATGGTAACAGATACAGAAAAAATGGAAGCTACCATGGATAACCCATTTATTTTAATAACAGATAAAAAATTAAGCAACATACAAGAAATATTACCATTGTTAGAAGAAATAACAACACAAAGTGGCAAGCTGGTTATAATTGCAGATGACTTTGAAAATGAAGCATTATCAACATTAATATTAAATAAATTAAGAGGAGTGTTAAATGTTGTATGTGTAAAAGCACCTGGGTTTGGAGATAAAAGAAAAGAAATGTTACAAGATATTGCAATATTAACAGGTGGAGAAGTAATAACTTCAGATTTGGGCTTGGAATTGAAAAATGCTCAAGCATCACAATTAGGTAGAGCAAAACAAATAAAAATAAATAAAGAAAATACAATAATTGTTAATGGTGCAGGAGATAAACAGGAAATAGCAAACAGAATACGAGTGCTAAAAAGCAGTATAGAAAAAACAGATTCAAATTATGATAAAGAGCAGTTACAAGAAAGGCTTGCAAAACTCACAGGTGGAGTAGCTGTAATACAAGTAGGTGCAGCAACCGAAACAGAAATGAAAGAGAAAAAACTTAGAATAGAAGATGCATTATCTGCTACAAAAGCAGCAGTAGAAGAAGGGATTTTAGCAGGTGGAGGAACAGCATATATTAACGTAATTCCAGAAGTAGAAAAACTAGTTGAAAAAGCAGAAACGGATGATGAAAAAATAGGAATAAAAATTGTACTTAAAGCATTGGAAGAGCCAGTAAAACAAATAGCAGTAAATGCTGGGCTAGAGGGAGCTGTAATATTAGAAAAAGTAAAACAAAGTAGACCTGGAATTGGATTTGATGCTTCAAAAGAACAATATGTAGACATGAGAAAAGAAGGAATAGTAGATCCAACTAAAGTTGCTCGTACAGCATTAGAAAATGCAGAAAGTATTGCATCAATGATAATAACAACAGAAAGCATTATTACTACTAAAAAAGAGAATGGATGTAACTGTGGAAACAACAATAACCCAATGGCAGACATGGGCGGGATGTACTAAGTGAGAGGTGAGAAGTGAGATGCTGGGGTCGCTTACCAGAGATGAAATATAAAAAAGTAAGGATTTTGTTCCTTACTTTTATTATGTTTCTAATTTTTAGAAATAGACGTAGAGCTTCTTCGGCTAGACCAGTTAGTTCTCACTTCTAACCTCTCAATTCTCACTTCTCAATTAGCAACATCCTCTACGGTCGCCACAGCAACAGCATATTATAATTAAAAGAATAATTATCCATAGGCAGTCATCTCCGAAACCGAAACATCCGCATCCTCTGTTTTCTCCCATTTTTTTCCCTCCTTATAAAATGTCTAGATTTGTTAGTCATTCTTTTGTATGGTATATATTATGTATTTTTGAAAAAAGTGTGCTAAAAAAATGCTGATTATGTAATCTTGTGGCAGATTTTTTTATTTGCAAATTTTTTTATTATAATGTATAATCACATTGGAAGATTTTATAGGGGTGATGATAATGAGTAAAGACTTTTTTATGAATATAAATGAAATTGAGAAATATTTAAATGATTTAAATGAAGAGATGAAAAAAAAGAATATTTATGGTGAGGTTAGCTTAGTTGGTGGAGCAGTTATGTGTCTTTGCTATAAATCAAGAGAAGTAACAAGAGATATTGATGCAATATATGAACCAAAAACAATGATTAATGAGTGTATTCAAAATACGGCGAAAAACATGGATATTCCTGAAGACTGGCTAAATGACAGTGTAAAAGGATTTTTATCAGAAAAAGCGGAATTTAAAGAATATTTAAAGTTATCAAATCTAATAATTAATGTTGCAAAACCAGAATATATGTTAGCAATGAAGTGTTTGTCATCAAGAGCAGAAAATAAAAACGAAGTGGAAGATATAAAACATCTAATAAAAATTTTAAATATAAAAACATATGAAGAAGTAGAACAAATAATATTTAAATATTATTCACCAGATAGTTTCTTAATAAAGACAAAGTATTTAATAATGGAGGTGCTGGGGAATGTATACTCTTAAAGAACATATAGAAAAATTTGAACAAGAAGGGGACTTAAATCTAGATAAATTTTGGTTAATGTTCGGCACTTTTTTAGATAAGTTTTATAAGATTAAAGACATTGGTATGATTGAAGAAGAGCCTTTTCATAACAGCAAAATACCAAAAGAGCTTAAGGCATTTATTACTGCAAGTATAGATTATTTATATAATTTTGTAGGAGAAGATGCTCCAAGTTGGGTATATAATAAAGAATATAAGCTAGATGAACCATATTTTCCAAGTGGATTAAAAGGAGATATAAGGGCAGTAATGTGTATTGAATCTCCAATTGAGTTCAAATCTAAAAATATATTTGTGCTAGCTAATGTATTAACTAGGTGTTAAGAAGGGGGACAGAAAATGGGAAACATAGTTGTTTTGGATGAACTAACAATAAACAAGATTGCAGCTGGTGAGGTTATAGAAAGACCGGCATCGGTAATAAAAGAGATGATGGAAAACTCAATAGATGCTGGAGCTAAAAATATAACTGTTGAAATAAGAAATGGTGGAATTTCTTTAATAAGAATAACAGATGATGGCTCGGGAATTGCTAAAGATGATATGAACATGGCATTTGAAAGACATGCTACAAGTAAAATAAGAGTAGCAGAAGACCTAGAAAATGTTAAATCTATGGGGTTTAGAGGTGAGGCATTAGCAAGCATAGGAGCAATTGCAAATGTAGAAATGATTTCAAGAGTGGCAAATTCGGGGGCGGGAAATAAACTGGTTATTGAAGGTGGAAAAGTAATAGAAGAATCTGAAATAGGTTGCCCAATTGGAACATCTATTACAGTTCAAAACCTTTTTTTCAATACTCCAGTTAGATATAAATTTTTAAAAAAAGATTATACAGAAGCAGGATATATAGAAGATATTGTAACAAGACTTGCATTAATCAATAAAAATATAGCAATAAAATTTATAAACAACGATAAAGTTGTAATTCAAACAAATGGTAACGGGGATTTTAAAACAGTTATATACAACATATATGGAAAAGATATTGCAGATGGAGTAATTGATGTTTCATACGATTATGAAGATATGCATATTAATGGTGTTGTAGGAAAAGCAGAAATTGCGAGGTCTAACAGAACAAACCAAATCTTTTTTGTTAATGGAAGGTATGTAAGAGATAAAACGTTAACCGCTTCTGCAGAACAAGCATATAAAGGAATGCTTCCATCAGGTAAATATGGGTTTGTAATATTAAATATAGAAATGGAAAATAAAAAAGTAGATATAAATGTTCATCCAGCAAAACTAGAAGTTAGATTTGAAAATGAGAACCAAATTTTTAAAGCTATATACAATTCTATTAAATCTGGATTTGAAAAAATGGAAATGTTTAAGCCTGCTCAATTAGAAGAAAAAATGGAAGGGTTTAATCCTGCTTCGTTAGAAGAAAATAAAGAGGAGAAAGAAGAAAAACCAGATACAGGTTTATTTTCAGGTATATTTAAAAAATCTGAAGATGATAACATGGAAGAAGATGAAGACATTAAAACAAACTATCTTGAATCTATATATAATTTTAGAAAAGAACTTGAAAACCTTCAAACTGTCACAGCATCAAGTGATACGAGAGAATTGGATTCTAAATTAGTTAATGAAAAATTAAAGGAAAAAACACAGGAATTATTAACAACAAAATTAGATAACAGTCAAGATACAATGGGTGTTAATGTAAGAGAGGAAATTGCAAGGAACAATTCAGAAATTGTTGCTGATAATAAATTTACAGAAGAAGAGAAATTTAACATAGTAGCAGAAAAGTTAATGGAATCAAAAGTAGGGCTTGATAATACACAAGCAATAGATACAAGCAAAATAAGAGAAGCAATAAATACAGAAACAGAATTAAATGAAGAATTTAAAGAAATGTATAAAAAGACTTTTGGTGTTGAGCCGGTTTCAGTTAGAAAAGAAAAACAGACATTGGAATTAGAAAAAGAAAAAATAAATGTAAGTAAAGAATTTACAGATGCAAACATGAACGTATTTGAAGATAAAGCAGAAGTTAGTCCAGTACAATATAAATTTATAGGAGCTGCATTTGCTACATATATAGTAATAGAAATAAAAGACGAAATATATATTATAGATCAACATGCTGCACATGAGAGAATTATGTATGAAAAAATAAAATCCAATTATTTTGATGAAAAATCAAAACAAGGGCAGCTTTTGTTATTGCCAGATGTTATTACTTTAACACATAAAGAAATGGATATTGCAAAAGAGAATTCAGAAATGTTCGCAAAAGCGGGATTTGAATTTGCTGAGTTTGGAGAAAATACTATAAAACTAACTTCTGCTCCAAGTATGTGTGAAAATATGAACACAAAGCAATTATTCTTAGAAATATTGGACGAGGTAGATACTGTAGCGGTTACTGCAAGAAAAGAAAAAGAAGAAAAGTTTATAGCTACAATTGCATGTAAAGCATCTGTTAAGGCAAACAAAGAATTAGATGAAAAAGAAGTAGATGAGCTAATGAAAAAAATACTGGAATTAGAAAATCCATTTACTTGTCCACATGGAAGGCCAACTGCGATTAAGATGAGTAAACTAGACATCGAAAAGAAATTCAACAGGAAATAAATGAAAAACTTCGTAAAGAGGAAATCTATGCAGAAACCAAAAGTAATAGTAATAGTAGGGCCAACTGCATCTGGTAAAACAAAGATGTCTATTGAACTTGCAAGAAGAATAAATGGAGAGATTGTTTGTGCTGATTCAATGCAAGTATATAAAGATATGAATATTGGAACTGCAAAAGTAACAAAAGAAGAGGCGGATGGAATTAAACATTATTTAATAGATATGGTGTTTCCAAATGAAAGGTATACTGTATCTGATTTTAAAAAAGACAGCGAAAATGCTATAGAAGAAATATTACTAAATGGAAAAACACCAATAGTAGTTGGTGGTACTGGCCTTTACATAAATTCATTAATATATGGAATCGAATATCAGGAAATGAATTTTGATATTCAATATAGAAATGAACTAATAAAAAAAGCAGGAACAGAAACTGGGTTAATGGAATTATATAATGAAGCTATGAAAATTGATAATGAAGCCATGAAAATTATTAGTCCAAACGACAAAAAAAGAATTATTAGAGTTTTGGAAATATATAAAGCAACTGGACACACAAAAACTGAGCAGGAAATATTGTCAAGAAAAAATGGTGTGAAATATGATTTTAAAGTATATGGAATTACAATGGATAGAGAAAAGCTTTATGAAAGAATAAATAAACGTGTAGATATAATGATATTAAACGGACTAATTGAAGAAGTAGAAGAATTAAAAACAAAGTACAACGAATTTCCAACTGCAATGCAGGGACTTGGGTATAAAGAAATTATGGAATATCTAAATGGAAATTTATTAAAAGAAGAAATGATTGAGAAAATAAAACAAGAAACGAGAAGATATGCAAAAAGACAATTAACCTGGTTTAGAAAAAACAAAGAAATTATGTGGCTTAATTCTGAAGATGAAATGGAAGAGAACATAGCAAGAATGGAGAACACAATTTGAGAAAAAAAGAAAAAAATAAAATAAATATTGTACGATTATTTATAACCATATTATTTATGGTGTGTTTAATTTTCTTCATTATAAATAGTACAGAAACACTCAAAAACAGGACAAACACGTTTGTTGTGGCTAATGGTTTTTTGTCATATGAGGAAATAACGGAAGGATATGTAATAAGAGATGAAACAATACTTCAAGGTGAAAATTACAAAAATGGTATGATACAAGTTGTTTCAGATAATCAAAGAGTAGCAAAAAATCAAACTGTTTTTAGGTATTACTCAAATGGAGAAGAGGAAATACAAAATAAAATATCAAAATTGGATGAAGAAATACATCAGGTACTGGAATCCAGTGGAACCAACATATTTTCAAGTGATATTATAAGTCTGGAAAACCAAATAGAAGAAACAATTAATCTAATGTATAGTGTAAACAATATCCAAAAAATGGAAGAAAATAAAAAGAAAATTGAATCATATGTATCCAAAAAGGCAAAAATAACAGGCAGTTTAAGCCCATCAGATTCATATGTAAAAACACTAATAAAACAAAGAGACGATTTAGAAACTCAGTTACAAGAAAACTCTGAAATGGTAACAGCACCGAAAGCAGGACTTATATCGTATAGAGTAGATGGTTTGGAAGAAATACTTAAACCAGATAATTTCAATTACTTAACCACAGAGCTGTTAAACAGTTTTAAATTAAATGTTGGTGCTGTTATTCCAATTAATAATGAGAAAGGAAAAATAGTAAATAATTTTAATTGCTATATAGCAGTAAGCATAAATACAGAAAAATCGTTAACTGCAAAAGTGGGAGAAGTAGTAACACTAAGGCTTTCAACAACAGAAGAAATACCAGCAACAATAGTGTTTATACAAGATGAAGAAGATGAAACGAGAATAATAGTATTTGAAATAAATAAAGAAATAAAAGAGTTAATAGAATATAGAAAGATATCATTTGACATAATATGGTGGAACAGCACGGGTTGGAAAATAAGCAACCAAGGGCTTGTGCAAGAAGACGACAGAGATTATGTAGAGAGAAACAAGGCGGGAATTACAGAAAAAATATTGGTTAAAGTAATAAGGCAAAACGACACATATTCAATAATTAAGAACTATACAGATGATGAACTGAGAGAAATATTTAAGTTTACAGACGAAGAGATAGGAAAAAGGAAGCAAATCCAGCTGTATGATGAGATAATATTACATTAATATTACAAAAGAGATACGAGAATGTTATTTTTGTATAACAATGGTAAAATTTTCTAAAAAAGTATTGACAATATTACAAAAAAGTTAGATACTATATACATAAATAGAATACAAATGAAAAGAAAGAAATTAGGAGGATTATGCAAATGGCAGAAACAGCGATTAAAAAGTTTATTAATTATTTTTGGGGAGAAACAGAAGATGCAGAAGAAGGCTATGAAGAAAATGCAGAAAGCACAGTTTACCCATATGAGTATCAAGAAGAGGAAGAAAATGGTGGAGAGACTTTAGGTATTTTTAAAAGGAAAAATAAAGTTGTCCAAATGCCTCAAACACAACAAATAAAAATGAAGATTGCAAAGCCTACTAGTTTTGAGCAGGCAGAAGAAATAGTTAACCAACTTAAAGGGAAAAATGCAATCGTATTTAATTTAGAATATGTTAGCAAAGAAGTTGCTAGAAGAATAATAGACTTTGTTAGCGGAGCTGTAGTAGCATTGGATGCAAAAATTGAAAAGGTTTCTAATTCAATTATTGTAGTTGCTCCTTTCAATTACGATATAGTTAATGATGTTAATAAAGAAAAGATAGAGAATAAATTTACGGCATCTTGGATTAAGTAGGAGGGTTTATGCTAACACCATTAGACATCGAAAATAAGAGGTTTACAAGAACATTAAAAGGTTATAATGTGGAAGAAGTTGACGATTTTCTAGATGAACTAACTATAGAATATGAAAAATTATATAGAGAAAATGCAGAAATGAAATCAAGTTTAGAAACAATGGAAAAAAATATAGAACATTATAAAAATGTTGAAAACACTCTTCAAAACACCCTAATTATGGCTCAAAGTGCAGCTGAGGATATAAAAGCAATGGCACAAAAACAAGCTGAGCAAATTGTTAAAGATGCTCAATTTGAAGTTAGCAAATCTATAGAAGGATTAAAAACTCAAGAATTTGAAACTAGATTAAAAACAGAAGAATTAAAGAAACAATTTAATGTATATAGAGCAAAAATGGAAGCAATACTTATATCACAACTTGAATTATTACAAGATAAAGACGAAGAAAGTAATATATAATTTGCCAGTGAACACCTGGGGACGGAGAAAAGTGTTCAAATCTTCAGATTTGAACACTTTTCTCCGTCCCCAGGTGTTCACTTTGCCACGTCCCGCCACATATTACAAAAGAATTAAGTATGTATTACATTTGCGTTAATGTTATTGACTTATTGGATATTTGGAATAAAATATATGTATAACAATATGTCAAAGGGTAAAAAAGAACATATGAGAATAATTAGTGGCTATATGAGTGGAACAAAATTACTCACTCTAGAAGGACTGGATACAAGACCAACATTAGATAGAGTAAAAGAGGCATTATTTAGCATAATAAATTTTAGGCTAGAAGATGCTGTTGTATTAGATTTATTTTCAGGAAGCGGTGCACTTCGGGCTGGAATCATTAAGCAGAGGAGCAAAGCTGGCAGTTTTATGTGATAAATCACATAAAGCTATGAATATAATTAAGCAAAATGTTGAAAAAACAAAAACATCAGATGAAACTGTTTTAATAAACAATAGTTTTGAAAGAGCATTAAAAGAAATTAAATTTAATGATTTGAGATTTGATATAATATTTCTAGACCCACCGTATGAGTCAAGCTTCGCTGTAGAAGCAGTAGAAGAGATTATGAAACTAGATTTATTAAATGAAAATGGAATTATAATTATAGAAACATATAATAAGGAAATAACAATAGAAAATAAATTGTTGGAAATATATGACAAAAGAAAATATGGAACAGTACATCTTATATTTTTAAAAAGGTCTTAGGAAGGAATGGTTATAGAGAATGGAAATTTTTACACTGTTAGAAGCATTAGAAGATATTTTAGAAAGAAGTAAAACTTTGCCGTTTACTAATAAAAGTGTTGTTGATAGAAATGAAATATTAGATATAATAAAAGAAGTACGTTTAAAATTGCCAGATGAATTAAAACAAGCAAAATGGATAAAAGAAGAAAGAGAACGAATTATAGCAGAAGCACAAAAAGATGCAGAAGATATTGTAAAAGAGGCTGAAAACAGAATTATATCAATGATAGACGAACATGAGATTACGAAAAAAGCATATGACAAGAAAACTGAGATTATAGCAGAAGCAAATGAAATGTACAGAGAGATTACAAAAGGAACAAGCACATATGTTGACGGAATTTTGGCAAACATTGAAGAGAATATGCTTAAATTAGGTGAGACTTTAAATGGTGTTGAACTAAATATTCGAGATGCTGTAGAAACAATTCAGAATAATAGGAAAGAATTGAAATAGTATCCAGCAACTACTGAGTCAGGAGGATGTTGAATTGGCTAAAAGACGTGGTAAAAAGTCGAACAATATTACAAAAAATTTAACAGCCGCGAGTTTATTTGTGTTAAGTGTATTATTGTTTATTTTAATATATAAAGAAACAGGGCTAATAGGTGAGAAACTAGGCCCTGTATTAGGTGGTCTGTTAGGCGGTGTAAAATATATAATTCCTATAGGAATTGCAGGTATGGCAATAGCTATTGTAAGAGAAGATAAAAATTATATATTATCTAAAACAATTGAACTTTTGGTTCTTATAATTTGCCTATCAGCAATTTTCTCAATATTTGAAATATCATTTATACAAATGGAAAACGGAAAATTAAAAACTGAGTTTGGAACAGCAATGGAATTGTCGTATGATATGGGGAAATCAAATAAAGGTGGAGGAGGCATAGGAATGGCTATAGCTTATCCATTAATCAACCTTTTGGGCATTTCTGGTGCGTCTGTAGCTACAGTTGGAATTGCTGTAATTCTAGTTGTTTTTATATTTGGTTTAGATTCAGGAGTTCTATTTAATATTATTAATAAAATAGCTGAAGAAAGAGAAGAAAGAAAACAATGGAAAATGGCAAAGATGGAAGAACGAACATCGAAAAAAGGAAAGAGAGTCAAAATGCCTGTAGTGGCAGATATGGTTCAGCCAGAAGAAGAAGGAACGCTCCAATTTGATGAAGATGAAATTACTATAAATTTAAATAATAATATGGGGAAAGAGAATAAAAAAGGAAAGCTATTTGGTAAGAAAAATGCAGAAAAAAATGCTTCAGGAGATTTATTTAAACAAGTTGAAGAAACAAAAGAAAATAAAACAAAAGAGGAATTGCAACTTGAGCATAGCACAATAGTACTAGAAGATGATAATTATCAAATACCACCAATGGATTTAATGAGCGAAGGAACATATGGAAATAATATAAATTCAGATGATGAAAAATCATTTGAAGATGTTGCAAAAAAACTTAAGAAAACATTAACAAGCTTTGGAGTTTTGGCAAAAGTAGAAAGCGTTTCAGTAGGGCCGGCAGTAACAAGATATGAGTTAAAACCAGCAGAAGGCGTAAGAGTAAATCAAATAGCAAAACTTGCAGATGATATAGCATTAAATCTAGCAGCAGAGAGTATAAGAATAGAAGCACCAATACCAGGCAAGCAGGCGGTTGGAATTGAAATACCAAACAAAGAAAAGGAAATAGTTCATTTAAGAGATATTATAGAATCTGAAGAATTTAAAGAACATTCTTCTAATTTAGCATTTGCATTAGGAAAAGATGTTGCAGGTGAAAAAGTAGTAACAGATATAGCAAAAATGCCACATATGCTTATTGCAGGTTCAACTGGTTCTGGTAAGTCGGTATGTATAAATACATTAATAACAAGTATAATATATAAATCGAAGCCAAGTGATGTAAAATTAATTATGGTTGACCCAAAGGTGGTTGAGTTATCTGTATATAATGGAATACCACATCTATTTATTCCAGTTGTAATAGACCCTAAAAAAGCAGCTGGGGCATTAGATTGGGCGGTTAAAGAAATGGTAAACAGATATGCACTTTTTGCAGGGAAAGGTGTAAGAGACATAAAAGGATATAATGAAAAATTACAACAAGAGAAATTGGAAGGCAAATTACCTCAAATAGTAATTATAATAGATGAGCTTGCAGATTTAATGATGGTTGCAAAGAAAGAAGTAGAAGATGCAATTTGCAGATTGGCACAAATGGCAAGGGCTGCGGGTATGCATTTGGTTATAGCAACACAAAGGCCATCAGTTGATGTAATAACAGGTATTATAAAAGCAAATATTCCATCAAGGATTTCGTTTGCAGTATCTTCACAAATAGATTCAAGAACAATATTAGATATGGCAGGTGCAGAAGATTTACTTGGAAAAGGAGATATGCTATTTTATCCAATAGGGGCGGCAAAACCAGTTAGAATACAAGGTGCATTCGTATCAGATAAAGAGGTTGAAACAATAGTAGATTTTATTAAGTCAAATGGAGAGGCTACATATAATGAAGATATAATGGAAGAAATAGAAAAATCAAATAAATCAGATAAAGAACTTGGAGAACTGAACGAAGAAGACGATAAAGACCCATTTTTGAATGAAGCAATAGAAATGGTTATAAACCTAGGGCAGGCATCAGCATCTCTAATACAAAGAAGATATAAAGTAGGATATGCAAGAGCAGGTAGAATAATAGACCAGATGGAAGAAAGAGGAATTATATCAGGATATGAAGGAAGCAAGCCACGACAAGTGCTGATGACGAAAGAAAGATGGGAAGAGCTTAATATGGCAAAACCTCCAAAAGAGGAAGAGGAATGAGTGTGAAACTGTTTTCTAAATTAAAAGACTATAATGAAAGATTAGAAGATATTTTAGATAAAAAAGTTTTTTCTTCTAATGTGAAAAATCTTCTTTTAAGTATGGTTTATAAAATAGAAGTTTCATATAATGATTATAGACAAGTTAAAAGGGTGGGAAGAGAACTAGAAAGCTTTTTAGAAGAGATTTTAGAAACAATTAAAAAATATTGTGACAACATAAAAACTGTAGAGCCAGACAGCGAAGAGGCAAAAGTACTTGTTAAAAATAAAGTGAAGGCATTAACAAATGAAAAAGAAAGAAGCATATTGGCTTACCCAACTGAAGTAGCATTATTGTATGCTATTTCAGATATTAAGCCAAAATTTTTTTATGTTAAAAATTCATTTTTATTTAAAAAGAAACTGCAGGAAGTTTTAGTTGATGGGTATAATTTAAGCAATCTTGAGATTTTAAATAATTTTAATGGCTGGTCTTGGGACGACAATCAAAAAGAAAATATGAATTTTATAAACAATTTAATATATCAAAACTTATTACTATTAATGGGGGAAAACTTTTTATCTGATTGGAGAAATTATAGTTCAACAAGAAGGAATTTTTTAAATGACATAAAATCATATATATTTTCAATAACAAAAAATAATAATTACTTTATATCTTTATGTAAAATAATGTATTTGACTATGAGTTCACTAGAAAAAGAGAGTGTAGAAGTTAAGTTGAGAAACAGTTCAATAGAATATAGAAGAATGTTAAATAAACCAAAATATATTGAACAAATAAATATTAAAAAAGATAAATTAACAAAACTGGTAGAAAAAACAAATATTATTTTAGGTGATGAAAAATTACTAATTAAAGAATTTAATAAAAGGAATGAAAAACTTGAAACGAATAAAAGAATAAGCAATATAAAAATTTTAGTTAATATGTTGGAAAGAGAGAAGCAAGCATATTTGGAGGAGATAAAAGACCTTCTGTCTTTAATGAAACCAGAGAACTTTATAAAAAGAAAACAAGAGCTAGAAGGACTAAACCAAATATTAAAAAATGAAAACACTATTCAAGAAGAGTTGATAATACTTGAAAAAGAATTTTTGAAAATTATTGAGAAAAAGTTAAACAAATTAAATACAACAGAAGAAATTATTGATATAATATATGAGCTTAGATATTACAAAAACATAAAAATTACAAAAAATAAAAACATTAAGGCAATAAAAGAAATTGAAGAACTGACTGATAAAATATTAAAAATAGCAATAACAAAAGCATGTAAACTGGGAATTATAAAAATTTTGAGTATGGATATTGCATTAAATTATGAAATTATAAAGTATGCAATAGATACAAGGATAATAAAATTAGAAGAGATTAGAATATGCCTAGAACCCGAAGGGAATTCTTTAACTATAAAGGTATATGACAAAGAAATAGTGGAAAAGCATGGCAAGAAAACATTAGAAAATGCAAAAGAACAGATTGAAATTAAGCAGAAAAGAATAGTTAATTTATTTAATTAGTTAATTGTTAATAGATTTAATGAAATACGAGGCAAAATTTGAAAAAATAAAAGAACTA